>Ga0224555_1005338_pt1 | contig 10879 bp, 11 predicted proteins | sample 714S23034metaG_FD_180687 | JGI IMG/M metagenome (GOLD analysis project Ga0224555, IMG submission 180687) | Peat soil microbial communities from Stordalen Mire, Sweden - 717 S2 30-34 | ecosystem: Environmental > Terrestrial > Soil > Wetlands > Peat | place: Sweden: Norrbotten County, Stordalen...
GTCCCGAGCCCGCTCTCGCCGATGGCTTGCAGCCGCTTCACGGCGCCGCACTCGATCAGTTCCGGGAGCAGGCCCGCAAGGAGACCGACCTATGATCTGGATGCTGTGTTGCGCCATGATCGCCGCTCTATCTTTGTTTTATGTTTTCTACCTTCCCGGAAAACTTTTCCTCGGTCCGGAAAAAACCCGTGCCGGATATCTCCGCGAACGCAAAGACGCGGTGTACGAAAACCTGCGCGACCTCAATTTCGAATACCGCGCCGGCAAACTTCCCGAGGCCGACTACGCCTCGCTGCGCGCGAACCTGCAAGACGAAGCTGCCACGCTGCTCGCCGAAATCGCGCGCCTCGAATCGAACCCCATACCTCAAAAAGGAATCAAAGATTGAACAAAAAGTCTGTCATCCTGAGATCTGTCATCCTGAGCGGAGTGGAAACATCGCGAAGCGAGGTTTCCACGCAGTCGAAAGCTTGCCCTGAGCTTGCCGAAGCGGATTCCTTAAGGACTGTCATCCTGAGCGAGGCGTTTTTCGCCGAACGAAGGACCTGTGGGAGCCCCCGCGCCGCGACGCGTCCTTTGCGTCGCAATAAGCGCGAGGCGACCCTCCTTATTTCTCTCGCTCTCGCCATCCTTTTCCTCACCACCTACGCAGCCGCCGAGACCCTTACCGGCACGGTGAAGAACGCCACCACCGGCAAACCCGCGGCCGGCGATGATGTGGTCCTCCTCAAGCTCGGCCAAGGCATGGAAGAAGCCGGCCGCACCAAGACCGACGCCAACGGCAAATTCAGCTTCAAGATCGCCGACGCGCAAGCTCCTTACCTGATTCGCGACGTTCACCAGGATGTCACTTTCAACCGCATGGCCCCTCCCGGCAGCACCTCGGTCGAGATCGAAGTCTCCGACGTCGCCCAAAAAGTAGACAACGTCACCGTCGCCGCCGATATCATGCGGGTCGAAGCGCAAACGGGAAAGCTGATCGTGGTCCGCGAGTTCGGCGTGCAAAACGCTTCCCGGCCGCCGCGCACGCAGATGAACGATCACAACATCGAGTTCAATATTCCCGACGGCGCCCAGGTCATCCCCGATTCCGGCTCCGCCACCACCGAAAATGGACGCCCCGTCAAATCGGCTCCGGTCCCGCAATCCGAGAAGAACCGTTACGCCTTCATCTTCCCGCTGCGCCCAGGCCTCACGCGTTTTGAGGTCGCTTACCAGTTGCCCTACAACGGCAGCGCCAGTCTCGACCCCAAATCTCTATATCCGCTCGATCACTTCGTCGTGATGTTGCCCAAGTCGATGCAGTTCACGGCCGCTGACACCAGCTCGAACGGATTCAAACTCGTCGATTACACGCAGGAGCCCAACGCCGCCGTAGAAGTTGCTTCCAGCACCAAGCTCGGCCAGAATCTTTCGTTCAAAGTTTCCGGCGAAGGCACGCTCGAAACCGCACAAGAGAATGGCGAGGGCCAGGGACAATCCGGCCCGCCGCCCAACGCCAATGCGCAAGGTCGTCCCGGCGGCGGACTTGGTCCGCCCATCGACGCTCCCGACCCGCTGCAAAAATATCGCTGGTGGATTCTTGGCGGCTTCGCCGCGGCGTTAGTGTTGGGCGGCATATTCATAGCCCTCCGCCAACAGTCCGCCGCCCGCGCCATGGCTCGCGGTAGAACCGCTGCCCCTGCCGGTCAGATGATCGAAGACGACTACGCTCCCGCGGACATTCCAACGCGCGCCTCAGCTCGTCCCGGCTCCATGCTGATGGAAGGCATCAAAGAAGAACTCTTCCAACTCGAAGTCGAACGCCGCCAGGGAACAATCTCGCAAGCCGAGTACGAGCAAGCCAAGTCCGCGCTCGATCAAACCCTCGACCGCGCCCTCAAGCGCGAAGCGCAAAAAGCTTAAAAGCAGTGGCCAGTGGCGATGCTTTGAAAGGGCGCGGCTTCAAGCCGCGCCGAACACGCCCAACCCAGGAAAGCGGCTTCAGCCGCTGACGTTGCTGACCAAGCACTAGTCCGCTCCAATCCAATAATCTCGCGATTCCCGCAACCAACCGCCCCTTGAACTCATCCCTTGCAGTAGGCTGTAGCGCATCTAAGGAGGCCTCTCATGGCGCAAAACGTTTCGGATATGGCCCGCTCCGCTTCAACGGTTTCGATTCTCTGGGGAGCTTTGTTGATTGTCCTCGGCATCATGGCGATCACCGCGCCCTTTGTTGCCGCGGTCGCGGTCAGTGTCGTGGTTTCGTGGCTCATCTTGTTCGCTGGCGTAATCCACATCGTGCTGGCTTTTCATGCGCACGGCGCGGGCAGCATGATCTGGCGACTGCTGGTCGGCGTCGCCTACCTGGCTTTCGGCGGCTACATGCTGGTGCATCCCGTGCTGAGCGTGGCCTCTCTGACCCTGGTTCTGGCGGCGCTGTTTGTGATTGAAGGCGCCTTGAACCTTGTGCTCTGGTTTAGGACGCGCGCGTTGCACGCCTCAGGCTGGCTCTTGCTCGATGGAATTATCACCCTGCTGCTTGGCGGGATGATTTACATGCAATGGCCCTCCAGCTCAATGTGGGCAATCGGCACCCTGGTCGGCGTCAGCCTGATGATCAGCGGCGTCACGCGCATTGGGATGACCATGGCTTTGCGCAAAGCCATGGCAGCCCCGTCATCGGCAAATACGCGGCTCGCGGCGTAGTAACGTCTGTCGCTCCAACTGAAGCCGGGCGCCCCATTTCTCGCGCACTTTGCGAGAAGTGGGGCAGTGTCTCACTCGCGGAAAAGGGGCTGGCCCAGCCGTGCTCTGGCATTACACGGGATGCCCCACCCGTGGCAGTTTACGGGTGGGCTGCGGCGAACTCTCCCTGGCATGTTCTTCGGTCACAGCCAAATCCTAGCGTCATGAGTCTAAAGTTCGTTGACTAAGTGGCGATGCTTTGAAAGGGCGCGGCTTCAAGCCGCGCCGATAGCGCCCCTTTGAAAATCGGGCTTTAGCCCTGCGTCTACAATCTTGCCTGTCTTCCGGTTCGACATCTTTTTATCAACGAGCTTTAGACTCAGGACACTAGTCAACGAGACCCGAACAGCGGAGCTTTATATCCGCAAAATCTCCTGCCCCCCTCGGCATCGCGGCCCACCTGTAAAGTGCCACGGGTGGGGCATCCCGTGCCGTGCCAGAGTACGGCCGGGCCAGCCCCCATCAGATCGAACTCAGCTACACCTGGGTGAAGCGGCCCCAAAACAAGACCTAAGTTTTCCACACCCACCCTGTGACATCTGCCCTTGCGCTTAGCCCACGACCTCGGCAATCATGAACTGGGCAAGGTTCCCAGTTCTGCCGACAAAGCCCCAGCAAAGCTCCGAAGTCCTTTGTTTCACGGATTTTAGCGTCGAAATGGAGAATTTTCTATCTAAACCATTGAACTGTAACAACTTAGCAGCTCAAGAGCTAAACCCTTTAAATCACGTATTTTACCCGTAAGCTATTGATTTTAAAGATTCGGCAGATGGGGGGTAGGGGGGGTATCCTCCAATCCGCTACAGACCGGGCGCATCCCGCGTAAAGCCCGCTCTCCACCACTTTGTCATTCCGACCGCAGCCGGAGCGAACGCGACGGCGGAGCGGAGGAACCTGCTTTTTCTCTGACAAGACAGAGGGGGGGCCTTGTTGACACTGTGATCGATCCGGCCTCTGTCTTCTTAAGTCAATGATTTCAATAGATCACCAGGAACGGTTGCAATATTCGCGAATCCCTGCAACTGCATCGTGCCTTATCGCGTAACATCCAATAGGTGAGATCCAACTATGGGAAACACATTCAAGACCGCGTTTCTACTGACTGCGCTGACCCTGCTCCTGATGTTCTTTGGCCGCTGGTTTGGCGGCAACAACGGCATGTTGCTGGCGCTGGCCTTTGCCGCCGTGATGAACTTCGTCTCTTACTTTTATTCCGACAAGATCGCGCTAGCCATGTACCACGCCCAGCCGGTCACGCGCGAGCAACTACCGCGCGCCTACGCCGCCGTAGAGCGGCTCGCGCCCAAGATGGGCATTCCGATGCCGAAGATTTACGTTATCCCGACCGAATCGCCGAACGCCTTCGCCACGGGACGCAACCCCAACCACGCCTCGGTTGCGGTCACCCACGGAATTCTTGGCCTGCTGAACGACGAAGAACTTGAGGGCGTCTTGGCCCACGAACTCGGGCACGTGAATAATCGCGACATCCTTATTAGTTCGGTGGCCGCGACCATCGCCGGCGCGATCACCATGTCGGCGCGCTTTGGCTTTTTCTTCGGGGGCGGAGGCAGTCGCGGGCGCCGTGGCGGGGGTATCGGCGCGCTGCTTATGTTGATCCTGGCGCCCATTGCCGCTATGTTGATTCAGCTGGCCGTCTCGCGTTCTCGCGAATATCAGGCCGATGCAACCGGCGCGCATTTCACCGGTAATCCCTATGCCTTGGCCAGCGCGTTACAAAAACTCGACGCCTCCTCCCGACGCCTGCCCATGCAAGCGACTCCGTCGACGGCGCATTTATTCATTATCCAGCCGTTGCTGGGAATGAATTTCGGCAGCCTGTTTTCGACGCATCCTCCGATTGCCAAGCGCATCGAGCGCCTCACAGGCCGCCCGGCCGAGTTTATGCAGTAGGACCAGCTTCTAGCTGCTAGCTCCTGGCTTCTGGATCGAGCCAGCGCAAGATTTGTCCGTGCGCACGTTCTGAATTCGTGATGGAGCGGAAACCAAGATCCCTCGCTTCGTTCGGGATGATAGACGAGAGTGTGCGAGGCTTTGGCTAGAAGTTAGCAGCTAGAAGCTAGAAGCCAAGAGCTCCGTGACGTAGGTAACTCCGCTGCCTAGATGCCAGATAGTAAAATCCATCCAATGTCTCCGGAAACCGCCATTGCCGTGTCCCACAAAGCCGCCGAACTGGAAAAATCCTTGCGCCGCGTGATTCGCGGCAAAGACGATGTCGTGCGCCTCGCGCTAGTCAGCATCTTCGCCCGCGGGCACCTGCTCATCGAAGGCGTGCCTGGTGTCGGCAAGACCACGCTGGGGCAGGCGCTCGCCCGCGCCATCGATTGCACCTTTCAGCGCGTGCAGTTCACCAGCGACATGCTGCCCTCCGACGTGCTGGGCATCTCGGTGTATTCGTCGCTGGAGCAATCGTTCGAGTTCAAACGCGGCCCGGTCTTTACCAACGTTCTGCTGGCCGACGAAATCAATCGCACCACGCCGAAGACGCAATCCGCGTTGCTGGAGGCGATGAACGAAGGCCAGGTCACCGTGGACGCGCACTCTTACGAACTGCCGCAGCCATTCTTGGTGATCGCCACGCAGAATCCGGTGGAGCATCACGGCACCTATCCGCTGCCCGAATCGCAAATGGACCGCTTTCTGATGCGCGTGCGCATGGGATATCCCGAAGCCGCGGCGGAGCGCGAGATTCTGCGCTCTGAAGCGGGCGCCGCGCACTTGCCGGATTTGCGCCCCGTGCTGACCGGCGCCGAAGTGCTCGAAATGCAAGGCGCCGTGAAACACATTCGCGTAGACGAATCGCTGGTCACCTATGCATTGGAAATTGTGCGCCGCACACGCGAATCAGAATTTTTGTCGCTGGGAGTTTCGCCGCGCGGCGCGCAGGCGCTTTACCGCGCGGCCCAAGCCATGGCGTTCCTCGATGGCCGCACCTTCTGCACGCCCGAAGATTTCAAGCCGCTGGCCGTGCCCGTCTTCGCTCACCGCGTAGTTGTAAATGGAAACTATGCTTCGACTTTGAAGAAATCAGAGCAGGCCGATCAGGTGCTGAAAGAGATTGTGGAGAATGTGGCTGTGCCGGTGTAGTTGCAAGCCTGAATGCTCAATTCTTTTCGGTGTGGGCATATAATTCTCCGTCATGTCATTCCTACGTTTTCTCATGCTGTTATCGCTCGTCTGCTGGGTCGGCGGGCTCATCTTCTTTGCCTTCGTCGTTGCGCCTACGGCCTTCGCGGTTTTGCCCACAACTCATCTGGCCGGGAACGTCGTCGGACGCGCACTCGGCAAGCTGCACTGGATCGGCTTCATCTCCGGCATCGTCTACCTGGTCAGTTCCCTGCTCTACAGCCGCTTCACTGACGGCACGGCGCACATATTCGCAGCGCGGCACATTCTCCTGTGCCTGATGCTGGCGCTGATCCTGATCTCACAATTCGGCATTATCCCGCGCATGGACGTCTTGCGCGCCTCGCTCGGCGAAGAAGTAAGGTCCGTGCCTCTCGATAATCCTTTGCGCATGCAGTTCGATGCCTTGCATGTCTGGTCGACGCGGGTGGAAGGCGCGGTGCTTTTGCTGGGATTGGTGGCCGTGTATATGACGGCAAGAACCTTCTAGCTGCTAGCTCCTGGCTTCTAGCCAAAACCTTGCGACTCATCGCTTGGGTAATATCCCGAACATCATTTATCCTCAGAGGTTGTCTGGGCGACGCTGAAGCGGCAAGGAAGGTCCGCCTCAAGGTGGTGGAAACTCCGCTAGAGGGCGCCGGTACTTGCGGGGACGTAAGGGATTCTTCGCCTCGCTCAGAATGACAAAGCAACCAGATTGATAGAGCAATCAGACTTTAGCGAGAAGCCAGGAGCTAGCAGCTAGAAACTTTCCTATGAAAACCGGCATTATCGGCCTGCCGCAGGTGGGCAAGACATCTCTGTTTCGCATACTGACCAAGGCGCATCTTTCCGATTCTGCGCGCGCCAATCCACGCGAGGCGCACATCGGTGTGGCCAAGGTTCCGGACGACCGCCTTGATCGATTGGCCGCGCTTTATAACCCGAAGAAGCTTACCCACACATCGGTGGAATACGTCGACGTTGGCGCCATCGGACAGGAGGCGCTAAAAGACAGTGCTTACGCAGCCCATCTGCGCAATGTGGACGCGCTAGCGCACGTGGTGCGCGTTTTCGACGATCCTGCGGTGCCACACACCGGCGAGATCGATCCTTTGCGCGACATCAAGAATGTGGAATTCGATTTGATGATCAACGATTTAGGTCAGATTGAAAAACGGCTGGAGCGCCTCGAAAAAGATCTGAAGAAGATGAAAACTCCCGAGCTCGAAAAAGAATTCGAGCTCCTGAAGCGTGCGAAAATTCATCTCGAATCCGATAAGCCGCTGCGCGAAATGGAGATGACTGCAGAAGACAAGAAGCGCATCAAGGGCTTCATGTTCCTGAGCGAGAAGCCGATTTTCTACGTGCTCAACATCGGCGAATCGACCGAACTGGGCAAGGAATTGGAAGAAGCAGTAAGCAAATACGGGTTGACGGAAATCGCGGCGCGGCCGAATTCCGCGGCCACGGCGATCTGCGGCAAGGTCGAAGCCGAGCTCGCCGAGATGAGCGACGCCGATGCCGCCGAATTTCTCTCCAGCTACGGCCTCACAGAAAGCGGCTTGACGCGCCTGATCCGCACCACCTACAAACTGCTAGGCCTGATCTCATTCTTCACCGCCGGCGAAGACGAATGCCGCGCCTGGCAAGTCCCCGCAAATTCGCGTGCGCAGGAAGCGGCAGGAGCGATCCATTCCGATCTGGAAAAACATTTCATCCGCGCCGAAACCATTCGCTGGGATCAACTGCTGGAAGCGGGATCGGAAGCAAATACCCGAGCCAAAGGAACGCTGCGTTTAGAGGGAAAAGATTATATTGTCGAGGATGGCGACGTCATGCACATCCGGCACTCGGGATGAGTTCACCACAGAGGCACAGAGACACAGAGAAAAACCTATTGTTGATTTTCTCTGTGTCTCTGTGCCTCTGTGGTGAATCCTCTCTGATATTATCCTCGCCAACTGCCCATGAACCCGATCTATATCAGCATACTGCTCGGTCTCACCGCTGCGGCCGCCAACGTCTTCGGCGGCGCTATCATCGTTCAGCGCAATTGGGAGCGCCGCTATCTTCGTTACTTCGTCGCCTTGGGCGCGGGGTTCATGCTGGCGACCTCCCTGATCGAGATGGTGCCGGAAAGCCTTGCCCTGCGCGGCCGGAGCGCCGCCTACCTCATTCTTCTTGGTTATCTGATTATCCATTTCTTCGAGCACACGGTCACGCCGCATTTCCACTTTGGCGAGGAGACGCACAAAGACGAGTTCATGCACTCGCACCAGGGATATTCAGTTCTCCTCGGCCTGATCATCCACACTTTTTTCGACGGCATCGCCATTGCTTCGGGATTTTTGGTTTCGAACGCGCTGGGCTGGATCATCTTTGTTGCGATCTTTCTGCATAAAATTCCGGAAGGTTTCACCGTGAGTTCGGTAATGCTGGCCAGCGGCCGCAGCCGCGGCACGGCGTGGGGAGCATCGATCCTGTTGGGCGGAGCGACGCTGGCAGGTGTGCTTACCATGGCGCTGTTTCGTCATCACGTGAGCGCGGGCTTGCCGCTCGCGGCCGGAGTGACCATCTATGTGGCCGCTTCAGACCTGGTTCCCGAAGTAAATAAAGAACCGTCGATGAAGATGGCTTTACTTGTGTTTGTGGGGGCTGGGACGTTTTTCTTATTGGAGTATTTAATCCAGGGACGGTGACGCAGTACTCAGCAAAGCTCCGCGATCAATTTATTTCGCCACCTTTTTCTTTTTGTGTTCTGGAAGGGGCAGGACCTGCAGTCCCGGGATCTTCTTGAAATCTTTCATATCTGCAGTAACCAGAACCGCGTCGTCAGCAGCGGTTGCGGCGGCAAAGCAGTCGGCATAGGGCAAACCGTGTCCAGCTTTGAGTTGGGCAGCACGCGTTGTCACGGCCTCTCCAGCGTCCACAACCGAGATCGGCAGCAACTTTACCCGTTGCATAATTCTCGCGGTTTCCTCAAAGCCCTCTGCTTTCGCGATGGTGTAGTAAACCTCGCCCCAGTTAATTACCGACATGCGGAGAGGTTGCTCTGCGTCGCGGGCCTCTTTCAGGAGCAGACTGACCGCCTCGGCGCCGGGCCCGCCGATCAGAAAACGATAGAGGGCGTTGGCATCGAGGACGTGAACTTTCATGCCTTAGCTTTCATCGCAGAATTCGATCCTTGGGTCGCTCGAGTCGAGCCGGAAGCCCTCGGCCTGCGAGCATGCCCTTCATGTCGTCGATGAACTCGTCGGTTACCGGCTGAATGAAAAGACGGCCCGCGTCCTCGAGAAAGGCAACCCGAGTTCCTTTATCGATCTGGAATCTGCGCCGGATATCGACTGGGATGACCACCTGGCCTTTATTTTTGACGGTTGCGTATTCAATTCCCATAGTCTTACATTGTAGGCTTAGGTGCGACCTAAATCAAGATAGTCATACTTATATTGCAGAGTGATACTAATTAGATAAGGTTCGCCGAACCCACTGCCGAAGCTCCGGAGCGGTGTTAATCCACCGAGTGCTTGGCCGTATATCCCTCACGCGCAACCACGTCGATTTTCTGTTCCTTGCCCTTCTGATCTTTCACCTTCAGCGTGCCGCCGTCGGGGGCCACGACTTGCACTTTCAGCTTGCGGTAGCTGCCGTCGAGCTTAGTGTTGGTGGGATGGTAGGCAATGGAGTACTGGTTGCGGATGTCGTTGCCGACATCCTGGAAGATCTCGCTGAACTCCGCCTGAAAACGCGGGAAGAAGGCGCGTCCCCCAGTCATCGAAGCGAAGCCTCTCATCTCGTTATCCGCCTGCAAATAATCGATGGTCTTCATGTGAGGGCTGGCAATTCCGTGGGAGGATCCGGTGCAGCCGTGCACCTCGCAGTATTCGCGCAGGGCCCAACCGATGCTGACCGGAAAAATGGTTACATCTTTCGTGTCTTTCACCTTCTTGATGATCTTATCCAGCGTCAGCTTGCTGAAGGTATCGACTCCCGTGGAAACCAGAATGATGTATTTCTTTCCCTCAATGCGGTCCAGTCGATCCAGCGTTTCGTAGAGCGCGTCAAACTCGTTGGTCTCCGAGAACATCGGCATGCGCATCGAATTCAGCGCGCCATAGACGGCGTTTTTATCCGACGTGAAATCGAGGACGATATGGGTCTGCATGTCGTAGTACGCGATCGCGACATAATCTTCTTTCCTCATCGTGTTGACAAAGGCGTACGAGGCCATCAGGGTATCGCGCAGCAAGGGATAATTCGTGGATGCGAACTCCACCAGCAGCACCGCGGTGATGGGCGCCCGCGTCACATTGAAATTGCTGATCTGCTGTTGCGATCCGTCTTCGAAGATGCGGAAATTGTCCTTGGTGAGGCCCGGGACAAACTGCCCGGCTTTGGTTGTAACCAGCACATCGACATTCACCAGAGGCACGTTCACCTTGAGCGAATAGTCGGGCTCACCATCCAGTCTTGGAGTTGAAGTGGGCGGCGGAGGCGGTGGGGGCGGCGCTTCAGTAGTCTTCTTCGGAATGGCATAGGGGCCGATGTCGCCAGTGGGACCGCCGGCATCAGCGGGGACTTCCTGCTTGGGCTTGCCATTGTCCGGCGGCGGCTGCGACTGATCTTGAGCAAAGCTCGGGGTTACGCTGGTAAGCCCAGCCAGAGAAAGCAAGAGCGCCAGCGGGAATGCCGCCAAGCGTTTACCGCGGGGCCGCTGGCTTTTGACCACCGGGTGGGCGTGGGGGACGACGTCCGGAAACATACAAAACCTCTGGAAAATGGGGATAAAGTCTCTAGGGGGTTGCTGCACCCTATGCTAGTATAGACGTAGGCGTTCGCGATTGGGATGTTTGCCCGGTCCCAAGTACTCTCCCTCCTGGGCAACGAATTACAATCTGGCGGAGTCTAACAATCTAATGTAGGGCGCATGCAGTCCCTCCGGGCTCATTCATGAAAAAATTTGTTCTTGCCACCTGCTTCGTCGCTTGCCTTTCTTTACCTTTGGCCGCTCAAACTGTTTCTT
>Ga0224555_1005340_pt1 | contig 10876 bp, 12 predicted proteins | sample 714S23034metaG_FD_180687 | JGI IMG/M metagenome (GOLD analysis project Ga0224555, IMG submission 180687) | Peat soil microbial communities from Stordalen Mire, Sweden - 717 S2 30-34 | ecosystem: Environmental > Terrestrial > Soil > Wetlands > Peat | place: Sweden: Norrbotten County, Stordalen...
GAAAGTCGCTCTCACCCCGTCTCATTCCTACGTAAAGCCACTCGCCTGGCTGAGAAAAAGTCCGGCAAGCGCGCGGCCAGGAAGCGGGGATAACCGCCATGGCGCAGGAGGATGCGAGTGGATTGACGCAGGGTGCGCGGCGTCTTTCTGACACCGTAAGGGGTTGGATCAACTCTATCCCCACGCCTCAGCGCCGGCCAGATACTTCTTGGCATGACGACATGGTACGGAAGGCGAATGCGGGATTTCAGGCGAAAGCGGTGGCAGAGGCCGCGGCTAAGCAGCCGGTTAAGCGGACGCCGAAGCGTTCTGTGCCACGTCCGGCAGGAAAACGGAGATAAGCCAATGCCTTGGACTCCAGATGAATCCGCTCGCTTTACGAAGAAGGCCACATCGTCCAAGAAGAAACGTCAGTGGCGGGATGTGGCAAACTCCATCCTCAAACGGACTGGTTCAGATTCGCGTGCGATCCGGGGGGCCAATTCCGTGGTGAAGAAATCTCAGTCCAAGCGCAATCGAAAACGGGCGTGATTTTGTGCTATTCTGTTGGAAGGAAAGCTGATGACCAAGCTCAGTTCCAAGACACGTAATCGGTTGCCGGCGAAAGATTTCGCTGGACCAGATCGGTCTTTTCCCATCGAGGATGCTTCTCACGCCAGAGCAGCCTTGAGCCGCGCGGCGCACAAGGGCGGAGCGGTGGAATCTAAGGTCCGTGCCGCTGTTCATCGTAAGTTTCTAACCATCGGTGAAGGTGGCAAGAAAACCAAACGCGGCGTCCGTCGTCGTACTCGTTCGCGGGCATAGGAAGAGGACTAGATGGGCAACCTTGTGTTGATGGGCACCGCGCGAAAGTCCGCCAAGCAAGAAAGCATCGATCCAAGGTCAAAGCACGTAACCCAGTGGGTAGAGGCTTCAGATTCCTTTCGCAACAAGTGCCTTGGCGAGACATTCGCGGAAAACGCTGAAAAGCTCTACAACCTCCAAGACGCGATGACCCCAGGCCCGGTCTATAGGCCTTCCCTTTCGATTCCGATGTTGCAACGGATTATGCTGGAGGAAGCGAACCAGGTCAGCAACCTCTCTCCGCGGATGTACATTTTCCCCTCCGCTGGCGCCGGCGATCCTTCGTACTCCGGGGCTCAGCAGGCTGACTCTTCGCTTCCATCTTCATCCGCGCGCGACCTTGCCCGCGAAGTTTCCCTCCAGGCTCAGTGGCAAATATCGAAGATGAACCTGCACTTGCTCATGGCGGGGCTCACCGCGCGCTATTGCGGCGCCGGGTGGATTGTTGCTGGATTTGACCCGGATCTCTCTCGTGCCCGTGGCGGCATGTGGGCGCGCAGTATCGACCCGCGCCTCGTCTTCTTTGACCCAGGGGCCGACTACACTTGGAACCCAGCCTATGCGGGCTGGGGCACGTGGATGAATCTTGAAGATGTCCGGTTGAAGTGGCCGGAAACTTCCCGGGCGATTTCCCCGCGGCATACCTCCGGTGGATTTCAACCGTTCTCCGGAGATTCCGGCTACGGGATTACGCAGCCCCAGGGGCCAATGTCCTCGATGCCTGGTATGCCCGGTCAGAATGCGCGCACCCAGAGTAGTGAATGGCGTGTGCTCGTTCGGCATTGTTTCTGCCGTGACTACACTCGCGAAACTGTCGAGAAAGATGACGTTCCAGCGACTTCGCTGATCGACCCAGAAGTCCGTTTGAAATATCCCAACGGACGTTGGCTCGTAGAATGTGAAGGTGTGATTCTGCAAGACGGCGACAACCCATACCCGCCCCGTCGCGACATCGCCGCGCCCCGATTCCCCATCTTCCCCAATTACGTTTTGCCGCCTCTGTTTGGCCCGTGGGGCATTCCTGTTACCCGCATGACCGAGAACATGCAGCGCTTAGCTCAACGGTTCTACTCACAAATCTTCGAGAATGGCTTGCGCATGAACAACGCGCTTTGGGTGATCGAGGAAAACACGGGAATCGATATTGATGGGTTTGGCGGGCTGCCGGGCGAGGTTGTGACGATCAAGCCTGGGTCGAAGCCTCCCACGCCGATCACCCCGAACGCTATTGGCAGCGGCGCGCTCCAGGGCGCCGAGAAACTTCTCTCCCTTCAAAACGATGTGCTCGGGTTCTCCGCTTCGCGCCAGGGTGACCCTGGAGCCGGGAATGTTTCGACTGATCTATTTGATTCGGCTGTTCTGCAATCTTCCGGTTTGCTTCAGCTTGCCGGCCGGTTCCTGAGCGAGACGGCGCAGATGGCTGGCGAGTTCTTCTTCGATACGATGTGCAAATATCAGGCCAAGACCACTCTGCCGTATCGTGGTCCCGAGGGGATTACCCTCGCGTCGTGGAATGGGATGGTCGATCCCTCGACTTATGACGTTGCGCTGGACGACGCAAGCGTTCGGCCGCTGTCCGAAGCGATTGTGCGCAAGATTACGCCTGACCTGATGAAGAGTGGCGTGGTCGGGCCAGAACGCGGGCTTCGGACGCTGGGCTATCCTGATCCTGAAGGAATTGCCAAGGAACAGGAGACCTCGCAGGCGTTGGCCGCGCTGGCGAAGGTTAAGAGTGGCCGCAAATGATAAAGGCGGGTGAGAAAACGGCAACAGCGGTCACAGCCACAACAATCCCGGATCACGCTTCTTCTGCGCGAGGCGTTCCCGCCTGCTCGTGGCCGGGGCAATGGCTGACCGTTACTGAATTCAGCAGAGTGATGGGGCGCAGGCCGCAGACCGTTCACTGGTGGATACGAACTGGGGTTCTTGCTGAATTTGGAATTCCTATTTGTCAGTTTCGCCATGGCGGTTTGCACTCGGGACGGGTTTTTATACACAATATCTACTAATTTTTGCTCTCGCACAGCATTGGTGTTATGGCGAGGGGGTTCCCATCCTCTCATTTCCGTTCTATCCTTCTCCTAATCGCACTCTGCTCTCGTCTGGGCTTCGGCCTCGGCTTGGCTCGTGCAAAGGAGAAACACATCATGGCCCACAAGCGCAAGGAAACCAAGAAAGAGCGGCGCGCCGCCGCAAAGCGCAAGTAGTTAGTCCGGGGGGATTCGTCCTCCCGAGCTTTACTCTTGCCCCATCCTAGCCGCGCACCAACTTCCGAAAGGAGACCATCCTGATGGCCGGAACCCCCTCGAAATCTGATTCTCGTGTCGTCAAGGACTTTGGCCAACCCCGGAAGTTTCTGCGCGACATGCGTGCCCGGATCGCTGACCGTGCGAAGAAATCTCGCTCGGCTCATCGGTCCTGACTCATCCCGGAGACGGTGCCGCTGGCCTTCGCGCCTCGTCTTCTTAACTGCTCGGCGGCTGTCTCGGGTTAATTCCCGCACAGCCTAGCCCAGCGACCCGGAGCGAAGGAGGTACGCGGATGGCTTCTCGTGGAGGCAGACGATCCACCAGGCGTCGGCGCACCGCCGCTCGCAAGTAGAGAGATCTGGTTCGCCGGTTCTCTCGTTCGGCGGCGGGTGGGAGTTGGTGGGGGACTAACCCCATCCTCTCCGCCGAAAGCGTTCGATGCGCAAGACAGGAAACGGCAGGGGAGGTGGCGGTAACCCTCTTCCCCTGCTGGTTCCCAAGGAGACCAATCATGAAGCTAGCCAAGGTAGGCACTCGGCATACGGTAGCCAGAATGACCAAAAAGATTGACCGGCGTGTCGGTAAGAGCACTGTGGGCCGGAAGTAGTCGGTCTGCCGAGAAGTTCAACCAAGTACTACGAACCCAGCATTGAGGAGCAGCACCATGGCAAAGATCAAGGAAGGTTTCGGGGTCAATTTCAACACCGAGATTTTGAAGTCCCCGCTTACGGTTGGGCGAACTGGCAACGAGCCCGGCCCCGACGTGAACAATTCTCCTGTCGTCAACATCAAAGATCCGCTTGGCCTGATCCCCGAAGGTGGCGACAAGCCGTTCTGGTCGGACAAGAAGTAGTCAGCATCCACCGAGGATTTCAAATCCAATGGGAACCGCAAATCCAGCTTTGGCACAGATGATGGCCCGGCAACTGATAGGCAAATTAGCCGGCGGCGCAGGCGGCCCCGGTGGTCCTGGTGCCGGTGGCCCTCCTGCCGGTCCCGGCGGCCCAATGCCTCCTCCGCCCGGAATGATGGGTATGGGTGGCCCTCCCGTGCCTGGTGGCCCTGGTGCTGGCGGCCCCGGTGGACCTCCGCCTCCCGGTCCCAATGCTCCTCCCACAACCCCCGCCGGCCTTCAGCTCTCTCAGCAATTGGCCGAGCTTCAAGGCGCCGATCCCGATGCGATGGTCAAGTCTTTGACCTCGATCAAGTCTATGGTCGTTTCCCTCTACACACGGGCCGTTTTTACGATTCCTGGCGTATCCCGCAATCTCGCCAACGTCGTCAAGTATCTCGACAATTCGATTCAGGAAGCGGAGAAGGCCGCGGCCACTACGTCCGCCGCTGGACCCATTGCCAACAACGCAGCTATCCCTAACCCCGCTGGTCAGTCAGGCGGGATGGGGTCACAACCAGGCGCGTAGTCGCCGAAGGAGTCCTCCCCCATGGCCCTCAAAGACATTCTCTCGAACGCCAAGTATGCCGATGACATGATTCTGAATCTGCCTGACGGCAGCACAGTTCAGGTCGGCGAAATCCGCGCCCTTCCCGTGGCCGAGCGTCAAGCTCTGACCGCGCAGATTGAGCAGCGGCAGAACACCCTCGGCCAGGCCGAATTGGCCTTTGCGTCCAAGTTTCAGCAGGCTGTGCAAGCCGGCTGGCTGGCGCAGGATGGCAAAGTTGTGGCTCCGACCGTGCAGACCCAGCAGACGACTCCAACCACCACTGAACTCCGCGCAGCCGCCCAAGTCGAGTACGGCCTCTCCGACGACGACCCGCTGCTCGGGCCGGTCGTGAAGCAGATGAAGGCCGAACTGGCCAAGCGCGATCAGGAAATGGCGGCTCTTCGCGCCGATATGGCTAAAATTCCTGGTCAGTTTGATGGTCTGAAGTCCACCCTCACTGATGGCCTAAGCAAAGTCACCGGCGTCGTCAACACTTCGGTCGGCCGTTACCTGAATGACCAGTATCAGTCGCAATTCGCCGCGGCCACCAAGGATCTTCCCAAGGGCGTCACGGTGGATTACGAGGCGGCCTACAAGTATGCCTCCGAGCATCAGCTCAAGGACAAGGACGGCTTCCTTCAAGTTGCCGACGCCGTAGATCGGTTGACCTGGGATGCGCGCAAGAAGGTTGAGCGTGATGAGTGGAAGGCGGCGGAAACCATCAAGCTGACCAAGGCAATCGAAGACAAGGGCAAGTTGGCCTCGCTTACGCCTCCTCAGTCGCGCAATCCTCTGCATACGACTTCGGCCAAAGACGGTGAGTTTGATCCGTTCAACGAGCGCACGGACGCCAAGGGCAACAAGGTCAAGGTTGTCAAGTCGTTTGATGAAGCAATGGCCGCCGCGATGTCGGATGAAGACGTAATCAAGTCGGCCATGGGCACGACGAATTTTGGAATGGTGCAGTAGCGCAAGTTTTTCTGGAAGCGTGGCCAATCCCCGCGCTTCCGCGACCTTAACCTTTAACCCCGTCGGCGACCTCCCCCGTTTGCCCGACCAGGAGAACCTCTCATGGCAAATAGCGTGGTTGGACTGGGACTCGCATCGCCGCCGGTACAGCTCTCGAACACCGTCAATGCAATTTCCCAGAAATTTATCGTCCCTGTCCTCGGCGACAACGTGTTCAAGCCTTCCCCAGTTTTCTGGGCGCTGACACGTGAGGGCAAGCGGTTTGGCGCAGGTGAGCTGATCTTTCCGGAAATCTATCAGGAAGAGCTCCCCGGTGGCGCCTACTATGGCGACCAGCTCCTTGACACTTCAGTCGTGGACTCGGTGCAGCCGGCGAACCAGCAATGGAAGCCCTACCGCCAGCCTGTCGTGATCCCGATTACCGACATCATCCTCAATCGCGGCGGGTCGAACAACCTTGACATCATCAAGGCCAAGTTCCAGACCGCTTCCGGCTCGTTCCTCCAGAAGCTCTCGCGCGCCCTGTGGCATACCTCGCCGCAGAACACCAGTCTGGATGTGGATGATCTGAACTCGTGGGTGGTTTCGACCACCAACACCATCGCCGGGATCAATCGCGCTTCGGCCGCAAATGCCTGGTGGCTGCCCGCGACTGCGATTCCTTGTGGCGCGGCTGCGCTTTCCTCGACTCTTTGCGAGCCGGGCTACCAGTCCGTCACCTGGGGCTACGATGAGCCGGACCTGTTCGTGATGAACCGGACCAGCTATGCCGCGTTCAAGAACACATACGTAGGCAACATTCGCTACGGCCAGGGGATGCAGGACGATGAAGCGTTGCAGGTCGGTTTCCGCAACCATTTCCTGTTCAACAACGCCGTGACCGTGGCTGACTATTTCGCGACCGCGAACCAGGCCATGTTGCTGAACTCGAAGTATGTTTTCCCGGTCTTCCACGAGGCGGATTACTTCAATGTGGATCCGTTCCTGAAGCCGAGCAACCAGCGCGTTCTGGTGTCGTGCATGTACTTGACCTGGAACCTGAGCTGCATTTCGCCCAGGATGAACGTGGCGTTCACAAACTGCGTGTAGAACCGATCCAAGAGGGGGGAGGCAGACTGGGCTAGGCCCAGATTCAACCTTCCTCCTCTACCCCAAGGAGATTTATTATGGCGCTTCCTTTTGCAAATCCGATCTCGCAGGCCATGCCGGGGTTCGGTTCCGGCTCGTTCCAAGGCTCGGCGACCCAGACTCCCACGGCCACCGGCGCTAATACGCTGGTTATTGCCGCCACAACGACTACACCGAGCACCGGTGGCACACCGTTCAACCTCTCCGGTGGCCCGGCGCCTACTTCAGGTAAGTGGCATCTGCGCGTAACCAACGCGACCTCAACCGCGACCGTGGCTCTTGTAGTGCAGGTGACCGACGGCACGAACGTCTGGAACGTGGCGGCCATTCCGGCAACTCCGGCAGGTGGCTACGTGGATCTGACCGGCGAGTTCAAGACTGACGTGGCTATTACGGCGGTGAACTTCGTCGTGACCGGCGGCGGAACAATTACCTCGTTGCCGATTGACGTGGAAGTGAGCTTGGTCTAATCGCCGGCTAGTTAACCGCTGTTCCTCCGGCGGCGGCCGTCCCACTGACCGGGGATGGTCGCCGCTTTTTTGTAGAAGGAGAGGGAGTTCTTCATGGCACAGTGGAGTCTTGTTGGCGATGTCTTAATGAGTTTGCGTGAGCAAGCTGGAGATCCACCCAGTTCGCTTCCCGCGCCTACCGGAGTCGCCGTCACCCCTCTTCCCACCGGCGCGCTCGCGATCTGGTTCACCGTCACCCAACTCACCCCCTGGGGCGAGTCTCCGGCCTCGGCTGAGGTCGCTGTGGCCAACGGCGCCCTCGGCTCGACTTTCACCGTGGCGGGCACGTGCTCGTTCGCGGCCACGGCCATCCGGGTCTACTTCACCCTGGGCGGGGCTGGGGGCGAGGACCGCTACCTGCCTTACACCATTCCCGCCGGCGGCACCGGCGCGTTTTCGATCCCATTCACCTTGTCCTCGGCCGGCATTGCGCAGGGGTTCCCGCCGATGCGCTCCTCGGCCTGGCTGCCTGACACGGACGGGACGAGTCTGTCGTGCGCGGCCCTCTATCGTTGGATTGATGAAGGGCTGGATGTGATGACTGCGATCACGGAGGGCATCCGCGATGTGACTGGCATCCCTTCCACTGCAGGTCAGGCTCAGTATCAGGTCATCGGCAATTGGCGTTCGCTGACTTCGGGCTTTTTTGACGGGTGGCCAATCACCTTTGGCAACAAGTCGGATATTTTCCGGCACAGCAACGTCAAGGGAATATCTGGCACGGCGGTCATGAACCAGGACTCCGTGGTTCAGCAAATTGAGTTGTACCCGCAGTCTTCTCGGACCTCTGGAATTGGAACCTTGTCCTCCCCTATCACAGTGGCATCGGCCACGATTCCCTACACCCCTGGTGCAACTGGTTGGGTTCTTGGCTTCGGCCTCGCCCTGCTTGGTCCATACCCAGCCGATCCATCCCTCTGTGAATTGGTGTATTACTCTAGTAACATCTCGAACCAACTAACCCAGATCACTCGGGGCATGGGAGGGACCATTGCTCAGGCATGGCCCAGCGGAACCCCTCTGACCGAGTGCAACATTTACCTCTCCGGTATTCGTTATCCGATTCACTACGCGCAGGGGCAGGCAACGGCTCAACTAAATCTGCCCCCAGCCTGGATTGACGCCTTGAAGGATTATTTGTCATCGCGGTTCAAAGGAGCTGAGCAGGATATTGAAGGCCAGCAATCGATGCTGAAATCCTGCGAGCAGAAGTGCCAAGCGATCAAAGGAAACCGGCAGGTGATGTCGCCGCGGCGCGTGCAGTGTGGAGGTGGGGGTAATGTGGAGGTAGCAAATTTTGCAGGAAGCTACTTCGGCGGAGTGATTCTGCCTGCTCTACTTATTTGCGCTGTGCTGCTTAGCGGAGGGTGCTGATATGGCAGCCAAAATTGTCAGCCAAAAAAAGTTTTCTAAATTAGTGGCCAGCACGGGCAGCCTGAGCCAGCCCCCCGGCGCGCTACCACGCATGAGCAATCTCCTCTTTACACAAAGAGGATCTCTTCAGATTGCCAACGGGTCTTTCGCGCTTCCTACTCCTACTCCCGAGGGTCCAGTTCCCGCCCCGTCTTACACGCTCTCTATTTCTTCTTTTACAAAAAACAACCCGACGCTTGGGCTCGGTCAGTTCCCTCCTGTCATGACTCTTATTGAGCAGCTTATCGTACCTACGCAAGTGGGTGCGTTTTTGACCGCAATTACAACCGCTGGGCCTGGCCCCAATCCAGCAGGCTACTATTTGTTCGCTGTGGTAACTATGGACATGAGTGGGGGGACAACATCGGTTGGGTGGACAGGTGGGTTTCCTCGTAAAGCCTGGAAGGTAGTGTATTCAAGCGTTGATTTCAATACTGTGACTATTACTTGGGTGAACGAGCCGGGCAATAACGGCTACCAAGTTTGGTACTTGGGCTTCAGCCCTAGCGCTTCTCCTCCAGCTCCGTTTGCTGGTCAGTACGGCAACCTACTTGGGACTGTCGCGGTCGATGTTACGACCTTTACTTCCACCGCGGGCCTGCTTCCCGGCCCTAACGTTCAGGCTCCATGGCTAAACACCACCCAATACGTAACTTTAGCTGACATCTATTATTATGCGTTCATAAGTAGTTATCTACTCGCGTGCCCAGGTGGAGGCGTGGGACTATCTCCCGCCAATTACAACATCTTCCCGGCCGCCGCTCCACAACCTGTCTCGCTTCAGATTGGTGATCCGCAGTTCAGCCTAGCATCCACTACCCCAGGTTATTCTCCGTACGGTGGCATCCCCGGTCAAGTATGCCCAATTCCAACTCAAGTCCAGTTCGCCGGCCAAGTTGTTGTTATTCTTGGCAACGGGTTGCCTCCCGTCGCTTATGACCCATCCACTGGAGTTCCCCCATCCGCTCCCGCTCCTCTCGCCAACACTTTCCAAGATGCTTTTCCGGATTGGCAGGCTTCCGTAACCTGGCTGACTGGGTCACAAGTCACCGACGGCGCGGGTAATTACTACACGGCGACCCAGGGCGGCGTATCCGGCGCTACGGTTCCCACGCCGTGGAACACCGCCCTTGGCGCGCAAACTGCCGACGGCACGGTGCTCTGGACCAGCCAAGGGCCAATCGTCGCTTCCACCGCGCCCCGTGGCGCCGCGCACGCGGTCGCCTATGCGGGTTCCCTCTGGCTGGCCAATACTTCCCCCGCTGATACCTCTGACGGCATTGACGGCCCATCTTGCCTGAAGATGTCCGATTCAAATAATCCAAACTCATGGAACCCGGTCAACACAGCGTTCGTCGGTCGGCAGGACGGTTCACAAATCACCGGGCTCTGTCCTTTCACAATTGCCGCGCTTGGAATCTCTCCTACTGGTTCCCTGTGCATCTTCAAAGAGTTCACGACCTACCAGTTTATTGGAGTCTTCGGCACGACCTCGTTCGAGATCCAGCCGGCACAGACCAACCTCGGCTGCATCGCCGCGCGCTCGATTCAATTTCTTCCTGGGTTCGGTGTTGTCCGATTTACCCATCTTGGATTCGCCGTATTTGATGGGATCAACGACCGGCTCATCAGCGAGGACATCCGGCCGTACCTATTTGGCGGGGTGGATTCCGAGGCTGACCTGACCCCCGTGGACCCGACTTACTGCTATCTTTCACAGTCCGCGCAGACGGTTGCCCCGCCGATGTATCTCTGCGCAACGCCCCTGCTCGGGGCTGCCGGCGCGCTGACTCGCCTGTTCTGCTATGACTTGGTAATGAAGTCCTGGGCGGTGCTGGACCTGCCGTGGGCGATCACGTCGATGGCAACCGTCGCTGGCGGTGAGGGCTACCCGCTGGTTCTTGCCGGCAAGACCGACGGCACGATTCAGCGGCTACAGGCGGGCGACTTAAATTGGGACCAAGGAGACACGGCGCAGTCTGCCGTTCAGTGGTCTTTCCGCACGCCTGAGCTGTTTGGTGAGGGCGGCACTCAGCGTCTGTTTTATGAGAAGGCGACAATTACCGGTTATGGTTCCCCGGCGATGGTTCAATCTATTATTGCAAACCTTTGGCTTGATGGCCAGCAGATTGGCGCGCAGGGAATCGACGTAGTTCCTATGGGCGGCAGTAACCTGTTCACAGCGAGCGTCTCTATTTTTCGTAATGGTAATCGGGCGCATTTGGACATCAGCGGAAACAGTGGTGGGGCCACCGGGGTGATTGATTCGGTGGATTGGGCTGTTACGGCGAAAAGCAGTATGGCCCGGAGGATAATCTCGTGA
>Ga0224555_1005341_pt1 | contig 10874 bp, 8 predicted proteins | sample 714S23034metaG_FD_180687 | JGI IMG/M metagenome (GOLD analysis project Ga0224555, IMG submission 180687) | Peat soil microbial communities from Stordalen Mire, Sweden - 717 S2 30-34 | ecosystem: Environmental > Terrestrial > Soil > Wetlands > Peat | place: Sweden: Norrbotten County, Stordalen...
CTATTCCCGTACCTTTTCGGCGGGCCTAAAGGCCCGCCCTTCCGCTTCCCCCACCTCAAGTTTTTCAAGTAGGGAATTCGATCCGGCGGGCCTAAAGGCCCGCCCTTCCCCCGGTCTCGTCGCCGTCTTCTCCTCCGAAGTTACATCGAGGGGGGAGCTTCTGCCCCGCTGTGACGTCGTCATTCCAATCTCGAGATCCAATCACCATTCACTATTCACCATCCACTATTTCTTAAACTCTTCCATCATCTTGGCGAAGCTAGCAAAAAGGTACGCCGAGTCATGCGGGCCGGGCGAGGCCTCGGGGTGATACTGCACGCTGAAGAGCGGCAGAGATTTGTGCCGCAAGCCCTCGAGCGTCTGGTCGTTCAAATTCATATGGGTTAACGCGACCTCGCTCGAGTTGAGCGAGTCCGGGTCCACCGCGAAGCCATGATTCTGGGCCGTGATTTCCACCTTCCGGGTCTCCAGGTTCATGACGGGTTGATTGCCCCCGTGGTGGCCGAACTTCAGCTTGTAGGTTTTCCCCCCGAGCGCCAAGCCGATGATCTGGTGGCCGAGGCAAATCCCGAACACGGGCACCTTACCCATGAGAGCTCGGACAGCCTGTGCGGCGTACTCGAGAGGTTCCGGGTCGCCCGGACCGTTGGAGAGAAAAACCCCCTCGGGCTTCAATTCCAGAACCTCTTCAGCGGAAGTCGTGGCGGGCACAATAGTGACGCGGCAACCTACGTCCACGAGCTTACGCAGGATGTTCTGCTTGATTCCGTAATCGTAGGCCACCACGTGAAAGCGGGCCCGCCGCTCCATTCGTTCGCTTTCCTTGAAGATGTCGCGCGTCGGTTCCGTCCACTGGTAACGCCAGAGAGTGGTAACCCGGCTGGCCAGGTCGAGCCCCACCATACTCGGGACCGCCTTAGCCTTTGCCAGCAGGCTGGCTTCATCGAAATCCAAGGTCGAAAGCACGCCTCGCTTGGTGCCATGCTGCCGCAGGTGCCGCACCAGGGCGCGCGTGTCAATGTGAGAGATCACGGGGAGGCCGTATTCCGCCAGAAAATCCGATGCTTCCTCAACCGACCGCCAGTTGCTGGCAAGTTCGGATAATTCACGCACCACCAAACCCTCCGCGTAGGGCCGCGCGGACTCCGAGTCCAGCGGGTTTATCCCGTAATTCCCGATGTGAGGGTAAGTCAAAATGACCATCTGACCGGCGTATGAGGGGTCGGTAAGGATTTCCTGGTAGCCGGAAAGCGAAGTATTAAAGACAACTTCACCAAAACGTTCGCCCGAGGCGCCGTAGCCGCGCCCCCGGAATATTCTTCCATCCTCTAAGGCGAGTATCGCCTCCATCTAAGCTCCCTAGAACAGTCAACAGTTGACAGTCGACAGTTTACAATTTGCATTGCCGAACGACCCAACTTACCCCTCACCCGGCCCGCTTCCCGATGAAGTGCATCGGGACAGCGTGCCACCCTCTCCCTGGGGAGAGGGTGCCCGACGGAGGAGGGCGGGTGAGGGGTTCTTCCATTCCATGAAACCAGGAACCTCGTTCAACTTACGAATTCTGGTTGAAGTCGCAAAGAAAAGATTTGTTCATTCCAGAGGTCCAAACTCGCTGAAAGGCCAATAGACGAATACGGCTTTGCCGTAAATGTACTTGCGATCAACGGTCCCCCAGACTCTGCTATCGTTGGAAGAGTCCCGGTGGTCGCCCAGCACGAAGTAGTGATCCGCCTCGACCTGAACGGGTGGATAGCTCTGGTGATCCAGGTAGTTGGCGGGGAGGTAGGGCTCCGCGAGAGGCGTGCCGTTCACCAGCACCCGGCCATCCTGAATGCTGACCCCCTCCCCCGGCAACCCTACAACGCGTTTGATATAAGACTTCGACGGATCCAGCGGATACCAGAAGACCACGATGTCGCCCCTCTGGATGGGCTCGAAGCGGTACACGAACTTGTTAATGAAAATCCGCTCGTGGTTCTCCAGCCGCGGCATCATGCTGGTTCCCTCTACCTGCACCGGCTGGTAGAGGAAAACTATGACGATGAAGGCCAGCAGGATGGAGAGGATGAGGTCCCGCAACCAGTAACGCGTCTCGAAAAATCGGCGTCGCGGGCTTTGTTGGGTTGCCCGTCCGTCGGTCACCTGGGTTGGGGGTAGTCCTTGTGGCTGCATTGGCTCCTCAAATGATTTTATACCAGATGGGTGACTTTGCACACGACTTTAAGGACGGAGCTGGGGACTAAAGCAATTCTGGATTATGAATGGCCTTCTTCTTTGTCTCCGCTGCCTCCGGGCTCCTGCTTATTGAATCCCGCCTTCCCGCCCTAGTCCTAAACGTTGCGTTTGATTTTTCCCAAGTTGTATAGTAGAAGCTAGGTAGTCCAGTGAGTCAAGGAATCTAATGGGGGGAATCTAAGGGAGGTTGTGCCTACGGTGCAATGGTTCCGAAGGGTCTCGTTGTTGCTCATCCTTGGCTGTGCAGCGGGAGCGTTTACGCTCCGCGCACAATCCGGCGACACGTCATCGCCTCCATTCCCATCTGCCCCGGTCAGCGCTACGCCGGACCAAAGCGTGCCCTTCTGGGCGAACCGTGGACACTGGATTCTCGGTGGCCAGCTCAGCTTCGCGCTGGAGAATGGTATACCTCGCGACATCTCACACATTGCATTACTGATGGCAGAGCCTCAGGTAGGATTCATCGTGAAAAACTTCGATGTGCCGCACTTTCCGGTCCGGCGCTTCGAAGTAGTAGGTGAGGGGATTTTCGGCAACGCCGTTCACCCTGGGGGACGCCTGGACGGCGGGGCGGTTCTCTTTCGGCTTGACGGCCAGAATCACGGGCGTTTCGTGCCGTTCTTCGAATTCGGCGGCGGGGCCCAGAGCACTACGCTGGCCACGCGCGCACCGGAACTCAGTGGTACAACCCAGTTCTCCCCCCAGGGCGGCTTCGGCATCCAGTATTTCTTCAAGCCGCAACGCGCTCTGGTGTTCGAGTACAGCTATATGCACATGTCCAATGCGAGCCTCCAGGAACCGAACCACGGCTGGAACGGCAGCATGCTCACAGTGGGCTTCAGGTGGTTGCGTCGCCCTAAGCCAGCCCGCTGGTAACCGCCCGCCGATCACTCCCAAAACCCTACTTGTCTCCTTGTTGGAAGGTGGAAGATTGTGGGTGATGAATAAAGAGGCGCCCAGTGGCGGGTTTCAGGTGTCAGGGAGCAAATCTGAATTATGAATTGCTCTGGTCTCCCGGTTGCTAACCGGCGCCTGACGCGTGCTCTTCCCGATCTACCCGAAGACGTCTTTGACCTTCTCGGAGGCGCGGCGCTCCAGGGGATGATTTTCCACCCGCATCCCGGAGTTCAGCATTTCGAACACTCGTCGCTGCTCCCGCGAGAGCCGGGTGGGAGTGACCACATAAACCGATACATACAAATCCCCTTGCCTTCGCCCGTCCACGCTGGGCATTCCAGAGCCTCGCAGGCGAAACGCCGTTCCGTTTTGAGTTCCCTCAGGGATTCTGAGCTTCTCGTGGCCCTCAAGCGTGGGAACTCTAACCTCCGCGCCGAGAGTCGCCTGAGTAATGGAGATGGGAATGGTGTAATAAAGGTCCGCGCCCTGACGGTCAAAATAGGGATGCTCACGGACTCGCAGAACCACATAAAGATCGCCGTGCGGTCCCCCCCTCTCGCCCGCTTCACCTTCCCCACTCACACGCAGACGCGTCCCCTCCTCAACGCCTGCCGGGATCTTGAGGCCCAGAACTTTTTCGTGCCGAACCCGACCCTTCCCCGCGCAAGCCGGGCAAGCCTCACGTATCACCTGACCCATTCCACGGCATTGCGGGCAGGTGCGCGAAACGGTGAAGAAGCCCTGCTGATGTCGAATCTGGCCTCGCCCACCGCAACCCGGACAGGCGATCGGTTCGCTCCCATGCTTCGCCCCGGTGCCGTGGCAATCGCTGCAGGTTTCCGATCGGGGAATCTTGATCTTTGTTTCCAGACCTCGCGCCGCTTCTTCCAGAGAAATCTCCAGGTCGTATCGCAGGTCGGCTCCGCGTGAGGCGCGATGGCGCTGGCGGGGCCCTTGGCCAAATCCTCCGAAACCGAAAAACTCCCCAAAAATGTCTTCGAAATCCGAGAAGATCGTCGAGGAGAAGTCAGGGTTCCAGCCCCCGGTGGAGCCCACCCCAGCGTGCCCGAACTGATCGTAGGCGGCGCGCTTTTGCGAGTCCGCGAGCACGCTGTAAGCTTCGGTGATTTCCTTGAATTTCTCTTCTGCTTCCTCTTTTTTGCTGTTGGGGTTGCGGTCCGGATGGTGTTGCAGAGCGAGTTTACGGTAGGCGCTCTTGATTTCCTGATCGGACGCCTGGCGTTCAACACCTAGAACTTCGTAGTAATCTCGCTTGTTATTCAACGCTCATCCCCACTTAAACATCAAGAAAACGGCACGCGCCCGCCGCCAGTTTGCCTTCGGCGTCTATTCCGAGGCTTGGGAACCCGCAGCCTTGGGCTTGACGGACACTTTTACGATTGCGGGTCGAAGCAGGCGGTGCTTCAGCTTATATCCTTTTTGCAATTCTTCCACGATCTCCATCTCGCGCCGAGCCGCGTCCTCGACCGTTTCAACGGCCTGATGGTAATTCGGGTCAAACAACTGTCCGGACGTATCTATGGCCTCCAGACCTGCCCGGGTCAAGACATCAAATAACTGCCGGTGGATCAATTCCATTCCCTGGTAAAAGGGCTTCGGGGCTGAGGCGTCGCGCTGCCTCAAGGCTCTGTCAAATCCATCCAGGACCGGCAGCAGTGTCCGGATCAAGTCCTCCGTGGCGTGCTGGCGATGTTCATCCTTTTCCCGCTGAGCACGCTTGCGGAAATTCTCCAGGTCCGCCTGTTTGCGCAGCAAGCGCTCATAAAGCTGCGCTTTCTCCTCCTTCAGCTTTTCGTAGGACGGCGAAGGTTCGAGGTTTGGTCCGGCAGGTTGGCCTGAAGATATGTCTTCGGTTGCAGGCCCATCATTTTCCTTCAGATCGGATGTGTAGGGGTCCCCGGCATCTTCGGGCAGGGGGTCGGCAAGCTGTTCTTTTTCGTTTTCCATAACCTTTCGATTGTATACCCTTTGTCCGTAGGTGGTTGGTGGCCTGTGCAGGTGGAGGCTCGTTCCCACCATACTGTCGCCCACCTACCGGTTCCTCTTACTGCCTTCTGCTTTTTGCTTTTGAAGGGCGGCAGGCCTGGGGGGAACCGGTGCTACGATTCCTCCCATGAGTCAATGACTCACCGAATCAATGACTCACACCTTACGAGTCTCGTTCCTGCCATTCAATTGGAGCTGAGGAGCCTGTTGCAAAGGTGGGCGATATAGTCCACCGTGCTGATCGCGCGGTCGTACTCCATGCGCGTCGGACCGACAACCCCCAGCGCCCCTACGGCGCGATTCCGGTAGTGCAGCGGCGCGACAATGAGGGTGCAATTATGCATCCGAATTTCAGAATTCTCGCGGCCAATCAGGATTCGGACGCCGGGCTCCCACGTGTTGAGGCAGGCGCTCAAAATCCTCACCAGTTTGGCCTTTTCCTCCAAGGTCTCGAGCAGTTCCCGGATCTTGCAGATATCATCGACCTCCACATGGTCGAGCATCTTCGCTGTGCCATCCACGAACAGGGACCCGGGAGCTTCACTGATCAAGGCGCTCCACATGAAAAGTATGGCAACATTCTGGAGCAAGCGGTCGGCAAGGATTTTTTCTTCGTCCATGCGCTTGAAGATTTCAAGGCGAATGGCGCCCAGCGACCAGCCCCCAAACTCGCCATTCAGGAAGTCCGCAGTTCGATCCAGTTCCTTCTGCGAGAAATCCTCTTCCAGGCGAATCACCTTGCTTTCCACTAAATCCGGCTTGGAGACGATCACCACCAGGATGCGACGGTCCGGAAGCAGGACGAACTTGATGTGCTCCAGCACCTTTTCCTCGAGCGCCGGCGCCAGGGCCAGCCCCACGTTGTGCGAAACCTCGGAAAGAAGACGCGAGGCGCTGGACATCATCTGCTCCAGGGCGCCACTTTCAACCCGCAGGCTCTCCTGGATGTATTCTTCGGTTGCCGGACCAAGCCGGGTGGAACTCACAGTGCGGTCAACGTAATAGCGATAGGCCTTGTCAGTCGGAACGCGGCCGGCGGAAATGTGCGGCTGGGACAGGTACCCTCGGGATACCAAGGTCACCATCGCGTTCCGGATGGTCGCGGAGCTTGGGGCATCCGGCAGTTTCTCCGCCAGGGTCCTGGAGCCCACCGCGGCGCCGGTTTGAATGAATTGGCGCACCAGGGCTACCAGGATGTCACGCTCGCGTCTTGGAAGCTCGTCACAGTCTCTCATCTTGAACCTAACTCACGGGACCTCAAGTAATTAGAGGCTACTATACTCCACTGTTTATTCTATCGGCATTGCCGGATGCTGTCAAGAATCCGGGTGGCAATTCCTCGGCCTCGGGTGGCACATGCCAGGCCGATCTGTCACTGGAAACCGGGGAAGTCCTGCGTTCCGCCGCAAACCAGGGCACCACCGAAACTTTGGTTTGGAGTTTTACATTTCCGTTGAGGTTGATTACAATCCCGCATTCTACATAGGAGGGTAACATGCGAAGGTTCACTAGAGTCGATTTCTTGAAGTCCATTCTGGGGGCGGCTGGTTTGTCCGCTTTTAGTTCCTCAAAGGGTTCTTCATATTCGAAGCCAATCCAGGTTCCTGGATTGAATTATGGGCTTGCCGCCCTTCCCATGCTGACCGCAGCGGAAACGCGCTCCGTCTGCGCGGAAAATCCCACGGGAGAAAAGGGAATGGGAGGACGGGCCATACCAAATCCAAGCGACCCAAATCTTCCTTTTTCAAGAGCCGCCTCTGTTCTAGGTCAGGGTTGGAAGGTGAATCCGTTTATTAAGCCCAAGGCCGGGGAGACAGTCACCCTAATGGACGCTACAGGACCCGGCGTCATACAACACATCTGGATTGCGACCGAGCAGAATTTTGCCGGTAATGGAAGAGCTTGCGTGCTGCGCTTCTACTGGGATGACGAGCCGACTCCTTCCATAGAAGTTCCCTTGACGGACTTCTTCGCCATCGGCCATGACTTGTTTGCGCGGGTCAACTCAACGGTCGTGATCGTCAATCCGACTGCTGCTCTCAACTGCTATTGGCCCATGCCCTTCAAACGTCACGCCAGGATCACATTTACTAACCAAGGGGAAAAGGACCTGCCTTTGCTGGCCTATCAGATTACTTATGCCAAGACCGAAATTCCCGAGGAAGCCGCCCATTTCCACGCCCAGTGGCGACGTGCCGTAACCGACCGGTCCTTCCCTGTCCACACGATCCTGGATGGTGTCAGGGGTCAAGGCCGTTACGTGGGAACGTTTATAGCGTGGACTCAAATGTCCGATGGGTGGTTTGGAGAAGGCGAGGTTAAGTTCTATTTGGACGGGGACAAGGAGTTTCCCACGATCTGCGGAACTGGAACCGAGGATTACTTCTGCGGCTGCTACGGCTTCCCTGAGGTTTACAGCACTGCCTACACGGGATGTACCCTGAAACATGAGGGCCAGGATGGTCCACCTAAATGGAGCTTGTATCGCTGGCACATCATGGACCCGATCTGCTTCAAGAGCGACCTCCGTGCAACCATTCAGGCGCTCGGCTGGTGGCCAACCGGTAAATACCAGCCGCTGGCTGATGACGTGGCTTCCGTAGCCTATTGGTATCAAGAGGAGCCTCATGCAGAGTTCCCCAAATTTCCGACGCTCGAAAAGAGGTGGCCAAGGTAGCGCAGCGCGGCGGAGCCGCAACCAAACACGCCGTCGGCACTCGAGGTTCCAAATAGCTAATTATCCCAGCGGCCGAAGGCCGCCTTGGAGTGCGGTAGCAGCAGCTACCGCTTTCCGCCCGTGGTTCATAAGCGAAATGGTGCGCGAGCCAGATCAAGAAAAGCGGTAGCTGCTGCTACCGCACTCCAAGGCCCTCCGCGCAGGCTCAGACAATGACTTGTTGCAAATGGACGGGTGAGTCGACCGACATAAGGCCCAAAATGTTTGCTAAGAAAACAAGAATGTACAGTATTGTAATGCAGGTTCCGCCCCACAGGAAGGTTCATGGCCAGGAAGAACTGGTCAGCGTCCTCCACTCCGCCTTTAGAGCGCCTCAAACATAAGCAATTTCGACGTCAACGGGCCTTCGAGGCGCACAGTGATACCCTGCTTCACTAACGTGAAGCCATCCACCACGCTCGCCTGCCCGGAGTTATCCCATGTCACCCGATAGCGCCGTGACACGTCGAGACCCCGTAATCGCAGGAGATACTCCGGCTGAGTGGGCGCCGAAAGTTGGAACAGCCCGCAGATGCCCCGCGTGCGATCGTTCGAATCCAGTTCCAACACTCCCCAGCCGTGGGGATCGATTCCTGCCACTTCAGGCGTGTGATGATAGATCCTGCCGGTATCCATGAACGGGCGAACAAAATTCTTGTAAAGACCGGCCCAGCGCTTGGCCCGCGCCATCAAAAGCGGATTCGCCTGGGCGCCCCGAGGAACCAGGAACCCAAACGTGGGCTGGGCAAAGAGCAGTAAACGCGATTGGAAATCGAAGTCCGCCGTCGTGTACCCACTCTGCCCACCGATCAGGCGGTCCACGTACTCCGGCGGCAGCGCCATGGTCATGCCATTGGTGATCATGAAGGACCGCGGAGCAATCTGCCAGTCGGTGACCCAGGTGTGGCTGAACCGCCTCACCATGCCGATGTCGGCGCGGCCGCCGCCCCCGGCGCAATTCTCGAAGATCACATTCGGGAAGCGCGCGCGCAATCGATCGTAGACTCCATAGACCGCCTCGTAGTAGCGCCAGTAGCCGTTCTCGACGAACCCATCGTGAACCGTCTTGATCCCCACTCCCGGATCGGTGTTGTAGTCCAGCCGGAAGAATTCGAGTTGGTTCTCTTCAATGACGCGAGCGATCTGGTTTTCCATCCATTGGGCGACTTCCGGCTTCGTCAGGTCCAGCAGTCCCCCTATCTTTCTCTCGCCGTCATAGTTCATCGCCAGCCACTCGGGATGCTCCTTGGCGATGCGGCTTTCACTGCCGATGCGCTCCGCATCCATCCACAGGCCCCACAACATGCCCGCCGCATGCGCGCGGTCACGGAAGGGCTTCAATCCCTGCGGGAAACGCTGGCGATCCACATTCCAGTCGCCCACCGTGGTCCACCAGTTACCCTTCGGCGGAGCGTACCAACTGGCGTCGATGAAAAAGACCTCGGCGCCCACCTGAGCCGCTGAGTCGATGGCGTGGTTGACTTCTTCGGGCGTGATCTCGAGCTCGGGCCCGATCCCGGACTCCACCCATCCACCCCGCCCTCGCGGCTGCGGCATGAACACACTGCGCCGCAAGTGGGTGTGCATGGCCTGCACGGCAGCGTCGAGATCGCCGAACACCAGACCCAGGTGCATTTCCGGCGTAGAAACAGTTTCGCCCGGGGCAATCACTCGCTGCGGAGGCCGGGCATCCGGCCCGGCGCGGAACGTCAGGGCCGCCGCGGAATCCTCCACCTCCGTATTCAAATCAAACTCGAAACTGTATCCGCCCGACCAGGCCAGTTGGCCGATGAAGTGCTCGCCGGTGGCATTGTTGCGGAGGATGAACATCGGATATCGATGACGGCCACGCCGGTATCGCCCGTCGATTCGATACCCCGCCGCCGGCATCTCATGCCAGTGAAAGTCCCCCTCTTTCACCCCGGTCGCGCTATCGAAATAGCCGAGCGAGTACAAGGGCGCGGGCGTGCCTTCGAGGAGCGACCGCCAGCGGTTGGTCTTCTGCATCACTCCGCTCCAGGAAGATGCCGCCGCCAATGCCGCCGGCTGCGTGCCGGTGTTGGTAACCTCCAGCCAGCGAGTCAGCACCGCAGTGCCGTCCAGCTTGGTGTGAACCTTGACCGTGACGGGCCGGACGGCGTGTTTCAAAGTGACCACGACGTGCAGGTTGCCATCGCCGGAGGACATCTTCTCCAGGCCGACCCATTCCCAATCCGAGGCCAGTGACTGTCCGTCGATCTCCAGCCAGAAGGCCTCCGGCATGGGATGCTCAGCAGGGTTAATCCGCCCGTCGTAGAAATTCACGAATCCCGCCCCGTTCCACCCCCGCCCCACGAATTGGCCCTTGGTAAGCGATTCCTCATACACCACCCACCCCGTGCGGTAGCTGATGGTGGGCTCCGGTTGCTCAACGAGAAGCACGTCGGACCACTCGGATCCGGCGGTCTTGTTTTGTTTCTCTTCCTTGCCAGCACTGGATGCTTGCCCAGGCAGGCCCACACTTAAACAGCTTATCGTCAGGATTGCTCCCATCAAGTACAGCCAGGGATGCATCGTCACTGATAAACCGGCGCTTCCGTTTCGTGCTTTCCGAGCTTTCGCAGGCAAGAGCCGACAAGTTCTGCATGACGTGTTCATTGGACTTTCCTCCTGGGGGCTATTCAGTTTCGGTCTGGCGTCACTCCTCCCCTGCTTCGCGGAATCGGGCACGGGCAATGCGAAAAGGCTTCAGGAAGAGCGGGAAGAACTGCGGCTCTACATCGGCGACTACGGGTTTTTCCCCGTCTACTCTTCCCCGACACGATAGAGGTTCGGCGCGTCCTCCACAGCAAGGAAGCCTACCGCTGAAACGTTGTCACGGAATAACCATTTCATGTTCGATCAGAATCTCCTCCCCCTAGTACTACTACGTTATGTTATTGACCTCTCCTACGGGAGGTGCTAAGCTCCGGTTCATGACCGAGAGCGAAATCGAGAGAAGTCGAAAGCGCTTGGAACAATTTTTGGCCGACCTGCT
>Ga0224555_1005343_pt1 | contig 10873 bp, 9 predicted proteins | sample 714S23034metaG_FD_180687 | JGI IMG/M metagenome (GOLD analysis project Ga0224555, IMG submission 180687) | Peat soil microbial communities from Stordalen Mire, Sweden - 717 S2 30-34 | ecosystem: Environmental > Terrestrial > Soil > Wetlands > Peat | place: Sweden: Norrbotten County, Stordalen...
AACAGGCAGTCTCAACCATTATTCTAAAGATAGCCGTGACGACTCCTCCCACTGCCGAATCGCATTCCCAGCGTGGGCTCGACCTGCTGGCTGAGGGACGGCCTGCGGAAGCAGCCATCGAGTTTCGAGCCGCCATTGCCGCTGGTGCTGACAACGGTGAGACACAGATGGAAGCGCACCACGGGCTGGTGCGGGCGTTGCGGGACGCGGGCCAACTGAACCAGTCTGTCGCCGCTGCGTTGGCGTTGATTGCTCTGTTTCCGGCAGACCCGCTAGCGCACACGGCGCTCTCTATTTCGCTGCAACATGCCGGACATGTGCCCGAAGCTGAGGCTGCGGCGGCGCGCGCCCGCGTGCTGGAATGGAAAGTGCAGCTTCAGTCCGCGCCAGACGAGAGTTCCCTGCCGTGAAAACATCTCGCCGACCGAATGCGGCGAAGCGGCTACGCCAGATGCACGATTGGCTTGCCGAGGCGTACGGCCCTCAGAACTGGTGGCCTGCTCAGACTCCGTTTGAAGTGATTCTTGGCGCCTATCTCACCCAGAACACGGCATGGAAGGCGGTTGAGCGTTCGCTCGCGAACCTACGCCTGGCGGGAGCTTTGACCATAGACGGACTGCGCATGCTGGAGATGGATGATTTACGGGAGCTGATTCGCCCCTCCGGTTTTTACACCCGGAAGGCACCCGCGCTGAAGGCATTTGTAGCCATGCTGGACAAGGAGTTTGCCGGCTCGCTCGACGTACTGGCGGCGGCTCCGACGGACGTGGTCAGACGCCGTCTACTGGCCTTGCCGGGCGTAGGAGCGGAGACTGCGGACGCCATCTTGCTTTACGCGCTGAACCATCCCGTCCCGGTCGCCGATGAGTATCTGCGGCGCATCGCGGAACGACACCGGCTTATTACGCCACCGAATGGAGCTAAGAAATATGACGCATTGAGCGCTTTAACTCGCCAGGCCTTTGCGTCCGATGCGCCGACGAGCCATGCACGCCTGTTCAACGAGTTTCATGCTGTCATTGTTGCCGTGGGCAAGGCGCATTGCGGCAGGAATCCGCGTTGCGAGGGATGTCCGCTGGCTTGGGACGCTCACGTCCGAGAGTAAGAGGGCATAAAAGGAATCAAAAAGCCAAACGGGACGGGAGGCGTGACTCCAGAGTTGCGGGCCATCCGCGACTGGCCGCGCCTATACTGGACTCTGTAATCGAAATCATCGCGGCGTCTTTTGTTCCCCAGGCACGAGACTCATGTACTCGCTCTCAAGGAGAGCTGAATGACCAAGAAGCTTATCACCATCGTGACTCCCTGCTACAACGAGGAGCTGAACGTGCGCGAGATTCATCGGCGGGTGATGGCGATGGCGGCGGAGTTGCCGGAGTATCGCTTCGCTCACCTGTTTGCCGACAATGCCTCAAAGGACGGGACGGTTGCAACACTGCGTGCGATGGCTCAAGAAGATCCGAGTGTCAAGGTCATTGTGAACGCAAGGAACTTTGGGCCTGACCGCTCGGGGATGCACGCGTTCCTGCAGGCGGAGGGAGACGCAGTCGGATCGATTGCGGCCGATCTGCAGGATCCGCCTGAGTTGTTTGTGGAGATGATTCGCGAATGGGAAAAAGGCGTTCCCATCGTTGCCGCCATCAAGAATTCGAGCGACGAGAGCGGCCTGATGTACCGGGTGCGCACGGCTTACTACCGGCTTGTGGCCAGGCTGACCAATGTCGAAGTGCTGGAGCATTTCACGGGCTTCGGGCTCTACGACCGTGCGGTTGTGGAACACATCCGCGTTCACTTCCGCGACCCCTACCCTTATTTTCGGGGGATGATTGCGGAACTTGGACTGCCCTACGCCAAGGTTTTCTATAACCAGAAGCGCCGCGAGCGCGGCCTGACCAAGAACAATTTTTATGCGCTCTACGACTTCGCGATGCTGGGCATCACGAATCTGTCCAAAGTGCCATTGCGCCTGGTGATCGGGTGCGGCTTCGTCTCGGCCGCTATCAGCTTTGTGCTGGGAATGATCTACCTTGCCTACAAGCTTGTTTTCTGGAACAGCTTTACGGTGGGCGTGGCCCCTCTGGTGCTGGGCCTGTTTTTCCTCGGCTCGGTACAACTGATTGCGCTGGGCATCATTGGCGAATACGTGGGCTCCATCCACACCATCGTACAAAATCGGCCGCTCGTGACCGAGAGGGAACGCATTAACTTTTAGAGGATCTACGTCCCTTGGAACAGCGTTCGCACAAGTCGATCGGACAGTTCTTGCGCTACATCCTGGTGGGCGGATTCAACACGGTCTTCGGCTACGGGCTTTTTGCGTTTCTTACCTGGTCCTTCCGGGGGCTTGGTTCATATAACTACATGTACGCGGCCGTGCTGGCGAATTTTATTGCGATCAGCGTAGCATTTCTTGGCTACAAGTGGTTTGTATTCCGCACCCGCGGGAACTATCTAATGGAATGGATTCGATGCTTTGGGGTTTACGGCGGCAGTGCTCTGATTGGCTTAGTCTGTCTGCCGATCCTGGTTTCGATTCTGCGGCGCGGATTGCACAAGCCCGAAGAGGCTCCCTATATTGCAGCGGCGCTGCTCATGATCGTCACTGTGGCATTCAGCTTTCTGGGACACAAGAATATTTCGTTCCGGCAGAAGCCCTCGAATCGAGAGGCGAAAGGCGGTTGAGGATCGGCTGCCAAGTGAGCGCTTGCGCATTCTTCTACGCGCACTCCATGCTCGGTTTCGTCTCGGCCGAGAATGCTATGGAACCGAGCAACTCTCGCTACAATATAATTCCGATCCACCTCGGCGAACCCTATTCCCTGTGCACCTTGTAGAGCACATCCTGACCGGATTTCGCAATCACATCCAGATGCCAACCCTCTCCTGAAAGACGCGGCGATATCCAATTGAAGCGAGGATGCCCCGTGCATAAGAGCAGGAATTGCGAGTTGCTGGCGATAAAAGAATGGTAATCGGCAATCGGCAGAGGTGCGTAACTCCTATCGATTGCGAGCGACAATTCGGGCAAAAACTCCGGTTGTTTCACGGCATATGGCAGATCGGAGAGGTAGATGAGCCGCCCTCGGACTTCAGCGGGAGAATACCACCACTGGGGAGCATAATCGAGGCCGTTTGCCACCACAATCGGGAGACCTTTGGGTACATCGAAGAGAAGCTTCGAGACAGCTTGTTCAGCAGGACGAGCCTTCCCTATCGGTTCACGAAGCTGAGCAAGCGCCAGGTGGGTTGCAACCAGCAACAGGAAGCACAAGGTGCTTCCTGAAAGCACATACGGCCAGCACGTGCGAAGTTTTCCGAGGCGCGGAAGTCCCCAGGCGGCAAGTAGTGCGAGACCGAGGGAAGCACCTATCGCATAGCGCGAAGCAAAGACACCGGTCGCAAATGCAGATGTGAGAAGCATGATGGGCAAAAGCAGAGACAGCGTGATCACTGCCGCCCATGCATGTAAAGGGACTTGCGGAAGCCCGAGGATCGGTTGGCGGGCGGAGCGCTTATGCCATGGCAGCAGGCCGAACACCAGAACAAGAATCAGTAGAGACCAAGGGGCCATTTGAAGGTAAATCCGCAGATCACCCAACTTTGGCCTGAAGAAATAATTTGTCGAATGCAGGACAGCTTCCCCTAGCAACAAATGCGATTTATGCGCTAAAGGCAAGGTGACGCCCAACGCCAGGCCGCCTATAAAGATCGCCGCAAGCATCGGTCCATCGAACTTCCGCCGCTGCATGAGCCTCACGGTTTCCCCGAAGCACACGAAGAGTCCGACGTAGATTAATCCATAGTGGTGACTCAGAATGGCGCCCGCGATGCCCAATGCAACACCGCACAGCGGCAGTAGCCGCTGCGTTTGTCTAATCGCCGCAGTTTGCCAGCAGGCAAATGTCATTGCGGTGAATGCCAGCAGCATGCCATATGGCCTTGCGGTATACGCCTGGAAACTGATATATGCTCCCATCACCATCGACTCGGCGAATAATGCCTGGACGGCGGTGCCATGAAGGCGAACGATGCGATAAACGAGTAGGCCAACCGCGAGATAGGCCACGAGTTCAGGCAGGCGCACAGCGAATTCAGTTTGTCCCAACCATGCCATCGAGAGATGCGTGAGTGGATATTGCAGCGGAGGCTGACCATCGGCAGGCATCGCCTTGAGCATATCTTGAAATGAAGATAGGCGCGATAGAAAGAGCGTGAAGAACTCATCAAACCAAAGTGGCACCGTGCAGGCATGATAGATATTCGACAAAGTGAAAATTGCCGTTGCAAGCCAAAGATACAGGTTCTCGTGTTTCGAGATTGAGCCGACGAGTTTTTGACCGAACACCGCTAATCTCCCGGGATTCACTGTAGATTCGGTCGATATCGTGTCGTTCATACTGCGGGCCTTGTCTCATTCCAGATCTTTGCCAATGCGGCGACGTGGCGAAAGAAAATGCCGGGCATTTTTCGCCAACCATACACCTGCGTCGCGCCCGAGGCGCGGAGGCGATGCGTGATGGGGATTTCTCGTATCGTAAAGCCGTGGCGATGTGCGCGGGCCACGAACTCCCACCAGAACCCCTCTTGCATGTCACCGAGTTCCAACGCCAATCTCTGCGCGATGGGCTTCTTCACAAGGACGAAAGGGCAGCTTGGGTCATGTACCGGCGCGCGAAAAACAATCTGGTAGAGCACGAAGAAGAATCTGGAAAATGCGCGACGGACAAAAGTGTCCGCCCGGTCTTTTCGCCAACCTATAAGGACGTCTACCGCCTCGCGGTTTGCCCAAAACTTTGCAAAGTCCTTGGGGTCGCATTGTCCATCCGAATCGAGGCAGAGAAGAAAGCCCGCATCAAGCATTTCCATGCCTTCGCGCATTGCCTTGGAGTACCCTTTTCGTGCATCGCTGAGGTTTAGCCGGATCGGCAGTTCTTCTGCGAGCCTGCGGAGGACCTGCTTTGAGTTATCTTTGCTGCCGTCTTCGCACACAATAAAACCCATCGTGGCAGAATGAGAGAGCTCCGCATAAATTCCACGGATCGTCGCTTCTATACTTTCACCCTCGTTATGCACTGGCAGAAGAACTTCGACATCAAGAGCAGCCATGAAAGCCCCCTTTGTTTCATCCGTCCTGCTGGCACCAAGAGGGTGCGGCTGGAGCGCCACTTGAATCACATAATACTGCAACTATCTCTGCGATTTGCCTGTTGCTGCCGCGACTTTAGGACCAGGTTGATTACACGAAAGGACCAATCCGAAGTCGATGTTTCCCGAGATGCCGAAGCCTCTCATTCCGGCAGTGGTTTCACGATCATGTTGGCGAGGAATTCATCGCGCGGCAGGAAGGGGAACATATCTTCGAGCGGCTTGGAGACCATGGAACCGTCCGGTTTCTGGTAGGACTGGAGACGCGGCGCGCGCATCTCGTCCGGAATGACATGTACATCGATCACGACCGGGCCTTCCATCGCCAATGCGCGGCGGACATCTTCGCGCAGGTTGTTCTGATTCGCAATCACGACACTGGGAATGTTATACGCGGCAGCCACCTTGCCCAGGTCAGGAACGGTAAGGCCGGTGCGGCTGTCGCAGCCGATGCTCGGCTTTCCGAAGTAACCGGTCTGGGAGGCGCGAATGGAAGCGTACCCATCGTTATTCAGGACGAAGAGCTTCACGGGAAGCTGGAGCCGTGATGCCGTTTCGAGTTCCTGAATATTGAATTGAAAGCCGCCGTCACCATCGACGAGAATGGTTCGCCTGCGGCCTGCGCCGATGCAGACCGCCAGCGACATAGGCAAGCCGTAGCCCATGGCTCCGAGGCCGGCCGTATGGTAGATGCGCTGGCCGTTGCGTGTGGGACAAGCAAGAAGAAAAATCTCGATACCGGCGCCTGAGCTGCCGGAGACCAGCAGATCGGTTGGATCGGATTCGGTTCCGATGACTTCTGCGAGGTTGAAGATGCTGACCTTGCTATCGGGGTTCCGGTGCTCATCGGTGACGATGGGATAGCGCGTCTTCCAGCCGGCGCAACGCGCGTCCCAGACGCTGTGATCGCGCATACGAATGGTGTCCTTCTGGCGGAGCAATTCACGCAGAAAGGCCTTTGCATCGGCGCAGATGGGCTGTTGCAAGTACGGATGCAGCTTGGCAAGCTCCGCGGGGTCGATGTCGACCGCGGCTTTATGCGCCTCGCGGGCGAGGTTGTGCGGAGCATAGCCGGTGATAGCGAAATCGAGACGGACGCCAATGGCCAGCAGCAGGTCGCAATTCTGCAATGCAAAGTTGGCACCGCGGGACGCGACAGAGCCCGGCCTGCCGACGTAAGTGGGCTCGTCGCTCGGCACCATATCCGCTGCGCACCATGTGGCGACGGAGGGTATGCGGAGCAGCTCGCGAATCTGCTCGAATTCGGCGGTTGCGCGCGCAAGGCGGATGCCGTTGCCTGCGAACAAGAGCGGCCGTTCAGACGCGTTCAGCGTCTCGATCAGGCGGGCAACTTCCTGCACCAGGTTTGCATTTCCGGAGTGATCTTCGAGTTCCGCGGAATCGAAAGCGCGCAGGGCGGCTGGGTCATCAATCGGCGAGGCCTGCACGTCGAGCGGGATATCAATCCATACCGGACCGGGACGGCCGTTGAGGGCGAGGTAGACTGCCTTCTCCAGGTGGTAGCGAATTTCTGCCGGATCAAGGACCGTGACAGCATACTTGGTGATCGGCTTTACGATGGAGACAATGTCGACTTCCTGCACGCCAAGCTGGCGCATTCCGAGCGGCTGGCCATCTTTCGAGAACATGCGATCAGGGCGCTTGACCTGGCCGGAAATGAAGAGCGTGGGCGTTGAGTCAAGCCATGCGCCCGCAACTCCGGTGACGGCGTTGGTTCCACCTGGGCCGGTGGTGACCATGCAGACACCCAGATGATTCGTGGCCTTGGAATAGCCCTCCGCGCAGATCGCGCTCGCCTGCTCATGCGAGTTGCAGACTGCCTCGATGGCAGGCTCAGCGCCGAGCGACTGGTTGAGGTGCATGGCGCCGCCGCCGGTTACGAGGAACACGTGCTTCACGCCCTGTTCGGCGATGAAGCGCACGACGTAGTCAGAAAGCTTCATGGATTCAAACCTGGATAAGCTACAGAATATCGGTTGCGGTTCATGGGCGGGCGAAGACATCCTGAATGCTGAGGCCCTGCGCGGCCAACAGCGCCTCAACGAGTTCCCTGACTGCGCCGTTGCCGCCGGTATTTTTGGCGACGAAATCGGCCTGGGCCAGAATGTCGACAGACGCGTTGGCGGGAGCCGCGGAAAAGCCGGCGATCCGCATGGCGGCGAGGTCGTTGATGTCGTCGCCCATGAAGCAGATTTCGGTCAAATCAAGGCCGGAAGCGGCGGCAAAACCGCGAAGAGCTGTTGCCTTGTCGCGGCAGCCTTTCACGACGTGGCGGATGAGCAGTTTGTCAGCAAAGCGATCGACGAGGGGGCTATCCTCGCCGGAGATGAGAGCCAGGTGAAGGCCGGCGCGACGCGCCAGCGACAGGCCCATGATGTCGACGAAGCAGAAGCGCTTCCACTCTTCGCCATCGGGCCCCCACCACAGGCCGCCATCGGTGAGCACGCCGTCGACATCGAGCGCGAGGCCGCGGATGTGCTCGAGGCTGCGTTTTACGGGAGTTGCTTCAGGCATACCGGGTCACACCGTAGCGCCGACGCGGCGAAGCTTCTTGATGACCGGAACTTCACGCTCGTAGACGCGCTTGATGCCGTCGCCTTTGGCTTGTTCCCACAGGCGAATATCGCGCACTACGCGGGAGATGCCGTTCGGCTCGAGCGATGCGGCCTGGTCGGAGCCCCAACTGGCGCGGTCCGTGGTGATATGGCGTTCGACACAGCAGGCGCCCAAAGCGGCGGCACAGACGGTGGTGGGAATGCCGGTTTCGTGGCCGGAGTAGCCTACCGGCACGCCGTAACGAGCGGCCATGGCCGGTATGGCGCGGAGGTTCAGCTCGTCGTAGTTGGCCGGATAAGTGCTGGTGGCGTGCATCAGGATGAGATCGTTCTTGCCCAGGACTTCGACAGCATGATCGATCTCGGCGTAAGTGCTCATGCCGGTGGAGAGGATGATGGGCTTGCCGGTCTTGCGCATGTGGCGGAGCAGGTTGTCGTCGGTGAGTGACGCGGAGGCGACCTTGTAGACGGGCGTCGAGAACTGTTCGAGAAAGTCGACCGATGCTTCATCCCACGGAGAGGCAAACCAGGACATCTTGACCGACTTGCAGAATGCGTCGATCTCCTCGTAGTCTTCCTGCTCAAATTCCAGGCCATATTTCAGGTCGCCGTTGGTGGGGCCGAAGGGATTCTCGCGCGGCTTCGCCAACTCTTCAGCGGTGTAGACCACATCGATGGTGCGCTTCTGGAACTTAACCGCGTCGCAGCCGGCCGCGATGGCCACGCTGATGAGGCGCTTCGCAAGGTCGATGTTGCCATTGTGGTTGATGCCAATTTCCGCAACGATAAAACACGGCTGATCGTCACCGACAAGCCTGTTGCCGATCCGGACTGAACTCATAGGGGGACACTCCAAGGAAACAGCTTACTACGCGAAGCAAACGCTGCACAGTACCACGAAAGTGGGCTATTGGGGTGGGATGGAGGCAATGGGATTTGGAATCTCGAATGGAACGGGATTTGGATTCTAAAAGGAGGGAGGAAGATGCGGAGGTGGACGTCCGCGGTACAGCGGGTCTACCACCCCACGGACGAAGACCTGTCCGCGGGGACCCCGGTCTGGAGACCCGCGCTACTCAGAGAACGATTTCGTGTCCTGTCGGGCAAGGTTTATGCTGATTGCGTGATTCCCCTGGCAAGCGAAGACCTGGAGCACGTTCTTGAGCACACGCGCCCGTTGTGGGAGAAGGCGCGCGGGCGGCGCATTTTTCTGACTGGGTGTACGGGCTTCTTTGGAGCATGGTTGCTGGAGAGCATGGTCTTTTGCAATCGGAAGCTGGAATTAAATCTTGAGGCGACGGTGCTGAGCCGCGACCCGGAGGCATTCAAAAGGAGAATGCCGCACCTCGACCGTGAGCCGGCGCTTCAGTGGCTCAAGGGCGATATTCGCGATTTTGTATTTCCCGATGGGGATTTCGAATACGTTCTTCACGGTGCTGCTTCTACGTCCGCGGAAGCGGCAAGCCAGCCGCGCGAGTTGCTGAGTACGCTGATTCAAGGGACGGAGCGGATACTAGCCTTTGCCAAGGCGTGTGGCGCGAAGAGCTTTTTGCTGGCCAGTTCGGGCGCGGTTTACGGACCGCAGCCGGCGAGCCTGAGCCAAATTCCCGAGGACTATTTGGGAGGGCCGGCGTCGCTCGATCCGAATGCGCCTTATGCATCAGGCAAGCGGGTGAGCGAGCAGATGTGTTCGCAACACGCACAGGAATTGGATATCCGGTTCACGATTGCGCGCTGCTTTGCTTTTGTCGGACCGCATTTGCCTTTGGACCAGCACTTTGCGATCGGGAACTTTATCGGCGATGCACTGGCCGGAAGGGACATTGCGATTCACGGCGACGGCACGCCGATGCGTTCGTACCTTTATGCAGCGGATCTGGCGATCTGGCTGTGGACGATGCTGCTCGGTGAGAGCAAGCCGGAGACGAATCCGGAGGTCTTCAATGTCGGCTCAGGAGAGGCGATCCGCATTGCCGATCTGGCTCGGGTGGTGATTGAAGAGCTTGATGCTTCGCTCGGCGTTGGAATTGCGCAGGCGCCGGTTGATGGAGAGCCAAGGCTTCAGTATGTTCCTGATGTTACGCGGGCGGAGACTCGGCTCGGACTGCGGCCGCTTATCGGATTACGGGAGGCAATACGGCGGACAGCGGCCTGGCATCGGCTGCAAACCTGAGAATGGTTTCGGCGACGAAGTCCAGCATTTCGGTGGTGAGGCCGGGATAAACGCCGATCCAGAAGACGTTGTTCATCACGAAGTCGGTGTTGGGCAGGTTGCCGATGGCGCGGTACTCGCAGTCTTGATAGGCGGGCTGGCGGAGGAGATTGCCGGCAAATAAAAGCCGGGTGGCGATCTTCTTTGCTTCGAGAGCGGCGATGAGATCCTGGCGCGTGAAGGGCGCGTCCTGGCGCACGGCGATGGGAAAACCGAACCACGCGGGATCGGAACCGGGCGTAGCTTCGGGCAGCAGAAGACAGTCAGCCAGCGGCTTGAGCGCGGCGTGGAGATAGCGTAAATTGGCCTTGCGGCGTTCGATGAAGTTGGGCAGTTTTTCGATCTGCGAGACGCCGAGCGCGGCCTGCATGTCGGTGGCTTTCAGGTTGTATCCAATGTGCGAGTAGGTGTACTTGTGGTCGTAGCCGCAGGGCAGGCTGCCGAGCTGCCAGTCGAAGCGTTTGCCGCAGGTGTTTTCCTTGCCGGTGTGGCACCAGCAGTCGCGGCCCCAGTCGCGGAAAGACTCAATCAGGACCTGGAGATTGGGTTTGTCGGTGAGCACCGCGCCGCCTTCGCCCAGGGTGATGTGGTGCGCGGGATAAAAGCTGACGGTTGCGATATCGCCGAAGGTGCCGACTTTTCGGGCCTTCCCAGTGGAACCGAGCCAGGTGGAACCGAGGGCATCGCAGCAATCCTCAATGAGCCAGAGGTCGTGCTTGCGTGTGAATGCAGTGACGGCATCGAGGTCGAAGACGTTTCCCAGCGTGTGGGCGATCATGACGGCGCGGGTGCGGTCGCTGAGAGCGGCTTCAAGCTGGCTCACGTCGATCTCGTAGGTGGGTAGCGTGACATCGACGAAGACCGGGACGAGGCGATTCTGAAGGATGGGATTGACGGTGGTGGGAAAGCCGGCGGCCACAGTAATGACTTCGTCGCCGGC
>Ga0224555_1005345_pt1 | contig 10865 bp, 5 predicted proteins | sample 714S23034metaG_FD_180687 | JGI IMG/M metagenome (GOLD analysis project Ga0224555, IMG submission 180687) | Peat soil microbial communities from Stordalen Mire, Sweden - 717 S2 30-34 | ecosystem: Environmental > Terrestrial > Soil > Wetlands > Peat | place: Sweden: Norrbotten County, Stordalen...
CCTAACCCCGCAAGCAGCCAGTTAAGTATTGATATGCGCAGCAATACCGAAGAAACAACTAAGGATTATACCGCCATTGAGCTTTACAATGCCATTGGCCAGAAAATAAAAACCATTAACAGAACCGGCAACACCGATGTAATTAACATCGAAGTAAGCGGATTTGCTTCCGGTATTTATCTTGCCACCATTGTTGATAGCAAGGGAGCAAGATATACGTTGGGCAAGTTTACAGTAATGCAGTAAACACCGGTAGTCCGGTTGTGTTTGGTATCTGCGCTGTAGTGGGTGGAAAGAAAAATATAAAAGCGCCCGTCATTGCGGGTAATCACCCTTGGGGCAAGGGAAAAAACCGTAGTGACGTAGGAAAAGACCTTCCCAGCCGAGTCTCCCTTCCGAAGGTTGGGGACTCGGCATGAGGGCCGACCACATAAACGCAGAGTCCCCCATTCCGCAAAGCCGGAAAGGGGAGACTCTGCGGAGAACGTCTTTATTTTCAATTAGTTACAATGACGGCGTGTTTGGTTTGATTAATCATTTTAAAAATAATAACTATGAAAAAAATATTAATTGTATTTACCGTATTGATATTGTTAGGCCTGAGCGTAGGCGGGGGCCTGTTTTTTGTGTTTTTCTATCCCTTTATGCAAAAAATGAAACACACCACTACTATTCCTTACGATAAGCAGTTAACGCTGATAATAGGTGGCGGGGGCAATTCAGGTATCCTGGTGTCCGACAGCGCTGTGCTGGTAATTGATACCAAAATTGACGAGGCAACGGCGCAACAATTGTATAACCAGGTAAAACAACTGGCAGGCACAAAGCCCATTATTGTGGTAAATACCCACATACATGCCGACCATACCTATGGCAATAAGTTGTTTAAAGGGCAAACCATTATTGCCGGCGGCAACTACGATAAAGAATTTTGGATTAAAGAAGACGGGGCCGAGTCCCTGCCAACTGTTTGGGTAAAAGACAGCCTGGTATTAAACATGGGCGATGAAACTGTAACAATACTTAATCTGCCATTCAATGCTCATACCCAAAGCGATATAGTGGTTTACCTGCATAACCGCAAAATGCTCTTTGGTGGCGATGTTATTTTAAATCACCAGGCCCCAGCCCTTTTCGCCAAATACAATGCCGACGGCGAGGGCTACTTAAAAGCATTTGACCTGGTTGAAAAGCGATTTGATATTGCCGAGGTAGTACCGGGCCACGGAGAAGTGGGCGGCGTTGAAGTAATTGATAATTTCCGCACGTTTTTTAAGGATATGAAAACCGCATCAACAGCCGATGCTTCCACCGAAAATGCGTTACTGGATAAGTATGCAGATTATAACCAGATACCGGTATTGATGTCGCCCATGGCTGTTGAAAAGTGGTTTAAAAACAGTTCGGCTAAATAGTGAGATGACATCTTTTTTCAAGATGTTATCTCTGGTGGGCCTAATTTACAGAGATAACATCTTGAAAAAAGATGTCATCTCTGTTGCGTCCCTTAATTCGCCTCCGTCCAGGTTTCTGTTTTACCAAAAATGGAAAAGGAGCAGAGGTAGCCCCGCAAATCGGGTTTACTGCCTTTAAAGGTTATTTTACCGCAATAGGTTTTGCCGCTGTCGGGGTCGTATATGCTGCCGCCGGTATAAACGTTTTTATCTTCAGGGTCAGGTATAAAATCTTTCAGTATAATCAAATCCTGCACAGGGTTACTGCGGAGTTTAGGGTCAGGGTTTTCGTCGTCCTTTTGTGGCTTGCCGGTGGCTTTGTCAATGGGGCCTTTCAGCCAAACTATTTTGCCGTAATACTTACCGTTTACGGCGCGGTATATTAATACCTTGCTGGTTTTTCCTTCATCGTACCAACACTTTTCAATCTGATTTTTTTGTGCTGATATCTTTAAACAAAAAATCAGCAAAAAAGCTGACGTTGCTATAGCCCGTATTAATTTATTCATTACCGGTTTTAAGGCGTGCAGATAAGTCCTGCGGCTTCTTCATTCACCAGGTTGCTGGCAGATGAGCCTGCGGGCGGGCAGTATTGTATGGTGTAATCGCTGGTAGTATCATAACAAACCCAACCCAATGAAGGTGAAGTGAGCGAATCAATATACTCGTTATAATATTGTTCTGATAAGTTCTGCGAGCTTACCACTATGGTTAGCGTGGTATCGTAGCGCTGCTTGCGGCAAACCTCGCGCTGGTTAGTGCACTGGTAACATTTATGGCACGAAGCAAAAAAAAGCCCCGCCACCGCAACAACCAGCATTATAAAAACGTTTCTCATAATAAGGGCTAAGATAAAATAGTTTTTAGTTTGAAGCTTAAAGTATCAAATTTGGGGAGCAAAAACAATAATGGCTGACCAGCAGGAATTCCGGTTGGCGGGGACGCCATAACTGTTCGGAAGAAAATTAATGGCTAAAGCCAATACATTCAATGGACTATCCCCGTTCTGAAGAACGGGGCAAAAATATTGCCCCGACTTTTAAGTCGGGGATGATGGGGACTGGACTTGGCTTTAGCCATTAATGAAATTTCAATCTTCCGAACACCTATGGCGGGGACGCCAAACCGGGAGTCCTCGTGGTTTGGCGTCCCAGCCAACCACTTGTCTATCGAACAACAATTTGATATGCACCCTCATTGCGAGGCTTTGCGAAGCAATCCCGAATTTATGTAAGGCACCCGCCAGTAAAAATGAAATCAGTTTTCTGTCCCATTTTTCCTAATATTGATGCAAGTAAATTTATAAGATATGTTGAAGAAGATATTTATAGGGCTGATTGTTTTTATTGTGTTTTTTATTGGCATACTGGCACTGGCGCCTTTGATATTTAAAGATAAGCTGATGCAGATTGCGCGCCAGGAAATAAACCGGCAGCTAACTGCTAAGGTAGACTGGAGCGATATGGGCGTTTCGGCATTTAAGGATTTTCCGAATATTAGTTTGTATATGAAAAACCTGGTGGTGGTAAATGATACACCCTTTAAAGGGGACACTTTGGCGCAGATAGGCGAAGTGGTAATAGGCATTAACCCGGTTAAATTATTGAATGGCCGGCATATTGATGTAAGCGCTATTATTATTACCAAACCCTACATTCATGTAAGGGTGTTGAAGGACGGCAGCGCCAATTATAATATTATGCGCCCCGATAGCGTAAAAGCGCCGGTTGATACCAGCAAAGGCCCAGGCTACAGTATTGGCCTGAAGAAATTTTCTATCAAAAATGCCTACATCATTTACGATGATAAGGAGGACGGCCTTTATGCCGAGCTGGACGATTTTACCAATAAATTTTCGGGGAACCTTGCAAAAAATGAATTTGTGCTTACCGATAAAGGAACGGCGGCATCGGTGATTGTGAAAGATGGCAAAGTGACCTATTTGAATAAAGTGAAAGTAGCATTAAATGTTACTATGGATATTGACCAGGCCAAAGGTAAGTACACACTTAAAAAGAACAGTATTCAGTTAAACGATTTATCGCTGGGCGTGGATGGCAATGTGGTAATGGTAAACTCAAAAAACATTACCAGCGACCTTATGCTAAAAGTGAATGAACCCGATTTCAGGCACCTGATTTCGCTGATACCTGCCGTTTACAGCGAGGACTTTAAAAAGGTAAAAACAACAGGCGGCCTTACTTTGGCAGGCTACGTAAAGGGCAAATACAACGGGGTCAGTTATCCGGCTTTTGGCGTAAGCCTGAAGGTAGACAATGGAACCTTTCAATACCCTGATTTACCGGCAGGCGTTAGCGGTATAAACATTGATATTAATGCTAAAAACCCGGGTGGCAGCCTCGATAACACAGTGGTTGATGTAGATAAATTTGAAGCAAACCTGGCCGGCGACCCTTTAAAGATGCACCTGCACATTACAAACCCGGTACTTGACCCTGAAATTGAAGCCGCAGTAACCGCTAAAATTGACTTAGGGGGCGTAAAGACTTACTATCCGTTAAAGGGAGATGAATTAACCGGCAATGTAAATATAGATGTAAGTGCCAAAGGAAAACTAAGCGCTATTGAAAAGCAACAATACCAGGATTTTGATGCACAGGGTACTATTGACGTAAGCAATGTAAAATATGTAAGTAAAGACCTGCCTGAAGCGGTACAGATAAATACCCTTAAACTTTCGTTTAAACCGGAGCTGGTAAGCCTTGATGCCCTTTCGGCACAAATTGGCAAAAGCGATTTTACGGCTACCGGCGAAGTGGACAACTTATTGAATTACCTTTTTACCAAAGCCACCTTAAAAGGCAAGTTAAAATTGCAGGCCAACGTGCTTGACCTGAACGAGTTTTTAGCAGCAGACCCCAATGCAAAAACCACTATTGCGCCTGAAACAAAAGCCAAACCTGAACCCAAACCTGCCACGGCTGTAAAGGCTGCGCCGAAGCCTTCATCTACCTCTGCGCAGGTGCCTGCCAACATTGATTTTACGGTTGATGCTTATGCCGGCAAAGTTTATTACACCAACATAGTTATAGATAGCATGCAAGGCGAGATAATTGTACGTAATGAAACCATTACGCTGAATGGCTTAACCGGTAAAGTATTTGACGGCGGCATAACACTGAATGGCGACTATACCACCCTTCGCACCGAAAACCCCCAGGTAGATATGAAAATGAACCTGGATATGATTGATGTTGAAAAGGCAGCTATTGGATTTGAAAAATTGCTGGCATCGCTGCCAATAGCAAGGTCGGTACGCGGGGTGCTTTCAACGGTGCTGAATGTAAAGACGGAGTTGGATAAGGAGATGAGCCCCAAATTAAAAACCATGGTGGCCGATGGCAGGATTGACATACACCACCTGGATTTTAAAGCAAACAAAACCACCGATAACCTGGCAGAGCGCACCAAAATAGGCGAATTGAAAATGCTGAAATCGAAAGATTTTTTTACAACTGTTAAAGTGGCCAATGGGAATTTGTATGTTGAGCCGTTTAATATGCATGTTGGCAAAATTAACCTGATGGTTTACGGCTCGCAGAGTTTAGGCGATAGCAGCTCATCAGATTACAGTATGATGATGGATGCCCCGGCCGGTAGCGACACCACTGCAAAAGGCAAGCGCACCAAATTTAAAATTGGCATGCACGGCAAGGCAGGCGAGGCAACGGTGCACCAGGCGACGGATGAAAACGATACGGCTATTCAAAACGCCACAGATGAACAACAAAACCTGAAGGACGCAGCCAGCCAGGCCAAACAACAAGGCGAAACCAAATTTCAACAAGAGCAGGATAAACGCAAACAAGCTGCGGCTGAGAAGGCACAAAAGAAGGCTGACGGGTTAAAGGCGCAGGCGGACCAGAAAGCAAAGGACCAGGCGGGAACTTCTGCGCAGTAGAACTGATTTAGTTTTGCTTGGGAAATTGCGCAGAGCGGATGGTGCTAAACCTCCGAGTCCGTACACAAAAAAGCCCACCGGTTTAACCGGTGGGCTTTTTAAAATCTATCTTCTACTCCCATGAGAACCTCCACCGCCCGACCTTGCCGAGCCATGAGATGATGACCGCTGCGCTGAAGCAAAGCTACGTTCACTTTGCCTTTGCACCGGTTGGCTGCGCTGGGAACTTGCTTGCGGCGCACGGTAACTTTGTGCGCTATGGCTTTGGCCTGAATACTGGCTGTGTTGCTGTACCTGTCTTTGGCCTCCGTTGTTTGATCTTTGGTACTGAGCGCCGTTATTAGCCCGGGCTGTATTATTGTTGCCCCGGTTATATTGCTGCGCCTTAGCATGGTTTTGCATATCGTTATTGGCAAAATGGTTGCTCTGCACGTTATTATTGTGGTTCGCAAAATTCTGACCATGATTTTGGTTCGCGTTAGCCTGCTGATGGAATTGGCTGCCACTGTTATTATGTGCCGCCATGTTTTGATTGGCATGGTTTGCACTATATGGGCTAATACTATGGCCAACAGAACGCTCAACTTCCCCTACTCTAGGGCCGGCGAAATAAGCATGGCCACCATACATCCTTGATTCGCCCATTACATTGATATGTGCTGCAATACCCCTGTAATCTCCACGTCCGTAAAAGCCGCGATAAAGGCCTAAATGGAAATCGCAAAAGTGGGCGCGGTCGCAAAAGTTCCAGCAAAACGGATTGGGCCTGTAGTAAGCTGAGAAGCCGGTGTAAGGAGCAAGCGGAGCCCAGCAGTAATAGTTGTTGTAATTACCCCATGTAACCCAGGCAGAAGCCCATTGATAACCGGGCATCCACATCCAGCCATAGGCATTATCGCGGAACCAGCGGCCATAGTGGAAAGGAATACCACCCCATGCATAATCCGATACCCAGCTCCAGCCATAGGTAGTATATACCCAGTGGCCTGCAGTTGCATAAGGAGAGAAATCTGATGGCACATTGTCAGGCACCCAAACGTTACCATAACCCGGATAATTAACCCAATTGCCGTAAGTGTTTAACTGGCTGTGGAAGTTCTGGTAATTGGCGTAATCGTCACCGTTATTGGTGTTGGTGCTTTCGTTTGCGGGTTGGTTATTGATGTTGCCTGCATTATTATCGGTATCGCTATTTGTGTTATTGTTAACCGGTGGTGCGGCAGGCTGGTTGGTGTAATTATTATTTGCATTGTTATTATCAGCGCTGCTGTTACTGTAGTTATTAGCGGCATTATTCCCAGGTGCCTGGTTAACCGATGGCTGGTTAACGGGCTGATTATTATTGTTGCTGTTGTTATTTTCATAATACCCCGCTGGCGGAATACTTTGCTCAATGTTTGCATTATAGTTAGCCGGCGGAATACCGGGGCTGCCGGTGTTGTAATTATTGTCGCCCTTGGCGTTGTTATTCTGATAATAACTATCGTCCTGGCCGAACGCGGTTGTAAGCGACAATGCGCAAACAGGAAATATCCAAAGTGCCTTTTTCATACAATTGATTTTATATTTTGTATGACCTGGCAATTCATTCAAGGTAAAATCATCATAAGGGCATTTGTTAATATTTTAGCAAAATAGTTGCGGGACTCCGCGAAGCAATCCCTGCGATGAAGTGTGGTTGTTGCGTAGCAGCCGGTCGCAAGTAGTTCTGGGATTGCCCGCCCGAATGACCGGTCGGACGAAACAAAGACCTTCCTCGCAGAGTCTCCCCTTTCCGGCTTTGCGGAATGGGGGACTCTGCGTATTGGCAGTCTACCTTAACGCTGAGCCCCCCAAACTTCGGAAGAGACTGGGCTGAGAAGGGTTTTTCTGCGTCACTCCCATTTTCCCTTTGCCACAAGGGTACTTACTTGCAATGACGAATTTTTTAATTACATAAAAAAGCCCCGCTATCTTTCCATAGCAGGGCTTTGCAATTAACAACCAAAAGATATTAATGGGCAATAACAATTTTTCCGGTGCAGGTATTGCCTTTGGCATCGCGGGCGGTATAGATGTATATACCCGGCGCAAAGGTTCCGCTGTCGAAAACAACGTTAGGATCGGTAGTGGTTTTTTCAAATATTTTCTGGCCGGCCACATCATTAATTTCAAATAATACTTCACCGGTGGCCCCTTCAATACTGAACAACGATTTATCATGAACCGGGTTAGGGCTTACGGTTATACTCATATCGCCGGCAGTAATATTCCTGATGCCTGTGGTTGATAAGGATATGGTGCTTACTGTGGTATTGGTAACTACCGCGGGATTCAGGTCAAAATAAATTGAAGCGGTATTTTTAATTTGTGTACCGATGGGGTTGCCACTCCTTACATTTACGGAATAATTTACAAAACCAATACTTGAATCGGCACTTTGCGCACTATCCGGTAAATAGATGGGGTCAAATGTAAAAGTTATAATGCCGTTACCCGATAGCGTATACTTATATGGGAAGTTCGATGCCCCAACTACGAGACTTGCAGGATTAACCAAAGGTGACAAGGTATCAATAACCACCACTTTGGTAGCTGGCGCATTGCCCGTGTTTTGGAAACGGATAGTATAATTCAAAACTGAGTCAGCATCAGTAATGTCGCCGGATGGTGATACCTCTTTCACGTTAGGGTCATGCGAACCTGAAACTACATCGGCCAGGAATTGGACGTTGTTAGATGGGTTGCAATCGCCAACTACCGGAGTTATAGAATCGTAGGCGGTTAATAGTGTTCCCAATGGCAGGTTAGAAGGAACATTGAATTCCATAGTAACCTGTTGAGTCCACACTATCCATTGCGAAACCGGTACGGTACCAAGGTTCCAGGTAATGGTGTAGGTGGCGGCATCGTAGCTGCTGAAAGGCGGATTTGTAGATATAAGCGTAAGGTTGGGGTCGTGCACAAAAGTAAGCACCACGTTGTTAACCGGCGCGCTGCCCTGGTTGTAATAATACACCCAGTATTCCTTGGTGCTGCCAGGTGATGATGGTAAATAACCGGTGTGTACTACCAGGTCAAAAGCCGGCCCGCTGGTGAACCCGAAATTATTGCCGGAAGAAACTACACCCGTACCAGATAATGTAGGAGTATAAGAGGCAATGCAGGAACTTTCGATGCATGAGCCGCCGGTATTAGTGTAAGCGGTAACAGTATATGTTCCGGGCAATACCTGTATGTCATAAAATCCGTTGGAATCAGTATTGGCATAATAGGTTAACCCGTTGCCGGTAGCTATTATCATCATGTTTGCATTACCGGGCTCTCCGGCATCCATAATGCAGTTGCCATTCAGGTCGGTATAAGCATACCCGGTAATATCATCGTAACATGATGCAGCATAATTAATAGTAACACCGCCCGTGTCGGTATTGGTATATATTACGTTGCTGTCGGTGCAGCCATTGGCATCAATTGCTGATTGCAACCAAAGACTGGTACCGTAAGGCAATCCTCCCAGGCCTGCACTGGTCGCGGTATCAAAGGCAGAGCCATTGTAATTATAAACCTGCCATGTGAAAACGAAAGGCGCCGTGCCACCATTGGTTACAGTAACATTAACTGCACCGGTAGGTGTATTTGGGTTACAGGAGGTAGGGGTGGAAGTAACGTTTACAGTGTAATTTCCCTGGGCAGTTAAAATATCTGAACCGGTATCGGCACATCCCCCGGCATCTGTAACCGTATAAGTATACGTGCCTGTGCCAAGACCTGATGCTATGTTTGTATGGTTGGTGCTGCTGTTACTCCAGGCATAATTGTATGGTGGCGTTCCGCCTGAGGTATACAGTGTTATACCGCCATTGGTACCTCCGCAAGCCGGATAATTGTTGCCCGGAGAAGTACCTATGCTGTTTTGATACAGGTAGTAATATCCTATACCGGTACATCCGTTGGCATCGGTAACAGTAACCTCATACGAACCGCCCGAAAGGCCACCTATTGAATCGGTGGTTGCACCATTCGACCACACGTAAGTAAATGGCGCTACTCCGTTTAGTGGCCTTGCTATAATGCCACCGGTAGCGCCGCAGGTAGGATTGACTTGGGAGTTGACCGAATCCAACTGTATGCCTGAAGTGTAAGGATAGAAAGATTGAGATGATGAGCAACCATTCGCATCAGTAATGGTTACCTCATAGCTGTAGTAAAGTGTATAGGTTATAGTTGCAGTGGTTTGGCCGCTGCTCCATAAATATGTAAAAGGCGCGTTACCTCCACCTGTTACCAGGGCCGTAACAGTGCTGCTACATGGAGACGAAGTTAAACTGTCAGCAAACGCTGGCACAACCTGAATATAACCATTACTTGAAATGGCCTGGCAACCACTGCCATCGGTAGCAGTAACTGAAAAAGAAGAGCTGTCCGTAAGGTTAGTTAAAGTTTGGGTGGTAGCGCCGTTGCTCCACAAATAGGTATAAGGCCCGCCGCCTGATACATTTACCGTCATGCTTCCAGCGGTTGTGGCAGGGCATACAATGGGCGTAACTGTAATTTGGGCCGTATAAATACTTTGAGGTATCAGGTGTACTGAATCACTTAATGAGCAACCCGCGGCGTCTGTTACGGTGTAGTAATAAGTACCAGGAGTTAAAATGCTGTCGAACCCTGTATTATTGGTATTGTTATTGCTCCAGATATAGGTATATGGAGTTGTACCGCCATAACTATATACCTGAATATACCCATCGGACGTTCCGCAGTCGGGATTGACATAGGAATGATAAAGCGTTAATTCATTGCCATACATATAATATCCGTTCTGACCGGTGCAACCATTGGCATCTGTTACGGTAACGTAGTAAATGGAGTCTGACATCAGGCTTGTAATACCAGATGTGGTTTCCCCATTCGACCAAACATAAGTAAAGGGCGCTGTGCCTGTAGCCATGGCAATAGTAATGCTTCCGTTATTTCCGCATGTTGGCTCATGTATAACTGTATTAATGGTATCAAACGCCAAACCTGAATTAGCTATATAAGCGGTGCTATAGCCCTGACAACCGTTGGCGTCGGTAACGCTTACATTATAATAATTGCCATTTATTAAATTGCTTACCGATGAAGTAGTTGCGTTGTTGGACCACAAGTATGAGTATGGAGAGGTCCCTCCTGAAGGGTTTGCGATCAGAATTCCACCGCATGACGGGCCTGAATGCATTAAACTGCATGTTACCGGCGACACGATTTGAACCGTATCATAAGCCGAAGTTGCACACCCGTTTTGGTCAGTTACAGTTACCCAATTCAGTCCTTGTGCAAGGTTGCTTACAGATTGCGTGGTGGCCCCGGTACTCCACAGATAACTGTAAGGCGTTGCACCGCCGGTTGCGCCTACAACAGCGCTGCCGGTTGTGCCTGATGGGCAAACCGGTTCTGTGGTAGTAAGTGTTGCGCTTATTACTGATGAAACAACAAATGTACCACCGGCATAGGAGCCGTTTGCCGAA
>Ga0224555_1005346_pt1 | contig 10863 bp, 15 predicted proteins | sample 714S23034metaG_FD_180687 | JGI IMG/M metagenome (GOLD analysis project Ga0224555, IMG submission 180687) | Peat soil microbial communities from Stordalen Mire, Sweden - 717 S2 30-34 | ecosystem: Environmental > Terrestrial > Soil > Wetlands > Peat | place: Sweden: Norrbotten County, Stordalen...
TCGTCAAGACCACTTCCAAAGCCCTGCGCAGCATCCAGAAACAACCTGCCAGAGTTGAACGCTATTTCCACCACCCGGACGTGAGCTATGCCGCATAATCGCAATCCTTTCTGGCCGGATCAATAGGGACGAGTCTATCGTGCCTCAGTCGTCGTCTTTGACTAATCTCCATCCATCGTCAAATTTCTTAAATTTGAACGTGACAGTCTTTACAACCGAGAGCTTGTCCTCGCTTGGCCAGCGACCATAACAGAAGTAAGCGAGATAATAGCTGGTCAAGTCGGCACCTATCGGAGCCCTAGTATTAGGAGGTGGGCATTTAGCGACCGTGTCGCGAACATTAGGAAGGATGCGATTGTAGAGGTCGGTCGGTATAAGTCCGACCTCGGCCTCGACATCAGCATCCGTGCCTTGCTGAGATATACCAGTAACGCGTTTAATCCCCTTCGTAGCGAGTGTAATGATCACAGCCTCAAATCTGTCGTGAGGTTGTTGCACCTTGATGCCTTTTTGAGGTATAGGCGCATAATAGTATACAGTGTCATGGCCTTCCTGTTTATCCGTCCGCTGACGCACGACCCCGGCTGCGGCCAGTTCCTGTAGAAACTCGACGTCAGGAAGCCTATCTAACACATCCTTCTCTCCTTGTTCGACAGTAACGTGATCCATCGTTAGCGCGTCATCGCGAAACAAAGTATCACTATGATCGCGAAGGATTTTTTCGGCCGTTGCCCTGTCCAACTTGTCACCCTGGACATTTGCCGCGCCTTCACTATTGTCGGTTTTGCGACAGGAAATCAGACAGACGGAACCAGTCAGAAGACATAGCGTACAGATGAGACTTAATTTCTTGCAGAAGTCCATTCCTTCCTCCATTTCTTGGTTTCGGGAGAGGTCGTCCTAGAGCACAATTACACGGGGTCTACCTTTTCAGGATTAATTCGCCCTGATTTTACCACTTCTGAGCGCAACTGCAAGACGAAACTGCATTTGCTGTCGGAAAGGAAATTCCGCGCCGTCCTGAACGCGCCTCCTCTAAAGAATCTGAGTCACGGAGCCGCTACGAGCACCTTTTCTGCTCAAAATGTTGGATATGGAATCGCTGCCTGGCCTCCTGCAACCGGCGACCGAAACCACACTGGCCAGAACCAAAAGCAATCGGCTCACAGACTAATCGTTGTAGACCACTGCCGAGGGCGCGTTTTGGAGGGCAAAAAACCCCGTAAAACGGGGGGCGGGGAATGAGGGCTTGAAAACCACCTCCGGGTAAGCGTCCACGTATGGCCGTCTGGACGAGTCTGAACGCGGATGGGCATTCTTGATTGCGGGGCAGCAGAAGCTGTCCTTGCGAAAGGGAGTCTACGCCTCCCACCCATCGACGCTTGTTTTAGACTGCTAGATATTCTTCGTGTGAGTCTTTCCGAAAGTGATTAGGGCGCGGTCTGCAACCGACGATACCTCTCTGCAAGCGCTTTCGACTCCGGTGTATAGTCTGGCGCAAGGCCCGAAACCTTCGGCATTTTGAGCGCCGAGACCAAGGTCAGAATATCAACGGCACTGATCGTCTTGAAGAAATTGATCGGTCTTCCGAATTCGGCGTCCTTGTAGGCTCCATGGAGGATGCCGTTTCGATTTGTCTTGTCGAGCAGCGGATACGAATCTGAGTCCTCAAAGAAGTACTCATTCAGAAATCGCAAGAACACATTGAGCATGTCCTCGATCTCCTGTGTTGCCCCAATCCTACGCTTCCACGCGTCCTGCTTTGCCTCTGTAAAGAGGTCACAGAACACGCTTTTGACATAGCCAGCGTGATTCAAGCCGCGCTGTCGCGCTAGCTCTCGTCCAATGCCTTCAACCACCGGTATTAAACCGCTGACCGCCACATGGTGGAATCCTGAAAAGTGAGCGGCGATGGCTTCTGCGATGGTTTCTTTATAAAGATTTACTACCGAGGTCTGCGGATATCGGCTCACGACCATCGAGGCAAGCCGATCGGGGCCATAGATGAAGCCCAATATGGCTTCCACGCGGTCTTCCGTGAGTTGCCCCATGGCTAGGGTGATCTCCCGTGCCACGGTACCCAATAATCCGACACTGACATACGGCGGCACAAACCAACCGATGCTATTCAGTGCATCACCGATCTTCTGAAAATCGGCTGTTCGCATTGACCGCTCCTTTGGCTTCGGCTAATCTAAGCCACAGAGTTGCAGTTCCGTTTCAGGAACATCTTCATTAAAGCGAATATGTAAAAACGCGCAAGTTCACAACGTGGAGATAACTGGCTTTCCTAAAATCAGTTCTTCCGGCTGTTCCTCTGGGGTTGGGGTTTGCAGTTTCATAAACCTTCTCATGTCGATTCGCAGGCCATACCGTTGATTTACGAGGCCCATGATGAACCAAGCGGTCTTGGAAATGTATAGGAGGTCATCCTCAACATTCGGTAATGCTGTATTGAATGCGCTCTGGTGGATGATTCCGTGCCTGTCTTTGTCAATTCTCAATAGTCTTTCCCGGTCGTACTGGTAATGCCCTATCGGCGCATAATCCGTTGGCGGGCGGCACAGGCTGAACAGCAGGTCGATTTTAGTTATGAGTGATTCGCGTTCAAGCTGGTTGAGCTTTGCTTCGATGAGTTCAGCGCGGATCGCTTCATATTTCTGTTCGCGCATCGTCCTTAAATCAACCTTCTTTGCGTCTATCAGGGATTCCCAATCGTCCGGGCATACCATTGCGCAGACCTTGAGATATGACCACGCGCAGTCGTCAAGAATCGACTGGGCGAACACTATGGACGTGGCGTCTACGGCGGCGTTGGCGTTAGTGATCACGGTTTCCGTGATAAAACCCTGGATCATCTGGCGCACTTCAGCACTGAGGGGCTTGTCGCCGCCGGAAAAAATCTTGCTATATTCAGGATCGGTGGCCGCGAAATCGAGCATTTGGCCATATTGGGCTGCAAGTCCCTGCTCTGCATATGGCTGCGCCGCGTCCCGGAATTGACGCAGAGAGTTGATTACATTCCAGTTGTCCAAATAACGACGATGCGTATCCGTGAAGACGTCTTCCGCTGCTGTCATGGCAGACCTCAAGCGCTCCGGGAAATCTGGTAATGATTATAGACCTGTCAGCGGACCCTCATCTGATGCCAAAGCGCTCATCGAGACGCTCTGTAGGAACTGCTTTTGACTGCTGGGCGTGTTGTCGGCAATTCTGAAACTATACGAGCGCCCCTTCCTCAATCATCGAGCTTGAATGAACCCCGCTCTGACCGCTGCGTCAATCACTTCCGCTCTCTGCTGTATGAAGGTAGTAAGCGATGACTCAAGCTCCGTCCTTGGAAACGACGGCAACCTTCAGCCTTTCCAACATCCGTGATTCTCCACCCGCCACTGGCAGCAAGTGGAGGCGGACGCCGAGGGCGTCTACGAAAAGCTGAAGCCGGTACTGCTTCAACGCCGTCGCCGCCGCTCCTGACTCAACGACCAGCAACTTCCGGGATATCCCGAAAGTTGTCGCTACCGCTCCTGAGTCAAACGCCGGTTGATGAACTGGTAGCCATGGCGAATCGTCGTTGTCTCCCCGCGCTCGTATAGCGCCTGCCTACACGAACCGTCAGAGTCTGGTTGCCTCACTGGCTGTCCGGCCTCCGCCTTGGGAAGACCTTGGTGACCTCTATATCCTGGTACCCGGAATCCCGAAGGAGAGCCTCGCGAAAAGCCGAGAACGCTGCGGCAAGGTTGCAACCCCGCCATGAACGAGCAAAGACGGCGTAGAGGTTCCGTGTGGCGGCCAAGTAGCGTTCGAAGCCTTTGTGGGCTTCCAGCCACTCCGCGACCGCCTCGTCCATTTCAGCCTGAGCATCCTTCATTGCGTACGCCCTCCAGATGGTCTGTTTTCCGCTTTTCTGCCCTTTTTTAAGGTCTCCAGGATTATCCCTTACAGGAGCCTGTGAACGGTACTCTTGCCCCCCACAGAGTAATAACGCTTCAACTCGCCACGCCTGAGAACCGGCATTTGAGAATGTGGGCGTATGCAACATTGATACTCTTCAGTTGTTCTTCAGCAGTATCGCGTATTCTTTCGCTCATGCCGCCCGTGTGGTCGCTGTGAAGAACTTGAGCCAACGCATCTCTCTTTTGCTTTACCTCGCCTTTGGATGCGCCGAATGGAAGGTCGAGCAGTTGATACCCTTTCACGCACTTCTCGCATTCAGTCCCGCTAGCGGACTTGCTGCCTGAGGAGGTCGAACGCCCGGCGTACCCATCTCTGCCGTCTTCGTGCAAGTATGATTTCAGTAGCTCGGTGTACGCATTCGTGACCAGTTTCACGGCAAGTGAATCCCCACAGCGGCTAGACACTGCCGACACAATAGATAGGTAAGTTGAGGCCGCTTTTGACAAAAGAGCCGTTCCTTGCAGCCTGTCGTACTCGGCTAGAAATGGAATCATCATGAATTGCTGTACACCACGATTCGGGAGCACAGATACCCGCTGTAAATGACTCTGGCCTACAGTGCCGCATCGAGAAAGCGACAAAAGCGGTGTGACTCGACAAATCCCTTGTGGTAGCAAAGGAAACTGCACGCAGAAGAACAATGTTGACTGCACTGGAACACACCCCAACAGAGAGGTTACTGTGCGAGATATACTCATCGCGACGATTCTGATAAGCTTCTTCACCCGAGAGACTGGGCATGGCTCACTACCTCCTTGGCATATACTCGCTCGATCGCGAGGTTTGATAATGTAAAGATAGAAGGGGTAAAAGACTCCGGTCCACATTGCCGCATTGAGAATGTGGCAAAAGCGGCGTGAGTCAGCAAATCCCCTTGTGGCAGTGCAAAAAGCGGCGCACAGAAGAAAATGTTTACTAACTTGGGCCACGTCCAATAAAAGGTGTTGCCTCGGGACCACAGTTGATTTATCCATATATATGTGTTGTACATCACACCATGCAGGAGTCGAAGTGGCTGAAAAGAAACGATCGCCATCGCTACCATCGGTAAAGGCTCGAATAGACTTTCTTCAGGCCGTTGCCAATGCCCGAGGAACGGAGAGTCCGAGATTCAAGGGCTGGTTCCCTAGCCTTTCGAATCGCTCCGAATTCGACCAGATGTGGATGTTCTCAGATTATGGAAAATCACCTGATGTTTGGCAGCATCCGCTTGTTCCCCCGTTTATATTTCAGAGAGATGATGTACATATCTACAAGGAGACGCTCCGTTACAAACTGCGTGTGCTTTGGCATCGAGTAAACCCGGGAGACATTTGCGGATTTGCTGTTGATCGTCTCATGTGCGAAATGCGAGCTTCTTTTTTAAGACATGATGAGCGGTATTTCGATATAGAGAAGTCAAATTCATTTTGGTTCTTTAAAACCATGGTTGCGTTGGAATGGCTAAAGCACAACACCCACAGGTTCAGGATATGTAAAATCCCTGACTGTCATCGGTTCCGGTACTTCATTGCCACGCCTTCTCGAAAAACATACTGTTCTGATTACTGTCAAGACCTTGCCGAGGTTAGGCGTTCCGAAGACAACTCAAGAAGACTCGCAGAAGCGAAGAAGGCCGCAGCACTCGTCCAAGGAACTAAGGAGCCGAGACTGAGTCCAGAAGGTAGAGATCGAATTGTGAAAGCAGTAAACGCAAGGTGGAATAAATATCGGATAGAAAAGCATCGTTTAAAGAACATCTAGCGAAGCACCGGCAAGAAGCAGTGAGGAGGGCTCTGGAAAAGATCAACTCCGTCCATCCGCTACCTAGACTTGCGAATCGTCGCGTCCAGAGTCTGCCTCGCATGAAGTTGTCAAGTACTTCATGCGCTTGCACTATCAAAATATATTCTCGTTCTTCTCGATTTTCGCCTGACGCTTCAGGCCATCCCCTACGTGCGTTATTAGCCATAGACCGCTGCTTATAAAATAGCATTTCGAGCCTGTACCGATACCGCTCGTCCTTCTCCTGTCGCTTTGACTCCCAGACGTAGCCATCACCCCTAAAAAGGAATATCTCCCAGGCATGCCTTTTCAGGCGGGTAGGATCAGTGCTTGTCAATATTTTCGCCTGTGTGCTGTTTCCTGCGCCACCACGAGTGATTTGATGAGTCACGCCGCTTTTGCCATCGTCACAAATCGAAAAACGTGCACATGAGTTAGGCACCCGTGTTTAATTAAGTCTGTTGAGGCGTTGTTGGCCAACAGAAGGAGTAACCATGATTTGTGAACGCGAGAAGCAGAGGCGGTTTGAAGTTGCAGTGAGAATTGCAAAGGAGCACCATCCAAAGCACATCCATCAGCTACCACCAGTAGAAGACCCTCTCGGCACTGCCGTCACCATGGCGTGTCAGATTGCGCTAGAAAGAGGTGTTGGAGCCCCTGTCGAACTTGACCTTTCCATCCTCAAGCGATTGGACGAAGCGCGAAGGGGGACGGGAAACATTGACGTTCCTGTTACTCTCTCGGGTTCAAATAAGTCACAGCAATTTATTTTCCACATCAGCGATATGGGTGTTGCCCTTGAAGTCATAGAGGAGGCACGGCGATGAAAATCAAACAACCCATTCCCGGCGTGTTCACTGAAAGAGCCTTTCAGGATGCTCCCGGATTACGTGCGGTATTTGGCCGGTACAAGGTTATTGATATTCGCACGGCGGCTGAACAATACTATCTTTCTGGCCAAAACCAGGACGCTCAGCAACTATTTACTATGTTCGACATCGTCATGCCTCCGTTCCCGAATTGCATCTTTGAGTTTCAGTCGGGAGACAGGGAATTTATATTTCCAGGGCAGGAAAAGACTTTTCAATTTCAAGATACCGCAGTTGTGCTCACAACAGAGCCAGTCAGCCCTGAAGAAGAAATCAAATTGGATAACACGCTCCCCGGTCACGAAGCCTGCTTCTCTGTGTGCGTTACGTGGATTATCTCACAAGGCGGTAAGACGATGATTTTCGACGACCAGCCTCATTTTTACATAGACCGAAACGGAAGCCTGGTAAAGAGAAACGGCATGATGGTCATGGATTCGAAGACGGATAATCTACAGGCCATCGGCGAAATGATAATTGTTGCAATTGCTCCTGTTCTATTCGCGCTGACCTTGATGCATTGCAGGAACGTCACGCTCGAACAGGTGACTACGCCTCTTCCTCTGTCTAATAACAAATCGAAGCGACGGAAACAAATCGAGGAACGAAAGAAGCATTCCTTCGAACGCCACACCGTGGTTATTCGGGACAGGAAAGGGCGAGTCGTTCAGGCCGGGCTTCGGCAAGAGGGAGCCAGCAAGGGTCTGCATTGGGTACGCGGTCATTTCCACACGTACACTCCTGAGCGCCCTCTGTTCGGCAATCCCAAACTGCACGGCAGGTTTTGGGTGCCTGCACATCTGGCCGGACTCAATCCAGAGCGTGTAATCGAGAGCAATTATCGTTTGGAAGTCGCGTGATTCAGTACGAGCAGTACGTGAAGGAGTATACCCACTGCACCGCGGAGAAGCGCGTCCCACTCGAAGACAAACAACTACGAGGCCGGTGCGACCCATCGGCCACAACCCACAAGGAGATCAGACATGGCAATCAAAACCAAAGCGGACTGGACAAAGTACCTCAAGATTAAACCCCGCACCTACGCAGACATCAATGGTTTTGGAATCTATACCCTCAGCCATAACGAATGCGTTGGCGAGTGCCTTACTCAGGACAGCGCAGAGTATTACGCCGACCTCATCGCTCAGGAGATGGCTCCGAAGTCAACGAGCACCAAGCACACCAAGGCGGAACTCATCGCTTGGATGAACATTCAGCGGCGGAAACACGCAGACGGGCGTCTCAGTGCGGACAAGATTCAGAAGCTTGAATCCATCCCCGGCTGGACGTGGACGGAGACGACCGCTCAGTAACCTGATCCAGGTTGGAGTTCATCGGCTCACAACCGTACGGAGAAAACAAGATGGAGAACATGTTGAAGGATGTAACGTTTGAAGACTGTGACGGCAGGAAGCACAAGCAGTTTGTCGTCCGCTGTATGCAACGGAGAAGCAAGTATCGCGACAGTTCGTTCAGCGTGCTTGATATCCTCACCAACACCTTCGTACTGTTCCAGCGTGGCCGCAGCCGTGAAACTGCCGAGAACGTCCTGACCACCTGTACGGTAGACCAGTACAACAAGTGGGTAAAGATGAGTAACGACGGGCTGAAGCACTCAGCCAGTAGGGGCGTTTAACAAGCCGGAGTTAACCGGCCAATAACCACAAGGAGATAAGAAGAATGACAAACAAGTACGAGGTTGTCGAAATGGAGAAGAACACACGGCACGAGAACGGGACGCCGATTGTCAACGACCGCTGGCCGTGCGAGAGCGAAACAGAAGCCCTCAATCATGCACATGTACGTCAAGTTGAGGCAGAGATTCAAGGCCGCACTGATGTCTACTTCGAAGCCCGTAAAGATGGTCAGTCTATCGACCTTGCGGGCTGGGAAATTCCCGACGATGATGTTGTGTTTGAAGCCCTTGCAGAGATGGGGTACACGAAAGAGGAAATACTTTCAGTTCTGCAGTAATTGGCAGAAAGGGAATCAAAAACAGAGCCGGACACCTTCCGGCCACAGGGTCAAGGGGCGTAATGGAGAAGCTGAATTTGTACGGAAAATCAACAGCAACGGGGCACGCCCCTAGAGAAGGATCAGCAATATGATTGGCACCGGTTACCACGGAACATTGACATCCAACGTGGAGTCCATTCTACGAAGCGGGCTACGGCCTCGGGGCAGGCGCAAGAGCCATGACGCGTATCTCGGCATACCATCCAACCCTGAGTTTGTATACCTGGCCAGCAGCCCCGTCCTCGCAGCCGACCACATAACCCGCATCTCTGAACGTTTGTATGGAGGAGCGCCCGTCACCATCCTCAGTATTGACGCCACCGGGCTGAACAATAGGCTTGTTTACCCTGACGAGGATTGGCTGTCCGATGAGTGGAATAGTGATTTGCGCTTCTGGCCGCACAAGGAACAGCTTGCGTTCATGCGGCTGCACCAGGCCGAGTGGGAGGAGTCTTTGTCCAATATCTGTTCCATAGCCTATCGGGGTGTGGTCAAGCCTCATTTGATTAATGCCAACCCCATTCCGCTTATTCAGTACATTTCTGATGAAAAACGGAGGATGTGGCAGGAGCGGGTTCTGAAATCACGGGCGATGCAGAAGACACAGGCCGCCTAACTCAACCAGAGGCCGGTGCGACCACCGGCCACAACCCGCCAGCGAAGTTGGCTGGCAATCGCCCTGAAGGAGGGGCGGCAACAATGGCTATCAATTACGAAACTAACCTGCTTGGCGATATAACCTTTGGACACTTCCCGCTTATCCACCTAACCGATATTGCGGTCGCAGATAAGATATACCCGGTGGTCGGAGAGCCTTATATCCAGTATGCCGCCCCCGGCAAGGACGACGAAGGTAACGAGTATCTGGTTTCCTGGGATACGACCAAGGAATGGGATGAGAAATGGGCGGCGTACAACAAGGCTAGGTACACAGACACAGCCGAGGGAGAGATTGTGGACATCGATGAGCCGTTCAACGACGAATCTGATGCTTGCGATTGGGTCCACCCGGTTAAGGTGGAAGCACTCTAACGACGTCAGCGGCGCACGGATTGTATTGTGCGCCAGCGCGTCAACCCGGGAGAGGACGGAAACGGAAATGAGAAGTAAAACATGTAGATAATGATGTATTGACACTTAAAGAGGCTGCGGCGCTGCTCAGGGTTCACCCTGTTTCACTCCGCAAACGCGCCGTGGACTGGGGGCCATCGCCGATTAGGATCAGAATGGCGTTCTTTCCCGGACAGTAACCTGTAACCGCCCTGCGGAGTAGCTGGCGTAGCCTTTTGGAAGGAAAGCACCAATCACGGAGAAACTCTGCTGGAGTCCACCGGCCATAGCGCATTTAGGAGATTCATAATCATCATGGAAAATCAAGAACTCAGCATCGCAAATCCAGAACAAATCATTGCAAATCAAGAACGAAACTTCGCAAATCTGCAAACCATCAACGATAGGCTGCAACGCCTCGCGTGCGACTATTGTAAAGACTTAGAGGTAGCCATCCAGTCGATAAACACAGGCCTGGAGGACAACTTGATCAAACTGACCCAGGAGTTCGGCCAAAGTACCGTCAGTGTGATCGTTGATGCGTCCGTCGGTATGAGTGAGTTCGACCTGCACATTGACCTAGGGCCGTACCCATCCATATACGAGGCTTTTGATTGCGCCCGCTAAGCCTGATGAGAAGCTAGAGTAATCTTGCACCCCTCGCTACAGCGATATACGCGGCTGAAATCAACCAGCCCACAACCACACACATCCGGGGCTCAGCGGGACTGTCCACCCGCCGAACCTACAACCACCACACGTCATTGCTATCCAAGATAGACCAATAGCTTTTGCGGCTTGAGGAAAACAGTTTAGGCTGATCCCCGATACTCTGGAGTGGGTTCCCTGACAGGACCATAGACAGAGAAGAGAGGATCAGCCATAAATGGCGCGAAACCAAACCGGCAACGGGGTTCGCGTGTCCTGAAATATCGTTCCAGCAGTCACAGAGGTTTAGTAGCCGCAGGCCGCGCACTGAAACAGCACGCCTCGAACCGTCCATGACTTGACGCCGCCACAGTGAGGGCAATGAAATCCATCCGGCCAACGCAAGCGGGCTAAGTACTCTCTACAGGCTGCCTCCGTAGAAAAGATGGCTTCCAACTCTATCAGATTGCGTAAGTATTCCTCAATCACGACCGCATACTACATCTTGGGCTACCTGAGTCAAATGGATAACTAGTAAAAACAATTTAATGCGATCTGG
>Ga0224555_1005347_pt1 | contig 10863 bp, 12 predicted proteins | sample 714S23034metaG_FD_180687 | JGI IMG/M metagenome (GOLD analysis project Ga0224555, IMG submission 180687) | Peat soil microbial communities from Stordalen Mire, Sweden - 717 S2 30-34 | ecosystem: Environmental > Terrestrial > Soil > Wetlands > Peat | place: Sweden: Norrbotten County, Stordalen...
GATGCACATCCGTGAAGCCTACGCCGCGCAGCCAACTGGCAAATTCGGCTTCGCTATAGCTGCTGCCAGCTTTTGTTCCTACCAGCATATTCAGCGAGAAAAGAGCCGCCGCGCGGGGGGCGGTCTGGTTCGCTTCCAGAATAAAATCCTGCACCACGATCTGGCCTTTCGCAGCGAGCCCAGAGTATGCTCGCTGCAACAGTTCGCGGTTCTGTTGCGGCGAAAACATGTGGCAGATCGCGGAGATCAGAATCAGATCATAATTCTCTCCCAGCGCATCGCGCAGCATGTCTCCCACTCGTGGGGTTATGCGGTCCGCAAGCCCGGCTTTCCTGACGTATTGCCGAGCCAGGGGAACCACATCCGCCAGGTCCATGAGGTCTGACTTCAGATCCGGGATCGCGCGCGCAAAAGCAATGGAGTATGCACCCGAGCCCCCACCCAAATCCAACATGCGCTTGATCTGGGTCGTCCCAACCGCCTTCACCACTGCGCCGGCGCGCTCTTTGGCATTGCGGTCCATCGCTGCGATGAAGGCCTCCACCCAGTTTTCTTCCTCACTCTCGGCCGGGACCGACGTACCCACACGTACGCAGTCGGTCAGCTTCGACCATCGATGCCAAATGTGGGCGGTGTGGATCAGGCCAGGACGCGCGTTGTCGCGCGAGCCCTCCGAAAAAAACCGTGCGCTTACCGGAGTATTGCGGAACGTTCCATCGGCTTTTTCGAGCAGTTTCAGACTCACCAGTGCATTCAGCAGCATCTCTGTGGCTCGGGGATCGGTGTGAATCTTCCGGGCTACGTCTTCGGCGGATGCCCCATCCGCTAGCGCCGTGAATATATCCAGTTCCAGTCCGGTAAGCACGGTGCGGCTGGGCATGAAAGCTCGAATCATCTCGTTCAGATCATCCGGAAGAATGCCGGCCTCGTCTTTGGCCTTCACCATGGCTCGATAACGCGCGCGATGCTCGATTGCCGCCGCTCTCATCGCCTGCGAATCGCTCCAAGCCAGACGCGACACAACTCTGCCGCACTTCAGATGGGAACTTACGATCTCGGGAACATCCTCCTCTTGAACCTTGCGATACCAAACGCCGTCGGGGTAGACGATCATCACCGGCCCGTCATCGCACAAGCCGAAGCAACCGCAAGTGGTCACCTGAGCTTCGTCGTCGAGCCCTTGCGACGACACTTCGCGCTCCAGCGCTTGCAGCACGCCCAGTGATTTGTTCGCAACACAAGAAACCACAGCTTCCGGCTTTTCCTGAGTACAGACGAATACGTGGTGACGGAACGCTTCCATTGGAGACCTCCTGCGGATTAACCAGAAGACGAGCTCGCGTTTCAAGCCGAGCGGGCGCCATGAGCTTTGACAACCTTGAATGTTGTCAGGAGATGCGTGATCCGTCCGTGATTCCAGTCACAGCTTCCAGTATTGCTCGGCTCACCCTGAACCACACGCAACGCCTCATCACGTCTCCGATGCGCGGTCCCTGCGCAGGTTATCCTGAAAGAAAGTCGCAGAGACAATTTCAGGATGACCACTGCAATCATCGGCATTGATTTTGGCACCACCAACAGCTCGATCGCTCTCGCGCAGAGTTCCGCAGAGGTTCAATTCGCCCATTTCTCCGAGCTGGGAACCAATACGGATTCCTATCGCTCGTTGCTGTATCTGGAGCAAGTCAGAGAGCGTGGCCTCAATGCGCTCAAATCCTGGAGCGGCCCGGCGGGGATCGAACATTACCTTTCAGCCGATGGCAACGGCCGGTTAATGCAATCGCTGAAGTCGTTCCTGAGTAGTCGAAACCTTCATACGACCGAAGTGTTTGGCCGGCGTCTCACTCTGGTGTCGCTCATTGCCAGAATTCTTCGCGACTTGCGCGAACAGGCCGAAGTTCAATTCGGCGTCAAAGTTACGGCTGCGGTTGTGGGCCGGCCGGTGCAGTTCGTGGGAGCCGAAAATGAGCAGGACAATCAATTTGCCGAGAACCGGCTGCGGGAGGCATTCCGCGAAGCGGGCTTCGAATCCGTCGAGTTCGAATTCGAGCCGGTGGCCGCCGCTCATTATTACGAGTCCACCCTCGATCGCGATCAACTGATTCTGATCGGAGATTTCGGCGGCGGCACCAGCGACTTCTCACTTCTGCGCGTCGGCCCTGCCATTCGGTAGCGGGGAAGGATTGCCGGCGACCTGGTCGGCAACGCCGGCATCGGTCTCGCCGGCGACGCCTTCGATGCCAAGATCATCCGGCATCTCGTGGCTCCGGCCCTGGGCGCGGGATCGCAGATGCGTTCCCTGCATAAGCTTTTGACCGTCCCCGGCTGGGTTTATTCGAAACTGGAACGCTGGCACCATCTCTCTTTTTTGAAAGCCAGAGATGTGACGGAAATGCTTCGCGGCGTACAGGGCCACGCGCTGGAGCCGGAAAAAATAAAAGCGCTCATCCACCTCATTAAAGAAGACCTGGGATTTCGTCTGCATCGCGCCGTGCAAGCAGTCAAATGTGAACTGTCACACAATCCCGCGGCTACCTTCAAATTTTCGGATGGATACATCGAGATCGAGGCTGAGGTGGAGCGTCCTGTCTTCGAAGGCTGGATCGCGGAAGAACTCGAACAAATCGAGACCTCGGTTGATTCGCTGCTGGCCTCGTCGGGCACACGCTCGGCGGATGTGGATGCTGTCTTTCTCACCGGCGGCTCGTCATTCGTTCCAGCAGTTCGCCGCATTTTCGAAGCTCGCTTTGGCGAGAACAAAATTCAAGGAGGTCATGAGTTTACCTCCGTTGCCCATGGCCTGGCGCTGGAAGGTTATCGCAGGATGCATCCACTCGCGCGCGACGCTCGATCCCAGGCCCCGAATCGTCGAGCCGCGAGAAAGGGTAAATCCTAGGAGCCGGAGTCTTGCGCGACGACCGAATTCTGCTATCCAATTTCGCCATCAACTACGAAGCTCTGTTGCTTGAGGCGCGCGGGCAAAGCGCGGCCGGCATAGTTTCATATCTTCGCCATCGTCTTCCAGCCCTCTGGCGTGATCTCTACATGGCCACCGCTGGACACCAAACCAATCTCGTGCGCCTTCCCTTTCGCTCTTTTGAGTACATCTGCGACATCTACTCCGATCTCGAAGCGCTCGGCCAAGTGCCTTACGACCAGACCATCGAGGACCGGGTGGTGGGCGTACTCGGGACATCTTCTTCCGCGCCGGAAAAGCGTGGCTCAAGCCGCATTCGCGGTTGGGGCGAGCCGCCGGAAGAACTGGTCGGCACGGAAAGAGACAAGGGTCATTTCATGGCGCACTGCATCGGCGGCGGCCTCGACGTGAATGTCTTCTCCCAGGATCGCCGTTTGAATCGCGGATGGTCGCCTCAGGGAAAGCTTTTTCGTCAAATGGAGACCTACTGCTACCGCCAGCCAGGAACTTTCTGTTTCTCCAGACCAATTTATGCGGATGGCTCCAGTGTTCCCCGTTGGCTGGAATTTGGTCTGCTCAAGACCGATCTGACTCTATGGGTCGAGGTCTTCGAGAATTAAGCGCACCTCCATTTCAGAAAACCGATTTCAGAAAACCGCCTTTTCGTTGTCAATGAGAATCGCCGGGCGAGGAAAGATGTTTGGCCGCTGCTTCGGGAGATACCGGGTTGTAGAAAAAGCCTGACCCCCATTCGAAGCCGGTCATGCGGGCAATTTGCGGCAGAATTTCCAAGTGCCAATGAAAGTCGTCTTCAATCGTTTTCCAGTATCCCGGTCTCTTTCGCAGGAACGGTCTATCCTGAACCGAGAGATTGTAAGGTGGACCACCCAAAGTTCGATTCAACTTCTGCAGAACGTCCGAGAGTATTTGCGACAGACTTTGGATCTGATCCTCATCCAGATGACTGAACCCGCTCTTGTGCGTTTTGGGGAATATCGCGATCTCAAACGGAAAGCGTGAGGCGAATGGCGCCAAGGCGACGAAATGTTCATTTTCAGCGATCAAACGCTTTTTTTCTCGAATTTCCTGTGCCAGCACGTCGCAGTAAATGCACCGCTCCTTCACCGAAAAATACTCGCGAGCGAGGTTGAGCTTGGTTTTAATGGCGATCGGCGTCACCGCCAGGGCCATCAATTGCGAAATCGAATGGCTGATGGTGTGGGCTCCCGCTTCTTCGCCCTGATTTTTGAAGATCAGCACGTACCGTATTCGCTGGTCGCCTTCCAGATCCAGGATTCGCTCCTGGTAGGCTCGAATCACATTCGAAACTTCCTGCACGCTAAGCTCATAAAGACCGCGATCGTGTTGCGGAGTTTCGACGATGATTTCGTGTGCGCCAATGCCATTCATCAGATCGTGAATGCCCTCACCCCTCCGTCCTAGTTCTCCTTCGATCCGTAGCCGTGGAACCGAATTCGGCACCACCCGCACCGACCAGCCGGGCGTGTTGGGAAGCGAACCAGACTTGCGAATGGCAAACACTTCTGCGGGAGTCGAAGCTTCGTTCCCTTCGCAGAAGGGACACGCAGCCGCTGCCCGCACGAATTTCTTGAAGTGAAAGTCCGAGGGGCGCACCGTGCCGCTCTCTGCAATCAGTACCCAGCGATCGGTAAAGACATCCTTCCGCATCTGAGTCATAAAAAGCTCCGCTCCAAGTGTAGAAGACTCTGGGCACAGTGATAAGCCGCCGTAGGCCCTTTTTATTGCATTTCAACACCGCTTGCGTGTATCGTGTGCGTCGAGCCGTGTGCGTCGAACCATGTGCGTCGAACCATACACCCCAGTTCAGGAGAGATAGAGATAATGAGCATCAGAAAGCAGGAGCTCGGTAAGCATCTCTACTTGTACCGTCAACCCTACCCAACCAATAGCGTCGTGATCTCTTCGCACGGAGGCTACCAGCCCAGCACCCGCACCTTCGATCTGCGCACCTTCGACAATGACGGCGGCGCGCAAGGTTCGCTGCAAGGCATCACCGTGTATTTCTTCAAGAAACACGGCTTCGCGTCGCCTTACAAAATCCTCCAGGGACTCGGCTCTGACGATTACGCCAACTTTGAGGAGTACAAAATCAGTGACGCCCAGGGGGAAAAAGGCAAGTCGATCATCGTCAATTACGAATTATCCAAGTTCGAAGACGATACCGACAAAGAGATTTTCGAAAAGATGGGGCTGATTGAAAAAGACAAGCGGCCCGGGGTGCCCATCCGCGATTTAATCACCATTCGCAACCGCAAAGGTGCGTTTCAAAAGGTCATCACGCTCGAAAAAGTTGTCCGCAAAGCCGTCCCTCTTGGCTATCGCAGATTTTTCTGCATCTTCTGCCGCAGCCAGATGGAAAAGGACGCCATTCAACTCCAGGCCTTTAAGTGGAACGAGGAATTAAACAAAAACGTCCAGGATCTAGACTACAAGACCTGGGAGCGAACACGCATTCCAACCCGATAAGATACGCGCGAGCCCGAATAGCCGTCTGGTCGCCAGCCTACTCGGCCTCGGCGCTCCATGTTTTCAGCTGGCGCTGAATGATCTCGTAGCAGTTACACGCTGCAGATTCCAGCTTCGGCCGGCTTAGAATCGTGACGTTGCCGCGGGTATAGGTGATCATGCCTGCCTTCTGCAGCAGGCTCGCGGCTACGCTCACGCTGGATCGGCGCGTTCCCAGCATCTGGCCCAGAAACTCCTGCGTCAGGGGAAGCTCTTCCGATTCGATCCGGTCCTGGCTCATCAGCAGCCATCGCGCCAGCCGCTCCTCCACGTCATGCAGCCGGTTGCAGGCGGCAATCTGTGTGGATTGCATCGCCAGCCGTTGTGCGAAGCGTTGCAGTTCCAGTTCCAGCTGCTTCAAGGACGGCAAGAGTTGCCGCAGAGTCTCAACCTCTACTCTGTACGCCGTGCCGTCGCCCTGGGTAATGGCGCGGGTGGCGCTGCTGCGGAATCCGGCGATAATCGGAATGCCGACGAAACCTTCTTTCCCGACCAACCCGACTTCCACGCTCTTCCCATCAGGCTGCACGCAGAGAATGGATTGCAATCCTGTATTTACAAAGTAAGCGGATTTGATCTGGTCCCCGGCTTCATGCAGCACGGTATGAAGCTTCAACCGCACGAACTCCAGCTTGGGGTAGAGTGCTTGCAATTCGCTGTCGGGCAACCTCAGCAATATCTCATTCGCTAAAATCTTGCCGTTTCCGTCTGCCTTGCGGTCTTTCAATTGTCTCTTCGTACGCGAGGTGGAATCTCTTTTTGCCATAACGGCTCCTTTGCGTGAGTCTGATTTCGCAAGGACCCGGTCCCCAACGCGCTTGGCGGAAAGGTGCTAGAAGAGACAATTCAACACTACTCTCTTTCCTTTTTTTCTGCTTGAAAAGAAAGGCTTTAGGTTTGGTTCGATCTGTCTGAAAGTGGACTCAATGTGCGCTAGCGTACAGTATCTGCCGTATTGTTCTTGCCGCGGAAGACTTTAAGATCAAGCTTAGCCTTTCCCTGTTGCCATCCGCCGTCCCGTTTCCCAGGACCCCGCGGCCGCCGCCCAAGGCCGGAGCTGGCGGCCATGGCTCATAAAATTCTGATCGTAGACGACAATCCCCTAATCCGGGTTGCGCTGCGCTCCTCTCTCGAAGACCAGGGCGAGTGGCAGGTTTGCGGGGAAGCGGAAAACGGCAAAGAGGCGATCGACAAAGTCAGCGAACTCAATCCCGATATTGTGATCCTCGATTTGCAGATGCCCGTCATGAACGGATTGGAGGCAGGAAAAGAAATTGCTCGCATCGCCCCCGACATTCCGCTCTTGATGTTTACCATGCACCTCAGCCCCGAGTTGATCCGTCTCGCGAATGCCGCCGGCATTCATCACGTCATCTCGAAATCCGATGGCACGGCCGAGCTGATCGCCGCCATCCAAAACACCATCGCTGCCCATCCCCCGCCAAGCCAACCCCGCCACCCCGCGCCCTAGCTTCCCGCTGAGCCCAGCCCGACGACGAGGGCGCTGCCTGTGTGGCGCGGACTCTCTTGTCCGCCCGCGTCCTGTTGGGACGTTCGAAAATTACCAGCGTTTCAACGCCGGGTAGACCGGCCGCACACTGGAACAAGTCTAGAAGCAGCCGCCCGCGACTTTACGCCTATTCCGGCCTCTTCTCCCGAATGTGATAAACCAGATAAGCCACAACTCCGAGATTGATCACCAGCAAGCCAACCTTCGCCACGCTCGCATGCCGGTAGATTTCATAAATTTCAATGGGCACTAAAGAGGTCGTGATAATTACCGTGAGCCATTCGCCCCATCGTTTCAGCAGCCACAAACCTGTGCCTTCGGCAAGAAACAGCGCCGCATAGATAAAACTCGCCAACCCCAGTTTCTTGATTTGCCCCGGACTCAAATGCGCCGCCTTCGCCAAGGCCAAATTAAGGAAATGAGATCCCGGGTCGAGCCCGAGTCGTTCAATCCAGTGCTCGACCACGCCAGCCACGTCCTTGTGCATCAGCCGAAACGCCCCTACTCCAACCGCAATTAAGGTCGCGGCCTTAAGAAATTTGAATACCGCAATGAGCCGCAGCATGCGGTCATGAGACGATTGCATGCAAGGATATTACCCTGAGCGCACCGGACGGCAGGCTCCAGTCGCGGACCGCGGCCTCCAGTCGCGAAGCGGAAGCGTTCCTTATTCGCCTGTGAAAAACAGCGGATGCAATATTTTGGGGCCGCCCCTCGAGTACGAAGCGCTTGGCAGATGTAGAGATGGGCAACTCTTTTTCATTGCAGGATTTTGGAGGGATTTTGCGGTTAAATTCTTTGCTTTCAATATTGTGGCGAGAGAAGCCTCGGGGCGAAGTCCGCAGCCTCCTGATTTAAGAGGTTTTAGCGAATTAATCCGCATTTTTCCCAAATCCAAGATGAATCTGGCTTCGGGGTGTAATGGCAACAAATTTCCCTGCTGAACCCGCCCAAAACTGTGGCAGAATGGCCCCGTGGGCTCCGAAAGTCAGTCCTTGGGGAGTTCTCTTCTAACTGAGAACTGAGAGCCGGCAACTGGAAACTGGTATCTGTGTAACGGTCGGAGGGTCTTATGTCCTACCGAAAGGCTGGCCTGCTTGTTCTCGTTGTAGTCTTCTCTGCCGCGGCCATCGCGCAAGTTTCGCACTCCGAGCAAGTTCAGATCGCGCCGCCTCTGGTGCGCGCCGTCGATCCTCCCGCCGTCGATGCCACTGCCGCCGATCTCGAAAAGCAAGGCGACCAGTTGCGCATGGAAAAACTTTATCTCGATGCGCTGGACTACTATCACGCCGCGCTGGCCAAAAAGCCAAATGACGCGCACGTGCTGAATAAGATTGGCATCACCGAGCTCCTGCTCGAGCGCTACAAAGAAGCGCGCAAGTCATTCGAGAAGTCTATCCATGCCGATCGCGACTATCCCGACGCCTACAACAATCTTGGCGTGATTTTCTACAAAGCAAAAAAATACGGAACCGCCATTAAAGACTACGAGAAAGCGATCGCCAAAGACAACAACTCGGCATCCTTCTACAGCAATCTCGGCGCCGCCTACTTCGCCAAACGCGATTTCGACGCCGGCATGAAGGCCTATCAGCACGCCATGCAAATCGATCCCGACGTATTCATGCGCACTTCGCGCGCCGGCGTGCAGGCGCAACTGCCCAGCCCCGAAGATCGCGCGCGTTATGACTATACTGTGGCGAAGCTCTACGCCAAGATGGGAATGCCCGACCAATCGCTCGAATATTTGCGCAAGGCGATGGAACTTGGCTACAAGGATTTGAAAAACGTCTACAAAGATGTCGAGTTCAGCGAGCTGAGAAAGAGTTCGCGCTTCACCGAATTAATGACCGCCAAGACCGTGGCCATCTCGGATTAGGATTAACAGGGATCGGCGGGTCAAATAGAGAATTACAAAGTTTTACAATTTTAGACGGAACTTCATCCCCGCCTCAGGTTTAATAACTTCAATTGCTCCTGAAAACAACAGGGTGAGTAAGGAGAACATAGCCCATCGGACGCTGACCCGAGCACGCCCCAAGCAAGCCTCCGATGGGCTTTTTCGTGTGATCCTTCACTTGTTAGCTCTTAGCCTTGAGATCAAATCACGACGCAGCATAGATATAAAAACTGGTATCAGAATTGATAGCAAAATGTGATACAATTTTGACAATCGAGATGGTGAATAAAATATGGCCCTAGCCGCTCGGAAGGAATATCAAAGCACGACAGTCCGCCTGCCGAGGCAGGTATACGAGCGTGCCAAGACGGTTGTGGTCCAGTCGCGGGTTTCGAGCTTCAACGACTTTGTTGTCCAGGCAATTGAAGAGAAGATTCGAAGGCTGACGGATGCGGAGATTGACGCGGCCTTCGCGCAAATGGCGAACGACACGGATTATTGGCGCGCTTCGAGCGTGATGGCCCGCGAGTTCGAGAAGAGCGACTGGGAAGCTTTCAAGGCGGGCGCTACTCCTGCAGAGGCCGCACATGAGCAGTCCAAGATCCGCACTTCCAAAACCCGCTCGCGGTGATGTATTCAGCGCCCGGCTTGACCCCACCGAAGGCAGCGAACAGGCGGGAACGCGGCCCGTCGTCGTGATCAGCCGCGATTCCATCAACGCAAACAGCCCAGTCGTTGTAGTTGTGCCCGTCACCGACGCGGCCAATGTCAAGCGCTCTTACCCCAGTCACGCCGAACTTCCCAAAGGTGCAGGCGGACTGAAGATCGATAGCATTGCCAAGGCCGAGCAGATTCGAGCGATCCAAGTTTCGCGGTTCGTCGGCTATTTCGGCCGACTGGAGAAGGAGTTCTTGGAACGCCTAGAAGAGGCAGTCAAAATTACGCTGGCCCTGCGATAGTCGCCGGCCATCATTTTTGCGAACTTTCGTTCCTTGATGCGCTCGTCGCGCTTATGATCGCGCTCACGATCCCTCAACCATGAACCGGGCCCTTTATACCAGCCACGAAGCGTCGGGATGAGGTCCGAAACCGGGTCCGCATCTGGCTTGAGACTTTTGGCCTTGGCGACTGTCTTCGACTTCATGATCCTAGTGTATCCCAAGGCGAAGATTTTACGAAACCTCAACTTCCTTTTATACTACTTAGATGTCGTCCTCTCTTGCATCACTAGCGTGGGCTCACCCGCTCGTGGCCGAATGGTTCGTGCAGCGTTTCGGCACTCCCACTGAGCCCCAGGAGCAAGGCTGGCCGCACATTCTCGCCGGACGCACCACGCTCATCTCCGCGCCCACCGGCTCCGGCAAAACTCTCGCCGCATTTCTGGCATGCATCGACCGTCTGGTGCGGAAAGCCCTGGCCGGGGATCTTGCCGATCGTACCGAAGTCCTCTACATTTCACCGCTGAAGGCGCTGGGCAACGACATCCAGAAAAACCTGGAAGTTCCTCTCGGTGAAATTCTGGCGATGGCCGGAGAGCGCGGCTTGCTAATGCCGGAGATTCGCACCGCCGTTCGCACCGGCGACACGCTCATGCCCGAGCGTCGCGCCATGTTGAAGCGCCCGCCGCATATTCTGGTGACCACGCCGGAATCTCTCTACATTCTTCTCACCGCCGAAAAGAGCCGCGCCATTCTGCGCGATGTCGAGACCGTAATCGTCGACGAAATCCACGCCGTCGCCGATGACAAGCGCGGAGCGCATCTCACCCTATCGCTTGAACGCCTGGAGGCGCTGACCTACAAGCCTCCCGTTCGCATCGGCCTTTCCGCTACCCAGAAGCCGATCGAGGAAGTCGCGCACTTTCTCACCGGCGCGCGCCCCGATCCCATCATCGTCAATGTCGGGCACAAGCGCCAACTCGACATGGCGGTCGAAGTTCCGTCGATGCCGCTGGGTCCGGTGGCCTCCAACGAGATGTGGGACGAAGTC
>Ga0224555_1005349_pt1 | contig 10853 bp, 12 predicted proteins | sample 714S23034metaG_FD_180687 | JGI IMG/M metagenome (GOLD analysis project Ga0224555, IMG submission 180687) | Peat soil microbial communities from Stordalen Mire, Sweden - 717 S2 30-34 | ecosystem: Environmental > Terrestrial > Soil > Wetlands > Peat | place: Sweden: Norrbotten County, Stordalen...
ACGATCTGCTCTTCGCCAGCGCATCGACGACGCTTTTGGAGTTCGGGCGCCGGGAACTTCAGGCTCAGCTTGGCGTGACGAGCGTCCTCCATACCTGGAGCCAATCGCTCATGGGGCACTACCACCTTCACTGCATCGTCACCGGCGGCGGACTGCGCGAAGATGGCAGTTGGGCCAGCACCCCGCCACATTGGCTCTTCCCCGTCCACGCCCTCTCCGCCATGTTCCGGGGCAAGTTCCGCGCCGGGCTCCAACAACTCCATCAAGACGGCGCACTGGAGTTTCATGGGCAGCAGAAGGCCTTCGAGGCTCAGGCAGCCTTCGCCGCGTTCCTCCACGAAGCCACCCGCACGAAATGGATCGTCTATGCCAAGCGCCCGTTCGCCGGCCCAGAGGTCGTGCTGGCCTATCTCGCCCGCTATACCCACCGAATCGGCATCACCAATCACCGCATTCTCGCGCTGAACAGAGACGCCCACACCGTATCCTTCGCCTACAAGGACTACGCAGACGATTCCCGCAAAAAGACCATGACCCTCTCCTGCGAGGAGTTCGTCCGCCGCCTGCAATTGCACATCCTTCCCGAGCGCTTCGTTAAGATCCGCCACTACGGCCTGCTCTCCAACCGCAACCGCCACACCCGCATTCAGCAGGCTCGGGCGGCGCTGCCGCCCGAGCCTGCGCCCGCGTCGATTCCTACCCAGACGGGCGCGGCTGACGCTGCCCCCGCCGCGGAGCTTCCGATCGGGCTGCCAACAATCTGCCCTCATTGTCAACAGAAAGCCGACTGGGTCTTGATCAAGCGTGTCCCCCATCCCCACCAGCGTCCCTCCTGCACCGTGCCGTATCTCGATTCGTCATGACAAGCCATCCGCCTCGGCACCACCTCTGTTCCCTCCTTCGCCCGCACTCTCGATCACGGCTACCGGCTCAATCGCGGGCATTGTCGGGACAATCGTGTCCAACCGCTCTCACGATCCTCCTGCGGACTCTTCCACCTCTCTCATCGCCCCCAACGACGGCTTTCTCAGCGCCTTTCACAGCAATCACTCAGCTCATATCCCGCTCCCGGTATCCCTGCCACAAGATACTTTCCCCTGTAGCTCGTATCCCGTAGGCTCAGCGGCTCAGTTCAATTGTGGTGTATCCGTCATGGCCACCACGCTCAGACGACTTCGTGTACGTTGAACCACGGCCACGGCGGATACACCACTAAGCATTATGCTGAATGCGGTATAAAGGGATCTCCTTCACCCACGACATGTGGGCGCGCATCGAGGCGCGCTGCCGCGACCTGAAGTTCGGGCGAAGCCAGTACTTCCAGATGCTGGCTGAGTGGGACCTGCACTTCCTGCCCGAGATACACGCGCACAAGTCCGACGGGAAATGGCACTTCTACCCCGAGCCGGGCGCGGCGGCCCAGGAGCGGGAGCACCTGCGCGCGGCCGAGGACCCGGCGCCGGGTCCCCGGCCGCGCCGCCGACGCCGCTAGGGGGCGCGAGGCGGGGCTTGGCGCGGGCCGCAGCGCTGTCAATCATGGCCCCCGTGCAGATAGCCGAGCTCACCATAGAGCGGTGGCCTGACGTGCTCTCCCTCATGGGGCGCACGCACGGGATCTGCGTGCGCGAGGCCGATTCCGCCGAGCGCGTGGCCGCGTACCTGCGGCGCAACCCCGGCATGAGCTTCGTCGCGCTGCACGAGGGCCGTGTCGTCGGCTGCGCCATGTGCGGCCACGACGGGCGCCGCGGCTACCTGAACCACGTCTTGGTCGACGCCGCGCACCGGCGGGCGGGCATCGCGACGGCCCTCGTGACCCGCTGCCTCGACAGGCTCGAGGAGCAGGGGATCCTCAAGTGCCACCTGGACGTCCTTGCGACCAACGAGGTCGGGAAGGCCTTCTGGGCGGGCCGCGGCTGGAAGCGGCGAGACGACGTGCAGAAGTTCTCGTTCATAAGGTCCGATAACCCTAATGCGTAGGCCGGGCGGAGCAGCACTGGCGATCGGCGCCCCCCTTGCGCCGGCCGCAGGGAAGCCGCCGTGGCCTCAGCGGCCCTCTCCGCGGGCCCGCGTCTCCCCTCCCCTGACAATTAATCGGTTGCCGCCGGACGCAATCTCGGCGCCAATCAAGGACGTGAGCCAGCCGCCGCCCAACGACGCATTGAGGGACCTCTCGTCGTTCCTGGGCGACACGGCGACCAAGGAGATCGTGCAGGTGTTCCTCGCCGACTTCCCCGCAACGATCGAGAAGATGGTCACGAGCGGCCAGGAGGACCAGCTGAGGCTGGCCCACAGCCTCAAGAGCAGCGCCCTGCACATGGGGTCCGAGGGGCTTTCTAAGCGCATGGCCGAGCTCGAGGACCGGCTGTCGCGCCCGGGCGGGGCCGTGGTGCCCGGCGAGTTGGCCGAGGCGATGTCGGACTTCGAGGCCTTCGCGAGCGACCTGAGGAAGTACGCCTCCGCCTAGCGGGGCGCCAGGCGCGTCAGGATTTCACGATCCCGGCCTGGATGCACCAGCGCACGAGGCTCGCGACCTCCTTGACGTTGATCTTGTCCATGATGTTCGCGCGGTGCTTCTCGACCGTGCGCACGCTCAGGCCAAGCCGGTCAGCGATCTCCTTGGACGAGAAGCCCTCGGCCACCAGGCGCGCGACCTCGATCTCGCGGCCGGAGAGGGTCTCGACGGCATTGATCGTGGTCACGGGCGGCCCGGTCTTGACCTCCGGCTCGACCCTGGGCTGCGCGCCCGCCGTCGCCTTGGGCGGGACGTGGGCCGCGAAGAACATGCCGCCCCCTACGACCGACTCGATCGCCTCAAGCACGTAGTTGAGCGGGGCGCTCTTGTCCACGAACCCGTGGACGCCCTGCGCGATCAGCCGCCCCGGGAGGTCGCCGTCGGGGTGCCCCGTCAGCACGAGTACGCGCGTCGCCGGAAGCTTCGCGCGGATCTCGCGGACGACCTCGAGCCCGTGCATCCCCGGCAGGTACAGGTCGACGATCGCCAGGCCTGGCGGTTCCTTCAGGCAGAAGTCCAGCCCCGACTTCCCGTCCTTGAACGCGCCGGTGACCACGATCCCGCGCACCCTGCTCAAGGCCGAAGACAGCATCTGCCTGAACACCGCCTCATCATCGATAATGACAGTCCGGACAGGCACAGTGGCGCGAGCGTAGCGGCGCGGCCGCCCTGCGCAAGCGCAACGCAGTTGAACATGTTTGTTTCCGGCGGTGGCATGCCCCAAGCTCCCACCCGTGAATGCACTGGCGCTCCTGGCCCCACTCTTCCTGATCTTCGAGATCTGGCAGTTGGTGATGTGCGAGCGCTACCTGGGCATCAAGCAGATCGCCCGGGGCTCCGACCCGCGCGAGATGGGCCCGAGCGAGCCCGTCTCGTTCCTGTGGACCTTTACGATCGCCCTCTACGCCATGTGGACCCTCGCGCTCCTAGCGACCCCGGGCACCCGGGGCCCGGCGGCCGGCCTCGTCGTGACGACCCTCGTGGGCTACGCCTTCCGGCGCAACTGTGGTCTCAACAGGGTCCTCATCATCCTCACCTTCGAGGGGTCCATCCGCATCGTGTTCGTGGGCGCCCTCGCGTTCGCGGCATGGCGCCGACTCTAGGGATGGCCTTCGCGCGCATTGAGTGGTTCTCGCCCAACCGGGACCCTGCGGCGCACGAGCGCCTCGGCGCCCTCTTCCACCACAGCGGGATGGGGTTCGACGAGACGATTGCCCGCATGCTCGACCCCGCGAGCCGGGTGAGCTACCATTGCCTGATCGGCCTCGACGGGACGCGCTGCACGCTCGTCCCAGACGAGCAGGTCGCCTGGCACGCGGGCTCCTCGCGCTTCCTGGGCCGCGAGCGCTGCAACGACTTCCTGCTGGGGATCGCGTTCGCGGGCGACACCCACCTCGCCCCTCTCACCGAGGAGCAGGTCTGCTCGGCCCTCGAGTGGCTGGGCGAGCGCTGGGAGCCCCTGGGATGGGACGCAGCGCGGGTAGTCGACCACCGGCAGGTGTCGCCGGGGCGAAAGCGCGACCTCGACCCCGCCCAGTGGGACCGCCTCTACTCGGAGATCCTGTCGCGCTTCGGCTCGGGTCGAGGCGCAAGCGTTTCCGGGTTGAAATCCCGGCCTACCGGGGACAGAAATGCTTGGCCCCCGCCACGATGAATCTTCCCAGCGATACGCCGAGGCTACCCAAATGGATTTTCCTGACCGGCGACGCAGCCCTGCTGGCCACGGCATGGATCATCTACGACCAATCCGGCCGCCCGTTCACGGGGATGCCGCTGCTCGCCTTCGCGGCGTGCGTCATCGTCGCCGTGGTGATCGGGGTGATCCCGTTCGTCTCGGACTACGCGCGCCGGCAGGACGAGGCGCTCGACGACCGCCAGCGCTCGCTCCAGGCCCTTTCCGTCACGGTCGCGGCGTCGGCCGAGCAGATCGCAATCGCGGCGACGGGGCTCCAGGGGATCGCCGAGGCCGCACAGGAGAACTTCGCCAAGTCGGAGTCCCTCTCCAAGGCGATCGGCGAGAGGATCGCGGAGCTCAAGGCCGCGCTCGAGGGCTCGAGGAAGGACGGCGGCGAATCCGCGTCGAAGCTCGAATCCGCGGCCAAGGCGATCGCCTCCTCCGTCGGCGGCGTCGAGTCCGCGGTTTCCAAGGCGGCCCATGCCGCCCAGGAAAACGCGGGCAGGGCCGAAGCCCTCACGAAGCAGGTCCTTGAGAAGCTGGCCGAGCTTCGAGCGCTCGAGGCGGGCTCAAAAAAGGACCAGGCGGACGTTGTCTCCAGGCTTGAGGCCGTGGCGAAGCGGCTGGCCGAGGCGGCCGCCTCCAGGCCGGCGGCTGCCGAGCCTCTGCCCGTTGTCGCACCCGAGGTGCCGCCGGTGCTGCCGGACAGGATCGTGGAGATCAAGCCCGCGGTCGCTTCGTCGTACTCGCCCTTTGGCGCCTCCGCGACGCCCGCGGCAGCGGAGGCGCAGGTCGCGCCCGCCGCAACCCCGGCTCCCGAGGCGGCCCCTGCGCCGGCGCCCCGCAAGAGAGGCCCAAGGAAGGCGGCCGCCGCCCAGCCGCCGCCCCAGCCGGAGGCCAAGCCCGAGCCCGAGCCCAAGCCCAAGCCCGCGGAGAGCGAAAGCCAGCTTTCCCCGCCCGAGGTCGCGGAGCCCGCCGTGTCGGCGGACGGGTCGACGCGGCTCGTCGTCACGGCCTACATCGGGATCGGCAACCGCCTCTTCATCCGCGGCGAAGGCCCGGGCCTGAGCTGGGACCGGGGCGTTCCCCTCTCCTTCGTCTCGATCGGCAAGTGGCGCTGGGAGACGGCCGAGGCCACGAAGGCCGTCAGGTTCAAGCTCTACAAGAACGACGAGGCGGAGTGCTCGGCCTTGGGGGAGCTCACCGTGGAGCCGGGCGCGCAGCAGGACCTTACCGCTGTCTTTTAGCCGCCATGCGCCGCCCAGGGGGCGTGGCCTTCTCCTCTAGCGCCTCCTTCTTCAGGCGCTCCAGCTCCGGCAGGACCACCCGTTGGTAGCACTCCGGGCACACCGAGTGGCTGATCTCCGTGCCGGTCCTCTCGTTTATGTAGCTCTCGATCTGCTGCCAGTAGTTCTTGTCGTCCCTGATCTTCTTGCAGTAGGAGCACATCGGCATCATCTCCTCGAGCCGGTGCACCTGCGTAGTATATTTTAGGATACGCTCTGCGACCCGCAGCCGCATCCACAGCGCCGACAGGTCCGCGGGCTTGGTGAGGAAGTCGTCCACGCCCGCCTCGGCCGCCGCCCGCCGGTTGGCGACGGAATCCCCCCTTCCCGTCAGCAGGATGAAGTAGACGTAGTCCAGGCCCTGCTGGGAGCGAAACCGGCGGCACAGCCCGAGGCCGTCCATGCCCGGCATCTGCCAGTCGCTAACGACCACGCGGGGCTTCTCGGCCAGCCAGGCCTTCCACGCCTCGTCGCCGTCGCGCGCCTCGATGACTGCGTGCCCCAGATGCTCCAGGGAGCGCCGAAGCACGGCTCGCGACACATTGTCGTCTTCGACGGCAAGGACCTTCATGGGTGTCCGGGCATAGGCGATGGGGCGTTGGACTCCGAGCCTAAAGACGACGAGCCCGGCGGCGGCGCAAACGGGCCGCCCCTTTACGTCCGCGCAAGCCGCTGGCGTTCATTGGGTTGAGCGGACACCCTCAGGCGGCGATAACGGTTGCGCGGGGGCCCGCAAAACCGTAGGATTGGCCGTTCGCATGAAGCGCATCGCCTGGCTCCTGCTGGCCGTCCTCTGCACGACTTTCGTGCAGGTGCCGCGGCTTGAGCCGCTCAAGGCGCGCTCGTGCGGGTGCTCGCATTGCAGGGTCCCTGGCTCGTGCGGGATGCCCGGATGCGGGCAGGCGGCGTGCCCGGCAGGCCCGGTGGTCACCACGGCGTGCGAACCCTCGCGCGCCGCGACCGTCGAGGCGCGCAGGGAGCGCCCGTCCGGTCCCGCGCGGATGGAATGGCTCGCCCTGCCCGTCAGGCCGGCGCTCCTCCCGATCCTGCCGGTCGCCGCGGCGTTCGCCGCCGACGGCCCCCGCGTGCCCCTGTTCAGGGCGCACTGCAGCCTCCTGATCTAGGCCCCGGGGCCCCGAAGTGTGCCCGCGCACGTTGCGCGGGCTCTTTCCGACCGTTGCGTCGCATCTGCGCCGCCGCGCCCAAGAACGGGCGCGCATGCGTCATCCCGAAAACCAACTCCCATGAAAGCTTTCCACCACATCCTCCCGATCCTCCTAATCCTCTCCGACCCAGGCCTTCGCGCCCAGGCGCCCGCGGACGGCCCGCTCGACATCACGCCGAAGCTCGTGGACGACCTCATGGCCGAGGCAAACGGGCGCAACCCGACCATCCTCGCCGCGGGAGCGCGCGCCGACGCGGCCGCCGCCGCGGTCGACTCCGTGCGGACCTGGGAGGACCCCGTCTTCACGCTCGGCGTCTGGGGGTCGACCCCGCGAGGCATGCCGGCGTCGCAGGAGGGCGACATCCTCTACGGGATCGAGGAAAAGCTACCCCTCTTCGGGCACCCCGATCTCGTCCGGCACGTCGCCGAGGCCAAGGCGACGCGCGATAGGCTGAGCGTCGGCTATGCCCAGGAGGACCTGCGGCGCGAGATCACGCTCGCCCTCCTCGACATCGCGCTCACGGACCGCGCGGCCGGCCTCGCGGCCGAGGATCTCGACTGGATCGAGACGACCATGGCGTCGGTCGACAGCCGCTACAGGTCCGGGAAGTCCAGCCAGGTCGAGTGGCTTTCGGTCGAGGCCGAGCGGGCCGAGGCCGCCGAGCAGCTGACGACCGTCAGGGCGATGCGCGCAAGCCAGGTGGAGCAGGCGGACCGGCTGCTCAGCCGCGACCGCAGCTCGCGCTGGCCCGAGCTAATCCTCCCGGCCCTCGCCGGCCCCGTCATCTACGACGACCGGATCGTGTCGGCGGCGCTGGCCTTCGCTCCGAAGCTCAAGGTCCTGCGGCAGGAGGCCGTCAGGAACGAGGCCGCGTCCCACCTGACCTGGCACATGCGCATGCCCGAGGTCGGCCTCGGCCTCGAGGCGCGCCAGTACAGCGGCGACGCGGGGTTCCGGGAGGGCATGATGACCGTCAACCTGAGCCTGCCGTGGGTGAACGGCGCCCGCTACGACAGCGACGTGGCGCGCGACAAGGCCCTCGCGCGGGCGGCCGACCGCGACGCGGACGCCTACGCGAACGAGGTGCGCGAGGACGTCCACCACGCGTGCGTCGACCTGGACACCGCCAGGCGCCGGGCGCTGCTCTACCGCGACCAGCTGGTCCCGCTCGCCGAGCAGGCGCTCGCGAGCGCCCGGGCCGCCTGGGAGAGCAACCAGTCGCGCTTCCAGGACATCCTCGAGGCGCACCGCGCGCTGGTCTCCGACCGCCTCGCCCTGACCCAGGCGAGCGCCGACCAGCGCCGCGAGATGGCCGAGCTCACCTTCCTGACGGGCGTGGCGGACCTTGCGTCCGCGTTCGCGCCGAACCCGGTCGCGGGCCGCCACTAAAAGACGCAAACCAACGAACACCCCCTTTAAGATGAACCCTTCCGCCCTCTTCCGCCCCCTTCTCCTCTCCGTCGCCGCGCTGGCGGCCGCGCCCGCGCCCGCCGACCCGGCGAGCGCCCCGGCATCCGCCAATGCCGAGGCGCAGCCCGGCGAGCTCACGATCCCCGTGGAGCGCCAGAGGCTCTTCGGCATCACGTACACGACCGTCGCAAGGACGCCCCTGAAGGCCACCATCCGCGCCGTCGGGACCGTCGCCGTCGAGACCCAGCTGCAGTGGGACTGCGTCGCGCGCCTGGACGGCTATGTCCACGAGCTGCACGTCTCCTCGCCCGGCGACGTCGTCGCCAAGGGCCAGGTCCTCATGGACGTCTACAGCCCGGACCTCGTCGCCACCGAGAACGAGTTCCTGGACCTCCTGAGGATGCGCGACTCCGCGGTCAAGAGCGGCTCGGCCGTGGCCGAGCAGGACGCCCGCCGCCTGGTCGCCTCCGCCCGCGAGCGCATGCGCCAGTGGAACGTCTCCGACGCCCAGATCGACTCCCTGGCCCTCTCGAGAAAGGCCAGCGAGTACATGGCGATCGCGTCGCCGGTAGACGGCGTCGTCTCCGCCATCCCGGTGCGCCAGGGCCGGCGCGTTGCGGCGGGCGACGCCCTGGTGAGCCTAGTCGGGCTCTCGCAGGTCTGGGTCTGGGTGGACTTCTACCAGGAGGAGATCCCCGTCCTCAGGCCGGGGGCCCGGGTCACGATAAGCGTCTCGGCGTACCCGGGGGCCAGGTTCCCGGGCCAGATAGCTCTTGTCGACCCGTTCATCAACGAGGCGACGCGCACCTCCCGGGTGAGGATCGACGTCGAAAACGCCGACATGAGGCTGCGCCCGGACATGTACGTGGACGTCGATCTCCAGCTGGACCAGGGCGAGGGCCTGACCATTCCCCTCGGCGCCGTGCTCCCCACCGGGCGCCACAACATCGTCTTTGTCGACAAGGGCGACGGCCGCCTCGAGCCCCGCTTCGTGGAGCTCGGCCGCAAGTACGGCGAGCGCTACGCGGTCACCCGCGGGCTCTCCGAGAACGAGCGCATCGTGAGCAGCGCCAACTTCCTGGTCGACGCCGAGTCGAAGGTCCAGGGAGCCCTCAAGTCCTGGTAAACCGATGAACACCCCCGAATCCGAGCCGCGCACCCTGGTCGACAAGGTCATAGAGGCAAGCTCCAGGAACAAGTTCCTCGTCCTGATCCTCGTCCTCATGGCCGTCGCCGGGGCCGTGTGGGCGGTCAAGCACACGCCGCTGGACGCGATCCCCGACTTAAGCGACGTGCAGGTGATCGTGTACACCGACTGGGAGGGGCGCTCCCCGGACCTCGTGGAGGACCAGGTCACCTACCCCATCTCGACCCTCTTCATCGCCGCGCCCCACGTAAAGTTCGTCCGCGGCGAGTCCATGTTCGGCAAGTCCTTCGTCTATGTCATATTCGAGGACGGCACCGACATCTACTGGGCGCGCTCCCGCGTCATCGAGTACCTCAACTCTGTGCGGGGGTCGCTCCCGGAGGGCGTCAACCCGGTGATAGGCCCCGACGCCACAGGCGTCGGCTGGGTCTTCGAGTACGCCCTGGTCGACGAGTCCGGCAGGAACAGCCTGGCCGACCTGAGGAGCCTCCAGGACTGGCACCTGCGCTACGCCCTCGAGTCGGTGAAGGGCGTCTCGGAGGTCGCCCCGGTCGGGGGCTACGTGAGGCAGTACCAGGTCGACCTCGACCCCAACAAGCTCCTCGCGCACGGGATCGCGCTCGGCGACGTGGTCGACCGGATCAGGAGGTCCAACAACGACGTCGGCGGCAAGGTGTTCGAGGTGGGCTCGACCGAGTACTTCGTGCGGGGCCGCGGCTACATCCGGGGGATCTCGGACATCGAGGACATCCCCCTCAAGGTCGAGCGGGGCACGGCAGTGTGCGTGAGGAACGTCGGCACGGTCCACCTCGGCCCGGACATGCGGCGCGGCGTCGCCGAGCTGGACGGCAAGGGGGAGGTCGTCGGCGGGATCGTGGTCATGCGCTACGGCGAGAACGCGCTCGCCGTCATCGACGGGGTGAAGGCGAAGCTGCGCGAGATCGAGCCCTCCCTCCCCCCGGGGGTGAAGGTCGTCACCACCTACGACCGGAGCGAGCTGATCCGCAACTCCGTGGCCACGCTGCGCGAGAAGCTGCTCGAGGAGTGCATCGTCGTCGCCCTGGTCTGCATCATCTTCCTCTGGCACCTCCGCTCCGCGCTCGTCGCCATCATCACGCTGCCGGTCGCCATCCTCCTGGCCTTCGTGCCCATGTACCGGCTCGGCCTCACCTCGAATATCATGTCGCTCGGCGGCATCGCGATCGCCATCGGGGCGATGGTCGACGCCGCGATCATCATGGTCGAGAACGCCCACAAGCACCTCGAGCGCTTCCGCGAGGAGAACGGGCGCGAGCCCACCGGGGAGGAGAGGTCAGCGGTGATCGTCGCCGCGGCCAAAAGCGTCGGCCGGCCGCTCTTCTTCTCGCTCCTCGTCATAACCGTGAGCTTCATCCCGGTCTTCTCGCTCGGCGGCGAGGAGGGGCGCCTGTTCAAGCCCCTGGCGTATACGAAGACGTTCGCCATGCTCTTCGCCTCGCTCCTCGGCATCACGCTTGTCCCGGTGCTGATGGCGCTGCTCGTGCGCGGCAGGATAACCCCCGAGGCGCGAAACCCGGTCAACCGCCTCCTCATCTGGGCCTACCAGCCCTTCGCCAGGTTCGTGCTGCGCTTCCGCTGGCTGACGATCCTGGGCGCGGCCACCGTCCTCGCCGCAACC
>Ga0224555_1005354_pt1 | contig 10845 bp, 6 predicted proteins | sample 714S23034metaG_FD_180687 | JGI IMG/M metagenome (GOLD analysis project Ga0224555, IMG submission 180687) | Peat soil microbial communities from Stordalen Mire, Sweden - 717 S2 30-34 | ecosystem: Environmental > Terrestrial > Soil > Wetlands > Peat | place: Sweden: Norrbotten County, Stordalen...
TGAAGTGACCTTGGGGGGCACTTTGACCGAGCTTTACAGTTTCTGTGCCGCCGTCGATTGCGCCGATGGTTTCGATCCGATGTCGGTTTTGACCTTGGGCAGCGATGGAAATTTCTACGGAGTGACTGAGCTTGGCGGTGCAGCCTGTCTGCAGCCGGGTTGTGGCACGATCTTCAAGATGACGCCCGCCGGCGCGCTGACGACCCTCTATAATTTCTGCTCCCAAAGCGGTTGCAGCGACGGCTGGCAACCCCAGAATCAAGCGCCCATTCAGGCCACAAACGGTATCTTCTACGGTGCCGTTCTCTTGGGCGGCAGCCCTGGCTTCGGCGCGGTCTATTCACTATCCATGGGCCTCCGGCCATTCGTTAAGCCGAATCCCGCCACCGCCGCGGTCGGAGCGTCGGTCACCATCCTCGGGAGCGCGTTGACCGGTTCGACCAGTGTCACCTTCAACGGCACGCCGGCTACGTTTACTGTCGTCTCGCCATCGCAGATCACCACTAGCGTTCCCGCCGGCGCTACCAGCGGCAGGATTGAAGTAGTCACAGCCCACGGCACGCTACAGAGCAACGTCAACTTCCGCATCCAGCCCTAACTCCCGGCGCCCGTCCCGCCAAAAGGGGCGGGCGCTTTGCCGGTAGGGAGTGCACCGAACTCGAATGCAATGCGAAGGCAACACGACAACCCTGTCCCACGCTTGCCACCCTTGCATGATCGGCGTATGACAATAAGGTTTGCTTCCATATCATCGATATAGGAGACTCCTTAATCCATGCGCTACCGACTGCCGGCGCGATTCTCCCCGCATCTTTCCCGCATAATCCCAGCCCTACTCGCCACCATGATTCTGCTGCCTAACATCGCTGCGGCCCAGACGCCTATTCTCTCCAAGCCTCCCGGCGCAGAAGTATTTTTGTTAAGCCCAGGTCCTGGATTTTTTACGGAACCATCCATCGCCGTTAACCCGAACAATCCTCAGCAGGTGGTCGCCGTTTTTCAGGACAACGCCCACGCCTCTTACTCCGAAGACGCCGGCCATAGCTGGAAGCCCGCCGAGGGCGTCGCTCCGGCCAACTACAAAATTTCTGGCGATGTCTCCACCGCCTTCGACAACCATGGCCACGCCTTCATCTGCTACATCGCCTTCGATAAATTAGGGTCCTTCAACTACTGGGGCCACAATGCCTCGCGCAACGGAATCTTCGTACGCCGCTCGCTCGACGGCGGCAAGACCTGGGAGGTCAACCACATTCCAGTCGCCGAGCAGCCGACCAAGCCCGGCATTCCGTTTGAAGACAAGCCCTACATCGTCGCCGACACCAGCACCAGCCGCTACGCCGGAAATCTCTATGTGGGATGGACGCGCTGGCGGCTCACCGACTCGCAAATGGTTTTGTCACGTTCCACCGACGACGGCAAAACATGGTCGGAGCCGGTTGAGATCGATGCTCACCCCGGACTGCCCCGCGACGATAACGGCGCCGCCGAAGGCTTCGATGGCACCGTCGGCCCCGACGGCCGCCTCTACGCCATTTGGAGTCAAGACAACGACATCTTTTTCGTTACCTCGCGCGATGGCGGCAAAACCTTCACCCGCGCCCGCGCCATCATTCACACCGCTCCAATCATGTTCGCTATCGAAACCTTGGAACGCGCCAACGGCTTTCCCCAAATCGCCATCGATCCTCACACCCAGCGCCTCTACGTGACCTGGAGCGACTACCGCAACGGCGACCTCGATATCTTCTGTTCGACCTCGACCGACCACGGCAAGAAATGGAGCGAGCCTGTCCGCGTCAACAACGATCCCGTTCACGACGGCGCCGACCAGTTTTTCCAGTGGCTCGCTGTCGATCCCGTCGACGGTTCCGCGAATGTGATTTTCTACGACCGCCGCGCCGATCCCACAGGCCGCACGCAAACGGTAACCTTGGCACGCTCCACAGATGGCGGCTCAAATTTTCAAAACTATGCCTGGACGACCGAACCCTTCCAGGCCGGCGGAGTTTTCTTCGGAGACTACAGCGGCATCGCCGCCTACGGCGGCCGCGTCTATGGAGTCTGGACCGAGAAGCCCGCCCCAGAAAAAGAGAAAGCCGAGAACGCGAAGCCAGAGAATAAGTCAGAGAATAAGACCGACAATAAGCCAGCAGAAAAACCGGAGGATGACAGGCGCAAGCGGGGAACCGTCGTGAAAGTCGGCGTCGCCGATTTCAAGACCTCCGCAACGGCGCAGAAATAGTCGCCAGCGAAAACTGTGCCCACTTCTATTACGGCTTCATCGGATCCACATTCTCCAACTGCGTATACGTTCCGCGCAGATAGAGGTTCGGATTGATGTCGTTGGGGTTCTGCAGCAGGATGTTGTTGGTCCCGTCCTGCTGCCACGCGCTGGTGCCATATTTATTGGTGACGGTGCTCACCTCTCCCGTCTGCGGATTGCGCACCAGCTGGTTGTCTCCGGCGTAGAGAGTGTAGGCCCGCGCGCTGCGGGTCATGTAATCCATGTGCTCGGCAAATTGCTGCTGGCTGGCGGCGAAGCGGGCGTCTTGAGCGGCCTGGAAATTTCTATTGCTTGCGGCCAGCGCATTCCGCAAAGCCGCGGCCTGTTGCATGATCTGAGCTTGAGCCGCTGCCGTTTGCTGTTGCAGCATGGCCTGGTTGCGGGCCGTGTCGGCCTCCAATTTTTGTTCGAAGCGCTGCATCCACTCCGGTGTCGTGCCATAACCAGCCGCCAGCATCGGGCTGAGAATACGCATTACGTCGTCGAGCTGGCCCTTGGGCGCTCGAATGGTCCTCACATTGGCGACCGTCCACCAGGTGAAATATTCTGGACGGCGGGGAAATATGTCCTTGGTTTTAAACGTCTGTTGATGTACGGCGAAATATTCCTCCATAGTCTGACCGCGGTAGGCGAATTGGATGCGGCTGTAAACCGCGCCGCCGCTCGCCGGAGTACTGCCAAAGGCAGCCATCGAACGTTGGTTGTGTTGGTCGATATGCTGCTGGAATTGCTCCGCGTCTTCGGTGGGCCCAATGCGGCCGATGCTAGGATCGGGCTGCACGAAGGGCACGACGTACGCCAGAAATTCCTCGGGACGGATGGGTTCCATGATCTTGCAATGGAAGCGGCGAAGGTTTTCCATCGCATTTGGATTCGTTACCCAGTGCGAGCCGAATTCGGGCATCATCTGGGCCCCGTAAAGTCCGTCTGGGCTGGAAATTCGCCACGCCACCGTGGGCGCCATTCCACAGCCTTCGTCGCGAATGAGGATGCCATCAAAGTTCCAGTCTGCGGGAATCTGAAAACGTGTGACCACAATTCCCCACGCGGGGTCCTGGATCTCAACCCAGCGCGTGCGGTTGCTGATATTTACTCTGCCGGGTGGTGCGCTGCTCGTCTCATGGCTTGGCGCCGGCAGCCTGGTTTCGTGGTCCGGCGTATTTCGCGGACCCGGATTCGGGCCTTCCTGCCCCGCGAACCACATCGTCCCCGGCAGCGCAGATAGCGCCGGAGTCGCGGCTTGCAATTCGCTCTGCGGCACCGAAGATTCGGCTACGTAATACCGCCCCCCCGGTGCCGCAATCCCAATCACCACCAGCGACACACCTTCGCCGTCCTCGTCGATTCCCGTGAAGTGCCCAATCGAGATGTCCAGTCCGTTCAACTTGTCGGGATCATTCTGCAGCATCTGGAAATTCTGGTACTGCGAGCGCAGGTGCCCGGCGACATTCTTCACCACATCGGTAGGCTGCCTGGCATCGCCCGAATACGGCGCCAGAAACGCCCAGCTTCGGCCCGGCGACTGAATGTTCACTCCGCCCGCATTTTCCGGACAGTTCCCCTGTGGTCCGTAGCAACCGTGGTTTGGTTTCGCCGACCAGCCCTGCGGAATCATGATGCTGAAAGCGCCTTGCGCATCCTTATACAGCGTTCCGCCTCCGGTACTCTCCGGCTGAGGATTCGAGCGATCTTGCCCGGCCTTTTGCCGGTCGGACCGTGGCGGCGTTGGATCGTTACTTTGATAGACGTTCGAACCGGAGTTAGTCTGGGCCGCAACTCCCGCGGTTATTAAAGCCATCGAAATCGCGGCTCGAATCACTCGGCCTAGCCCGAACACCATCGCGCTGGCACCTCGGTTGACTGGCATAACAAAAATCCTCCTGGAGAGTTTGAAGAAACCGCCCCAGCGGGAAGACAGCAAGAGACAGCAAAGCGATTGAGAATACAGGGGGAAATGGTGCGCCCGGAGAGATTCGAACTCCCGACCTATTGCTCCGGAGGCAATCGCTCTATCCATCTGAGCTACGGGCGCACACCGGTCTTTTCAGTTTACATGGGAGCGATCCCAGGCATCAATGAAACCCGTCCAGCAATAGCTGGACTGCGGGTACGCTACCAACCCGCAGCCGCCAAGTCGCCGGCGCATCTAATTTCGCTTTTAGCTACCAGCGTCCGCGCCCGCCGCCACCACCACCGCGGTCGCCACCGCGTCCGCCGCCGCCTCCGCCGCCGCCTCCGCCGCGATCTCCACCGCGTCCGCCGCGGTCGCGTCCGCCGCCTCCGCCGTGCTCGGTCTTGGGCCGCGCTTCGTTCACATTCAGCGTGCGCCCCCCAACCTGCTGGCCATTCAATGCGGTGATGGCTTTGTCTCCATCCTCGTTGCTGGCCATCTCCACGAAGCCGAATCCGCGGGAGCGTCCCGTATCGCGGTCGGTCATGATGCTCACCCGGTCCACTTGCCCGAACGGTTCAAACATCTGCCGCAGTTCATCTTCCGATGTGTTAAAGCTCAAATTGCCTACGAAAATATTCTTCAAGCGTCAGCCTCTGCATTGAGCTGTCGAACGCAAGCTCGATGCGGCGGACTGGCAGGTCAGTGGCATCTTACCTGGAAATCGAAACCGGAGCCGGTGACAGACAATATGCGGCGAGAAGTATAACAGGTTTGTCAAATCAGGCATGTTAAATCGCGGTTGGTCGAAGTCGAATCGGACTCGGATCTCGATTTTGCCCGGCAGAATCCCGCGCTCGCCGAAGCAGCGTGGGATCCAATCCAAAAGAAGCAATCTGCGTGGAAAACTCTGTCATCCCGAGCGAAGAAGATTGTGCGCAAAGCGCACAATCTTCGCAGTCGAGGGACCTGCTGTTGCTTGCAGCTTATGCGCTGCCGGCGGAAAGCGGGTCCCTCCACGCGGAGAATGATCGGCTTCGCCGCTCATTCTCCTTGGTCGGGATGACAGATTTGAGCAGTTATGAGGGAGCACGGCACCAGAAACATGCGAAGCGCTTTGCCCTCTTGCGCCTTTCGCGATTCAGCCCGACACTTCATGTTCTTCTAATACGTCCTTGGCCCGCTTCTTCCGCCCATTCGATTGCAGAATTTTTTTCCGCAGCCGCAGCGATTTCGGCGTGATCTCCACAAACTCATCGTCGGCGATGAATTCGATTGCCTGCTCCAAATTCAACGAGCGGAACGGCACCAGCCGGATCGCCTCATCAGCCGTCGATGCGCGCATGTTGGTCAGTTTTTTTTCCCGTACTGCGTTTACGTCCAAATCGTCGTCCTTCGCGTTCTCGCCGATGATCATGCCTTCATACAGTTCCACGCCCGGCCCGACAAAAAGCTCGCCTCGCTCCTGCAAGCCCCAGAGCGCGTACGCCGTAGAAGTACCCCCACGGTCCGCGATCAAGGCACCCGTAAGCCGGTGAGGAATCTCCCCCTGCCACTCGGTATATCCATCGAACAAAGAATTCATCACAATGGTGCCGCGCGTATCCGTCAGCAACTGGCTGCGCAGACCGATCAACCCGCGGCTGGGCACGCGGAACTCAATGCGTACGCGCCCGTAGCCGTGATTGTGCATGTTGGCCACTTCGGCCTTGCGCGATCCCAGTTGTTCCATCACCACGCCGACAAATCCCTCCGGCACATCCACCGTGAGATACTCCACCGGTTCCATCAACTTGCCAGTTTTAGCGTCACGCTTGGTCACAATCTCCGGCTTGCCCACCATCAACTCGTAGCCTTCGCGCCGCATCATCTCGATGGTGATGGAAAGCTGCAATTCCCCGCGCCCTAAAACCTTGAACGAATCGGTCGTCCCCATCTCTTCCACGCGCAGAGAAACGTTGGTGAGCAGTTCCTTCTCCAGACGCTCGCGCAAATTGCGTGACGTGACGTAGGTCCCTTCGCGCCCGGCGAATGGAGAATTGTTCACCGTAAACACCATCGCGATCGTCGGCTCGTCGATCACAATCGGGGGCAGCGGCGCCGGATTCTCCACATTCGTAATCGTCTCGCCGATCGTGATTCCTTCCACACCCGCGACCGCAACAATGTCACCCAGCACCGTCTCCGTAATGTCCGTGCGCTTTAGCCCGGAGAACGAAAACAGCTTCGTGATCTTCGTCTTCTGCATCGACCCATCGCGTTTGGCAATGGCGACATCTTCGCCCGTATACATCGTTCCGTTGAAAACCCGCGCAATGGCAAGCCGTCCCAGATAATCGCTGTAATCAAGATTCGCCACCAGGATTTGCAACGGCCCCGCCGGATCGCCCTGCGGCGGCGGAGTGGTCTCCAGAATCGCATCGAACAGAGGCCGCAAATTCTCACCCGCAACTTTAGTATCGGTAGAGGCCGTGCCAGCCTTGGCATTCGTATACAGAACGGGGAAGTCGAGCTGATCTTCCTTCGCATCTAGATCGATAAACAAATCGTAGATCTCGTTCAGCACTTCCTGCGCACGCGCATCCGGACGATCAATCTTATTGATCACCACAATCGGAGGCAGCTTCGCCTCCAGCGCCTTGCTCAATACATAGCGCGTCTGCGGCAGCGGACCTTCGCTGGCATCCACCAGCAGCATCACGCCATCCACCATCTTCAGCGCCCGCTCCACTTCGCCCCCAAAGTCGCTGTGACCGGGCGTGTCGACAATGTTGATCTTTACGTCGTGATAAAAAATGGCGGTGTTTTTAGCCAGAATTGTGATGCCGCGCTCGCGCTCCAGTTCGTTCGAATCCATAACCCGCTCGACGTGCGCCTCGTTGGAACGAAACGTCCCACTCTGTTGCAGCATGGCGTCCACCAGCGTGGTCTTACCGTGGTCCACGTGCGCGATGATTGCGATATTGCGAATGCTCAAACTCAATGGAGTCCTTCCTGAAAATGTTGTCTACTACCACTTTACTATGGAGGGAAGGGAATCCAACCAAGAGATCAAGGCCAGTCGAATTTCAGCTTCCGAATAGCCTGTCATGCATTCCGAATCTGCCTTGTGCCAAAACCAGTGAAATACAATCTGACTTCGTGCCTGAAAAGTCCGGTCACAAGGGCGCGGTTTCAAACGCGGTAACGACAGCGTAGAATTTGTGCCAATTCCACGGAGAGCGAAAAACCATGCGCCAGTACCATCACATCGGAATTCCCACTACTGAAGCGAAGCCTGGCGAGACCCACTTGAAACACCTGAAAGTCTTTGTCGTTAGCCACGAGAAAAGCGAATTTGGCGTGGAGTGGATGCGTTTCGAAGCGGACGCGGCGGTCCCTGATCTCGTCCGGCAAGTTCCGCACGTCGCCTTTGAAGTGACTGATCTCGCCTCCGAGCTTGCTGGCCGCGAAATCCTGATTCCTCCCAACAGCCCATCCGACGGCGTCCGCGTTGCCTTCATAGTCGAAAACGGCGCGCCCATCGAACTGCTCGAATTCACCGACCCCAACCATCCTGCCCGCCGCCAGCAGAGCAAGATGCTGACATAAACACCCTCTATCCAAAGCACCTCTTAGATCGAAGGCGAGCACTTGACACCCTTTAATGGCCAGCTAATGTCATGAGTCTGAAGTTCGTTGATTAAGTGGCGATGCTTTGAAAGGGCGCGGCTTCAAGAGGTTGCGGAAAAACTCGGCCTCGCTCCGCGTTTTGGGTGGCGCAGCGCTTCAGCGCTGCGGTAACTGCTTTGTTTTAACTTCGGCTTTAGCCGCTGAGGTGAGACTGCCAGGCGCGCAACCACTTTTTCCGCAGCCTCTGAAGCCGCGCCGATAGCGCCCCCTTTGAAAATCGGGCTTTAGCCCGGCGTCTATAATCTTGCGTGTCTTCCGATATACATCGGATGTCCGCGCCTGTAAATGTGCACCTCAACCGGATCGACGTTGAGCGCCGATCAAACGCCCTCGCGCAAGGAATTCCGACTCGGGCTAGCCTTTCACTCCTGTGATCTCTCGCACCGCGCGTAAGCCCTGATCGATGGCCGCATCGGTGTACGCACGGCCGGCGGCGTCCGAGTTCGCGATCTTGATTCTTCCGAATGGCTGGCGGCCAACCACACATGGACGCTCGGACTCCGGTAAATCAACCTTCTCGAACAACGGGTTGTACTCGTAGGCATAGCCATGCGGCCAGCGGTTGACCGTAATTGCCTGAATATCGCGCGCGGGATCGAAGCCCCCCGCTGCCAGCATGCGGCCGAGTTCGTCCCGCACGTTGCGTTCGAAGGTTTCGAAACTTGTATTGGTAAGCTCGTACCGTCCCGCTCGGTACTGATCTTTGCAATCGAGGCCCGGCTCACACGGCACGCGCAGAAGGTGGAGCACACAGGATTCATCCGGAGAACTCGGAAAGTGGTAGTCGCCCATGGAGACCGGGAAATCCAGCGTGACGTTGTTGAAGTACGATCCCGGAGCATAAATACAGCTGACACCGAGTTTCTGAAACGCCTTCCAGTTGCTAAGTTGCACGTTGGTGTAGACCAGAGGACTCTTCACGCAGTAAGCAAGCGCGTCCTTTTGTTTTGCCGACATCTCCGGACACAAGTAGGGAATGACCATGTTGTAGCAGGCGAGGATGCAGTTTGCGCCTCGTGCCCGGCGCGCCTCGCCGCCGCGAACATAGGTGACCTCGACCTCGTTGGATTGGGCCGGATCTCCAACGTGCTTCACTTTTACCGCGGTGCTGTTCAGTCGAATGCGAATCGGCGTTGCAGGTGTGTCCAGGCGGGCGTAGTTGGCGCGCGCCGTGACGATGTCTTCCATCGTGCGGCCGGGTATGGCGCCGGGCACCAGCGACCGCACCAGCATTCTGGCGACGGAAGCGTTGCCATCGGGAAAATGGAAAATGTAAGGCTCATCCAATTCCGCGTTCGGCTCGCTGCTTTTGGGGAGGTTCATTCCCTTGAACCCGGGGAAGTTTTCGCGGGCGCATTCATAGGCGGAAATCGCGTCGATTCCAATGGAAAGCGCATCGTGGGTCGAGGTCTGGAACACCTTAACCACGTCGGGATGGACTTTGGCGTATTGCAGCAGGAAATCTTTGTAGCTGGTCTTCAGTAGCTTGTTTTTTTTCTGCTCCGGCGTAAGATCCGGCATGTAATCGACGCGGGCTTGCTGCAGACGGAGCAGGTCCTGGCGCGCGGCTTCTGCGATGGGGAACTGGGACACGTTCTCAAAAGTGAAGTCGAGACGCACATAATGCAGGCTCTTCTCAATGATCAGGCGGTCGGTGCCAAAGGTTTTGTTGTCGAAAAAAATGGCTTCTTGCAGGTGCTTCGACTCGAAAAATTTCTGATCGTAGTACTTGTAGAAACGGTGAACCTCGATTCCCAGTTCTTTCAACAGCCCAATGGATTCCTTGCTGTAATTGCCCGGCGCCTCGATCGACTGCGTTCCACCGTATCCGAGGAGCAACCGATTCCCCGCCTGGAATTCGTTTCGTACGGCGTGGCCACCGAAGTCGTCGGTATTGTTGAGCAGCAGAATCCTGGATTGCTTCCCGGCAAACTTGCGGTAGAAGTACGCCGCCGCTAGGCCGCTTAAACCGGCGCCGACAATGACCAGATCGTAAGACTCCGCGTCGTCGATGGGCACTCCCCAATCTTTGTCAGGGTTCTTGCCCTCGCGCGCCAGACCGTGCGCCACTTCCCAGGAACCGTCGTGGCTGCCTCGCATGCCGGTCTTGGCCGGAGGATAATACCCGGGATCTTTTTCCGGAGCGAATGGGGTTTGGGGGAACCCGAACGCGTGCGCCCAGGTGGAATTTGACACGAGGGAGGATCCGACAGCGATGCTGATTCCATTCAGAAAATCACGACGCGTAATTTCGCGTCCCATCCCTAGTTCACGATCGCGTTCTTTGTTGCTCATACACCTATTTTCCTATTCGCCCTCTCCGGACTTTCGTAGCTAATATCCCACTGTCGCGGCTTCCGCGACTACAAGCTTGATGAAGTCGCTGCGGTTGGCGCTCATACTGTTCCTCTTTCGGCGGCCACGGCGATTTCCGTTCCCGCGTCCGCTCCAGCTTCTCCACGCACTCGCAACCGGTACCAAAAGACAATGGCTATTAGCGAAAATAAAAAGATGATGGTTGATACTGCGTTAATCTCCGGCGTGATTCCTCGCCGCAGTCGTCCCCAGATTTCCAGCGGCAGCGTGTTCTCGCGCCCAATCAGAAAAAAGCTCACCGCAATCTCATCCATGGAGAGAGTAAAGATGAGCAGCGCGGCCCCGATCATGGGTAGTTTCAAATTCGGCAATGTGACTCGCCAGAATGTCTGCCAGTAATTTGCGCCCAGATCGAGCGAAGCTTCTTCCTGCCCGCGATCGAGTTTTTGCAGCCCCGCAAACACCTCGGTTGTCGCCACGGAAATGAGGGCAGTGCCGTGACCCAGGACAATCGTAAGCAAGCTGAGCTTGCTCCCCATCACATTGAAGAGCATCAGCAGAGACAGCCCCGTGATAATTCCTGGCAGGATCAATGGCAAGAGCACCAATCGCCGGAACAATGCTTTACCCGGAAAGTTCGCCCGCTCCAGCGCTAGCGCTGCAGGCACTCCGAATGCCA
>Ga0224555_1005356_pt1 | contig 10843 bp, 9 predicted proteins | sample 714S23034metaG_FD_180687 | JGI IMG/M metagenome (GOLD analysis project Ga0224555, IMG submission 180687) | Peat soil microbial communities from Stordalen Mire, Sweden - 717 S2 30-34 | ecosystem: Environmental > Terrestrial > Soil > Wetlands > Peat | place: Sweden: Norrbotten County, Stordalen...
CCTCCGCACGCCCACAAGCTCACCAGTACGGCCATGCAACCAATATCACGCTGCCGCGAGCATCTTCGACACAATCTCGCCGCCCCAAAACCACTCTTCGGCAGCTTCACGAATAATGCAGGCTAGAGTTGCCTGAAGCCAGCTTTCTGCATGGCCCCCGAAACCTCAGGATTTCGCGCGAAGGTCTCCCAAACGAATCCGGTGCGCAGGTTCTCAGCCATCAGGAGGCCAATGCCGAGGTCGATGCCGAGCACGTCGGGATCGTACCATTGGGCGTCGGGATGGAATGCGTCGCAGAAGCCGTACCGTCCCCAGGCGTACTTGCCGTAGCGGTCTTTCAGTGCGTGGAGGACGCGCAGGCAGTCAGTGGGGAGAAACGGAAGCGAACCGGCGGTGGCGTAGGGGACGACCGAGCCGTCGATGCCTCCGAAGCCTTGCGTGGTGTTCGGCTGACCCTGCGCATTGACTGCGGGCCCGCGGACTCCGGGCCCTCCCCAGGTCGTGTATCCATGCTGCGAGTCGGAGGCGGAGATGCCCCAGTAGTCGGGGGTGTAGGGCTTGCCCAGCGAAAAGCAGAAGGCCTCGTGGGCACGTGTGGCGATGATGGAGTTGGCGAAGTAGTCGGCGTAGTGGTCGCGCTTGTTGCGGAAGTCGAACCAGGCGTGGCTGTACTGGTGGACAAAGAGCGGGTCGGCGGCTCCGATGTAGTCAAAGCCGGCATAGTGCATCGTCGGCCGCGACCACGCGTCCCAGCAGGCGGGATCGATGGGGTGGGTAGGCGAACCGAGGGCGAGCAGGTAGAGCATCATCAGTTCGCAGTAGTGGTTCCAGCGTGACTTGAGGAATTCGCCGTTGCGCAGGCCCATCGAGAAGGTCTGTTCGCCGTTGAGCATCCACGGCCAGTCGACGCGCTCGTAGATGGTTGTCGCGAGGTGGACGATCTCGGCGTCGCTGTGGAAGTGTGCGCGCGCTGTGAGCACTCCGCAGAGCAGAAGCGCCGTGTCGATGGAGGATATCTCGCTGTTGCGCCAGGGCCCGCCCGTCTCGATGTCGTTGAAGTGCGAGAAGAAGCCGCGCTGGTTGGGCAGGGTGTCGCAGTGGAAGCGCAGCGTGCGGCGCACTTGTTCGACGATCTGCGCTGCAGGCTGGTAGGCACGCTTGTCTGCGATGCAGAGCGCGGACAGCCCGAAACCGGTTGCCGCGATGCTGGCCATCCTGCGGCTGTCCAGTGCACCCGTGTTGTTGTTGACCCATCTGGCACGATCAAGCACCTGGCCGTTGTGGGAGCTGGCCTGTTCGGCGAAGTAGAGACACCCGCGTCGCTCGAGGTCGTCGAGAAACGCTTCGTCGGGCGATGAGAGGGCGTAAGCGGGCGTTGTGGAGACGAGCCCTGACCCTGCGGCTGCAAGGCTGGACGCTGCGAATAGCTTAAGAAGCTCGCGACGATTCATGAGGTCTACTTTGCGATCACCACGACGGCCCCTCCGCGCGCCGGTACCGTGAGGTGCAGCTTACCATGATTCTCATTGGAGCCGGTGGATGGCTGCTTGCCTCATCCCGCGGCGGAATCAGCAAGCTGGCTCAAAGGACACTGGCCACGCGCAAGATGATGGACTAAAGGCGTCCGGGCGCTCATCAACCTTTTCGATTGGCGCATTTCTTCCCTGGCGCTTTGGACTGTTTTGCGTTGTGATCCTTGAGGAGCTTTACCAGGTCGCCGTTGTTTCCTCGGAGTGCCCAGTCCAGTGGTGTTCGGCCTTCCTTGTCTGTAGCCTTGACGCTTGCTCCTCTATCCAGGGCGCGGTGAGGAATCAAATCCGGAGAATTGGCTGCGATATACGGCCTTGATGTGATCCAGGCGTTGCGACAAGGATTGTGCCTGTTCGTCCAGGCCCAACTCTTGGGCCAAGGCGATGGCTTCGCTAAACATGTCTTTCGCTTCGCTATAGTGCCCGGCAGGATTGGAGTGCGTCCGCGGCTCGTAAAGCTGATCGTAGGCGTCTTCGCCTGACCGAATGCACTGGTGCATCCGGTCTAGTTTGTCGTGAATCTCTTCTTCCTGCACATAATCCCCGATTCGATAGTGCAACAACCTCCAGAACGGAATTCATCATGCGCCAGATTCGGCTGAGAGACAAGATCTACGAGAGAAAACTGGCAACAAAGAGTCATCCACCGTTGAGCAAATGGTGAGTTATCGGGATTAGCTGGGACTGGCTATATACTTGTTAGTCCTTTTGCCGGGATGGTTTTCTGCCGGCGAGGGTGCTATGCGGCTGCTTGAGAGTCTGTGCCTTTCCCTGTTGACGTTGGCAGGGCTCGCTGGGGTTGCCGCGAACGCGCAAACCAGCGATCGTCCACGGTTGGTGGCGCAGTTGGCTTCAGGCCAGGTGATTGCCTGCGCGTATTCTCCCGATGGCCGCTCTGCGCTTACTGGTGGCAGGGAAGGCAAGGCGCGGCTCTGGGATGTTGCGACCGGAGAGGAACTCCAGTTCTTCCAGGGAGAAGCGTGGATCACGCATGTGGCCGTGTCTTCTGACAATCGGAATGTGCTCACTCGGAGGGGTCGACCCGGTTGTGGAATGTGGATACCGGGAAACAGGTGCGGGTATTCAAGGTGCAAACTCTCGAGTACCTGTCCGTTGGCTTTTCTCCTGACTCGCGCAAACTGATCACGGAGAATGTGGACGGGTCAGCCACCCTGCGGGATGTGAAGTCGGGAAAAGATCTTCAGCACTTTGGCAAGGCTTCAACGCCATCGTTTTCAGCCGACGGCCGCCGCGTGTTGATGGGCGGCTCGGCCTGGAATGTGGATACCGGCAAGGAACTCCGGAACTTCGAGGTGCCATTCGGTAGTGAGCCGGCTCGGACACTTTCTCCAGACGGGAACAAGGTGATGACGGGCACCCAGGACGGCACCACGAAGCTATGGGACGCAGAAACCGGCAAAGAGCTCGCGACCCTGTACTGCCTCCGAGACGGCACTTGGGCGATCGTCGATCCCGAATACCGCTTCGACACCGGCAACCTCGACGGCATGGTTGCGCTGCATTGGGTCAGTGACGGCGATCCAGTGCGGGTGTCACCGCTTGCGGCCTTCAAGGACGGCCATTACACGCCGGGCCTGCTCAAGTACATCCTCAGCGGGGAGAAGTTGCCGCCCGTCCAATAGACTTCGGTGGATAGCGTTGCGGTCGCTAACGGCGGCCCATTCGATAGTCGACGTACAGAATGTGGGCTTTGATCTGCTCGCCCATTCTGTACTGTGGGAGGTGCGCCATCTTCAACATACTGAGGATGGACCCAGGGTTGCCATCGCTCCACTCGACAAACGACGGCAGCACCGTTTCCAGATTGGAGGCCCACAGTTGAATTCTCTCGGCGCTGCGCCGGGCAAATTCCAGTGCAATGGGATGCGGCCAGTTCTTCAGTTCCAGACGCTCCGATTTGTTCGCGCATAGCGGGCGCAGTGCGCCAATATCTTCCATATGCGGAGATCGCGATGCAAAGATCACAGGTGTTCGCCCGTAGTAGTGCAGGTCCTTGATCATGCCTGTAACCACACTGGACGGTGCGTCGAGTTGATCGAGAACCATCAAAAGCGGCTGGGTATCAAGGGCGCGGTTCACGATCCCCTTCAAGGAAGATGTGGATAATGCAGCGGCGTTTACCGGAATTTTTATTCGCTTGTCTGCCGAATGCAGTGCATGTAGCAACGTGATTACGAGGTCTCGTGGTGAACGGATCTGACCGACGTATAGTGCAAGCGGCTGGCCGTCAACAAAGGCTTGCAATAATCTTGATTTGCCGACTCCTTCTGGCCCGTAAACCAGTAAGGCCTTGCGCATTGTGGCGTGGCTCTGGAGTCGACCCATCTCTTCTCGGCGTTCGACGCAACTCAGATATTCATCGGTCGGCTCGCGTTGGATTGAAGATAGCGGCATTGCTGAACCTCAGGCAGTTTTCTTCGCCTTTTCTGGCCCGCGGCTGAAGGGGATTAGACGAGTGCCGAAACATCCCGTTCCAATCGGTTGAGCCGTTCAATTGCCGACCGTACGGCGGGAGTTCCTTCTTCTTGGATTTTCCGCGCCCGGTCAAGTGCCTGCTCTGCAATGCGGCTGACTTCATGCAGCAGCTTGCGAATCTCAACCTCCAAACGCCCCCGGCTTTCCTGAATGCGATTGAGAACATCGTTTTGTACGCGCTCGCTGTTCATTTCCAAAAGATGCCGCAGAAATTCTCGCGCATCGTTCGCCATTACTTTGCGTCCACCCACGAACGGCAAAAAGATGTCAGCGAGCCAGCGTAGCGGCGATGGGGGTTGCGCAACTCCGATGAAGTCCTCGAAAGTGAACCTGGAACGCACGCGTAGGCCTTTCTCGGGATCGAGCGCATGGGGTATCCGCGTCAGTTCGCTAAGGCCCGCACCGGCGAGCTTTTTCAGAAAGTTGTTTCCCATCTCCACAAATCGAAGGGCCACAGCGCTATATTGGCGCTCGCCCTCTTCCTGCTCGGGTTTGAGCCAAGGCATAACTCTGCGGTGCGAGATCTCCTGGGCGAGGCGCATCAGCCGGCGCCGATAGTGCGGACCAAAGCCGAGGGGTACGGACGGTAGCTGCTCACCAAATTCTGTTTCGGATTCCGTCCACGCAAGACGGAAAAACCGCTGGCGCCTTTCAACGAAGAGGTCCGAAATCCGCTGCTGCTCCGCCATAAACAGAATATTTAGCTCGCGCATGGAGCGCTCAGCCTCGTTGATGGTTTCCTTCATGAACTCGATGCGCCGTTCGGATTCTTCGATTGGCCGCTGAAGCGCGTCGCGGTCCTCATTGATAATAGCCAGCAGTTGTTCGCTTAAGCGCTGGAGGCCTCGGTCGCAAGCCGCGCGAACGAGATTTCTGCCCGAGTCTTGAACCAGGCGATGCAAACTCGCCAGCAGTTTTTCCCAATCCCGCAGCGGACCGTGGTTCTCCATCCGTTCGACGGCACTAACCTCAAAAACCTCGCCCATCGGGCGATGCAGCCGCTTTCCCAGAATCTCGCGTGTGAACTTAACCGCCGCTGCACGCTCCGGATCGCTGGTGCGGTCGGCTTTGTTGATAACCAGGATTAAATCCTGAACTTGCGTGTCGATTGATGCCACCAGCGCCAACTCCTCGCCTGCAATCGGCGGATCGGCTCCGACCACAACCAATGCTGCATCAATGTGAGGAATGAACGCCTGCGTGGTTGCCGTATTTCCAGTGAAGACCGAGCCCAAACCCGGCGTATCCACAAAGCACATGCCGGAGGACAACAAGGCGCTGGGCACGAACACTTCCGCGCCGTCCAAGGCCTTCTTGTTTTCGGGGTTCAGTTCTTCGGTCACGTATTCCTTCAAGTCCGACATGGCAACGTCCCGCCAGGAGCCGTCACGTATGCGTACGCGTGCGTGAAGTTCGTCGCCAAACCGAATCACGGTAGGCACCGCCGTGACCGGAACAAACCCGGTCGGGAGAACTGCGTGGCCGACCAGGGCGTTGAGCAGGGTAGATTTGCCTCGCTTAAATTGACCGATACAAGCTAAATAAAAACGTCCTTCGGAAGCCCGCGCTGCGAGCTCATGTGCTTCCTCGGCGACAGGCACAACCCCAAGTTCCTGCGCTAGATCGGCAAGCCGCAACAGACGGGAGGCGCCATCCATACACGCGGATGTCTCAGTCGGAAGACTGCCGTAATCTTGCACTGTCGAACTGCTGTTATATTCCTGCATCTGTTATTACCCTTGCGACCGAACACCTTCCCGATGAACGTATCGGATAACCGTGCCTTCTTATCACGCCATAACCTCATTTGAGACAACGCTCTGCGCTTTCAACCAGTGAGTGAAGTTCGGAGATAACCTCATTCAGTTCGGCTGTCGCGTCCTTCGTGACGGTTCCATAGCCACGCATATAGCGAGGCTTAAGCTCCTCAATTGCGATATCTATGAACGCCAGATCGGTGGTCATCGCCCGCGTTGCAGGAATGTCAGGCGGATTCGGCTTCGTGTGCTGCCACGCGAGAACGCGCAGCAATTGAGCACGCAGGCGGCGAATATGATCTTCAATCACCCGCGCCTGCGCAGGAGTGAGGTCGGCCACATGGCGCGGAAATGGAGATTGTGATTCTGCGGAATGGAGAACGTTCTCCATGTCGCACAGCATTTTGTCGATGTACTCGCAAGTGACTCTGAGGCGTCTCTGTTGAGAATGGTTCAACTCCCCGGGTTCTCGCGGCGCTTTCATCTCTGGTTCCAGCTCGGGCATGACTCCTCCAGGCATCTGCAACTTCGGGGAGTCATCTGCCCGGTTGAGCGGTTTGCGGCGGACTCCAACACCCGCGCCAGCTTGCTAGACCTTTGCCGGCTTCTTCCATCGCTCGTAGATTAACTGGACTCGTATCGCCGCGTTGCTCCAATCAATGCACGATCATCACCGGACAATGTGCATACTTCAGCACGCGCTCCGTGTTCGAGCCCAGCATCCAGCGATGAAGGATGGTGTGACTGCGCTTGCCCATGACGATGAGGCTGGCCTGGATGGTCTCTGCCCGGTGGATGATCTGTTCCGCTGGATGCCCCACGACAATATCCGTTTCGAGCTCAATCTCTCGTTGTTTAGCCTGCTCGCGGATTGGGAAAAAACTGCGCTCATAGCGCTCGCGTGCGTCTTCGAGAACCGCATTGAACTCCGCGCTCTCGGCAAGTTCAGGCGGATGGACCACGGCAAGGACGAATAGCTTGGCCTTCATATCCCCTGCAATCGAAAGAGCAACACTCACCGCGTGCTCCGAATGCGGGGACGCATCATATGCAACCAGAATCTTCTGAAAACCGACAAACACTGGGCTTCCCATAGTGGCTTTCTACACCTCTTGTGCGGCAGTGGGCCGCTGAAGCGCCTGCTCCGATTTCTTTCTCGCCGGTTCATGTGGAAGCAGATGCCGGGGCAGGAAGAACGTGTTCGCAATCATCGTCGGAATCACAGCGCTCCCAATGACCGTACCCACGATGTAGGAGTACTGGGTCTGCGTGATGATCTGGTGATTGAGGCCAAAGAGCGCGGAGATGGTGCCGAACGTCAAGCCGGTCGACATCATCAAGGTGTAGTAGGTTCCGGCGGAGCCTTCGTACTTGTGCGCCCGGACCGCCGGGAAGACAGCAACCGCTTTCGTCAGCGATTTCGCCAAGAACAGGATCAGCAGTGTGGCGGGCGCTGCAATCAGTGCAGGGACTGAGACAAACGATCCCGCGCGGATGAAATAGAACGGCGTCAGCAGTCCAAATGTGAGCGTTCGCAGGCGCCGGATGAGCGAGTGGTCTTTGCCCACTGTTCCTGCCAGGACCATGCCGATCATGTAGGCAGGCAGCACGGCCTCGCTTCCCGACCAGACAGCCAACCCACCCATCGCGAACAGGAGAAACAGAATGTACTTAGCTTTCAGTTCGGAGACGCGCCCGCCGTACTTGCGGAAGAACCACGGCGTAAGGAAAGGCAGAACTGCGAAGACCGCTACGGAAACCACCACAAAGATCAGCGTCTTGATTGTGAAGGGGGAGAAGATCATGCCCAGTGCGATCACGGTTCCGAGGTCATTGATAAAGCACGCGGCCAGAATCGACTTCCCGTACTCGGTGACGTTGAAGCCAAGCTCCAGCATGACCGCATACACGACGGCCACGGATGTCGTGGAAAGAGCCACGCCGCATAGCCAACTCGCCATCACGCCCCAGTGCAGCACATAATGCGCGATCAAGGTGCAGCCGAGGAATGGGCCGAAGAATCCCGCCAGTCCGATGACCGACGCTTCGCGCCACTTCGTCTTGAAGATTACGGGATCGAGTTCCGCGCCCGCGAGAAAGGTGAGGACGATAGCGCCGGTCCCAGCCAGGAATGTAATCCACTGAGTGTTGCCAAGCAGCCCGCCATGCGCCAGAAACGCGCCGATGACCAGTTGGGCCACCGTGCCCACCACAATCTCAGAGAGCGCAGTCGAGATTCTGAACCAGATCGCCAGCAGCGTCGCCGCCAGCGCCAGGCCCACCCACAGAGCAGACAAAGCCCAAGTGTTCATCATGAACATGAACTCCTAAATTGTCGTTCAGGGAACCGGCCGGGACATAACTCCGCAACAGGATTTCCCTGTCAGGAGTCATCATCTGTCCGGCCTATTGGGTGGACAGCGGTTAAAGGTGAACTCCCTCACCGTAACCAACTGCCTAGATTCCATACCCTGCGGCATCGAATGTCAAGGTGTGATTTGTGCTGCCCTCGATACGATCTATACGCAGCTGCTGCAGCCTTTGGCCACCTTCTGCATGGGAGACCAGATGCGACGACACCAACGGCGGTTGACACTAATCTCAGTTGTCTTGCTCTCAGTGTCACTGACTGCGCAGTCAGCACCGCACACTAATCTGCTTATCCCTCAAGAGCCAACACCCAATCTTGGGCAGCTCAAGACGCGCCTCATCGCATACGGACCCACGCAAGCGGAGCGCTGACAGGATCGGTCATAGCGGACTGTGATCCGGAGTTGGGACCTTGAGCCGGAGCTCTTCTCATGTGTCGCGCACCTGATCTGAGACTGGGATAGCACAGCCGATGAGCAATTCTGCACATCGCTGTCAACCCTCATAGGTCCATGATTGTGGCAGCGCGACGACTCGCCCGCGTGAAAGCAGGAATCCATGATGTCTCTCCCAGAAATGCCTCACCACGAAGCCGTGGCTGAGGGTGCGCTCGCCGGGGGATCTCCGCGTCGGGCGTCAAATGTCCCTCCCCTGCCTTTGCCCACTCGCATCGCGTTCGTTGGCAACTACCTGCCAAGACAGTGTGGAATTGCCACCTTCACGACCGATCTATGCACCGCGGTCGCGACTGAGTTCGGCAGTGGTCGCCTGTTCGCGATACCGGTGAATGATCCGGACTCAAGCTATCAATATCCGGAACGGGTCCGGATCGAAATCACCCAGGAAGAGGTTGCTTCTTATGAGCGCGCTGCTGAGTTTCTCAATTTCAACGGCAACGACCTCGTCTGCCTGCAGCACGAATACGGCATCTTCGGCGGGATAGCGGGCAGTCACATTCTGGTGCTGCTGCGCAAATTGAAGATGCCACTGGTGACGACGCTGCACACGGTGCTGCGTGAGCCGGATGTGCATCAGCGCGCGGTGCTCGATGAGATCGCACGCCTCTCGGACCGGTTGATTGTCATGAGCGAACATGCGGCCTGTCTATTGCGCGAGGTGTATGACATCCCGGCCTGCAAGATCGATCTCATTCCCCACGGTGTGCCAGACCTTCCGTTCATGGATCCGAACTACTTCAAGGATCTGTTTGGCACCCAGGGAAAGTCCGTGCTGCTCACCTTCGGGTTACTGTCGCCGAACAAGGGGATCGAGAATGCGATTCGCGCGCTCCCAACGATTATCAAGACGCACCCAGACCTGGTGTATATCGTATCGGGTGCAACCCATCCTCATATCCGCCGCCGCGAGGGTGAACGATATCGCGAATCGTTGCAGGCGCTCGCCGTCGAATGCGGCGTGTCTTCGAACGTCATATTCAATAACCGCTTTGTCAGCAATGAGGAAATGATCGAACATGTCGGCGCGGCGGATATCTACATCACTCCGTATCGCCATGAGGCTCAGGTCGTTTCAGGCACTCTGGCAATTGCGCTCGGCGCCGGAAAGGCGATTATCTCGACGCCATACTGGCATGCAAAGGAACTCCTCGCCGATGGGCGTGGTGTGATCGTTCCGTTTGACAATCCCGCCGCGATCGCCGAGGCGGCAATCAGACTACTGGATAACGATGCCGAGCGCCATGCGATGCGCAAGCGCGCGTATCTCTATTCACGCGGAACCACCTGGCCGAAGACCGCGCGGGCTTATATGGAAAGCTTCCAGCGCGCCCGTGTCGAGCGGATGTCGAGGCCGCGACCCACCTTACTTGAAACCTCCGCGCTGGAAGCGGCCGATAGTCTGCCCTTGCTAAACCCCGGCCATCTGCTAAACATGACGGACGACACGGGCATTCTTCAGCACGCCATATTCTCGCTGCCCAACAGCCTTGAGGGCTACACGGCAGATGACAACGCACGTGCACTGATCGTGACAACATTGGCGAGTGGATCGGCATCCAGCGACTACTGGCATGCCAGTCTGTCCCGGCGGTATCTGGCATTTCTATGGTTTGCTTTCAACGACAAGGCCGGCAGGTTTAGGAACTTTCTCAGCTACGATCGCGAGTGGCAGGAAGATATTGGATCGGAAGACAGCCACGGCCGCGCCTTGTGGGCTGTGGGGACGGTGCTGGGCCATTCGGAAGATGCGGGCCTAAGAGGCGCTGCCGGCAGGCTCTTTGAAGCCGCGTTCCCTGCTGCATTGACGTTCACAAGCCCTCGTGCCTGGGCGTTCTCCATTCTGGGCATGCAGGAATACCTCGACTGGTTCCCGGGAGACAGGGTCATCCAGGGTGTCCGCAATGCGCTCGCGGACCGGTTATTGGACATCTATGAACGCAGTCACTCGAAGACGTGGCAGTGGTTTGAGAAGAGCTTCTCCTACTCCAATGCCCGGCTGCCCCAGGCGTTGATGCTCGCGGGTTGGCGAAGTGAGAACCAGAGGATGATCGACGTTGGGTGTGAGACACTTAAGTGGCTCGTTGCCGAGCAACACCGAGACGACCAGGACGTCTTCGTGCCCATCGGTTCTCGGGGATTCTGCGCAGAGGATGGCGAAAAGGCCCGTTTTGATCAGCAACCCATTGAGGCTTGCGCCACCATCTCCGCATGTCTTCAGGCATACCGCCTCACC
>Ga0224555_1005359_pt1 | contig 10835 bp, 7 predicted proteins | sample 714S23034metaG_FD_180687 | JGI IMG/M metagenome (GOLD analysis project Ga0224555, IMG submission 180687) | Peat soil microbial communities from Stordalen Mire, Sweden - 717 S2 30-34 | ecosystem: Environmental > Terrestrial > Soil > Wetlands > Peat | place: Sweden: Norrbotten County, Stordalen...
GCCGTTGCCATTGCCGTTGCCGTCTCGTCCGGCATCCTTTTTCGGGCTGAGCTCCTTGACTCCCAACGAGAAAAGGATGCCTCTCAATCCACTCAGACGCGTCGGCATTTCGTCCGCGGCCTTTGCCTCCTCCCGCACTTCCGCGGCAGCAGGTTTTTGTCCTTCATGCGCAGGAACGGAATGCCACGTTCCCGCACGCGGTGCGCGCGGCCGCGTGATCGCAGAATCGGTATGCGCGGGCGCTTTCGTCATCCACCAGGGAGGCTCCTCCGTCAGCCAATGGGGAGTCTCCTCCTGTGGTTGCAGGGCGGGCGGCGGCACCGCCCGCGACGGGGGTTGTGGATTCGGCTCCTCCATCATGGGCCTAGGGGGCTTGAGTGCAGGCTCAGGAAGCGGCTTCGGAGCGACGGCGGCTCGCTCTGGCGGGGCCCATTGCGGCGCGGCTCGTTCTGGCGCGGCGCGATGTGCCGGCGGTGCAGCCGGAGCTGCGATCACGGCCGCAGCGGCAGTCTCTGCCAGTGCGGGGATCTCCCGCACGGAACTGGCGTGCGTCGCTTCGGGCACGATGCGGGGACTTTGCGCAACCGTCCGTGCCGCAGTCCGTCCCTGCACGCGCAGGTGCCGTTCCACTTCGCTCACGGAATTCCGGAAGCTCTCGTCGGCATTCTTGAGGCTCACGCGGTTCAGCACGAATCCCACCGCCGCGGGGTTCAGGCGCTGCAGGCTGAAGGCGGCAGCGCGAAGCTCTGCGCACGTGCTCATCCCCGACTCGATCACCAGAATCGTGCAATCGGCGCGCCGGGCCAAGTACTCCGCCTCCGCTGAAACCGTGAGCGGCGCAGTATCGGTCAACATCAGGCCCTCGCGTGCGGATGGGGTCCCCTCGCCGGTATGCGGCATCAGCGCCGAACCCCGCGTGTTCCGCTCGAATTCGGTCCCCATCGTCGCCGGCCCATCGTTCGTCCCGGGCCGCCGCTCCGCAGGTACAGGCCCGGCGGCATCCACCAGCACGGCCTCCCGGCCCAGCACTCCCAGCATTTCTGTTACGCGACCAGTAATCGTGGTCACGCCAACACCGGGGCTCGTTCCAGTGAACACGCAACTCCGCAGTTGGCCGTCTTTCGAGGCAAATTCGATTGCCGTGGCCAGCCGCAGCAGATGCTCCTCGGCCACCTCGTCTGAAACCTCGTCGAAGTCCGGCAATTGCGCCATCGGCCTATAACCCAACAGCTGCTCGACGTCCGCAGCGACGTACACGTGCGGGTCCAGCTTGTGCGCGAGAACCGCGGCCGCCAGGCCAAGTAAGATAAACGCAAACAGCAGCAGGAGTGCGTTGCGGACGACTCCTGCAATCGCAGGATGCGTGGGAGGGACCGCGGCCTCGGCCAGGTGTGCCGTGCCCGGAGCGCTGTCTTCCAGCGTCTGGTTCTGCAACTGCTCGTCGACTGTGTTGTAACGGTTCTGCAGACGGGTGATGTCGTTGGCCAGGTCGCTCGAACGTTGCAGTTTCGGCGTGGCGCTGGCCGCGGCCCTGGTCATCTGCGCCAGTTCCCCGTTCAGGCGCGCCTCCAGGCTCGCGGTGCGATCCAGATCCGTGCGCAACTGCTCCTCAATGCGCGCCGCGGCTTTGGCGCGCAGGTCCTGAGTCTCGGACTCGAGCGCGGCATCGATTTTCTGGAGCTCCTCCTGATCCTGCTTGTACTGCGGATTGTCCGGCGTCTTGCCCGACATATGCGAAACCAGCGCCGCGCGCCGCGTGAGCAAGGCTTGCTTGAGGCTCGCCAATCCGGGATCGGTGGCGATGAGCTGATCGGCTTCGGCATTCAGAGCTGCCGACGAAAGACCGCTGCCGGAGTTGATCGAAGTGAGCCGCGCCGCTGCCTCGTCGTGATCGCTGCGCGCCTTTACCAGCTCGGCGTGAATCTGGGCGATGTCACTGTCGTAGTGTTGGGGAGCCTCCGGCCCGATGGCCGCCACGCCCAGTTGCGCGTTGAGCTCCGCCTGCTCGGCGCGATCGTCGTCCAGCTCCTTCTTGATGCGCTCCTGCTCTTCCCTGAGCATGGTGAGCCGGCCGGCATCGCTGGCCTTTTGCTCGTGCGAGGTGTTCTCGATATAACTCGCCGCTACGGCGTTGGCCAATGCCGCGGCCGTATCCGGGTTGGTCGCATGTGCTGTGATGGCGACGCCGTAACTAGTTCCCACGCGCGCCACTTCCACCGCGCCGTGCAGCCGGTCGGCCGCGCTTTCGTCACTTTCGCCGCTCTGCTGCCACACGCCGGGGGCCAGCTTGTGCACCGCGCCTGCCAGCACGTCGGGGCGCGTCATGCTCAGCATTTGTTGCTGGATGTAGGAATCGTAGGTGGCCGGGTCGTAGTTATACGGCCAGTGCATGGGCGCCGCTTCCATCACCGCCGACGGCGTGGGCTGAATGTAGACCAGGCTCTGCGCCGTATAGACCGACCAATTACTGACGACATAGATCACAGCCAGCAGCAGGCCCGCCAGGGCGAACCCCAGCGCGAGACGGCGATGCATGCGCAGGCTGCGCATGAGGTCAAGACGGAAGAGCGCCTGGTCGGATGTGAAGCCGCGCGGCGCGGCGGGCGCGGCGGAAGCGCCATCCGTAAGACGGGGCGAATTCGCAAGCGCATGGGGATCGAATGGCCGGTTCATAGGACTGCTCCTAGGTACGCCAGTGTGCTGAGTTGGAAGAGCGGGTTCAGCCGCTGGATTACGTACGTGGCGCGCGCGAAACCTGTCTTCGGCACAAAAACGATCTCGCCCGGTTTCAGGGTCACTTCACGCGATTTCACGGGATTCAAAACATCCTTGAATGCCAGCACGCGCGAGGTTCCTGTGCTGGGATCGACAATCTGAATGTGTGCGTTGTTGCCGGCCTGATCCGTAAGGCCGCCGGCGTCGGCGAGCACGCTGGCCAGCGTGGAGCTGCTGGTGACTGGAACCGCGCCCGGATGCTGCACCTCGCCGAGCACCGAAACAAACTGCTCCGTGAGGCTGGGCACATAGATGACATCGTCGCGGCGCAGGCGCAGATCGGCCAGAGTATTGCCCGACTCGACCAGTTGCCGAAGCTCGACCCACACCACCTGGTCGCTGCCACGGTAAATGGCGCAGCGCTCGGGAATCGCCGCCACTTTGTTGGGGCCGGTGACCAGGCCGCTGCGTGTGAGTGCTTCAAGCAGCGTGGGGGTGCCTTCAAACGTTACTTCTCCCGGCGTGGCCACCGCGCCCAGCACCAGCACGCGATTCGATGTGTACTTCGTCACCGTCACCTGGACGGAAAGGTTGTCGTAGTAATGCGCCAGCGCCGCCTCAATCGCCTTGCCCGCTTCAGGCCGCGTCATGCCGTCGAGTTTGATGTCGCCGGCCAGAGGCAGCGTGACGCAGCCGTCCGGCCCCACCACGAGCTTGGCTTCGAGATCGGGACGCCCGGCAATATCCACGGTAATTTCGTCGCCCTTGCCCAGCCGGTAGGCTTCGTCGGCAGCGGGCTCAAAGTTGCGCAGAGCTTCGAGCGGATTGGTCTTCAATACCGGTGCGTTGGCCTGAGGTGTGGAGTCTTCAGCGGCAGGCTGGGGCGGCGTGGGCGCTGGCGTTTGTGCCGCCGCGGCCAGCCCCGCAATCACCCATGGAAGAAGAGCGGCGATGTACATCCGGCGATTCATGCGGTTGCCTCCCTGTCGCGGAGCATGCCCAGGCCCCGGCGGTACCACCTGATTTCCTGTTGCTTCTCTGCGTCCGTCAGCACCCAGCGATTCAATACTGCGATCGCGCCCGCGGTGTACAACATCCCTGCTGCGAGCAGCACGCCCGCTCCCTGCCAGCGGTTCATCATCGCCACCAGTTGTGACACCGGCCACGCCAGAGCGCCTGCAATCACATACGGCGCAAGTCCCGGAACAATGACCATGCGCACGAAGCGCGTGAGCGGAAGATGCAGCACAAAAAGCACCCGGCCCATGAGCACGCAGGCCGAAACGGCAGTTGCCACAGCCACAGCAACGCCGATTCCATAGGGTGTCCAGCGGCCCTCGATCCAGCGCGCCGCCGGCAATGTCACGCCCAGCAGAATCAAGTTGGGAATGGAGTACGTAAACTCCTCGTATACCCTGCCCATGCCGCGAAACATCGACGTACCCGGTCCGGTGAGCATGTGGAATTGCATGGCCAGATTGAATATCACAAACAGTGCGATCACCCTTTGGCCCGTGGGGAATTGGGCGCCCAGCCAAACGTGCAGAACGGGCGCGGCAAAGAACGAAAACAGCGCGACAAAAGCCGACGTGCACAGATTCGCGTAGCGCGAGCTGCTCAAGTAGAGCGTGCGCAGATTGTGCATGCGGTCGGATTTATCTGAAGCGGCGTCGACGTGGGACGCGGCCGGCAAGAGCGCCGCAAAAAACGCCATGGGCACCGTGGAAAACGATGTGGGCCATTTCTTGGCCACATCGAGCAGGCCGGCGGCAGCGGCGCCGATCAGACTCAGCGCAGCCACCCGCTCGACAGAAGCAAGAAAGATCGACAGCATGCTCTGGAACTGAACGACACCGCCGAAGTGCAAAACGTAGCCAATGGAATCGCGCCGCACCAGCCGCGGCGAAATGCGCAGCCAATTCAGCTTCTTCCACGTCCACCAGATCGTGAGGCCGTCGGCAACAATGGTGCGGATCAGGTAAGCCTCGGCCAATCCGCGGATGCCGCGTCCCGCGCCTACCAGCCAAAGAATGGCCGCGAACTCCGCCAGAATGCCGAGAATCAGGAACCATTGCGTGGCCGCGATCTGCTGGGAACCGGCCAGAACGTCGCCGAATCCGTTGAGCGCGATGGCGGACAGAAAAACGCCGAGCACGATCAGAACTGCCTCTTTGCCGTCGACGGCGTGGGCCGGCGGCAGATGCAGCCATGGCGCATACCACTTCCATCCCAGCAGAAAACCGAAGAAGATCGCCGTGCAGAGGGGAATCGTAATGGCCAGCCCGGTGGAAAGCAGCGCATTCGCCTTGTCGTATTCGCGGCGCGCGTGAAACTCGGCGACATACTTGATGTACACGTTGGAAAGGCCGAGTGTGGTGACGCCGACGTACGAAACCAGAATGAAGATCGTGGTCCAGATGCCGTAGGCTTCCATTCCCAGGTGGTAAAGCAGGAAGGGCACCAGCACCACGCCCCGCAACATATTCACCACGCGGGCCAGAATGGTGGCGAACACATTGCGGCTGAAGTTGTGATTCACTTCATGCAGGAACGCAGGCGTCGCGCTGGCAGCAGCCAGTTCGCGGCCTGCGTCTGGATCGACTGTCCAGTCCACTTCCTTATCGGGCGTATCGGGAATCATGTGTACTTCAGTCATGGCGCTTGCGCCTCCCGATGCGTCCGGGCCCACTCTGCGCTGCCGCGCGAATGGCGCAGTACCAGAGGAGTAATGGCCAGTTTCCAAAGAATGTGCAGGGGCGCGCCGGCCAGTGCGGCTAAGTCGCGCCACGGCTCGTCGCCCAGGAAAACCGCTTCCAGCACATAGGCGACCACCAGTGCCGCCCCCGCAATGACGAACCCGTGCAGCCAGTGTACCGGCAAACATGCCGCCAGAATCAGGGCCAGAATGCCGCGCGAAATCGGCAGGCTCCAGGCCTCGGCAAGCATTTCGAAGGCGCGCCAGTTGCCGCGTGCCATCGCCGCCAGTAATCTTCCCGTGGCCCGTGTGGCGACGTGAAAGCGTCCGCCCTCCCAGCGTGCTTCCTGCATGGCCTGGGCGGAACGGACCGGGGCTAGCGGTGCGTGAACGTACGCCTCTTCAACCCACGCCACGCGCTGTCGTGCCAGCACCAGGCGAACGTGGTACTCAAGATCCTCGCAGATGCTGTCCACCGTGAAGGGCACGCGTTGCAGGGTCTCGTCTGTTACCGCGAAGCCATTTCCAAAAACTCCCGCGGAGAAGCCCAGGCCGGCGCGGCCGCGGGCCCGCAGCACATTGATGCCCCTGAACGCCAAGACGCGTAGCCGCTCCAGCGAGGTCGCTGGCCGCGAGCGAGGCAGTTCGAACTCGTAGCGGCACTGCGTGGCTGCGGCCCCGCGCTCGAGAACCGTCGTCGTGGCCGCGACGAGATTGGGGCTCGCCACGGAGTCTGCATCCACCACCAGAAATGCATTGGCGCCCGCGGCACGCGCCACCTCAAAGCCGCAGCGAAGCGCCACACCCTTGCCGCGCATCTCGACGTGGTTCAGCTCCACCACGCGCGCACCGGCTGCCGCAGCCACCGCCGCGGTTCGGTCCGAGCAGTTGTGCGCCACCACGATTACGGGAACGTGCCAGGGAACGCCGCAGGCCGTCGCGGCGCAATCTCCCGCGATGTGCGGAAGACTGGGCGTGCAGCCCGCTGCGAGCAGCGATTGCACGGTCCGCGCGATCATCGCTTCCTCGTCATGAGCCGGCACCACTACCGCGAGGCACATCTCCCGTGTTTTCGCCGCATTCGCTTTTCCCCTGCGGCGCAGGTTTCCCGCAATGCACACGGCCAGATCCGTCAGCAATGGCGCAGTCAGTATCGCCATCGCCACCGCCAGCCCTTCCGTCAGAAATGCGCTTTGGAAAATCAATGCCTCGCTCGTTTCCATTTCCTGCATCGATCGGCTTTCCTAGCCGATTCGTTCAATTCATCTCCGCCGACGAAAACCGCCGCAACAAAGTGCGTGGCTAAACCAGCACGCGCCGGAAACCCACCTGGGCGACAAGTGGATTGACCAGTTGCACGCGCTCGAGCGCCGGATGCATCGCCTGCACCCAGCCGGCAATAAGAAAGAACAGCATCACCACCTGCTCGCCCATATAAACAGTGGCCAGCGTCGTCATCAGCCCGATCAGCACCGCCAGATGCGCAAGGGCCAGCATCCGGTCCTCGCTCGGGATGGGCTGGGAGATCATGCGCAGCAGTTTCAGGGCGCTGCCGGTGACGATGGCCAGGAACACCGCGAGGCCCGTGAACCCCTCGGTGACCGCGAGCATCAGGTACTGGTTGTCGATCGACACCTGGCCGTTGACTGCGGGAAGCGTCGTGACGCCCCAGCCGAAGGCCTTGCGCTCCATCACGACCGGCGCGTAATTGGTCAGCAACTGGCGGCGGTAAATGGCGTTGCGCTGCTCCTCCGTAGAGGCCTGGCTGATCGCCTTCTCGGTGTACTGGCTCGTGAAATAAAAAGCGCCTGCCGCAAACATCACGCAGAAGGCCGCAAACACGATCGCCACTTTCACCACCGGCAGGTATCGTGTCAGCAACGCAAAAATCAGCGCCAGTCCTACGCCGATCCATGGGCCGCGTGACTGGGTCATCAGCAATCCGGCCACAATCGCGGTGAGCGAAAGGCCGCGCAGCGTAAAGGGCAGGCCGTGGATCAGGCGGCGCGAGCCCCAGTTGGGATCGGCGCTGCGCAGCCACAGGCAGTACACCAGCCCGATGAGAAAAATCATGCCGGCCAGAATGGCATGGCCGTAGGGTCCTGCAATGCGTCCGAATCCCCAGCGCATTTGCGGCTCCCACACCTCATTCTGGTACGCGCCCAGGAAAGGCTTTGCCAGCTTCTGCCATAAGCTACGTCCGGTCAGAAAATCGTAGATGCTCAATCCCGCGACCACGGCCAGCAATGCGACGATGCGCGCGATCAGCTTCTTGCGCATCGCATCGTGTTCCTGCTCGATGAGCAGTTTGCCCGCCATGTAGGGAAGCACCATGGTCAAAACGCCCGCAACGAACATCAGGCCGCCATCCGCGATGTTGGTGCTGAGCCGTTGCGACACCGCTAAGTTCGGCGAGAAAAGTTGCGTCCAGTCTCCGTTTGCCAGTTCCGTGCTGAACGCCTCTGAAAGTCCGGCGCATACCGCGAACAGCAGCACCCACAGGTCCATCCACGCCCAGCGCCACGCCCAGCGCCAGCGCCGCGCTTCCTTGAGCATCAGGGCGATACCCAGGGGCAGAATGGCGGCATCGGCAAAACCGATGGGGGGCAGATGAGGAAGGCGGAGAACGTAGTACTGCGGCAGCAGAAGCAGCGCGGGCAAATAAACCCAAAGCAGCGCATTCCGTGCCGAACCCATGGCCAGAACCGCCCAGCAGGCCAACGCCGGTATCAGAATGATCGCCGCCATGTCGTTTCCACCCCAGAGCCTGGCCTTCACTCTTGCGCGTGCAAAAGTTAATCACAAGCTCCAGCCCTCAGGGCATTTCCGATCGCGCTCTGGGGCTCTCAGTCTTTCTGCCCTCCGCCGTCCGTTGCCGTTCCACGCAGCAACGAATGTTTCGTATTTCTATCCGCGAATCCCGTTTTCCGCCGGGAACACGTCTTGTTCGCTCCGCAGCCTGGCGTGAACTGGCGATCCAGCTTCCGCAACCAGCGGGCGGCCTCGGGAAATTGCCGGCTGCCACTCGTCGAAGAGCGGCTGCAGGTTCCATGCGTGGAGCACGAAGCGCGTTTTCAGGCTGAGTCCTGCCAGTGAAAGCGAGAGTCCGGCCTCCAGCAGCTGGCGTCGCGCGCCCAGCAGAACTCCAAGACCCGCCGCCGTGACTTGATTTACCGAGTGCAGATGGACCACCATCACCAGTCCGTTGATGATGCTGGCCGTGGTGGCATCCTGCACCAGCGCAGCGGTCTCTGCACCCAGCCGGCCGTGAATGTTCACGTGCAGCACTTGCGGTGTCACGGCTGTGGTCACTGTGGATTCGCCCAGGTGCGGTCGCTGCCACCAGGCTGCCAATAATGCCATCGGCAAGTGTCGCACCAGGCCTGCGAAGTCCCGCAGGTACCGCGGCCCCAGCCGCACTGGTTCCTGCAGGAAGCGCATCGCCCACTCCAGGCCGCATCTCTGAATCCAGCGCGGGGCGCGCCAATTGTCGCCCACCAGAATGTCGAAGCTGCCGCCCACGCCCATGGAAAGGGGAACGCCCAGCCGCTTGCGGTGCATCCAGATCCATTTTTCCTGTTTCGGATTGCCAAATGCGACCAGCAGAATGTCGGGGCTCACGGCATGAATCTTCCTGAGGATCTCCGTGTGATCCATGCGCATCAGGTTCTCCTCGGCGGGAGCAAACGTGCCCACAATCTGTACCCCGGGATAATTGCGTTCGAGCAGCCGGCTTGCGCGGTCGGCGACGCCGGGCTTGGCGCCCAGCAGAAAAATCTTGTAACCCTTGCGTGCTGAAAGTTCGGCAAGCCTCGGCACCAGGTCCACGCCGGTCACGCGCTCCGCCAACGGACACCCCAGAAGCCCTGAAGCCCAGACCAAAGGCATGCCATCGGGGACAACAAGGCTCGAACCGGCAACAATGCGATGCAGATGCGGATCCGCCAGTGCGTTCAGCCAGATGTCCACGTTCATTGTGCACACCTGGTGGGTTCCACCCGACTGAATCAGGCGCTCCAGTGTTTCAACCGCCTCATCCGCGCTCAAGCTGTTGATCGGCAACCCCATGACTGCAATCGGGTGCTGCAAGCGGTCTCTCATTTCAGCGTCCATTCCCCGCCTATGCACGCGCCTGGCCTAAGCAGTGGATGCGATTGCCGTCGCTTCACGGCTGATTCCTTCTCTTGCGCGCCGCATTCCTGTCCGCAACTGGAAATGAAGGTCTCCAGAGGTGCACCGAATGCCACGTTGACGCTATGGCCTCCAGAGTACACCGAAAGGGAGTCAAGCATCTTGACTCCGTCAGAATCAGTGCCGACATTGTATGAACGTAGGCGGACTGATGCTTAGAAACTACCCTTTTGGAACCAACAGGAACAATGGCGAGAAGGTGGGCACGGACACGCGGAGAAATACGTCCTTAGGCACTCATCAATCCCGTACACGAGTAACCGGTCTTTGGTTACTTTTTGTGGAGTTGCACAATTTGAAGGCTTTCGTCGCTGGCGTCTAAAATTTTCCTAAGATGCACTCCAAGCGCCGCGCAGTTTTATTCTGTCCATTCCAGAACCGCCATCGAGCAGGGAGCAAGCACGATCTCACTTCCTGCGAAGTGCTCCTGCTCGATCCGGACCCTGACCGTTTCCTCATTCGTGTCACCGGGCGAGGCGCTTACCAGCCGCGAGAGCGTTGCGTTGGCGTCGCGCCCTAGGCCCGCGGCCTCCACGCCGATGCGTCTCGCATGATGCAAGCCGTAGTTGAAAACGATGAGGCTGTGCCACTTGCCGTCCTGGAAAGCGTAGGCGTCGATCTCGTGCACATTGCGCAGGGTCACACCGTCGTTGCCTGGCGGCTGGTCGTGCGTGGGATTTTCACCCGAAATTTCCACTTTCACCAGGTCTCCGCGGACGGCGCGATTGGCAAGGCTTTCGGCGAGAAACTGCGGCCTCTTGCGGCCCTCGGCGCCCATCTCCACCACGCTCCCCCACAACCGCACCGGCGTGCCGTCGCGGCGCCGGAATTCATACTGCGGCAAACTGAAAAGCATCTCGTCGCGGACCCCATGATCGCGCATCATGCGCAGCATGTGCCCGGCAACGGCCACCCCCGCCGCGGCCGACCCAGTGAATCGATCGAGAATGGCTTCCGGAGCCGTCCCTGCCGTGGTGTGCAGGTTGACTTCATACACGGCAAGTTGCCGGCCGCCCGCCGACCGGGCCGCTTCGGCAACAAATCCCTCGCGCGACATCTCTTCGGGCTGCGCCAGCAGTGGGCCATAAAGCTCGTTGTCATTCGCCCACTCGGTCACGCTGCGCATCAGGTACGGAGCGATCGCCAGTGAATTGGCCAGAGGCGCCGCGGCCAGCAGTGCCGCATTGCGCCCCGGATCGTAGGCGTGCGTTCCCACCACCAGATCGAATCGGCC
>Ga0224555_1005362_pt1 | contig 10828 bp, 10 predicted proteins | sample 714S23034metaG_FD_180687 | JGI IMG/M metagenome (GOLD analysis project Ga0224555, IMG submission 180687) | Peat soil microbial communities from Stordalen Mire, Sweden - 717 S2 30-34 | ecosystem: Environmental > Terrestrial > Soil > Wetlands > Peat | place: Sweden: Norrbotten County, Stordalen...
GGTGGATGCGCTGGAAGCCGCGGACCGTCTGGATGCGCAATTCCTTTCCCAGCTCCTGGTAAAGCACAACTCCGGTCTGTGGATGCTGGCGGCTCCGGGGAAGTTTAAACCGTACCAACCCGCCTGCGAGGCCATCGACCAGCTTCTGAACGTGGCGCGATGTGAGTTCGAAAACGTGGTGGTGGATCTGGGGTCGCAGCTGGAGATGATGGAAACCGCGGCGTACCGGGAAGCGACCACGGTGTACCTGGTGACGCAGTCGGGCATTCCGGAGTTGCGCAACTCAAACCGGATGATCCAGGAGTATTTCGGGGCCGCGGTGCCGAAGCTCGAGATCGTGCTGAACCGGTTTGAATCCCGCGGACAGAGCGTGCCTGAGGAACACATTACGAAGGCGCTGACCAGGCCGGCGCAGTGGAAGATTCCGAACGACTATGCGGCGGTGCGGAACATGCAGATCAGCGCCACGCCGCTGGTGCTGACGGACTCGCCGATCTCACGGCAGATCCGGAAGATGGTGAACGCGGTGACCGGGAAGAGCGAAACCGTGGCCAACAAGAAGAAGATTTTCAGCCTGAGTTTCTTCGGATGATGGTCGAAGAAGTGAAATTCCCCAACTGGATGGAAGGTAAACCGTGGAACTGCTGAACCTGGACGATTACAAAGCGGAGATTCACCGGACCCTGATCTCAAAGCTGGATTTGGAGAAGCTATCGCGCGTGAATTCAAGTCAGGCGCGCCAGGCGGTATCGGGGCTGGTGAAAGAGATCATGTCGGACCAGCGGGTACCGCTGAACTTCGACGAGCAGGAGAGGATTCACGCCGACCTCCTGGACGAGGTATTCGGTTTGGGACCGCTGGAGCCGCTGCTGCGCGATCCCAAGATCTCCGACATCCTGGTCAACGACAAAGACCACGTGTTTGTGGAAAAAGGCGGCCTGCTGCAGAAGGTAAACACCTCCTTCCGGGACGACCGGCATCTGATGCAGATCATCGACCGCATTGTTTCCCGGGTGGGCCGCAGAGTGGATGAGTCATCTCCCATGGTGGACGCCCGGCTGCCCGACGGATCGCGTGTCAATGCGATTATTCCGCCCCTGGCGCTGGACGGGCCGTCGATGTCGATCCGGCGTTTCGGAACCGGTCCGCTGGCGGCGAATCAACTGGTGCAGTTGAAGAGCATTTCGCCAGAGATGATGGAAGTGCTGTCGTCGGCGGTGCGAGCACGCATCAGCATCCTGGTTTCGGGTGGTACGGGCGCCGGCAAAACCACGTTCCTGAACATCCTGTCGCAGTACATTCCCAACAACGAGCGGCTGGTGACCATCGAGGACGCGGCCGAATTGCGGCTGGCGCAGGAGAACATCGTGCGCCTGGAAACGCGGCCACCGAACATCGAAGGACAGGGCGCCATAAAACAGCGGCAACTGTTGATCAACGCACTGCGTATGCGTCCCGACCGCATCATCATCGGTGAGGTGCGCGGTGAGGAGGCCTTCGACATGCTGCAGGCCATGAACACCGGCCACGAGGGCTCGATGACGACGGTTCACGCCAACACCCCGCGCGACGCAGTTTCGCGTTTGGAATCGATGGTGGCGATGACGAACATGAACCTGCCGGAAAAGTCGGTGCGGCAGCAGATCGCCTCGGCCATCACCATCGTGGTACAGGCCACGCGTATGAGCGACGGAACCCGCAAGATCACTAACATTTCGGAGATCACGGGCATGGAAGAGAACGTGATCAGCATGCAGGAGATCTTCACGTTCCAAAAGAAGGGGATTGGACCGGACGGCCGGGTGATCGGCGTATTCATGCCCAGTCGTATCCGTCCCATGTTCCTGGAGAGGCTGCGGGTGTCGGGCATAGTCCTGCCGCCAAGCCTGTTCGACAAGGAAACGCAAGTTAACTAAGAAGAGAGGAGGCGTACTGAAATGGGAGTCATTGCAGTATTGGTATTCATCGGCGTATTTGCGGCCATTGCGCTGCCAATGGCAGCGGCAGCACCCTCCGATCACTCCAAGAAGGCGCTGGCTACTCTGGACGCGGCGCTGAAAGGCGAGTCCAAGCAAGTGGCGCGGCAGCAGAACATGAACCTGCGCAAGGATGAGCAGCTGAGCAGCATTCCGTGGCTGAACAAGAGGCTGCTGAAATTCGAGTTGGCGCCTTATCTGCGCAAGATGCTGAGCCAGGCCGAACTGGATTGGAGCCCGGGCCGTCTGCTGATCATGACCGTGGCGTGTTGTTTGCTGCCGTCGTACTTTTTGTTCCTGTCATTCCAGTCCTATCCGCTGGCGCTGGTGGCCGGCGTGGTGTTCGGAGGGCTTCCATTCGGATGGGTGTTTTTCAAGCGCAGCCGGCGTTTTTCGGCATTCGAGAAGAACCTTCCGGAGGCGCTGGACCTGATGGTGAGCGGACTGCGCGCGGGGCACAGCCTGCTGGCGGCCATGGCCCTCGTATCCCGGGAGTGCCCTGAGCCGGTGAAGAGCGAGTTCAAGATCTGCTTTGAAGAACAGAACTACGGCCTGGAGATGAAGACGGCGCTGGAAAACCTGCTCGTCCGGATTCCGCTGCAGGATTTGAAGATCACAGCAACCGCGATCCTGATTCAGAAGGAGAGCGGCGGCAACCTGGCCGAGGTGCTGGACAAGACCTCGCATGTGATCCGGGAGCGGTTCCGGCTGAAGCGGCAGATCATGGTGCACACGGCGCAGGGGCGGCTTACGGGGTTGGTCCTTACCTGCCTGCCGATCGTACTGGGCATCGGCATCTATTTCGTGGATCCGGGAATGATCAGCATTCTGTGGCATCGCCAAATCGGCATCGAGATGATGTGGGGCGCGGCCGGACTGATTATGCTCGGCGGGTTTGTGATCTACCAGATCGTCAACATCGACGTGTAGGGGAGAGGTATGGAATTCGCAATTTTCGCATTCTTGGCTGTGTTTCTGCTGATCGCCAGCGGCGGACTTCTGCTGTTTTACCGCGAAGTCATGCTGCAGCGCATCAGCGAAGTGATCCATCCGCGTCCCAAGGAGAAAAGCATCGGGTCAGTGGTGCAGCAAGCCAAGTCCTCGATCGGAAGCCTGATGGAGTCCGTCGAGAACCTGATGCCGAAGAGCGATAAGGAAGTCTCGATCGTGCTGCAACGGCTGACGCGCGCGGGGTACCGCAACGAGTCGGCGGTGAAGGTTTTCTATGGCTGCAAAGTGGTGACGCCGATTCTGCTGTCAGCCATCGCTCTGCTGTCGGGGTTGGCAAGCTTTGGTCCCTTTTTTGTGTACCTGATGACGCTGGGGGTTGGTTTTCTGGCGCCTGACTTCTGGCTTGGGAAGAAAATCAAGAAGCGGCAAAAGAAGATCACCCGCGGATTGCCCGATGTACTGGATCTGCTGGTGATTTGCATGGAAGCTGGCCTGAGCCTGGACCAGGCGACGGCGCGGACGGCACAGGAGCTAAGCAAGTCGCAGCCGGAGTTGTGCGACGAGCTGAACATCGTGGTGCTGGAACAACATGCCGGCCGAGGCCGTTCCGATGCATGGAAAAACATGGCAGAACGCACCTGCGTAGAGAGTGTGCGCAACCTGGTTTCGATGCTGGTGCAGACAGAGCAATTTGGAACCAGCATTGCCAAAGTGCTTCGCGTCCACTCTGACTCGCTGCGCGTTCAACGCGTGCAAATGATCGAGGAGATGGCGAGCAAGACCTCAGTGAAACTGGTATTTCCGCTGGTACTGTTCATCTTTCCTGCGCTATTTCTGGTTACACTGGGACCAGCCGCGATTGTTATGGTTGAGTCTTTTACGAAGTTAACCAACAAATAAAGGGGCAGGAAGGGAGAACGACATGGACAATCCCACTCTTATCAGAATTATTGCCGGGGCACTGGCAGTCATCATTCTGGTGATTCTGGTTCAACGCCGCCGCACCAGGGTGAAGTAAACGGCGAGCTAGAGTCCGTGGGTGTCTTGAGGAGAACAGGCGCCACGGCGGGAGCAAGACAATTCGCAGATCCGGGAGGACTTGCCCGGTGCGGCAAGCACCTGGGCAGGAAGCTTGGACTGCGAGTTGGGTGAAGTGTTCTCTTTCGCGCCCGGACGTGCGCGAACTGCGAGGGTCTGGTTGTATGGAGCTTCTGGAAAGATTTGAAGAAGCGGCTGAGACACGGAGAGGAAGAGGCGCTGCCGCGCAGCTGTCACGGGACAAAAAGACCATGGAATTGCGAACACATTGCGCCTATAACCAAACCCGGGAATGCTTTCTTGGCCTGGAGGTCAAGGCTGCTGACCTGCCATCGACGCGGGTGGGCGAGTTGATGTCGGCGCGGCCGCTCAAGTCGGGCGAGGGCGTATGGATGACGCCGTTCCGGGGGATTCCCGCGGCGGCGATACCGGCGCCACTGGACCTGATCTACCTGGACGAGGATTGCCGGGTGATCGAAACGGTGGAATCGTTCCCTACCTTTCAGGTGAGTTCGTCAAGTCCGCGGCCGGAGAGCGTGCTGGCCCTGCCGGCGCACTCCATCTACTCGTCGCAGACCCAGCCCGGCGATCAGCTGGTGCTGTGCGTGGCCGAAGAGATGGGACAGCAACTGCAGCGGCTGAGCAATCCGCGGAGCGAAGCGGGAGCCGTGGCGTCGACGATCGCCGGGGCGGTGCTGTTGCGCGAGAAGCCGCTGTGGAGCGGCGGGCCTGGAGTGCTGGAACTGGAGAACCGGAACGGACACGGCGACAAGGCCGCGCAAGATGCCTACGAGATGGAGTTGACACAGGGGGGCGCGAAGACGTTCAAGCAGCCGCGCAACTGGTTGCAGCGCTGGTGGTCGCCGGATCCGCGCAAGGCTCCGCGAGTACTGACGCCGGGGCTGGCTGCGTATTACTGGAACGGCGAGGCGCCCGTGGCGCACGGCATTCGCGACATCAGCTCGTCGGGGCTGTACGTGGTGACGGAAGAGCGCTGGTATCCCGGGACCCTGGTTCTGATGACGCTGCAGAGGAACGATCTGGGCGATGAGATGGCCGAGCGCTCGATTGCCGTGCAATCGCGGGCAGTGCGCTGGGGACCGGACGGCGTGGGCCTGCAGTTTGTTTTGCCCGATGAGCAGGACCGGCGCCGTGGCAATGCGCAGATCCTGGATGCGGCGGGCAGGAAGGAATTCCAACGTTTTCTGGGGCAGTTGAAACGGGCCATGTGAAGGTGCCCGAAAGACGAGGGCTGCACGGTCAAGGTGAAGGTCACCTAAAGGTTTCCGTTTCTGTCACTGCCCTTTCTATCCTCATCGGCTTTGTGGATGACGAGCAGAGCGGATCTTCCGGCGGGAGATAGGGATATTGGTCTAAAGCTGGCAAATCGTGGCACTAAAGTGGGATTTTCACGCGATTGAGAGATCGACGATGATGAAGATAAGGCTCACTTTTCCCGAGAGGGCGGGGGTGATGCCGGCGAGGCTCCCGAATGGTATCGCACATCGGCGAACGCGCCCATTTCTCACAGCGTAAAGCGCATAGGCCGATGGGCGCCGGAATTTGCCGGCCAGGAGTGGACACCTGGGATCCCACGGCAAAACAAGAGAACAGAGCCAACTGCGGCGGGCGGGATGGAATTCGTGCGCTTCCGAAGGCCATTGGAGAAGCGCCGATGAGAGGCGCAGCCGGCGCTGATAAACATCTTGATGGGTTGCGGGGCGAAGTTCCGAATCGAGAAGTCGCCGCGCTGGAGGTAGAACGATGAACATCCTGAACGCTTCGAGTTGGCGACTGATCTCGCCTGCCAGGAGCTTGAAACGCGGCGTGAGGGCGTGGAAGATTATCGCTCCGGAGCTGGGCAGACGCGTGAGGCATGAGCACGGGAGCACTCTGGTCGAAGCTGCGTTGACGTTGCCCCTCTTCGTGCTGGTGTTGACCGGAATATTCTCTTTTGCATTCACATTCTGGTACCAACTGACGTTGACCCAGGCGGTGGGACAGGCCGGCCAGTACCTCCAACAAAACCGACTGAACAGTGCCCTCACGGATCCCTGCGGAGCCGCTCTCACGGTGATTGAGAACTCAGCGCCGATGCTCACAGCGTCGAGCATCAGTCTCTCCCTTAATATCGATGGCACGAAGGTGTCGGCGAACTCCTGCGCGAGCGACCTTTCAACCTTTCAAGGTGCGATGAGCGCCCCGGTCACAGTGTCGGCCACCTACCCGTGCAGCTTCTACTGGTACTGGTACTACTCCGGAATCGCAAAGAATTCGAGCGGCTGCAAGCTTTCGGCGCAGGTCACCGAGTATGAGTACTAACGAGGACATCAAGGAGGATCATTCCATGAAAACGATCGACGCACTTTTGTGGCGGCTGCTCAAGAAGGAGCAAGGGCAGATGCTGGTGTGGGCCGCGATGGGCCTTGCGTTATTTCTGGGTGTAGGAGGAGGGTTGTCGGTGGACGTCGGCCGCGCCTACGTGGTCCAAAGCGAGCTCCAAAATGCGGCAAATGCCTCGGCGCTGGCCGCGGCGACCGACGCATTCTATTCGAGTTCCACTGCGGCCGCAACCACGCTGGCGACAACCTACAGCACGGGATCGGGGGACGAAAACGCGAGCGCCTTCGCGGGAACCGCTACCCCGACAATCACGCCGCTGTGCCTGAAATCGTTGCTGCCGTCCGGAAGCTCGTGCACCACGAGCTCCAGTCCGGTGAACGCAGTGCAGGTGAAGGAAACAGCGACTATCCCCGCATACTTTATGCCGCTCTTCGGAAAGAAGACTCTGACCGTCAGTGCGGTTGCTACGGCGTCGATGGTAGGCAAACCGCTGCCGTGGAACGTGGTCATCATTCTGGACTCGACGGGATCGATGAGCACGACGGACAACAATTGTCCTGGGACTCCGAGCGAGTTCCAGTGCGCGGCGAGCGCTTTGGAGCTGATGCTGTCGAAGCTCAATCCCTGCCCGAACGGCGCCAGCGGTTGCACACCCGATTTCAATGTTGCGCTGTTCACGTTTCCCGGAGTATCAACAGCCAGTGCGGGAGACGAAGTCTGCAATCCCAACGGCACTCCGACCATGATGGAGTTCACGCTGCCTAAGGCGGGCGCAACATCGTATACGCCCGTGAAGTACACAAGTTCAAGCCATGGATCCTGGACTGGGACCTATGAGGTCACTTACGGCGCCAGCGATGCGGATACGAACGGCTTCGTAAACGATTACTATCAGGTGTCGGCCTCGAACAACTTGAACTCAAGCTCCTCTCTTGTCAAGGCCCTCGGCGGGTGCCTGAAGGTGATCACCAGCCTTCCCAGCTCTAACAGCATACCGGCTGGAGGCCTTGCTCCTGCCAAGGGCGACAGCACATCGGGAATTGGCGTTACATATTACGCAAGCGTCATCTATGCGGCGCAGGCAGCGCTCACGGCAGAGCAAAATCTGAACCCGAACTCGAAGAACGCAATCATCTTCCTCAGTGACGGACAGGCCAACATGGCCGATGGCACGTATTCGGGTTACCCATCCGACACAGGGGCCTTTCCAGATTCGGGCTCCTTTACGGCCAGCCCGTCGAGTTCCGGGTATAGCACCTTGAATGGCAATGGGGCTGGATACTATCCCTCAGCGACAGACGAGTGCCAGCAGGCGATCGCGGCTGCGCAGTACGCTGCCAAGCAAGGCACCAGAGTGTATGGTGTGGCCTACGGGTCGGAGCAGACCGGATGCTATACAACGCCCTCGGGCGGTGGCGCTAACACCGACACCTCCCTGGTGGCCACAGGTTCGAATGTTTCGTTCACGCTTTCGCAACTCACTCCGTGCGTCACCATTGAGAACATCGCCTCGTCCATGGATTACTTCTACTCCGACTACAATCAAAGCGGTAGCGGCGGCGGGGTCGACGCCGGGTGTCAAGCCACGGCAAACTCCGCGGTCACGCTGAACGACATTGGCCTTGCGATTGCGGCAAAATTTCAAACCCCGGGCTTGATACCCAACAACACGCAATAGGAACGCCGCGGCTCGGAAAAGAGTGGCGCTATGCGGTAGAAAGAAATCCGGACCGGAAGATGAAAGGGGCACGCTCGATGGGAGCGTGCTCTTTTTGTCTGATGGGGTCATGAGCGACGGCTTAGCCTCGTTGACCGGGGGCAAGACGGCGGTTCCGTCTTTCATGCGCGCGTCAGGGAGCGAGAGGACGGAGGCCGGAGTGGGCTGCGCGGACTGCTGCAAAGCGGATCGGGCGTCGACCCCACGTGCGTGGACAATTCGCACAACGTGGTCAGCCTGCACGACAGCCGGACTCCCACCCCAGCAAGCCAGAAACAGGCTCGCCCGGGGAGTCCGGCGCTCACATGTCTGAAGTCTGGCGCTACATTTGAATGTCGCGAAGGCGAGGGCAGACCTACCGCAGCTCTTCGGGTTAGGGCCGGCTTATTGCATTTCTTCGGGGATGATGAGCAAAACTTCGACTTTGGCTGCCTGACCATTCTGCTGCGCGGGGCGGAATTGCCATTGCTGCAACGCGGCGAGGACGAACTGGGCGCTCGAGAAGGGCTGCGGGAAGACGATGGTGAGGCCTTGAAAGCGGCCGGACTCATCGACAAAGCCGCGGATCATCAGTGCGTCGGCGTCGACGGTACCGGGCGCGAGGTTGGGGCGCACAATGTTATACGGCCATGGCGCTTCAAGTCGGGAGGTGGTGCCTCCGGCGGCGGCCTCCGCGTTGCGCGGCAGCGAGTACTGCATGATCCAGCTCTTCGGTAGACCGACGTGTAAATACGCAGTGTAGGCGATTCTGTTAGTCCATGCGCCCTCCAATTCGGGGAATTGCTGCTCGAGGGCGTCATTGACGATCACGGAGCCGAAGTGGCCGTCTTTGGGCAGACCGATGGGAGTGGTCGTAGCCCGACCGGTTCCGTCAGACCCAGTTTCCGCCTCCGACATTGAAGAGGAGGTTTCCGGCTTACCCGAGCCCGAGCCCGAGGCAGAATGATTCGCCACACCGGCTGGGCCCTGGCCAGCGCCGCCCAGGCCCGGCTTGGCAGCAGGAGCGCCTTTTCCGCCCTCAGCAGAGGGGTTCTTGCCCTGGCCGGGAGACAGCGCGCCTTGCGCAGTCGATGCCTGGGACTCGTTGACCGGAGGCAGCGCGGCGGTTCCATCTTTCAGCCGGAGATCGGAGAGAGAAAGGACGGCAGCGGGCGTGGGCGGCGCCGATTGCTGCGAGGCCGAGGTTGGAGGCAGTTGAACTTGTGCGGGAACCTGGACGGTGATAGGCGACGTGGTGCTGGGCGCGACGGGCGACTTAAACGAGGGCAGATTGCTGGACGCGATGTTGACGTCGGCGAGGGTGAGCTCCTGATTGGGCCGGTCGAGAACGGGAATGACATCGGCGGCGGTGGGCTTTTCCGGCAAGGGTGGAACGATGTGTTTCGCGGTGGTCTTACTCGGCGACCAAATGACAACCTGCGGCACAGGGATGGGCTGGGGCAGCTTAACAGGGTTGAGAAGGTCGGCCTGGATGAGCGTTTGCGGGCCCGGCTGCACCTGATTCACAGGACGCGGAAGAGACCGGGATTGCTCGGTGCGGCCCGCGGGAGCCGTCGCGCTGGTATGCGACTTCGGGTAGGGAATGCGTGGGGCTGCTTGCGCCTGATGCTCAGGCGGCATGAGCAGATCGAGTTCACGAAGCGTGTAATGCGCTTCGACCACTCGGGCGACAGGAGGCTTGTAGCCGAAGCTGAACCAGACGACAGCCGCAGCGATGACATGGATGACGATGGAACCCACGAGCGATGTCGGCCCCTGACTTTGCGGGGGCAGGGTTGCGAAGAGCATGGTGCCGCTTGAAGGCATCATCAACACCGGAGCAACAGGAACGGTATGCTCCTCAGGGGGAGCACTTGGCTTCTCTTCGAAGTCAAGTCGACCCTGAAGGATCGTCCATGCTGGCGAGTCTGAATCCAATCTGCTTGATGCGCGACGAGCCAAGAGTAACCTCCGACTGCGAAATCACGATGGATGATTTGCAGCCCCAGACGGCCATGATCGCGCACGGATCTGCAACGCGCCATGTGGCCCCGGGAATTCGATACTGCTTCAAGGATCGCTTATTCCCGGCATTTGCCCCATAGCACTTTTGATACCCCATTCGTAATATCGACAAATCCCGCGGGAGAAGATAGGTTGTGAGGTACTAAACTGTAACCGCACTGCCCGCTGCGACGCAGCGGCGGTGGCCCGGCTGACAGGTTTGACGGCAAGCTGGCGGCCCGGAAGATGGGGCAGGCAGAGAAAGGCGGAGTTGGCGATCCGTCAACTCCAACGGAGTAAGGATGAATCGAAGACTGCTAACGATCCTCCTCATCGCATTCGTCATCGCCGGATTCTGCGCGTGGCTGGTATATCGCCTGGTGGGCGTGCGCCTGGCGGCTTCAAGGCCGATGGCGACGACGCAGGTGGTTGCAGCGGCAAAGGACATTCCCCTGGGAGCCGTGATAACGAAGGCCGACCTGACGACCATCACAATTGGCGGTTCGGCGCCCAAAGGCACCATTCTGAAGATAGATGATGCGGTGGGCCGCGGCGTGATTTCAGAGATCTTTCAGGGAGAGCCGATTCTCGAGAGCCGTCTGGCCGGCATCGGATCCGGCGGCGGACTGGCGCCGACCATCCCCCAAGGCATGAGGGCGTGCGCGGTAAGGGTGGATGAAGTGGTGGGCGTGGCCGGATTCGTGATTCCGGGCTCGCGCGTGGACGTTCTGGTTTCAGGCACTCCTCCGGGCGGGAACGGCAGTGAAGGCATAGAGACACAGACGCTTCTGCAGAACATCCAGGTGCTTTCGGCGGGCCA
>Ga0224555_1005363_pt1 | contig 10826 bp, 8 predicted proteins | sample 714S23034metaG_FD_180687 | JGI IMG/M metagenome (GOLD analysis project Ga0224555, IMG submission 180687) | Peat soil microbial communities from Stordalen Mire, Sweden - 717 S2 30-34 | ecosystem: Environmental > Terrestrial > Soil > Wetlands > Peat | place: Sweden: Norrbotten County, Stordalen...
AACCTCCTAACCTCGAGCTGCCCGTAAACCAGAAAGAATGCGTTGCCCCGGCCGACACCATGCGCGCCGCACACATGAAGATGCTGATCCAATGGCGCGAAGATGTAGTGCGCCGTGGCGACCGTCGATTTGTCGCATTCAACGGCAAGGTCTACGAGAAGAGCCTTACCCGCACCTGCCTCGGCTGTCACAACAAGCAGCAATTCTGCGACCGCTGCCACGCGTACTCCGGCGTCTCCGCTCCGTCCTGCTGGAACTGCCACAGCGATCCGCAAGCCGTCGCTCTCAGCACAACTCGGAGCAAGCCATGAAGATTACGCGCAAAGATTTTCTGCGCCTCTCGGGCCTTTCGCTCCTTGCAGCCGGATGCAAGCCGGCGGTGCGTTCCGTCAACCAGCCCACATCGGGCGCGGGCGCAGCGTCGACACAACCCACGCGCTGGGGCATGGTCATCGATCTCAGCAAATGCCGCGAAAAGGATGGCTGCAACGCCTGCATCCATGCCTGCAACGCCGCCCACAACATTCCGCAGATTGCCGATCCCGCGCACGAGGTGAAATGGATCTGGACCGAACCGTACGCCACCGTCTTTCCTTCCGCGCAGACCGGCTACGCCCCGCAAAGTGACACGGAAACGACGGTCCCGCTCCTTTGCAACCACTGCGCCGATCCCCCCTGCACGCGCGTTTGCCCTACGCAAGCCACCTGGAAACGCGACGACGGCATCGTGATGATGGATTGGCATCGCTGCATCGGTTGCCGTTACTGCATTGCCGCATGCCCCTATGGCTCGCGCAGTTTTAACTTTGAGGATCCACGGCCCAGCATCGCCAGCATCAATCCCGATTTCCCCACACGCACCAAAGGCGTGGTAGAAAAATGCAATTTCTGCGAGGAGCGGCTGGCACGCGGCCTCAAGCCGGCCTGCGTCGATGCCTGCCCTCAGCATGTCTTCACCTTCGGCAATCTTGCGGACCCGAATTCTGAGCCGCGCCAAATGCTGCGCGAGCGTTTCGCCGTGCAACGCGAACCGGAACTCGGAACCGGTCCGTCGGTTTTTTACCAGGTTTGATGATATGTTGATGCTCGACAAAGCGCTCAAAGGAAGCCGCCGTTACTGGATGTGGCTGCTCTGTCTCCTCTGCATCATTGCCGTCGGCTTCAGCTTTTACTTGCGACAACTCGACCTGGGCCTGGGCATCACCGGCCTCAGCCGCGACGTTAGCTGGGGACTTTACATCGCGCAGTTTACTTTCTTTGTCGGCGTCGCCGCCTCGGCCGTCATGGTGGTGCTGCCTTATTACCTGCACGGCGAAAAGCAATTCGCGCGCATCACCATCCTTGGCGAGTTTCTCTCGATCGCCTCCGTGATCATGTGCATCCTTTTCATCTTTGTCGATCTCGGCCAGCCCGCCCGCGTGCTCAATATCATTCTCTACCCATCGCCGCGTTCGCTCATGTTCTGGGACATGATCTCCCTCAGCGGCTATCTGCTGTTGAATGCGATCATTGCCTTCGTCACTCTGCGCGCGGAGCGTGAAGAAACATCCGCGCCGGGATGGATCAAGCCATTGGCGCTCCTCTCCATCCCCTGGGCCATTAGCATCCACACCGTCACCGCATTTCTCTATAGCGGCCTTGCCGGCCGTTCTTTCTGGCTCACTGCAATTCTTGCGCCTCGCTTCCTCGCCTCTGCATTCTCTTCCGGTCCGGCATTGCTCATTTTGCTCAGCCTGGCGCTGCGCAAACTCACTGCTTACGATGTGGGCAGAGACGCCATTCGCAAACTCGCCGTCATCATGACCTATGCGATGGCAATCAATGTGTTTTTTGTTCTGGTTGAAGTGTTCACGGTGTATTACGCCGCGATCCCGGAACACACCGCCCACTTTGAATATCTCTATCTGCTCGGCGGCGGACACAACCTTGCTCCCTGGATGTGGGTTTCGGCAATATTCGCGGTTGCTGCGCTGGCTATTCTCTTCACGCCCGCTTTGCGCCGAACGCAACTCCCCCTCGCCTGCATTCTTGTGTTCATCTCGCTCTGGCTTGAGAAAGGCCTGGGCCTGATCGTGGGCGGCTTTGTGCCGTCACCGCTGGGTTCGGTCGCACATTATGCGCCTACGCTGCCGGAGTGGAGCATCGTTGCAGCAATCTGGTCGGTCGGCGCGTTTCTCATCACGGTGTTTTACAAGGTCGTGCTCTCGGTGCGAGAGGAAGTTGACAGCTAGCCAAATTTACGGCTGAGTGGAGAAGGTTGAATGGCGTTGACAGACCAATCGTCGGGAACCAAACCGGGAACTCTTCCCGTGAAGCAGTGGAAAGTTCGACTCGGAAAAGTGATCCTTGTCGGCGCCGGTCCCGGCGATCCCGACCTTCTCACGATGCGCGCGGTCGAGCGCATTCGCGCTGCCGATGTGCTCGTCTATGACCGTCTCATCCATGATGGAGTTCTCGCTTTAGCAAAAAACTCCGCGGAAAAAATCTACATGGGCAAGGAACCCGGCCATCACACGCGCCAGGACGACATTCACGCTCTCCTTGTTGAAAAGGCGCGGCAAGGCAAGACGGTTGTTCGTCTCAAGGGCGGCGACCCGTTTCTCTTTGGCCGCGGCGGAGAAGAAGTAGAGTACTTAGCCGAGCACGGAATCCCCTTCGAGGTCGTTCCCGGCGTCTCATCTTGTCTCTCGGCTCCGCTCAGCGCCGGCATCGCAGTTACCCATCGCGAGTCGTCCTCCTCGGTCGTCATTGTGACGGGGCACAGTGCAGACGGCAGCGAAGATCAAGTAGACTGGGAGGCCGTGGCGCGCATCGGCACTGCGGTCTTTCTCATGGGCGTGCACAACATTGAGGCGATCGTGCGCAATTTGCTTGCCGCGGGACGCTCTCCCACTACACCGGCGGCAATGATCCAGATGGCCTACAGCGAAAATGAACGCGTTGTCACCGGCACGCTTGAAAGCATCGTCGCAGAGGTGCGGCGCGCGAACATTGAACCGCCGGCAACGCTTGTAGTCGGCGAGGTGGTTCGCCTGCGCGAACGCCTGCAACAACTCGTAGCTTTGCATGCAATGCAGAAAGAGGTGGAGGTATGACAGACGTCGCCGCAGTTCCCATTGAAACTTTGGCGGAAGAGATGTATCAGCTGGTGGCAGAATGTGCAGGAAAGAAGAATCTGAAAGCGGGCGATCTCACCAAGGAGATGATCGCGCGGCATGCCGACTCAGCCTGCAGCAAGGACGATTGCAAGAAAGCGATCCGCATTCTCATTGACTCCGGACGCTGCATTTACAGCTATCTCGGAGGCTCTTACATCCAGCTTCCTCCCAAGGAAGGTGCGGAATAGGCCTGCTGCCGCATTCAATTGTGAACGCCAACCCTTCCATGCCGCGCCTGCTCATTGCAGGGCTCTCCGGTGGCTCCGGCAAGACCATTGTCACGCTGGGCCTTTTGTTGCTGCTGCGCCGCGCCGGGCTCGACGTGCGCGCCTTCAAAAAAGGGCCGGACTATATCGATCCTGCGTGGCTGGCATGGGCATCGGCGCATCCGGCTCGTAATCTCGACGCATTCCTGATGGGCACAGAAACAGTACGCGCCTCATTTGTGCGCCACGGTACCCCCAACGGCGTCAATGTAATCGAGGGCAACCGCGGACTTTTCGATGGACTCGACGCCGCCGGCACATACTCCAGCGCAAACCTCGCTACAATCCTGGACGCGCCTATCGTGCTCGTGCTCGACGCCACCAAAATGACGCGCACGGCTGCTGCGCTGGTCCTGGGTTGCCAGCAACTCGACTCGCGCGCTGGAATTCGAGGCGTTGTGCTGAATCAGGTCAACGGCCAGCGGCACGAGGGCGTTCTTCGTGAAGCCATCGAATCGGTTTGCTCCATCCCCGTCATCGGCGCTTTGCCTCGTTTGCAGAAGAATCCCCTCCCCGAGCGTCATCTCGGTCTCATCCCTCCAGATGAACACCAGACCATGGGCAGTGTGGAGCGCAATCTTCTCGCATGGATGGAGAATCGTGTGAATCTCGATGCGCTGCTGGCAATCGCTCGCAGTGCCCCCAGGCTCGCACCTCCCGCAGTTGAGCGCCCAGCTTTGCCCGATGCGCACGGTCTCAGGATCGGATACTTTCGGGATTCAGCTTTCACGTTTTACTACCCGGAGAATCTCGAGGAACTGGAAAGCTCGGGCGCCGAGTTGGTGCCCATCTCAACGCTCGATGCAACTTCCCTCCCCGCCGGCCTGCACGCTCTCTATATTAGGGGTGGATTCCCGGAGACGCATGCCAAGGCGCTCTCCGCCAACTCCAGTTTTCTGGAATCGCTGCGCGTGTCCTGCGCTGGCGGCCTTCCCGTTTATGCCGAGTGTGGCGGCCTCATGCTTCTCGCGCGAAGCCTTACCTGGAGAAGCGCCCGCCATCCCATGGCCAACGTGTTTCCCATCGACGTCGAAGCCTTTCGCACCCCGCAAGGCCACGGTTACAGTGAATTGCTGGTCGATGCCTCAAATCCATTCTTCCCGCAAGGCGCCGTTTTACGCGGACACGAGTTCCATTATTCGCGCATCGTCAGCGGGTCCGATTCCGTAACCTCCGCGTGCGCCGTCCTCCGCGGCACTGGATGCGGTTCGGGCCGCGACGGCCTCGTCACGCAGAACGTTTTCGCGGCCTACACGCATCTGCATGCCACGGCCACACCACAATGGGCCTCGGGCATTCTCACTGCCGCGCGTCAATTCGCCCTTCACGCCCAGGCCCACGACGCACTGCAGCCGCTTCCTTCGTGAGCAAATCGCAAAAGCAGCAGCGCCAAATCTGATTCGTGGATGTTCTAATGGATCGATGGCGAATCTCGAGAACTTCCGCCTGGTTGTCTTCCGCACCGTCGCGGAACAGCAAAGCTTTCGCAAAGCTGCCGAGGAGCTTTACCTGACGCAGCCCGCGGTAAGCCTGCAGATCAAGGCTCTCGAAGAAGACCTCGGCGTTCAGCTCTTCGATCGCTCCGGTCCGAATGCCGGATTGACCGCTGCGGGAACGGTGTTGCTCAAACACGCGCGGCGCGTGCAGCAGATTATGACAAAAGCAGAGCAGGAAATCGCTGCTCTCACCGGTGATCATGCCGGCAGGCTCACTCTCGGCGCTTCCACCACCATTGCACAGTACGTTTTGCCGCGCCTGCTCGGCGAGTTTCGCGCGGAGAATCCTCGGGTTTTGCCCACGCTGCTCAGCGGCAATACCGAACACATTGTGAGCGCAATCAGGGAAAAGAAAATTGCGCTCGGATTCATTGAAGGACCGCCGCGAACCCGTGACGTAAGTACGGAACCCTTTCTGCGCGACGAAATCCTGCTCATAGCGCCCGCCGCGCACGAGTGGACGGAACAGGCCTCCATCACCTGCGCCGATCTGGTTTCGGCCCCGCTGCTGATGCGAGAACGTGGATCAGGCACGCGCAGAATTACGGAGATGGCCCTGGAGCGGCAAGGCATCAAACGCCGCGCGCTGCAGATCGTCATGGAACTCGACTCCACGGAGGCGATCAAGTCGGCCGTAGAAGCTGGCCTCGGCGTGGGATTCGTTTCGCGCTGGGCGATCGCCAAGGATCTGCGCCTGGGCCACAGCTTCAAGATCGTCGAAATCAAAGGCCTGCGCATCCACCGCGATTTCCTGCTCGTCACCGCGAAGGGCCCCGAACCGCAAGGCCTGGCCCAGGAGTTCCGCAGGTTCCTTGCCTCGCGCGCCGGGGCGAGGCGAGCCGCAGTCAAGGCCTGAGAAACCAAACCGCATACCAAGGGTGCCCGCAGCCGATAAGCGCGGCTAATGCCCCATCATTCGTTCTGCTTGGACGCGCAGGCAGCTCCAACCACACACTGAATGTGTGTCAAAAAGCCTCTTCTTCCTCGGCCTGATCCTCGCTGCCACAGGTCTTGTTTCCCCACCAGTCGCGCTGGCTGGCGGCCTTGTCTTCGGATTCTCATTCGTCCACCCGTACAACTCAGAATCCAAGCGGCTCTCCAAGTTTCTTTTGCAAGCCTCCGTCATCGGCCTTGGCTTCGGCATGGATCTCCACGAGGTGATCAGCGTCGGCCGCTCCGGGTTCGTTTACACGGCAATCAGCATTGCTTTTGCCTTGTCGCTGGGATGGGCTCTCGGCAAGTTTCTCAAAGTGAGTCGCGGAACTTCTTTCCTGATCTGTGCAGGCACCGCCATCTGCGGCGGCAGCGCCATCGCCGCCATCGCGCCCATTACCGATGCCGGCGAAGAAGAGATTGCCGTTTCGCTGGGCACGGTTTTCGTCCTCAACTCGGTCGCCCTGCTAACCTTTCCTCTCATTGGAACCCTGTTGCACATGACGCAAACCCAGTTTGGCTTGTGGTCCGCGCTCGCCATTCACGATACAAGCTCGGTGGTAGGCGCAACGGCCAAGTTTGGCGCCTTGGCTCTCGCTGTCGGCACTACGGTCAAGCTGGCGCGCGCACTCTGGATTGTGCCCATCTCCATGGGAACCGCCGTGGCCAGGAAAAGCAGCGCGCGCGTGCAATGGCCGTGGTTCATTCTCTTCTTCTGCTTTGCGGCCGTCGGCAATACCTATATCCACACCTTCCAGCCGGCGTACCCGGTCCTCAAGCATCTCGGCGTGATTGGCCTTACCGTGACGCTTTATCTGATTGGCACAGGCCTTTCCATGAAGACCATTCGCGAGGTCGGCGTGCGGCCGCTTCTGCAAGGCGTCGTGCTGTGGATCATTGTGGCCGTAGCATCGCTATCGCTGATTCGCAGCGGCTGGATTCATCTGTAAATATCAATCGACAAAAAGATTGCCGGAGCCCTGCTGCGAGCCCGCGGATTGCGATCTCGACATGAGGTCGCAATCCGTTGCTGGGCTTGCAGCCGGCGGCTCCGGCGCACTGCAATTAGAAGATAATCTTGGCCACAAACTGCCACACACGCTGCGTGCCCACCGCAGATGGTGTGTTCACGCTGCCCGTGCTGCTGCTGGTGGCGGTGATTTGTCCGAATGTCCCGGAACTGACACTCGATGTGGGGTTGGCAAGGTTGGTGTGATTCCAGGCATTAAAGGCTTCTGCCTGGAATTGGCCGTGGACGCGATGCTCGCCCAGGATGTCCTTGAAGAGCGAAATGTCCGTGTCCTCGTAGGCAGGCCCGCGCAGAGAATTGCGCGGCACGTTGCCGAACGACTGGGTGAAGTTATTGGCAGCCGAGGGGACTGGATTCTTTGCGAAGGCCGCCGGGTTAAACCACTCCGTGATTTTCGACGCGCCGGCGGGCCGGGCAATGCTGACACCTGGGTTATAGACAGCCAGGTCATTGCCGACGGCGGACTCCGAGTTGTCTACTCCGCTGGTAATGCTGAATGGCAGGCCGCTTTGCGAGGTGACGATGGCGTTGGCCTGCCAGCCATTGACGACCTGGCCGAGTGCATTATTCACGTGGAATTTCGGGATCGGATAGTTTGCCGATGCGGTGAAGCGCAGCGCCTGGTCAAAGTCGGCAACGCCTTTGTAGAAATTGAGATTGTAAGGATTCGATGGTCCGGCCTGCCCTTCGGTCCCCGACGAGCCAACGTCGATCGTCTTCATCCACACCACGTTGGAAAGCAGCGTCAGCCCATGAGCGGAGCGGCGCGTCACGGTGAACTCCACCGCGTTGGTTTTCTCCCAATCGTAGGCGTCGGCCAGCTCCACCGCGCCGAGGCCCGGATAGGTGCGGGTGGTTTCGAACGTCGGTGTCGTGAGCACGAATGGATTGAACTGCCGTGAGGCCATTACGTGCTCGGCGCGGTTGCCCACGTAGCCAACATTGAGGGCGAATCCGTTGCCCAGGTCCTGCTCGAAGGCGAAGTTGTACGCCTGCGTGTACTCCACTTTGGAGGCCGGATTCAGCACGCCGCCGGCGACGGGTAACAGGAACGAGTAGTTCTTGAATTGCGAAGGGGTAACGTGTCCGCGCGGGAAAGGATCGCCGCCGGGGTTGGTGGAGTAGATGTTGTCCCACTGCGGCGGGCTGAAGAGTTCAAGGTAGAGATCCACAGGCTGCGTAGCGTCGGTGCGTTGATAGAGCAGGCCTTCAGGGAACCCATAGAAGAGGCCGTACGCCCCGCGAACCACGGTCTTGCCGTTGCCAAACAAGTTATAGGCAAAGCCCGCGCGCGGCGCGAAGTCCTTGTAGTTGCTGTTGTAGATCGAATTCGATACGCCGGAATCGCCGACAAACCACAGGTCCTTCGGCGCACCGGGAGCAATCGCCGACTGGAAGCTGGGGTTGGCCAGGTTGATGCCCACCAGCGTGCCATTCTTGTCGGTGGGGGGCGTCCAGGGATCCCAGCGCAGCCCCAGGTTGAACGTCAGCTTGGGCGTCGCCTTCCAGTCGTCCTGCAAGTACGCGCCCGGACGCCATTCGCGCAGATACGCCTTGCGCCCGTTGTCCTGATAAAAGTCCTGCTCGTAGCCGGTATAGAAATCGGCGATGGCGTTGCCCGTACTCGAAAAACCGGTCGGCGTAACGCCGTTGGCTGGTTGCGTGCGCTTGCCGTTGAAGCCGGGCGAGGTGCTGTCGCCGGGCGTGTAGGAGTAGTCGTCCATGTCAATGCGCGACCTCTCCAGATCGAAGCCGAAGGCCAGCGTATGCGTGTGCCAAAGCTTCACTGCCTGGGCGTGGAGGTCGAACGTAGTTGAGTCCTGCGTGAGCGCACCGCCCGAAAAGGCTTCGACGTACCCGGAGATTTGGGCGCGTACGCCAGGAAATGGCACGAGGCTCTCGGTCGGGCTCCCGTAGGGAGCGTTCTGCCCGAGTTGCTGGAGCGTCTTCAGCCCCGGCGCTTCGGGAATCTGTGTACGCGCTCCGCGGTAGAAGCCAAAATACACCGCGCCCGTCAGAGTGGGTGAAAAGACGTGAGCCTCACTCAGCGTCAGCGACTGGTTGCGGAAAAGATTCGCCGCATAGAAGCCCAGTGGCGCTGTAAATGGCCGCTGGAAATTGTCTTGGTTATAGAAGTAACGGCCGCTGATGTGATCGTTCTGGCCCAGTGCGTAGTCGAGGCGGGTGAGATATTGCGTGTTGTCGATATTGTTGTTGGTGGTGGAAGCGAATTTCAAATACGTTCCATCACTCGACAGCGTGCCCGCCGCTTCCTCACTCGCCAGATACTGCGTGTTCACCGCCTTTGAGAGCGGGGAAATGGCGATGGCATTCGCGCCCGCGTCCGCGGCAGAAACATCGTCGGTAATGGCGCCGCTGCAGGTGTAACCGCCGCTGCCGTTGGCGGTTGCGGTCTGGCCGAAGCCGCAGTTTGTAACCGGGTTGTAGAGTGCGATACCCTTCGCTAAGAAAGCTGAAAAGTTGCCTGCAAGCTCTGCCGCGGTCGGGTATTCGGTGGTGATCGGTGTCGGCGCCGAGCGCTGCTGCAAATCTTCTGCCGAGAAGAAGAAAAACGCCTTCTTGCTCTTGAAGATCGGTCCGCCGACGGTGCCGCCGAACTGGTTCAGTTTGAAAGGTGGATTCGGGTTGGTCGCCGGCCAGAAATAGTTGCGCGCATTGACCTTTGTATTGCGTAAGTACTCCCATCCGGACCCGTGAAGCTGATCGGTGCCGGAGCGTGTGGAGAGTTGCACCAGGGCGCCCGCGCCCGCATGATCGGCGCTGAAATTCGAAGCCTGAATCGTAAATTCCTGCAGCGCATCCGGGTTCGGCATGGTCGGCACGGAGTCGAAGAAGCGATTGACGTAGATCGTGCCGTCGAGCGTATAAGTATTCTGCGTTGCCCTCAATCCGTTCACTGAAAGGCCGGTGTTGTCTTCCTGGCCGCTCTCTGTGCCGGTCGTGGTTAGAACCGTGCCGGCCGTCAGCGTGGTCAGTTGCAGCGGGTTGCGGCCGTTCAGCGGCAAGTCGCGCATCTGTTGCTGAGTAACTGACTGTTCCACGGTCGAAATACTGGTTTCGATCTGCTGAGTTTCCGAGGTGACGGTGATCTGCTGTGTCTGCGCACCCACCGCCATCGCAATCGGCAGATCCATCACCTGGCCTGTGAGCAACGTAAGATCGGGGCGATTTTCCGTCTTGAATCCTGGCGCGGCAATCTTCAGCGTGTAGGTTCCGATGGGCAGATCCGGAAACACAAAGATACCGCTCTCATTGGTCACGGTATCGCGGTTGAGGCCGGTGCCGGTGTCCGTGACGGTTACTGCGGCTTTTGCAATGGCAGCGCCGCTCGGGTCGTTCACCGTGCCGCGTATGCTGCCTGTGGATTGTGCGAAGGCGCGCGATGCAGCGCCTAACGTAAGGAGCACTGCGAAGCTGGCGAAGAGTAGTTTGCGAAGTGTGTTATTCATGCTGTCCTTTCGAATGAGAAGCGTTTGGGAGAACCCTTCTCGAATTTTCGCTTCCTGTTTTGACGTTTGACATTTCCGCACGGCAAAAGCCATGCGGGGCCTCTACGAAAGTTCTGCTGCCGTACAAAGCTTGCGCGACCAATACGACTGGAGCGCCATCATAACGGGCACGCTGGCGGCCATTCCGGCTGCGAGCGGCGCGTTCACCTTGCTGCCATTCACAATGGCATCGATGAAGTTTCCGGTGTGCGCGCGCTCCAGATCCTGTGTCGAGTCGAACTGGGTTGCCACGCCGCTGTTGGGAGTGAGCGTGTATCCTTCACGGCTCAGGTCGAGCGTCCCTTCAGTGCCTTCAAAGAAAACCGAAGGCCGTGGATTGCGGACGGAGAGAACGGACGACTCAAAGTTGAGATTCCAGTTCTTGTAGCGGATCACTGCGCTCACCGTGTCGGGATTGCTGAGATCGCCCCTGA
>Ga0224555_1005365_pt1 | contig 10825 bp, 8 predicted proteins | sample 714S23034metaG_FD_180687 | JGI IMG/M metagenome (GOLD analysis project Ga0224555, IMG submission 180687) | Peat soil microbial communities from Stordalen Mire, Sweden - 717 S2 30-34 | ecosystem: Environmental > Terrestrial > Soil > Wetlands > Peat | place: Sweden: Norrbotten County, Stordalen...
TCAGGGGCGATCTCAGCAATCCCGACACGGTGAGCGCAGTGATCCGCTACAAGAACTGGAATCTCAACTTTGAGTCGTCCGTTCTCTCCGTCCGCAATCCACGGCCTTCGGTTTTCTTTGAAGGCACCGAAGGAACGCTCGACCTGAGCCGTGAAGGATACACGCTCACTCCCAACAGCGGCGTGGCAACCCAGTTCGACTCGACACAAGATCTGGAGCGCGCGCACACCGGAAACTTCATCAATGCCATTGTGAATGGCAGCAAGGTGAACGCGCCGCTCGCAGCCGGAATGGCCGCCAGCGTGCCCGTTATGATGGCGCTCCAATCGTATTGGTCGCGCAAGCTTTGTACCACAGCAGAACTTGTTTAGAGGTCCCGCACAGCTCTTGGGCTGGCGGAAATAACAACGGTCGAAACAATTTGAGATGCGCTTTTACCGGCTCATCTCTCATGAAAGGACAGGATGAATAACACACTTCGCAAACTACTCTTCGCCAGCTTCGCAGTGCTCCTCATGCTAGGCGCTGCATCCCGCGCCTTCGCGCAATCCACAGGCAGCATCCGCGGCACGGTGAACGACCCGAGCAGCGCTGCCATTGCCAAAGCTGCAGTGACGGTGACCGATACCGGCACCGGCATCGGCCGCGATACCGTGACCAACGAAAGCGGAATCTTCGTGTATCCGGATCTGCCCATCGGAACCTACACGCTGAAGATTTCCGCGCCAGGATTCAAGACGGAAAATCGCCCGGACCTTACATTGGTCACGGGTCAGGTGATCGACCTGCCGATTACGATGGCGGTAGGTGCGCAAACACAGCAGATCACCGTCAGTTCGGAAACCCAGCAAATCGAGACCAGTATTTCGACCGTGGAACAATCGGTCACTCAGCAACAGATGCGCGACTTGCCGCTGAACGGCCGCAACCCGCTGCAACTGACCACGCTGACGGCCGGAACGGTTCTGACCACGACCGGCACCGAGAGCGGCCAGGAAGACAACACCGGCCTTTCGGTAAACGGCTTGAGGGCAACGCAGAATACTTATACCCTCGACGGCACGATCTACGTCAACCGGTTCTTTGACTCCGTGCCGATGATGCCCAATCCGGATGCCTTGCAGGAATTTACCGTCCAGGCCTCGAACTACAGCGCCGATCACGAGGGCGCGGGCGCCCTGGTGCAACTCTCTACACGCTCTGGCACCGATCAGCTTCATGGGTCCGCATGGGAGTACTTGCGCAACACAGTGGTGAACGCCAATAATTACTTCCCGGTAAAGAACCCAGCCGGCGCGATAGTCAAGCCGCCCTTCAAGCTGAATCAGTTCGGAGGAACGGTAGGCGGACCAATCTTCAAGAGCAAAAAGGCTTTCTTCTTCTTCTCTGCTGAAGATTTGCAACAGCGCTCGGCGCCGACACCCATCACCACTTTTTACCCGACCGCGGCAGAGCTCTCAGGCAACTTTTTAGCTTTCTTTGCAAAGGGTGTCGCGCTCTACAACCCGGCTACAAACTGCGGCTTCGGCCAGACCTCAACCCCCAATGGTAGCGGCGGTTACACCTGCAGCGGCGCTATCAGCGACGATGTTTCTTCCACGGGTGCCGGCGACAAGATTGCCATTTCCCCGCTCTCAAAGGCGGTGAACACGCAGTACCTGGCGAGTGAAGAGGCGTTGGGCAGCCTGACGACAGACTCAACCGAGTTGAAATACGTTTCCACCACCAACAACAATATCGACAACACGCAATATCTCACCCGCCTCGACTACGCCCTGGGCCAGAACGACCACATCAGCGGCCGGTACTTCTACAACCAGGACAATTTCCAGCGGCCGTTTACGGCGCCACTGGGCTTCTTTGCGGCCAACCTTTTCCGCAACCAGTCGCTCACGCTGAGTGAGGCCCATGTCTTTTCACCCACGCTCACGGGTGCAGTGTATTTTGGCTTCTACCGCGGAGCGCGCACACAGATTCCCGTAGCACCGGGCCTGAAGACGCTGCAGGCTCTCGGGGAGAATGCTCCCTACGGTAGCCCCAACGAAAGCCTCGTGCCATTCCCGGGCGTGCGCGCGCAAATCTCCGGGTACGTCGAAGCTTTTTCGGGCGGCGCGCTAACGCAGGATTCAACCACCTTTGACCTCCATGCCCAGGCAACGAAGCTTTGGCACACACATACGCTGGCCTTCGGCTTCGATCTGGAACGGTCGCGCATCGACATGGACGACTACTCCTACACGCCTGGCGACAGTACCTCGCCTGGCTTCAACGGCAAGCGCACGCAGCCAGCCAACGGCGTTACGCCGACCGGTTTTTCCAGTACGGGCAATGCCATCGCCGATTTCTACACCGGTTACGAGCAGACCTATTACATGGACAACGGTCGCAAGGCGTATTTACGCGAGTGGCGTCCTGCTGCGTACGTACAAGATGACTGGAAGATGATGCCGAAGCTGACGCTGAATCTCGGCTTGCGCTGGGATCCGTGGATGCCGCCGATCGACGCCAACGGAACGCTGGTTGGCTTTAATCTGGCTAGTCCCAGCTTTCAATCGACGATCGCCCCCGGAGCGCCGAAGGGCATGTGGTTTGTTGGCGATCCCGGGCTTTCGAACACGGTCTTCAACAACAACTTCAAAGATTTCGCACCGCGGTTGGGCTTTGCCTACAACGTGTTCGGCAACAGCAAAACGGTGGTGCGCGGAGCGTATGGACTCTTCTACGGGTTCCCGGAAGGTCTGCTCTATCAAAGGACAGACGCCATGCAGCCCGTGGACCTCTATCTCAACATCAACAACCCACCGCAGTGGGATGCGCCCTTTGCTGGCTATCCTGGCGGCGATCCCTTCCCGCGCGGCCATGTCGGCCCTTCGCAATTCAAGAGCTACACGTTCCTGACACCCCTCGCCGGCGGTGTGCTGAATCCCGCCTCTAAAGTGGAGTACACGCAGGCGTACAACTTCGCCATCGAGCAAGACCTGGGCAACGGGTTCGCCTTCAATGTTGGCTACGTGGGCAACCACGCCGAGCACGTAATGGCCTCGCGGCAGTTCAATCCATTCGTGCTCACGACACCGACTTTCGAAACTACCCGCACCTATCCGGGCCTCGGCGCGGTGGAATTGGCTGACGCCTACGACTGGGAGAAAACCAACGCAGTGGAGTTCACCGTGACGCGCCGGTCCGCACATGGGCTGACACTGCTTTCCAACGTGGTATGGATGAAGACGATCGACGTTGGCTCGTCGGGGACCGAAGGACAGGCTGGACCATCGAATCCCTACAATCTCAATTTCTATAAAGGCGTCGCCGATTTCGACCAGGCGCTGCGCTTCACCGCATCGGCCAACTATCCGATCCCGAAATTCCACGTCAACAACGTCGCAGCTCAGATCGTCAATGGCTGGCAGGCCAACGCCATCGTTACCTCGCAAAGCGGCCTGCCATTCAGCATTACGAGCGGCGTGGACAATTCGGAGTCCGGCGTAGGTAATGATCTGGGTATTTACAACCCCGGCGTCAGCATCAAGCCGCCGGCTGGTTCAGCCAAGACCGTATGGTTCAATAACCTGGCATTCGGGAAGAACCCCGTACCTTCGGCTGCAAATAACTTCACCCAGTCGTTTGGCAACGTACCGCGCAACTCTCTGCGCGGTCCTGGCTACGAGGACACCGACATTTCGCTCTTCAAGGACATCCTGGGCGAGCATCGCGTTCACGGCCAGTTCCAGGCAGAAGCCTTTAACGCCTGGAATCACACCAACTTTGCCAACCCCGCTTCTGCTGTCAGTTCCGGAAGTTTCGGAACCATCTCGGCCACCAGCAGCAGCACCGGCACCGTGAATACACCTTCGCAGGTCGGAACGCAGCGGGTGTGGCAGTTTGTAGGGAAGATTATCTTCTAAATGAAATGTGCCGGAGCCGCCGGCTGCAAGCCCAGCAATGGATTGCGATCTCATGTCGAGATCGCAATCCGCGGGCTCGCAGAAGGGCTCCGGCAATATTTTTGTCGATTGATACTTACAGATGAATCCAGCCGCCACGGATGAGCGAGAGCGATGCCACGGCGACAATGATCCAGAGCACTACGCCTTGCAGAAGCGGCCGCACGCCGACCTGGCGAATGGTCTTCATGGAAAGGCCTGTGCCAATCAAATAGAGCGTAACGGTAAGGCCAATCACTCCGAGATGCTTGAGGACCGGGTACGCCGGCTGGAAGGTGTGGATATAGGTATTGCCGACGGCCGCAAAGCAGAAGAAGAGAATGAACCACGGCCATTGCACGCGCGCGCTGCTTTTCCTGGCTACGGCGGTTCCCATGGAGATGGGCACAATCCAGAGTGCGCGCGCCAGCTTGACCGTAGTGCCGACAGCGAGGGCCAGGGCGCCAAACTTGGCAGTCGCGCCTACCACCGAGCTTGTATCGTGAATGGCGAGCGCGGACCACAAACCAAACTGGGTTTGCGTCATGTGCAACAGGGTTCCAATGAGGGGAAAGGTTAGCAGAGCGACCGAGTTGAGGACGAAAACCGTGCCCAGCGAGACGGCAATCTCTTCTTCGCCGGCGTCGGTAATGGGCGCGATGGCTGCGATGGCGCTGCCGCCGCAGATGGCGGTACCTGCACAGATCAGGAAAGAAGTTCCGCGGCTCACTTTGAGAAACTTGCCGAGAGCCCATCCCAGCGACAAGGCAAATGCAATGCTGATTGCCGTGTAGACAAACCCGGAGCGGCCGACGCTGATCACCTCGTGGAGATCCATGCCGAAGCCGAGGCCGATGACGGAGGCTTGCAAAAGAAACTTGGAGAGCCGCTTGGATTCTGAGTTATACGGGTGGACGAATGAGAATCCGAAGACAAGGCCGCCGGCCAGCGCGACTGGTGGGGAAACAAGACCTGTGGCAGCGAGGATCAGGCCGAGGAAGAAGAGGCTTTTTGACACACATTCAGTGTGCGGTTGGAGCTGCCTGCGCGTCCAAGCAGAACGAATGATGGGGCATTAGCCGCGCTTATCGGCTGCGGGCACCCTTGGTATGCGGTTTGGTTTCTCAGGCCTTGACTGCGGCTCGCCTCGCCCCGGCGCGCGAGGCAAGGAACCTGCGGAACTCCTGGGCCAGGCCTTGCGGCTCGGGGCCCTTTGCGGTGACGAGCAGAAAATCGCGGTGGATGCGCAGGCCTTTGATTTCGACAATCTTAAAGCTGTGCCCCAGACGCAAATCCTTGGCAATTGCCCAGCGCGAAACGAATCCAACGCCGAGACCTGCTTCTACTGCCGATTTGATCGCCTCTGTGGAGTCGAGTTCCATCACGACCTGAAGCGCGCGGCGCTTGATCCCTTGCCGCTCCAGCGCCATCTCGGTAATTCTGCGTGTGCCCGATCCGCGTTCTCGCATCAGAAGAGGAGCCGCAACCAGATCGGCGCATGTGATGGAGGCCTGTTCCGTCCACTCGTGCGCGGCGGGCGCTATCAGCAGGATTTCGTCGCGCAGAAAGGGTTCGGTACGCACGTCTCGGGTTCGCGGCGGTCCTTCAATGAATCCAAGGGCAATTTTCTTTTCCCTGATAGCGCTCACAATGTGTTCGGTATTGCCGCTCAGCAGCGTGGGCAAAACACGGGGATTCTCCGCGCGAAACTCGCCGAGCAGGCGCGGCAAAACGTACTGCGCGATCGTCGTAGAAGCGCCGAGAGTGAGCCTGCCGGCATGATCTCCGGTCAGAGCGGCGATTTCCTGCTCCGCCCGCGCCATAATCTGCTGCACGCGCCGCGTGCACTTGAGCAGCACCGTTCCCGCCGCCGTCAATCCGGCATGCGGTCCGGAGCGATCGAAGAGCTGAACGCCGAGGTCTTCCTCAAGAGCCTTGATCTGAAGGCTTACCGCGGGCTGCGTCAGGTAAAGCTCTTCGGCGGCTTTGCGAAAGCTTTGCTGTTCCGCGACAGTTCGGAAGACAACCAGGCGGAAGTTCTCGAGACTTGCCATTGATTCATTAGAACATTCACGAATCAGATTTGGCGTTGTCGCTTCGGGATTGGTTCACGAAGTTGCCGATTGCAGCGCGTCGTGGGTTTCTGCGCGGAGAGCAAATTCACGGGCAGCAGCGAGAATGCCCGAAACCCATTGCGGCGTGGCCGTGGCATGAAGATGCGTGTATGCCGCAAAAACATTCTGTGTGATGAGGCCATCGCGGCTGGCGAAGCACCCAGTGCCGCGGAGGACTGCGCATGCGGAGGCTACGGCTTCGGAACCGCTAACGATGCGCGAATAGTGGAACTCGTGCCCGCGTAAAACGGCGCCCTGCGAAAAAAATGGATTCGACGCATCGACGCGCAGCTCACTGTAGCCGTGGCCTTGCGGCGTGGCAAAGGCTTCGACGTCGATGGGAAGCACGTTGGCCATGGGGTAGCGGACGCCTTGCCAGCTAAGGGTTCGCGCCAGAAGCATCAGTCCACCACACTCGGCATAGACGGGAAGGCCGGTGGTGCAAGCCTCGCGAAGCGACTTCAGAAAACTAGTATTGGCCGAGAGCGCATTCGCATGCGTCTCCGGAAATCCGCCTCCAATATAGAGAGCGTGAAGGCCTGTGGGGAGGGAAGTTGCATGGAGCGCTGAGATGGGCACTAACTCGGCGCCCGCACGCTCCAGCTCCTCAAGATTCTCAGGGTAGTAAAACGTGAATGCCGAATCCCGAAGGTATCCAATCCTGAGACCGTGGGCATCTGGTAATGGCGTGTGTGCGTCTGCGTGGGCTGCGAGTGCAGGGGCACTGCGAGCGATGGTCAGCAGCGCATCGAGATCAACACGATCTTTCATCCATTCGAGAAGATTGCGCTCCACGCTGCCCATGGTCTGATGTTCATCGGGAGGAATCAATCCCAGATGACGCTCGGGAAGGAGATTTTTCTGAAGACGAGGCAGTGCGCCGATGACCGGGATGGAGCAAACCGATTCGATGGCTTCACGGAGAACTCGCTCATGCCGCTGGCCGTTGACTTGATTCAGTACAACGCCTTGAATTGAGGCGCGAGGGTCAAGTTTCTGGCAACCCAGGACCAGCGCGGCAGCCGTGCGTGTCATTTTGGTGGCATCGAGCACAAGCACGATGGGTGCGGCAAGGATTTCAGCGAGGTTTGCGCTCGAATAGGTGCCGGCGGCGTCGAGCCCATCGAAGAGTCCGCGGTTGCCCTCGATTACATTGATGCCACTGCGAGTACCATGGCGCACAAACGAGGCGCGCACCGTTTCGGCGCCCATCAGGAATGCGTCGAGATTGCGAGCCGGATGTGCCGAAGCCCATGCGAGCCACGCAGGGTCGATGTAGTCCGGCCCCTTTTTGAAGGCGCGAACGTCGAGCCCCGCGCGGCGGAGCAGCAACAAAAGGCCCAGAGTGACGATGGTCTTGCCGGAGCCACCGGAGAGCCCTGCAACGAGCAGGCGCGGCATAGAAGGTTTGGCGTTCACAATCGAATGCGGCCGCAGCAGGCCTATTCCGCGCCTTCCTTGGGAGGAAGCTGGATGTATGAGCCTCCGAGATAGCTGTAAATGCAGCGGCCGGAGTCAATGAGAATGCGGATCGCTTTTTTGCAGTCGTCCTTGCTGCAGGCTCCCTCGCCGTGGCGCGCAATCATCTCCTTGATAAGATCGCCCGCTTTCAGGTTTTTCTTTCCGGCACATTCGGCAACCAGCTGGTACATCTCTTCCGCCAAGGTTTCAATGGGAACCGCGGCCATGTCTGTCATACTCCTCCCTCTTTCTGCGTTGCATGCGAAGCCACCAGTTGTTGCAGGCGTTCGCGAAGGCGAACCACCTCGCCGACTACAAGCGTCGCCGGCGGCTCGATGTTTGTGCGCCGCACCTCCGCGGCGATGCTCTCAAGCGTGCCCGTGACAACGCGTTCACTCTCGCAATAGGCCATCTGGATCATTGCCGCCGGCGTGGCCGGAGAGCGGCCCGCGGCGATCAACTTGCGCGCAATGGTCTCAATGTTGTGAACGCCCATGAGAAAGACCGCCGTGCCGATGCGCGCCACGGCCTCCCAGTCTACGCGATCCCCGCTGCCGTCTGCACTGTGCCCCGTCACAATGACGACCGAGGAGGACGACTCGCGATGGGTCACTGCGATGCCGGCGCTGAGCGGAGCTGAGAGGCAGGATGAGACGCCGGGAACAACCTCGAAAGGGATTCCGTGTTCGGCTAAATACTCCACCTCTTCTCCGCCGCGCCCAAACAGAAACGGGTCGCCACCCTTTAGACGAACCACAGTTTTGCCTTGCCGCGCCTTTTCGACAAGAAGTGTGTGAATCTCGTCCTGGCGCGCGTGATGGCCGGGTTCCTTACCCATGTAGATTTTTTCCGCGGAGGGTTTGGCCAAGGCGAGGACTCCTTCATGGATGAGACGGTCGTACACGAGGACATCGGCGGCGCGAATGCGCTCAGCGGCGCGCAGAGTGAGAAGGCCGGGATCGCCCGGGCCGGCGCCGACCAGAATCACTTTTCCATGCTGGTCTTCGCGCGCGGCCGGGGGAGCAGTTCCCGCTTCGGTTTTAAGAGGTTGGACTACGAACGCCATTCAAGGTTCTCCAGTCAGCCCCAAATTTGACTAACTTTCTACTTCCTCTCGCACCGAGAGCACGATCTTGTAAAACACTGTGATGAGAAACGCACCGACCGACCAGATTCCTGCAACAATGGTCCACTCCGGCAGCGTAGGCGCATAGTGTGCGACCGTGCCCAGCGGCGACGGCACAAAGCCACCCACGATCAAGCCCAGGCCTTTCTCGAGCCAGAGCGAGGCGAACACCAGGATGCACGCGAGAGGCAGTTGCGTCCGGCGCCAGACGGGCGTGAACAAAATGGCAAGCGCGGCAATTGCGAACACTGCCGAAACCCACATCCAGGGAGCAAGATTATGCCCGCCACCGAGCAGATAGAGATATTCAAAGTGCACGGTGTGTTCCGGGATCGCCGCGTAAAACACCGTAAAAACCTCGACAAGCACAAAAAAGACATTGATTGCCATGGCATAGGTCATGATGATGGCGAGTTTGCGAATGGCGTCCTTGCCCACATCGTAGGCAGTGAGCTTGCGCAGCGCGAGGCTAAGCAGGATAAGCAATGCCGGGCCGGAAGAGAATGCTGAGGCGAGAAAGCGAGGCGCAAGAATCGCGGTGAGCCAGAACGAACGGCCGGCAAGGCCGCTGTAGAGAAATGCGGTGACGGTGTGGATGCTGATGGCCCAGGGGATGGAGAGGATCGCCAGGGGCTTGATCCATCCCGGCGCGGGTGATTCTTCGCGTTCCGCGCGAAGCGTGACGAAGGCAATGATCGCGTTCAACAGCAGGTAGCCGCTCAGAGAGATCATGTCCCAGAACATGAGCGAGCGAGGCGAGGGGTAGAGAATGATATTGAGCACGCGCGAAGGCTGACCGAGATCGACAAAGATGAAAAGGATGCACATGATCACGGCGGCGATGGCGAGAAACTCGCCAAGAATCGTGATGCGCGCGAATTGCTTTTCGCGGTGCAGGTAATAAGGCAACACAACCATGACGGCCGAAGCGGCGACACCGACAAAGAACGTGAATTGCGCGATGTAGAGTCCCCAGCTCACGTCGCGACTGAGGCCGGTGATGCCCAGACCCTGATCCAGTTGCCGCAAGTAAAAGCAGAAGCCGGCAGCGATGATGCACAGGAGAAAGAGTAGCCACATCCAGTAGCGGCGGCTTCCTTTGAGCGCGTTGTCGAGCATCAACATGGCATCAGACCAGGTAAAAAACCGATGGGCCGGTTCCGAGTTCCGGTTCGCGCTGGACGGCAAAGCGCTCGCGCAGCAGTTGGCGGGGCTCGGAGTCCGGATCCGCCAGATTGCCGAAGGTGAATACGTGCTGAGGGCAGGCATCGACGCAGGCCGGCTTGAGGCCGCGCGCCAGCCGCTCCTCGCAGAAGTTGCACTTTTCTACCACGCCTTTGGTGCGTGTGGGGAAATCGGGATTGATGCTGGAGATGCTGGGCCGCGGATCTTCCCAATTAAAACTGCGCGAGCCATAGGGGCAGGCGGCAACACAGTAGCGGCAGCCGATGCAGCGATGCCAATCCATCATCACGATGCCGTCGTCGCGTTTCCATGTGGCCTGCGTAGGACAGACGCGCGTGCAGGGCGGATCGGCGCAGTGGTTGCAAAGCAGCGGGACCATCATCTCCGCGTAGGATTGAGGGGCGTAGCCAGTTTGCGCGGAAGGAAAGGCGGTGGCATACGGTTCGTTCCAGATCCATTTTACTTCGTGCGCACGGTTGGCAATCTGCGGAACGTTGTGCGCAGTGTTGCAGGCATGGATGCAGGCGTTGCAGCCATCCTTCTCGCGGCATTTCCTGAGATCGATCACCATTCCCCAGCGCACAGGTTGTGCCGACACGACACGCGCGCCTGTTGCGGGCTGGGTGACGGATCGCGCTGCCTGCTTGCATCCAGCCGCAAGGAGCGAAAGGCCGGACAGGCGCAGAAAATCCTTGCGCGTAATCTTCATGGCGTGCTCCGAACTGTGCTGAGGGCGACAGTTTGCGGATCGCTGTGGCAGTTCCAGCAGTACGGACCGGAGACGCCGGAATACGCGTGGCACCGGTCGCAGAATCCGGCCTTATTGTGACAGCCGAGGCAGGTGCGCGTGAGGCTTTTCTCGTAGACTTTGCCGTTGAACGCGACAAAGCGACGGTCGCCACGGCGCACTACATCTTCGCGCCATTGGATCAGCATCTTCATGTGTGCGGCGCGCATGGTGTCGGCCGGGGCAACGCATTCTTTCTGGTTTACGGGCAGCTCGAGGTTAGGAGGTT
>Ga0224555_1005366_pt1 | contig 10816 bp, 8 predicted proteins | sample 714S23034metaG_FD_180687 | JGI IMG/M metagenome (GOLD analysis project Ga0224555, IMG submission 180687) | Peat soil microbial communities from Stordalen Mire, Sweden - 717 S2 30-34 | ecosystem: Environmental > Terrestrial > Soil > Wetlands > Peat | place: Sweden: Norrbotten County, Stordalen...
GCAGCACCGGCCTTCTGGGCGGCCTCGGCTGCATCCCAGGCGAGGTCGACCGCCTCAAAATCGCTCGGCTCAATCACGTAGCCATCGATATTTCGCCGATTCAGGACCCCGTCGCGGTCCAAAAACAAAGCAGGCCGAGGCGCCGAGCCAGCTTCACCGCGTATGTAGCGGAACACGAATCGACAATTTCAACGAAAGCGGCAGACGCAATATTTGAGGCGACCGGTGGTTGCCCGACCACCCAAGACTAACGACATATAACACCTCGATCATCGGGGCTGAGTCAGCTCTGCTTTGCAACTGGTTCGAGCGCGTCACCATAGATGTCCTACTGCCGACTAGCGCGCGGGCCAAGTCGGGAACTCGACTATTTCGTTCGATCGCACGTCACCTTTCGGTCGAAACGACTGAAGAATTCTGCGTACCGATCGGCGTTTGCATCCCAACTATGTGGGTTATCAAAGCGCATATCGACTTTCGTCATCGATCGCTGCATGGCGTCGCGCAATCCGATCGCATCCTCGACGCCAGCGTAAGAGACGCCCTGATAATCCTGGCAGGCCTCTTGAAGTGCGGGAACCGTCGTCGTGACTATGGGAAGTCCAGCCTCCATCGCCAAGTTAACCGGGCCCGAAGCTGACGCACGGCGATACGGAGCAACTACGACATCGGCTTGTTCGAAGAGGTCCCTAACCCGATCATCGGGAATATATCCTGACAATATCTCATAGTTGTTCTCACCAGTACCTCGAATAATTCTCAATGCTGGCTCTGCATCGGCCCAGACTTCCCCGGCAATCGTCAGATGAACGCGCTCTCCGTCGCGGATCAGGGAGCGGAACGCTGCCGCGAGTTCATCGATACCTTTGTAGGGTCGAATAACACCAAAGAACAGAAATCTCACCGGATCTTCTTCGCGTCGCGACTCGCTCGCTACAGCCAATCCACTATGTCCGGCGTGTTCTAAAGGTCCCGGAAATACCACGGAGAACGGCAGTCGCTGAAGGGAAGGATAGGCTCGATGCATCATATTTATGTCGGATTTAGAATGAACTACTACTCCGGAAAGTACCCGAGCCAACTGACGCATGAGCACTCGGGCGTACGAGGTTACCAACGGAACAGCCGCCTCCCCGACGTCGGTTGATTCGTGCACCTCTATTACCACTTGTGCGCGGATCAGTCGAGCTGCCAACGCTATCGCCAGGTAGCTATGAGCGGTTGCAGCCGTCCACCATTGGAGGAGGACTACCTTCGGTCGTCGCCTCCATAGAAATTGGATCGCTCGATACAATGAGAGCCCCCAATACCAATCGAGACCCTCATATGTCGGAACCTTCTCAAGGCGCAAGACTTCGGATCCGTACATTCCTATTCTCCTGCGCCCCGGATAAAAGCGACGCGGGCACAATTCTCGAATCAGTAGGGCACTCACGGAATCACCTCGCCGGGCGAATGCATTCGCTATCGAGGCGGTGTGATATCCGATACCCGAGAGGAAACGAGGCCCTGGACCAACAACCATTAACGCATCTGATCCATTTTCGAACTTCGTATGCCTAATCTCGGCGGATTGGTCAGATCGTTGTGCCTTAATGCGGATACCTCTCGACCTAGTTAGCTGTGGCACGCCCGCCCCTTATCGCAGCGCTCGGCATCGCGCTCCCACCTGCCGCCTCCACGCGGACCGCATGTTCCTGTCCAAAACCACCGTGCATGCCTAGGGTTGCAAGCGTGGCCTCCATGTACCAGATCCTTTCCAGATCGTAATAATTCACTCGTGCCACTCCTGAAGACTTCTGAATTCGACCCTATTCACACTCACCCGACAGTGGGTTCCACACTATGGGCCCGAACTGCGCGCTATTGGAAAGAGGATACGCTCCACAAGAGCAAAGATTATGTGACCGCATACCATGTGAAGTTCTTGAATCTTGGCCGTTTCGCTAGCCGGTACACACAACATATGTTGGGCAATGCTCATATCCCTGGGCTCGGAGCCGGTGAACGACACTGTTGTTATGCCCTTTGTCTTCGCTGCCTCGAGTGCGCGTACGACATTTACGGAGCGACCTGAGGTCGAAATGCCAATGAGAACGTCACCAGCACGTCCGAGCGCTTCGACCTGCCGAGAGAAAACGGTATCGAATCCATAATCATTGCCCAGCGCGGTGAGAGCCGACGTGTCAACGGTCAAGGCAATGCCGGCAGCGGGTGCCCGGTCGTAATTTTGGCGCCCAACCAATTCAGCGGCCAGGTGCTGCGAGTCCGCAGCCGACCCACCATTTCCGCAAAACAAGACCTTCCCACCGGCACGCAGTGATTCTACGATCTCGCCCGCAATATCCGTCAGGATCTGTGTGTAGTGGGGACTCGCTAAGGCGTCCAGAGCGACACGGCTCTTAGCGATCTCCCCATCGATGAACGTCGAAACACTGGTATTTATCGCAGTGACCACGCTACTGCTCCTTCCGACATAAAGTGTGCTTGCTGTACCACGCCGACCTGCAGGTCATCGAGAGCCCGCATGACCGCCGGCCGCCGGACTGGATCCGTTAGAAACAAAACGTGCCCTCCGCCGCCTGCGCCGGACACCTTTCCGGCCATCGCGCCAGCCTTTCGGGCAACATCAAAGCAATGTTCGATATGGGAGTTCGAAATCCCTTCTGCTAATTGCTTCTTCGCCTGCCAGCCTCGATCAAGAACTTCGGCGAGTTGCGCGAAGTCTCCCTTGAGAAGAGCCTCCTTCATCGCAATCGCCTCATCTTTGAGCCTGTGAGTCGCTGCGAGTTGCGACGCCGATCCCGATGATATGTATTTACTCTGCCGCTCAATTATTTCGGCAGAATCGCGCGAGACTCCGGAATGGAATAAAACAATTGAGGCCTCTAGTTCACGTAAGGTTGCCTCCTTGATTCGCAAGGGATTAACGATAACCCGCCCGGCAGGCCCAAACTCCATTACATTAAACCCACCAAACGTCGCCGCGTATTGATCCTGGCTTCCCCCCGCCTGTCCATAGTCCTCGCGTTCGATCTCGAATGCGAGGCGTGCGACGTCATACTCTCCAAGTGGCAAGGCAAAGAATTCGCGGAAAGCCTCAACAACTGAAACAACCAAGGTCGAGGAAGATCCCAAGCCCGATCCAGGAGGCGCATCCGAGACCGTAGTCAGACAAATCCCGGGCCGGCCTAGATCGAAATCCCGAGTCAACCGCTCATAAATGGCTCGGTGCAGATTCAGCTGAGTAGGCGCAGCCTCAGCGGACTCACAACCAACAGTCAGATGGTCGGTGACCTCAATATCCGGTGCTCGGAATTCAATGGTGCCATCCCGGGTTTCTTCAAGCGTCGCGTAACAGTATCGATCGATAGTGGCGTTCAGGACAATGCCACCGTACGCGTCACAGTAGGGCGACACATCCGTTCCTCCCCCCGCAAGGCCAAGCCGCAAGGGCGCGCGAGAACGGACGCGGCGGATCGCTCGCTGGCCGTTGCGCTCGCGAACTCCGTTGCCAGCCTCTAAACAATAGTTGGCCATCACAGTGTGTGCAGGCATGTTTCTCCCTTAGTTCTCGCCGAGGACGTTCTGCTCTTGGAAGACTTCTGGCCCCAGACAGCCGGTATTTGTGCACCGTATAGGGCACCTTTACGCCGTTGCTCCATAACACTACGGAAAAAGGCCGGGACACCTCGGAGCATCCCTCTCATTTCGGTTCGGAGAAGACTAGCGGGAAAGCTACGCCTCGTCGCTGTTCGAACTGAGTCCTTTCCTCGCATGTCTTTAGTGGCCGCGGGAATCAATGGCAACAATGAAAGTAGGAGCTTCGGCTTGTAGCATATTAATGCGGCGTAGTAAGCAGTCAGACCAGTGCCGTACGCATGCAACTGCCTTTTTAAGGCGACAACCGTGTCACGATGATAATGCCAGGTTAGTGCTGTGGGTTGGTAAACTATGGTGTGCTTGGCAAGTAGCGTGCGCGTGAAAGCGAACGTGTCTTCCGTTGCCATAGCTGGCGTGCCTGCACCTAATGCGACGTGAAAGCCTTCGATATCAATCAAGACTTCGCGACGGAAGCTCATGTTTGCGCCGGTGCCAAATGCCGGTAGTGGGTAGAGCGGGCTCTGCGAATGCGCGGAGTCGAAAATCTCTCGATTGAACCCGCGTCCCTTGCTGTGTCCCCCAAACTCTTCGTACCATAGTTGCGGTTCAGTCCTCAGCTCGGCCGGAAGAACCATACCTGTGACGCAGCCGACATTCGACCTAGCCGAGAAGCCTCGTACTACTTCGGCCAGCAAGTATCTGTCAGGCACCTCGTCGTCGTCTAAGAACGTGATGATATCGGCTCGCGCGGCTCGCCAACCGGTGTTTCGAGCCCACGAGAGACCGGCGCGGGGTTCCAGCACATAGCTGACTGGCACCGAGAGGTCCAGCGATTCTAATGCGGCTGAAACCGCACCCGGATCTGCTGGTGCATTGTCAACAACGATAATCTCATAGCTTGGGTACTCCTGGCGGGCAAGCTGACGTACGCAATCAGCAAGGCGTGCAGGCCGGTCCCGAGTACATAGGACCACTGATATGTCGGGTGCGTTTTCGAGCAATTGCTCTCGCGCGGCCACGAAGGCTAGTTGATTTGGGTCGAGCTGTAAACCGACGACCGGTATCTCGCTGATCAGCGGCAGACCGCTCTCGGCTAGACGAGCATTTATCTTGGACCGAAACGACAGCGACGCCGAAGCGGCCGCAGCGCTTGGAAGCGAATCGGTGTTCTCAACTTCGAAGTCGGTGTACCCGAGCGGCTCCGTTCCTATCAGCACGAGAAGATGAACCCGAGCGCGTCCTTCATTCCCGGACTTTTCCTGTTGAATGGTCGGAAATGGATGCAAGATATCCCACTGAGCAACACAAAATGGACGAAAGGACCCGCGGCCGTCGTGGGTGGGATGAGCCATCAGTGCATTCGGCGAACCTACACTCGAGGGGAGAACTCCCTTGGTCGCGGGACCGCCAGGCTCGGAATCTATGGGCACAGAATGTCTCCTTCGTACTAGCATCTCCGTCAGGAAGCCCGCAGCAGTCCATAGCAGTCCCGCGAATATTGCGGCGCTACGTTCGAGATTCGCGACGTCACCTTGAAATATTGCCAGGCGCAGCTCACGGAGAAACGCGAAGGGGAGAACCCTCGTCGCGTATCGCCGCTCCGCGGCAGTGCTGGCGCCGATCCCCATGAGCCTTGCCAAAGCGGCTTTACCACGGCCCTCGTACCAGCAACGCTTAAGAAAAAAACCTGGCGTACTTCTGGCCAAAGAAACCTTGTGTGTGGCCTCTGCTGACGGATCATATAGCCAATAACCCGAAGGCAAGGCTCGTCGCACCCGGAGACACAAATCAGTGTCTTCAGGGCCATAAGCTCCGCGGGTTCTACCGAAACTTGCGCGGAAACCGCCCACGGCGTCGAATGCACTGCGCCGGATCGCCATGCTACCTGTCCACACGTTTCTAACGGGCGTCGCTACCTTCGGCATACCCGCGTACGAGCCGCCAACAACCCAATCGAATTCGTGTGGAAACCAACGCGGGCGAGTTCCGGGCCACTGTGGTGTGAGCCCGCCACCTACTCCGACGACCTTTGCGTCGCTGAAGTGCCGGCACAGGGAGCGTAGCCAGTCGGGTGCGGCAAACGCGTCGTCATCCAGAAAAACTACGATTTCGCCCCGGCTGTGCAGGACACCTGTATTACGTGCTCCGGAAGCTCCCTTCGGTCCTAGGTTTTCAAGGATCGTGACACGCCTTACACGCCTCCATTTGGCCCTTGCGTGCTGCGCGAGGCCCGGGTTGTGGTCTAGAACCAAAATTACTTCGAGAGGAGGCGAAGACTGGCAAAGCGCCGAGGCTACGGCCTTGACAATGTCGTGCCAGCGATCCTCCGTATAAGCAGCAATGATTACAGAGACAGAGAGCGCTCCTGTCGAGGTCTCGCGGCGGCTTGACCATGCCGTGGCGATGTCACGCGCGGCGCGCGGTGGATGGGAAGAGATGCTCACGGTTGGTCCTTAAATATTGGCGCGTGTTTGCTGATAAGCAGTCGAGGGCGCTCACGCGCACCATTGCCTTTGCTAAAACCGTTCGACTGCGTCGCCCTCGGGGCCAGTAGCGATTTGAACCGCTCGTAAACTTGATCAGGTTTCCCAACTTGCACCAAAGTGGCCGAGTGAATGTCGTCGCGGCTGACTTCGCCAGTTTCCCACTCACGGTCATCTGCGTTAGAAACCTCTCGTTCCCCGGCGCGGTGATTGTTTTCCACCTCAGTGTCCTGCTGATCGAACCGACCCCGGGCCTTACGGATGTGCGGCCAGAAAATAGCTGCTTCCACCACCATTGCAATGCCGAGCGCTATTCCAATACCAGTTACGCCACCGAACTTCAGCCCCACCTGTACAGCTATGAGTTCCAGTGCTGCGCCCAGAACTGTTGCCTTCGCTGCCTTGCCCAGTGCGCCTTGGGCTCTCCTCACCGCGATATAGATCGATTTCATTGCATGTGCGAATGTACAAATCGCCAGCGCAATAAGGCAATAGCGGGCCTGTTCATACCCAGGGCCGAAAATCGCCAAGAGCGGAGATGCCAAGATAGGAGCTCCCACCGCGGCGAGGACAGATACCCCTGCTGAGAGCCGAAGTGCCGTGTCGAGCCCACTACCGACGTGCTCCGGGTTCTCACTATCGAGCGCGAACGTCGCGATAGCGAGTTGGTAAGGAACAACCCAGACAAACGTAACTAAAAGGAGAGCCGCGTAGAAGCCCGCGTTTGCCTGATGGCTTAGCTGGGCGGCAACCATGATCGGCATGGCCAGTACCGGCCCCTGTGTCGCGAGGTTGACGCAATGATGACCCGCTGCAGTGCGCCACAGCGGATAAAACCCGCGGAGAGATGGCATTGTCTTCAACCATTCGTGCGTCGCCTCGGTACGCAGTGCGAGCATCAGCAACGAGATAAGGTTTCCCAGAAGCCAAACTGAAAAAATGACTTGCAGTGACAGACCGATTGCAACTGCGGCGAGGGGGAGCGCGATTAGCTTAGTTAGCGAGAAAACAAGATTGCGTGACACCTGCCGCTCGCTTCGTTGAACGCCAATCAGCGCGCCGTCCAACACAATCGTTACCGTGGTTACGGCTGTGCCCACGCCGAAGAGCGCTACGCCGATCGGCGTGGCGTAGATCGATTCACCCGTCCTACCGGCGATGTGAGAGATAACTGCATATCCCGCTGCACTGGCAAACGCTACGAGGCCGGCGATCCCCAGACTCGTCACGACGAGACGCCTTAAACCGGCACCGCCGTGATTCTGGAGTTCGGCAGTCAGCAGTGTATGAAGACCCAGCGTGCAAAACATCGCAATGAGCTGCATTGCCGAGATAACTGCAGCCGCGCGCCCAACGACTTCGGTGGTGGTGATGTGGGCGGCGACTGCCCAAAACACGAATCCCAGCCCGGAAGTCACGACGGTCGTGCTATAGAGCGAGAGCGCAATCGCGATGACAAGGCGCCCACCAGATTTCCGGCCGTCGCTACGCTCAAGTCCAAGACCAAGCGGTCGCTTCCGTGAGCTCTGCGCCGCACGATGGCGGGCGCCCACGCTTTCACGCCCTGACAAACCACACCGTCCGATACGGAGGGTGTGCGGTGCTGCCTCGATACACCGAAGCTACTGCTTTTTTACCCTCCACGGAGAAGAACTTGGTCCACAATTGGCTCGGAGCCAGCGTCACTCGACGCGTCGTAACATGCTCACTCATGTTCATGACGACTGTGAATTCTTCGTTCGACGACTCATGGCTTTTGATACCTAATACAGCTCCCGTCGCACCCACAGGAGATTTTGTCGGGCCATCCGGGACAAGCCACACTTCGGTGAAAGGCATTTCCCGATGATTTCTATCGCTTAGGGATATGACTATTGTCGCGGTTACCATAAGTATGGAGGCAAATAATTTCGCGCCAGCAACCCAGGTTAGGTTTAGGGAACCCCGGCGCGTCCGATTCAGTAGACTGCCTGCGCCGCGCAGACGCGCTACCACGTAGGCAATGAGCGTTGTCGCGGCGGCGTACGTGACCCAATTCGACTGGACTAGGCCTGATGGAATGTAATTGAGAATCAGGCCACCGACCATGCCTGCCCCTAAAGAGCAAGCAATTATGGCGACTAATCGCGCAGTGCCGCTTGCCTGACCGGGCAGGATCGCGCTTGCCAGGGCGACTCCCGTCAGGATAAAACAAAGAACTGATGCCGTAACATTCGATATCTCGCGCGGAATGGATGGCAGTACTGATGCGCCGTAGCACGCCAGAGCGGCTAAAGCGATAAGGTCGAATTTGCATAGTCTAGCTCTCATGGTAGCTCCTGACTCCACGGACGTAGTCGAAGCTTCGTAGGTCGTAGAAATGGCCAATGCCCGAGTCGTAAATTCGAGATATTCCGGGAATATTGTCGAACTTGACTAGGTCTTCGGGCTGTAAAAACTTGCCCTCGCAACCAACGACGTCTATCGGGAAGTATTTTCCAGTAGGAGGAAGGGGCTTAACCCCAATACGCGTGTCCACGTCTAAGTATGTTACGTCCTGGGTGTCGATAAACGCAACGTCCGCTGGCGTGAGGCGATCGTGGTAGTAAAGATATCCGGGGTATCCAATGGAATCCAGCTCGGCAACCGTTGCCAGGAGAATTCCCGATGTAAAGTCGGCAAAGAAACGGGAACCGCGTTGAAGGTTTGTTGCCGCCCACTCGGCCCTGCTCGTGCCTACGGCGTCTATTCCACTTGCCCAACCTTCGATCCAAAACACACCCGGAAGTCGCTGCCAATATGCCGGCAAACCGATGGTAATTGAAAACAGAAGAAGTACGATGGCGACTGCTGTTGCACTCACGAGGCCGCCTGACACGTCGCTTAGCGCGAGGACTGACCTACGGCGAAGACCAAGAGCACGTGATGCAAGACGCTCCAAAACTATTGCCACTGCTAGCGCGGTGAAGAGCGAAACGTACGCAAACATGCGGGATGCGAGTTCGCCCCCGTCCGCTGCAAGTATGCGTACTGCCATCACCAGTCCATAAGATCCGAACGCAACCCAGATAAATGACCGCTCCAATGGCGGCCTGTAACGCGCAAACCTAACGTCGGCAGCGAGCCTAACGCTCGCGGCGAGAAGTACTATCGTGAGAACAATGCCGACGGGATTGACGACCGAATCGAACAGTGGCGTCGCCGGCGCCCACGGGGAGTCCTTCACATTTCCTTGGACAGCACCAAACTCGGTTAGGCCACTTAGAAGTTGCTTGATAGAGTTGCCGAGGTAATCGCGGGTCATAGGTGCGAAGAAGGACATCCAGCATCCGACGATAAGTGCCGCTGACCCAGCACAGAGCGCGATAGGCCGTGAAAGATTGGGAGCGCCGCGGAACAGCGAAGTCGTCAGTGCAAGGACTCCCAAGAAAACAACTGTCGCTACCGCCGACACGTGATGCGTCATCGCGACAATCGCGACACAAGCCAACAGGCCGGCGAAGCTCTGGTAGCGGCCGCGCCGGCGGATCGCGAAGCGGATCGAAAAGAAAAGGGATAGAGTCACAAATGGCAATGCCGCAGTTTCATAGACGAATGAGGTACCAAAATAGTGAGCTTGAGGGCTCACCACCATATAAAGTGTTGCCCCGATGCACGCTGTGTAGGAGGATCTCGATACCTCGCGGAAGAGTAGCAGGACACAAGCTGTCAGCAAAAGGTGCGAGACACCGGCGATGATAACGCCCGCAACGAATGGGCCGACCGACGATACCTGGGCCAGCTCGGCAGTGACATTCTCCATGCCTGGATAGCTAGGGCTAATCGGAAGGCCAAAGTTCCACCCGAATAGATGGTTTGTTGTGAGGACGTTGAGCAGTGATCGATAATGCTGCAGTTCATCCGGCCACGTGAACATATGAGGGCTGTATGCCCACCGAATCATCGCCTGACCACCAGCGTACAGAAGTGCCAAGCATTCGCGGTCGCGGGGCGCAGTAGATGGGCTCAGTACGCGAAAAAAGATGAAACCGAAAATGAGTACTTGCCCGGTCCAGAAGAATGGTTCGGCGAAACTTAAACCCTCTCTGGCCCGAGCATAGGCTAAGGCTACGAGTAAAACGCCTGTTGCAACGACCAACACAGCGTCGGGTATGGCATTGCCAGCGTCCGTGTGTACCGGATCCAATGACCTTAGATCCGACCTGAGATCATCAATATGACCGGCAAGAGACGGAGGCTGAGTAACGTCAACGCTCACCATTAACCCAGCACCTCTTGTTGTTTACGGCGATGATTTGGAAGTTGTTGCTGTCATTTCGTAACTGGCTCGTGTCCGTTAGTCGGCAGGTATACGATCGCCGGCCGGTATCCGGGGGGCGCGTGTCCGTTTCCGTTCGTCGAGTATGCGGCCGCGGGCTTCGGGTATCCCGTGGTTGTCGAGGGTTCCGGTTCGGCCGGGTATCCAGCCGCTGGCGGGCGCGCCACCACCTTGAGGCGTGACCCATATTTGCCAGCAGCACCACTGGCCGCGCCGGCCGCGGCGCCCAAAGCTGCGGCCCCCGGCAGCCCGCCAAATGCGAATGGGAAACCTAGTCCGGCGCCAAAGTCGGCGCCTGGCGGTGCCAACGGCACACCCGCGGGAAGCAGCATCTGCGGCGGAGGCGCCGCCGCCCAAAGCCAACTCGGCGGCACCGACAACCCCCCCAACGAAGGCGCGTCGCCCACGCTACCCGAGGCTCCGGAGTACCCAT
>Ga0224555_1005367_pt1 | contig 10815 bp, 8 predicted proteins | sample 714S23034metaG_FD_180687 | JGI IMG/M metagenome (GOLD analysis project Ga0224555, IMG submission 180687) | Peat soil microbial communities from Stordalen Mire, Sweden - 717 S2 30-34 | ecosystem: Environmental > Terrestrial > Soil > Wetlands > Peat | place: Sweden: Norrbotten County, Stordalen...
GCTTCTGAGCGGAACGTCCGTCTCGCCGATTTTGAGGTGTACGTTTTCCAATGACAGGTGCGTGGAATCGACGGCGCCGGCTGCGGACGGCACGGCCGTGTAAGTGACCTGGCCCACTACTTTGGAGCCGGCTTTGGCCGCGATGACGCCGCCTACCTCCATGTCTTTGGCAAGCACGAAGGTAACCGGCCTCGCGGTTTGCGGCGCGGCCGAACGCAGGTCCTCCACGGAAAACAGCGACACCGGGGTGCCGTCGCGCAGAATGGGCTGCGACCGCGCCAGCCTTTTCGTCACATGGGTCGTCAGCTTGCGGTAGATGAATTCCTGCATCAGATGAGAGGATGCCCTGCCGCTGAAACCCAGCAGAAAACCATGGAAAGCGCGCAGTCCCGGGCGGGAGGTACTGGGGTAGTAGAGGGTTGAGATCTCGCGCGCGGCGAGGCCGCCGAGCATATCGGAATAGTCGGGCTGCCAGCGACCGTTGTCGCCCTTGGCAACGAAAGCGGTCCCGATGGCGTAAAGAAATCGCGAACCCAAACTGCCGGTTCCTTTATAGAAATAGCGCGGGTCCTGGTGAAACACGGATTGGGTGAGGGTATGGCCGATTAAGACATGGATGGCGCCGGTGGCATAGTCCGCGCCAAAGCGCTTGCCATACCCTTCCATGCCCTGGCCGAACTGGCGGTCGGTGTTATGCCACTGCTCGATTCCGGCGCCGATTGCGTTGCCCAGGATAACCTCCGGATCGATGAGGGTTCGCAAGCCGAGCTGAAATTTCTGGGCGGCGGTCAAAGGCGCGGCATTGGGCTCGTAGCTGACGTAGAAGTTCGGAAAGATGCCGAGCAGCCGCTGCTTCTCCTCGGCATGCAGCTGCTGGAGAGCGAGTTCGTGCGGCGGAAGACCCACATCCACTTTGCTGACGACGGATGCGATCTGCAGAATGACCGGCGGAAGCGGCGGATTCTCCCCGGAAACCACTGAAACATTCGTGTTCTGATCCGTGAAACCGGCGGCCGTGATGGTGAGGGCGTAGGCACCTGGCTCGACAGCGGAGAAATGGAAGTAGCCCGTCTGGTCCGTGAGAGTGGTGCGCTGGGCAGCGGACCCGGCTGCCTGCAAGCTGACGATGGCGGCCTCGACCACCGATCCGGAGGAGTCGGTGACGGTGCCGCGGATGGTTCCGGCCACTGGGGCAGTTTGTGCCGCGCATGACTGTGCAACCAATAGGATGCAGAGGGATGGCATCACGGCAGCCCCCCACCACACACGCGATTGGCCGGACTGCAGGTGCGCACGCATGAACTGATTCTCACACCATCGCGGCACCGGGGGTTGGGGAAACTTGCAGGGATCGGAGGGTGTTCCGGGTAGGCTTCCTGCCGGACCGCATCACGCTGAAGTTGATGGTGCGGGACCTGAACTAGCCCAAACTAAAGAGGGACAGCAATTTGAGCGTCATAGGACAAAGCAGCCGTCATCCGCCATACAGAGCGCGGCCATGATGGCCTCCAGCGGGAAGGGAACCCGGGGCATCGTGCCCTGCAAAGGGTCGGATATCGCTGAGAGCTGAAAGCCTGGCGCATCGCCATCATGCTCTATGAGCGACGGTAGCGCATCGCGAAGGCGGCGGCACGGCCGTTCGACGACTGGCCCCCGAGGCTGGGAGCGGCGCACAACGGTAAAATGCCGATATTGACGGATATCACTTCGCTTGGCGCGGCAAAACCGCGGGCACTGGGCCGTTTCGCGGTGGCCGATTCTGCCCGAACCGGCGCCATCCCAAAGAGTGCCCCGGAGTCAATCTACGATAGGAATTGGCAGCCGTGAAGGTCAACTCCTGTTTTTCCCAGACATGCACGGCAGCCAGGGCGGGCATAGAGCCGAGTGTCAGTGCAAAGACGGATAACAGACCGGACGATCCCAGCATCCACATCTTCATGATTGGAATTCCTCCCACACGCAAGAGAGCAGCGGCGACCCGGGGGACATGTGCGCGGCGGAGTATGGGTAGGTCAGGGGCGCCATGCTTAGCAGATTGAGGATGCGCTCGCGTCCGGTCATGCGGATTGGCCTTTCGCCGCGGCTTCGATCACCAGGCGGCAGTTCTCCTCAACCTGCTCCTGATACTTCGGGAACATGCCGATGACTACAGTGTCGGTGGGCTTGGCGTAGCGGAAGGCGAGTTTCAATGCGTCGAGCCGGTCGGCGGGCGTCGCACAGTGCCGCGTGGCTGCGTACACTTTGAAGATGAGGCAAGGCTTCGCCGTCCGACTGACTCGCTCGAGCATGCGCTCGCGGTCCGGGTCCCAGAACATCTCCCCACTCACCGGGCGGCCGGCCAGCTTAGCCGTCTCCTCTGGCGTGCGGCTGAGGTTATACACGCAGGTCATGTAGAAATCGAAGTCCCAACCCTTGGACTCGACATAATCGACGACTTCGGGGATATGCGTTCCCAAGCCCACTTGGGCGCCTGTATCGCGGATGGCCTTCAACGCCTCCCGCGTCTCGTCGATCCGGCCCGATAGCCAGTATTTGTCGGTCTGAAAGCCGTGATGATAGATGCCGACGGGACGAAGGTCCGATGCTTCGCCCAGATTGCGTTTCAGATCGCCATACTCGGAGGCTGTCTGGGCGATCCACTGAATTCGGCCACCTTCCTGCCTGTACTCGTGCAGCAACCGCATGATGTGGCGGTCGGCGCGGGACTGCCAGGTGTTGATGCCGGCGCGTTCGCAGGCGGCGAGCAACTTCTTCGTGTTGGCCGTGGTGAAGTAGTCGCGCATCTCATCGCTCAGGTTGGACGACACGTGTGAGTTTGCGCTGACAGGGTTGCCGCCAACGATCAGACGGGAGATGGGGTGATCGCCCAGCCGGACCATGGGAAGCGGCGACGCGGTTCCGACCGCGACTAGCGCCGGAGCGGCCAGCAGAACAGTTCTTCTGGTGAGGTGGCCCATTCAATTGACTTCTATCACAGCCGTCGAGAGCACTAAAACCCGCAGGGTCACCCAGCCGACTTCAGTACGGCCCGGATGAGGGGTCAAACCCTGGGTATGCACCAGATCGTAGCGCCCCCTATGCGCACAAGCACTTGTGGCGCACGGTGTGTCCATCACTACCAAAGCGCGAGGACGCGCCGGCTGAACGCAGCGGGCCCGCCGCTGGAGATTTCGGCCGCCCAACAGGCGCCCTACTTCTTCGGAGGATTGATCATGATGTGCGCACCCGCCGTCCCTGGGTTCATCAGCCACGGCGCACCCTCGCTCGCTTTGGTGGACAGCCCGGTGGATTGGGTCGTAGCGAAAGGCACGTAAATCACCCAGCGCAGGTATGGGTCCTGCACCTTCCCGCTTGCGCCGTCGAAGCTCGTGCCCGTCAGCACATAGAGCGTTCGCGGCTCCCTCGGCATGGGGAGCTTCCCGTCCTCCACTTCCTTGAAGCGGATCTCGTTGCGCTTGGCTCCGGTCACCTTTTGCGCCAGGAGTTCACGGCCCCGCGCCATGAATGGCTCCAGATCCTTGTGGTAGCAGGCAACATTAAAGGCAGTCTTCGTGGGGTCCGTGGCGAGGCAGATCAGCTCGTTCTTGCCCTCCCGGATCTGCACCCGCGCGCCCTGCGCGTCATACCCGAGCACAGCCGCGCCTTCCCGCAATTCTTCCGGCGCCGCCAAAACCGCGCCCGCGATCTGGACCTGCGCGGACCGGACATCAGCCGCAGCCGCCATCGAAGCGAAGACCACCATCGGGAACACTATTGTCAATTTCATAGCAGACGCTCCCTCCGCACACGCCATACGGGCGATGCGCGCACGGCCCCTACATTATCACCCCAATCGGCGCGGGCGGCGCCGGTGCGCACGTCTTTCCAGACTGCTGGCGACGTCACGCGCGCGGCCGACGCCATCTTGTCGACGAAGCTTGCCAGCGCAATTACGATTCGCCTGGATCACATGGCGCAATTGGAATTTGGGCATGGCGGCATCTGTCGCCGAGGGCATACCGAATTGGTGGCGAGGGCCCAAGGCCACGTTCCCGGAAGGTGCCAGCGCCTCCGGCCCAATAGCTACCGATAATGACCCATAACGCCGCTGTCGAGGCGGTATGCCACCGTCGATCAAATGATGGCAGTTCGATCTCCGGTCCACACGGAGCGCCACCGGATACTGCGTGGATGAACCGATAGCCCCAGTGGAGCGTGATCGGAGGTGCCGAGTTTGATGAGCCGTGACTTCCCGGCCCGAGGGCCGGAGGGAGGACGCGGCGGCCGAACGGAATGGGCGAGCCCCGGCAGGGACGAGGTTTGCGGAGAGGGACAATCGGAACAACGACCAGAGATACACTCCCATGCGGTCCTACAATTGAGTTATGTTCCGAGTGGTATCCTCGACCTGCGCGGGTGCCAGAGGAAGAGAGAGCGGTTGCGTTGACGTAATGCTCGCCGCTTGCGGTGGCCTTCTGGTTGTCGTTCTTCTCCCTGGCGCCGCTTTCGGGCAGCCGTATGAAATCGGGGCAAACGTTGGGTACGGTTTCTATAGGAGTGGTACAATCTATTCGGACTCCGGAACGGCGCAAGCTGGCATTCGGAACCGTTTTGCCGCCGGCATCTTGCTTGGAGACGAGTTTTCAAATTACGTCTCTGCCGAGTTTCGTTATCTATATCACGACGGCCACCCTTACCTTCAGGCTCCGGGCGTGAAATCCGATATACAGGGTCAGTCTGACGCTCTGACGGGCGAGTTGCTCTTTCACTTCAAGCCACGCGAACGCCGTCTGCGGCCGTTTCTCTCAGGGGGTTCTGGCGCGAAGGAATATATAATCGCCGGTCCAGAGCCGTTCCCACAGCCAATTCCGCAAATCGCCAGCCTCACCGCGAACGATGTATGGAAGGTCGTCTTCAGCGTCGGCGGAGGCGTAAAGTTCCGCCCGATCCCACACATGCTCCTTCGGGTGGAATTGCGGGATTATCTCACCACATTCCCCAGACAGCAGATCGTTCCCGCCGCCCACAACACGGCCCGCGGAATCTTCGCGCAATTCACTCCTCTGTTCGGCGTCAGCTACGTCTTCGGATCGATTGCCGCCGAACGGAGGAACGACCGCTAACTGTTTTTCCGCGCGAAACGTCTTTTGGGCAAATCGCCGATATCACCAGATATCGCCGCGTTGGCCATGCGTCGAACCGCCGGCAAAAGGCGAACGGCGCGGTCGCAAGGAGCCCGCCACTCTTGCGGGGGTGGCGCGAAGTGCTGCGCGCTTACTTGGCGATTCGATAGCCGGTGTCTACGCGCAGGGCTGTTGACCGGACGCAAGCGCGTTTAGGGGGGAGTGGGCAGCCCAAGCCTCCAGCTAACGGGACACTGGCGAGCGTCTGCGTGTCGCTAGACAACTCGACACATCAAGCGCGCACACCTCAGACTGGGGAGCATCATAACGCGCTCCCGCAATTAGCGCTGCACGTTCTGAAAGCCGGGCCACGACTTGCGGGAAAGACAGGAACGCTCCGCTGCTGTTGTCCTTCCAGCCCCTCGCGCGGGCGTTCTGGTGCACCGGCAAGAGGACACCATGTCGCCCGTCCTTTGCTCTCAGATACTGCCCGCACAATTGTAACTCCAAAGCGTTCTCAAGTTCCTTCAGAGTCCAGCTTTCGGCGACCTTGATTTCCATCGCGACGGTTGCGCCCGTAGCCTTCGCACGGACGCGGACGTCGGGTTCCTTTTCACCACCAACATGTATCTCACGTTCGACTGAAAACGAGCGTCCCTGTTTGAGACGAAGTCTGTCCGCGACCCAGTTCTGAACGTCTATTTCGTGGCGAAGAGTTTTCAATGTTCCACCCTGAACAAAGTCCCCGTGTAGCAAGTCGTGCTGCATATCTTCCAGGCGGGATAGGAGCACGGATTGCAGATCCTTAGGCGTGCGTGGCTGGGATTCGTGATGTTGTTCAAAGGCGAGTGCTTCTGCGGGGAGCCACGGTGCACTCTCGGAGTCCTGAACTGCCCGATGCCGCGCCAAGGCTCGCAGTCTGGCGGGTGCGATCGGACAGCTAGGGTCCTCCTGGAGCTCGAGTAGCGCCAGAAAGGTGGCCGCACCCGGCGCATTCGCAAATCGATTGAAGAGGGCGGTGCCTGCATGGTAGGTCCGGTCGTTCTCGTCGATCTGGTCCATCTTCCCTGAGGGTCGTCTGCTCTCGGCAGCTGGGCTATTCGTTTTGAATGTCAGGCGGACAAGCTCCTCCAGTGTCTCGGGAGGCACATCGCGAGCTTTGAATGCCGGGCCCGACAGTGATTCGCCGAAAACGGCAACGAGAAAACGGTCGGTCCAACGCCCTTGCTCGTAGGCACTGAGTGACGCTAGTTTCGATTTGAGCCCCCTCAAAGCAACGGCTGGTGCGAGGCTGAAAACGGCACCGAGATACTGCGTAGCCACAACCACATCAGGTTCGCTTTCGAATACCTTCATGCCGACCGTTTCGAATCGAGCAGCAGATTCCTGGGGTAGCCCTCGGACCAGAACCTCGAGCAGTCGCGGTAGGGCTCCTGCCGGTATCTGAGTTTGCGTTTCCAAAGCGCCCAAAAGAGCAGGCGCTACGAGCATCGCAATTCCATCCTCCGCCGATGCGACGGCACTCAGCGTAGCGTAATAGGTGAGCTCTGGGTGTGACAGCTCGTCGAGAATCTCTCCGACAAGCACAGTCCGCACTTGCACCGGATGTGCTGCTGCCAATGATGCAAGCCACTGGGGAAAGCCGTTTATTTCCAGCGTTGCGTATCCGGCGGCGATCGTTGCTTCGCTCGTCGACAGTTGGTCAGCCCAGGAACTCGAGGTTGCAGCCTCCAACGATACGCCGACAATCCCCATGAGGTCGCATACTTTGGCGGTATTCCTGTCGTTGGCGCTCCTCTGGCTCCGTAAGATCGCAACTGCACCTCTCCAATGCGCGATCAATCCTTGGCGCGCCGCCTCGGCCACGTCAGCACCGACTATCCTCAGAAGTGGAGAAACACTGTCGATTGCGTGCCTCGCCCGACGCCTCGTGGCTAGATCCAACAGGTGCCAGAGGTCGCATAAGTCCCTGTTCACGCATGAAACCGACGGAATCTTCAGCCTCTCGATTCTTGCCGGGTCAGATCTAAGCCTGCGGACAAAATCGATCCACGACTGTTCCAGCTTCGCTTGTTGGGAGGCGTTCTGGACTTCTAGATCTTGGATTTCTCGCTCCATCTCAAGCTGTTGGGCCGTGGGCGGCCGCGGCGGCGGCTGCATCCAGTTGTCGTAAGTCTCCGACGCAACTTCGTCAGTACGCGCGGCCGCAGCGATTTTATCCAGGAGCCCTGGCGGTGCACCTGCGGAATCGTGAACTGCGAGTGCTGAGTTTATCGCTAGTCGGCGATCATGTTCTCCCCTGCTCAGTCCATCCTCAAGCAACCACTCCACATCTTCGACCTTTAGACCAGACTGATATCCCATCCACTCAATCTGCCGCAGAGAATCCATGCTTTGCATCGCGTGCGAAACCCGACGAAGGCTCTCAACAACGCGCCGGAAAGCAACACGGCGCCGAGATCTTGTTCGGTGGAGCTCAACGAGCGCCGCATCCAAGTTTGTAAGTGTTTTGCCTCTATAGTGTTGCCGGTTGGAAATCCGAAGGACTGCGTCAATGGCCGCCTCCGGGGCGGTCTCCTGTGGACTGACCATCAAGAGACGCAAAGCCGCCGTCATGACGGAAGGAAAGTACACTTCCTCGCGTTTGGTAGCCGGGTGGTGAGCGTATTCACCCAGGTCACCGCCCATTTGCGTCAGTAAGCCGCATAAGAGCCGCTCAAGGTCAGATGCAGAATCCAATCTGTCCACCAGGCGCGGACCTTCCCATTCAAAACCATGCCCGCTGTCGTCATCGCCATCATGCATGGATTCTACAACCGCGAGCAGGTCATTTACTCCGATCAAGGACGGGAATAGGTCCAGCGCGTCACAGAGCATTACTTTGGGGAGCCTGGAACGATCAGCCAGGACGAACTCGGCATACTCCCTCCTGGCTTTCTCATCGCCCGCGACAAGTACAACCCTACCAGCGAGGATTCGCGTCGTGGAGTCCTCGCTCGCATCGAATGCTGCATCTTGAGCCAGGCTTGCACAATCCTGCAGCGCCCCAAGCCACGCTATCCGCAATAACAACTGGGTGGCTCCCTTATGCGCGCGATGTCTTGGGTACAAAGATGCGACTGTGCTTCCCAAGTCGGGCTGAGCAAAACGACGGATCTTGTCGTTGTCCCACCATGGTGACCCATAATCTTCCTGATTGCTCGCGGTCATTTCCTTAATCAAATTGGCAAGCGCATTTCGCCGAACGTCGGGTGGAAGGACCGCCGGGTCACCGGCACCGAGCAGTAGCATCGGACTCCGACGCACTATTTCGTTCGCGACGTCCTTGTCCCAGATCGCCAGCCAAGCCGCGGTTTCGTTTAGAGATGGCTTAATGACCTCCAGCCCATACGATTTCGCGAAAAGCAGTTCGAAGAGTGCTGCCCTACGAAGATTCGCGCTGCTCAGCCGCCTCAACCACTGTGCCGCCAGATAGCCACGAACGACCCCATCGTTGTCGTTGTGAAAACGCGCCCGTCCGATTGTAGCTGGATCAAAGATGGGGCGCGAAAGCAGGCGACCCCGATCGTCGGCAGACCAATCAGGCAGAACCTCAGGCAGATCAAGAGGTGCGTCGCTCGTGAATGAGACCTCGCTATCTGGGATTGCGACTGTTGTTCTCCGACCGAAAACCATGGCTGCCCCGATTCGTTCCACCGCCTGTAGCGCCCTGACGTCGTCAAGTGCGTCGCTTCGCACCCGATCGGTGTTCGTCTCCTTCAGCCGTTCAGACACGCTCCTCTCGATCATCTCGGCAAGTGAGCCGAGTCGGCCTTCGCTTTGCCAAAACTTAACCAGCCAATCAAGATCCAAAGGCCGGCTTGCGAAATGCCACAGATCTGCGGCCTCGATCCGTTCAAGGAACTTGTTCAAGTCGGGTGTGCCCTTGGCGTCGGCAAACAGGCGGATTCGCTCACGGTCCAGTGGCAGCATTATCCCGACAAACGGTTGTTCGGGGTTTGGCTCCTTTTCCCCTCGCTGCTCCTGCCTAATAATTCGTAGCAGTTCCTCTTCTGGCGTCTTCCCAGGCGTGACATCCCTGATGCTGACGGACAGCCACTCGTTAAGGGACTTCAGGTCCCTCCGAAACTCCCAATCCGTGATCCTTCCAGACAGGACGATGTGCGCACGCTCTTCGGCCCCCCGGATTGCATCTGCAAGCCTGCGAACAGCTCTTTCAAGCCGAATCCCGCGTGACTTCGCTTCATCGACCGAGTCGAGGAAGAACCACGCATCGTCTATCGATGCATGCCACGCCGTGAAGCTCACTTGGCTACTGCGACCCAGAGTGCCTGCGAGTCCATCGCGACCCACGTCTTCGACGCTTGCATGAAACGCAAATCGCCCGTCTGCGGCAGTGATGCGCGCACGCTCAGCCAACTCTGTGGACTTTCCGCTGCCTGCCTCCGCGAGGATCACGATTCGGCGCTTGGCGAGCAGCTCCTCCCAGCCGAGGGCACCCTCTCCAAGCCCGATCAATCGGCGGATACTGGAATCAAGCGGTTCGTTGTCTCCCCACTCGTAGAATCGACGATTTAGCGGAACTACTGCCACACGCTTCTCGATCATTTCGTAGCGTTCGCAACACTATCTGAACCGCGCGGCGGCCCTTCGTGCGAACATGATCAACAACAGAATAGCGCCTGACAAGTTGGCTTGGCGACGGTACCGTAGATCCGGGGCCGTCGTCATCGTGCATGGTGAAGGTTGTATCACATCGCCGGTTGCGGCGCATGACCCAAAGGAGGCAGGGTCACGACCAGAAGCTCGAACAGAGAGTCGAATTGCTGTTGGAGAAACTCAAGACCACGCCGCAACCCGGCTTCGAGCGGCCCGCGTTCCCCGACTATTGCAAGCAAGCCCGGCGCGGTGGCGCACTTGGGCGAACACATGTTCCGGTTGGGCCGCGTGCTGAAGTTCGACGCCGAAGGCGAGAAGTCTGTTGGAGACGCCGAGGCGGACGCCCCGCTGACGCGCAAGTGCCGTGAGCCGTAGGTGGCGCGCGAAACGGTGTAACGCGAGGTTGCTGGCGGAGCCGCGGGAGGTGATAGGTTTTTCTATAGCCGGCCAGGTCTGGGCGGTCCCGGCAGGGCTGAAGATCATTAACGAGGCAATCCGATGCATGCGATGAGAACGGCCGCCATTGGCGGCGTGTTGATAGGCCTGTTCGTGCCGCTGCAGATGAGTGCACAAATGGGCGACGTGGATCTGGGCAACGACCGGGTACGCATCCGCGTGGCCGACCAATCGAAGCAGTGGTGGAGCTATCAATCGAAGCCGGGTGCGGCGGCGCTGGAGTTCAGCGGCCCGGTGGTGGAGATCGACGGCGCGCCGTTGGAGGATACGCTCAGCGGACTCAAACAGAGCGAGACGCCCAGGCAATTGATGAACGGCGTCACGGAGTATCGCGTCGAAGGCGTGTACACGCATCATCCGACGCTGCACGCGGCGCTGATCTTCCGGCTGGCGCCGGAGAGCCCGATGGTGCGCTTCCAATATGAAATCAGCAGCGTGGGGCAACAGAAGCTAACCCGGTCGGCGGGCGTGGACCGGCTGGAGTACTTCGGCGTTTCCCTAGCAGCGTTCCCGGCGGTGCGCGAGGTGCGGTTCTCGGAGTTCCAGGAGGCGACGCACAGTTTCACGCTCTCCGAACGGGTGGTCCAACAGAAGGAAT
>Ga0224555_1005369_pt1 | contig 10804 bp, 3 predicted proteins | sample 714S23034metaG_FD_180687 | JGI IMG/M metagenome (GOLD analysis project Ga0224555, IMG submission 180687) | Peat soil microbial communities from Stordalen Mire, Sweden - 717 S2 30-34 | ecosystem: Environmental > Terrestrial > Soil > Wetlands > Peat | place: Sweden: Norrbotten County, Stordalen...
CGTGCAGAATGGTTGAAGCCAGCCCACGGAAGCCGTGTCCGGTCATCCGGCCTTTGTAGCCCATCCGCTCCAGGGCCTTCAGAATGGTGTTGTTGCTCATTGGCTTGCTGGCGTTGCGGTCACCGGGGAAGAGCCATTCACTCGCCCCGGTCAGAGTACCCAGCGTGCCCAAGACTTCCACGGCTTGCCTGGGCAGAGGAACAATATGCGGGGTGCGCATCTTCATCCGCTCTGCAGGGATGTTCCAACGTCCGGCTTCCAGATCAAATTCTGCCCACTTGGCTCCAATCAGCTCGCTGGTGCGCACGAAGGTAAGAGCCATCAGCTTCATGGCCAACCGGGTTACGTGAGTACCCTGGTAGACCTCGATGTTCCGCAGAAGCGCTGGAAGCTCTCTGGCATCCACGCGGGCATAGTTCACCTTGCGAGTGGATTTGAGGATGTCGCTTGGGCGAATCTCAGCGGCCGGGTTGCGCTTCGAGTATCCGTGGGCAATGCCGTAACGGAAAACCTGCCCTACCGTCTCCAGCGCTCGTTTGGCAATGTCGCGCGCGCCACGCTCTTGAATCGCGTTAGCCATCGCAACCAGTTCCGGTGCCTCGATCTCCGCAATGGGACGCGCTCCTAGACAGGGCAGGATGTCGGTCTCCATACGTCGCTTCACATAGTCCACATGGCGCGGACTTTTCCCCTCCTGCCAATGCTCCAGCCAACGGGTGGTAATGCTCTGAAAAGAATTCTCGACGGCGGTCTTTTCGGCGGTCTTCGCCGCTTTTCGCTGTGCCATTGGGTCAACGCCGGTCGCCAGCAACTTGCGGGCCTCAGCGTGGCGTTCTCGGGCCAGCGCCAGAGGCACATCTGGATATTTGCCCAGGGACATCAGCTTTTCCTTGCGGTCAAACCGGTATGCCCAACGCCACAGCTTTCCGCCAGCTGGCGTAATCCAGAGGTAAAACCCTCCGCTGTCGTTCAAGCTATAGGCCTTTTCCTTCGCCTTGGCTTTTTTGATTTCAGTGTCGGTCAGCGCCATTTCGTCCGAGACCTCTGTCTTTGAAAAATACCCCCACCTCAAAAATAAAATACCCCCATAAGTACCCCTTGTCAAACATGGCTGCACTCGGATGCATTTGGACGCAGAAAGACGTAACGCCTAGCATATGCTAGGCTTTACGTCTTCTTTATTAGATGTCTTGGGATGTTCTTGAAAGGTGTCTTGGCGGAGAGACAGGGATTCGAACCCTGGGTACTCGTAAAAGTACACACGCTTTCCAAGCGTGCGCCTTAAACCACTCGGCCATCTCTCCGGAGGGTGGTCCTGCTCTATTGAATTTAACATATGTGCGGCACTGGACTTCAGGCAGGATCGGGCCGGAGGCGAAAGCGGCGACAGAACTCGAACGGAAGTACGAGGTCTTTTACTTTACTGAGGCGGCTGATTTATAGTTCCCACTTGCTTGCCATACGGGGTTCTGCCGCTGCGTAGGGCGAGACTTCATCCAAAGAGGGTTTTTCATGCCTGGTATCACTCGTCGCGACCTGTTCAGTTCAGGACTGGCTCTCACTGCTTCTTCTCTGATGGCGCGCTCGGCCTGGGGCCGCACCACCGCGCTGCTCGCCGGCTATCCTGAAGCCGCTTCAGCCGAAGCGCTGGCGGCCGTTGCGCCGCGCGAACAACTGCTCTTTGACTTTGGCTGGAAGTTCCAGTTTGGCCACGGCACCGATCCGGCCCGCGACCTGGGGCTGGGCAACGGCCAGGGAGACTTTGCCAAAACCGGCGACTTCGGCTTTGCCAAAGCCAAGTTTGACGACTCGAAGTGGCGCACACTGAACCTGCCCCACGATTGGGCGGTCGAGCTGCCGTTTGTGAATGACGATATACAGAATTCACACGGGTTCAAGCCCGTCGGCCGGCGCTATCCCGAGACCAGCGTGGGCTGGTATCGCCACGAATTTGACATCCCGGCCAGCGATTTGGGCCGCCGCATCTCAGTTGAGTTCGACGGAGCCTTCCGCAGTGTGCTGATCTTTGTCAACGGCTGCTTTATCGGCCGCAACGACAACGGCTACGCGCCGTTCCGCTTCGATTTGACTGACTTTTTGAGCTATGGCCAGAAGAACTACATTGTGGCCCGCGTGGACGCGAGCTTTGGCGACGGCTGGTTCTATGAGGGCGCCGGAATCTATCGCCATGTGTGGCTCACCAAGACCGACGCGCTGCACCTGGGCAAGTGGGAGAGCACGGTGCGCACGGCGGTGAACGGCAATGCCGCCACGCTGACGCTCGGCACGGTTGTGCAGAACGAAGGCAAGCAGGCGGAGAACGCCAAGGTCAAGTGGCAGATTCTGGACGCCGCGGGCAAGACCGTGGCCACCGCCGAGGCCGCGCAGCAGTCGATTGCCGTGGACGGCTCGGCCAGCTTTACGGCGACCGCCAAGCTGGCCAATCCCGTGCTGTGGTCGGTGGATGCGCCGAATCTTTATTCGGCGATTGCGACCGTAGAGACGGCGGGCAAGCCGCGCGATGCCGAGCGGGTGAGCTTTGGCGTGCGCACGATTTTGTTCGATGCCGACAAGGGGCTCTTCCTCAATGGCAAATCCATCAAGATTCAGGGCACATGCAACCATCAGGATCACGCTGGCGTAGGCGCTGCCGTGCCTGACCGCTTGCAGTGGTTCCGCCTGGGCGTGCTGAAGGAGATGGGCGGCAACGCGGTGCGCACATCGCACAACATGCCGACGCCGGAGTGGGTTGAAGGCTGCGACCGCATGGGCCTGATGATGATGTGCGAGACGCGGCAGATGAGTTCCAGCCCCGAAGGGCTGGCGCAGTTGGAGGCGATGGTCAAGCGCTATCGCAACTCGCCATCGATCATCATGTGGTCCATCGGCAATGAGGAGTGGCAACTGCAGGAAGCAATGGCTGAAGAGGGCGCGAAGATCGGCGCGACCATGGTGCGGCGCTGCCACGAACTGGATCCGACCCGCGTGGTATCGGCTGCGGTGAACGGCACAAACGCCAAGGGAGTCTCAGAAGCCTTCGACATCATCGGCTTCAACTACAACCTGGGCTATCCGGACGACTATCACAAGAAGAATCCGAAGCGGCCGCTCTATGGGTCTGAGACTGCCAGCGCAATTTCAACGCGCGGCGTATACACGACCGACCCGCTGCGGAACACGTTGAGCGCCTATGACACCAACCAGCCTGGATGGGGCGAGACGGCCGAGGGCTGGTGGAAGTTCTACGGGACGCGCGATTGGGAAGCGGGCGGCTTTGCCTGGACCGGTTTCGACTATCGCGGTGAGCCAACGCCCTACGGCTGGCCCTCCATCAATTCGCAGTTTGGCATTGTGGACATGTGCGGATTCCCGAAGGACAGCTTCTACTATTACAAGGCGTGGTGGGGCAAGGATCCCGTGCTGCACCTCTTCCCGCACTGGAACTTTACGGGCCGCGAAGGCGACGAAATCCCGGTGTGGGTCCACTCGAACCTGGATGAGGTTGAGCTGTTCGTGAACGGCAAGAGCGTTGGCAGCCAGAAGGTTCCTCACCTTGGGCACGTGGAGTGGAAGGTGCGGTATGAACCCGGAGTGATTGAGGCGCGCGGCTCAAAGGACGGCAAGGTTGTGCTGACTGAAAAGCGCGAAACCACCGGCCCGGCGGCTTCCATCCGGCTCACCGCGGACCGGACGGAGATTCTTGCCGACGGCGAGGATCTGGTGGTTCTGAAGGTGGAAGTTCTCGATAAGGAAGGCCGTGCAGTGCCGACGGCAGAGAATTCCATCAACTTCAGGGTCTCCGGCGAGGGCGAGTTGATCGGCGTCGGCAACGGCGACCCCAACTGCCAGGAGAGCGACAAGAAGCCAAGGCGTTCGCTTTTCAACGGCTTGGCGCAGGCGATCGTTCAATCAACCAAGAAACCGGGGGAGATCACCATCGAGGCTGTTGGTGGAAGACTGACTCCGGGCAAGGTGACGATCACGACGAAGAGCGTGGAACCGCGGCCCGCAGTTGGTTAAGTGCGACGTTGACCGGATCTGAGGCTAAATCCAACACAAGAAAATGGCGGCTTGGATGCCGCCATTTTCTTGTGCCCTGCCGGCCGGGAGGAAGTTTCAAGCAACGGTGCATCGCGCAGCCACTTTACGCCAATCAGGGCAGAGCACCGCAGTTGGCAACCTTTTAGAGTGGAACCAGAATAACTGTACCTTATTTGGACTTGTGAGAGGTCGCCGCTTCTTGGGGTCGCGTCGACTTGAGTGCAATGGTTCCGAGGTATGGCAATTTTGGTTCCGCTATAGCCGGAAGCGAGGGCAGTCGCTTGCCATGGTGCAAAACGGCTGAAGAAGACTAGAGTGTAGGTGGTGAGATCGCTTAACCATGGGTCCAGGAGCCGCAAGGCGGTCAACCCTTTTCAGGCGCTGCAATTCCTGGATCACAACAACCAGAAAATCAGTAAGGTGAGTTAAAGAAATGCCCGAGTCCATTGATTGGCCACTCAAGACACAGCCGGCGCGGCCACGCCGCCGCATATTCATTTTCCTTGTTGCCATTGCCGCCGTAATCCTGTTTGGAGGCCGAACGGCGTTATCGTATTGGGTTGACCTGCTGTGGTTCCGGTCGCTCGGCTACGGAGACGTTTTCTGGAAGACCCGGGGAATGGAATGGGGCGTCTTCGCGGCTTTTTCCGTGGCCACATTTCTGATTCTGTACTCGGTGTTTTCACTGCTCAAGCGGGCGCATCTGGCCGATTTGCCGAGCGATCACACGATTTTCATCGGGGGCCAGCCGATCAATCTCTCGATCAAGCCGGTTCTGCATTTCGTCGCCATTGGCGTTTCGCTGGTTGTTGCGCTGGCGACCGGCGCCACAATGGAGGCGCAGTGGCCCACGCTGGCGCTCTATTGGTACGCACCGCAGACCACGGGGAGCGTCGCCGATCCCATCTTTGGCAGGCCGCTGAACTTCTATCTCTTCACCTTGCCCGCCTGGCAACTTATCACCGGCTGGCTGCTTACGCTAGCCGTGCTTGCGTGTATTACCGCCGTTTTGTTTCTGCTGGTCTCGGGCGGCTCCCGCGCGCTCGGCGGACGGCTCAGCGGACGGCTCAGCGGCGGCATCCTGCTGCCCTGGCGCGGGTTGTCCTTTACGGCTGCGTCCCTGTTGCTCATTCTTGCAATGCGCGTGTATGTCGGCCGGTTTGAGTTATTGTTTGGCCACCACACAATCTTCGAGGGCGTAACTTACACAGACGCGCATGTGACGCTGACCGGCTTGTTATTCGTCTGCGCGGCGCTAGTGCTTGGCGCGGCGATTGCCTTGGCGGGCGCACTCTTCAAGCCGCGCGGGCGCTGGCTTGTTGCGGCCATTGTTCCGGCCGTAGTCTGTTATGCGGCGGTGGGCGTGGTCGGCTGGTACGTCAGCAGCTTTCTGGTCAAGCCGAACGAGTTGGTGCGCGAACAGCCCTATATTGCCTACAACATCGAGATGACACGGCAGGCATACGGCCTGGACCGCTTCTCGCAGCGCGAGTTTCCCGCGGAAACAACCGTGGGGGCGACCGACCCGGCCAACAATCAGCCCACGCTCAAAAACATTCGCCTGTGGGACGTGCATGCGCTGCAAGATACGCTGCGCCAGATTCAAGAGATTCGCACCTACTACGACTTTCCCGGCATCGATATCGATCGCTACGAGATCGACGGCGCCATGCGCGAGGTCATGCTGTCAGCGCGCGAGCTGAACCAGGACAAACTTCCCGAGAGCAGCCAGAACTGGATCAACGACAAGCTGATCTATACGCATGGCTACGGCATTACCATGAACCCCGTGAATGGGTTCACGCCGGAGGGGTTGCCGACGCTGCTGCTCAGCAACATGCCCGTGCAGAGCACGGTGAAAGGTCTCAATGTTACGCGACCCGAAATCTATTTCGGCGAGATGACCAACACCGATGTCTATGTGAAGACCGGCCAGCAGGAGTTCAATTATCCTGAGGGCCAGACCAACAACCTCACTTCGTACCAAGGCACGGGCGGCATCGTCGTGGGCGGATTGCTGCGCCGCATTCTGCTCGCCTTCGACCGCGGCGATATCGCCAAGCTGCCCTTCAGCGACGATGTGAATTCGCAGAGCCGCCTGCTGATGCGGCGCAATGTGCGCGATCGCACTGCGGCTCTGGCGCCGTTCCTCACTTTCGATCAGGATCCTTACCTGGTGGTGGGCGACGATGGCCGGCTCTCATGGGTCATGGACGCCTTCACCTCCTCTGACAGTTATCCCTACTCGACCCATCACACGCTCGACAACCAGTCGCTCAACTACATGCGGAACAGCGTGAAGGCGGTTGTGGATGCCTACGATGGAACCACAACTTTCTATGTCTTCGACAATGAGGATCCGATTCTGGCGGCGTATCGCGGCATCTTCCCCTCTCTGTTCAAGGACGCCTCCGCGATGCCGACCTGGCTGCGCAAGCACGTCCGCTACCCTGAGCGGTTGCTCAAATTACAGGCGGAAGTTTATGGCCTGTATCACATGACGAACCCTGAGGTCTTCTATAACCGCGAGGATCTGTGGACGGTGGCCACGGAAACTGGCACGGCCGAGGGCGGAGAGCAAGCGACGCAGGAAATGGAGCCGAATTTCGTGCTCATGAACCTGCCCGGAGAAACCGGCCAGGAGTTCGTCGAGATTCTGCCCTTTACGCCCGCCAACCGTAACAATCTGATTGGCTGGATTGCAGCGCGCAGCGACGGCGCACACTACGGCACGTCGGTGGTCTACGACTTTCCCAAGACCAAGCTGGTGGACGGACCGCAGCAGATCGAGGCGCGCATCGATCAGAATGCGCAGCTTTCAGGGCAACTGACGCTGTGGAATCAGCAAGGCTCGCACGTGCAACGCGGAAGCCTGCTGGTCATTCCCTGCGGAAAGGCGCTGCTGTATGCGGAGCCCATCTATCTGAAGGCCGATCGCAGTCCCATGCCGGAGTTGCGCCTCGTTGTGCTCGCGCTGCAGGACCGGCTCGCCTACGCCCCCACGTTCGAGGCGGCGCTGGCCTCGCTCTTCGGCTCGGAGACCTCGACTCTGAGTGCGGCGCAAACCCCGCAAGCCGCGACTGAGCCCCCCGGAGCGCCAAAACCCGCGGAAGACCTAAACAGCCTCATCGGAGCAGCCGGAAAGGACTTTGGCGACTATCAGCGCCTCACTTCGGAAGGAAAACTGGGTGAGGCCGGCCAGAAGCTCGACGATCTGAAGCATGTGATCGAAAAGCTGACCGCGCATCCAAAGTAGTTTTACGTAGCGATGTTGGCGGGTGCAGTTCAGGAGCGGGAGGATCGACGAGTGCGCGCTGGAATATTGCTGCTGGGCAGTTTGCTGCAACTGATGCCCTTGGGAGTGGTGCATGCGCAAAAAGCCGCACTGACTCCCATCGGACTTACCACTGAAATGCGCGTCGATCCGCTCGGCATCGGCACGGCGGCGCCCGTTTTTGGGTGGAATCTGGAAGCGGCGCCGGCCGGTGCGCGCAATCTTCGCCAAAGCGCCTATCGCATTCTGGTTGCCAGCTCGCCCGAGCGGCTGGCGCGCCATGCGGCTGACATCTGGGATAGCGGCCGAGTGCCGTCGGCGGCTTTTTGGCAGCTACAGTATGCCGGCCCTCGCCTTCAGTCGCACACAGCCTACTATTGGCAGGCGCAAGCGTGGAATGGCGATTCCTCCCCCGGCCCGTGGAGCGAGCCAGCGCGCTTTACCACCGGGTTGCTAACGCCGAGCGACTGGACGGCAAAATGGATCGCCGCCGAGCCTGATCGCGCCCCTTCCAGCCTTGCGCTTGAGCATGGCGGCGTACAGCTATCCGTTCCGCCGCCGCCTCTGCCTGTCTTTCGCCGCGGCTTCAAACTGCGCGGGCCGGTCGCCAGCGCACTGCTGTTTGTCAGCGGCCTCGGCCAATACGAGGTTCACCTGAACGGCGCCAATGTGACCAACACGGTGCTGAATCCCGGTTGGACAAATTACCGCAAAACCGTTCCCTATGACACCTACGACGTGCGGCACCTGCTGCGGCCCGGAGCGAATGCCTTCTGCGTGCTGCTCGGCAACGGCATGTATAACGTCGAGGGCGTCAAGGGACGCTACACCAAGTTTATCGGGAGTTATGGGCAGTCCAAGCTGCTGCTTCAGATGGAGGTGCGTTATGCCGACGGCAGCGCCGACCGATTCGTCTCGGATAACTCGTGGCTCACTCACCCCGGCCCGATAACTTACTCATCCACTTATGGCGGCGAAGACTTCAATGCCAACGCCTTGCCAGAAAACTGGGATCGCGCGGGCTTTGAGCCGCAGGGCTGGCAGCCGTCGCTTATGGTGGACGGCCCCGGCGGAACGCTTGCTTCAAGCCAGTCAGCGCCCATGGCCGTTGCCGAGGTGTACAAGCCTGTGCGCGTTACCTATCCCAGGCCCGGCATTGCCGTCTATGACCTTGGCCGGAACATGAGCGGCTGGCCAGCCATCACCGTTCGCGGCCCTGCCGGCTCGACGGTGCGCCTGCTTCCGGGAGAACTGCTTGCGAGCGACGGTACCGTCACGCAGCACAGCGCGGGTGCCTCCGCTAAAAATCCCGTGCTGTTCAATTACACGTTGCGCGGAGGCAAGGCTGCGGAACACTGGCGCCCGCGCTTCTCCTATTACGGCTTTCGTTACGTGGAAGTTAGCGTACAGCCAGCGGCTCCGGGAGGCAAAACGCCGCGGATGCTTTCGCTCACCGGCGAGTTTGTTCATGCGCGGGTTCCTGTGGCCGGGCGCTTCGCCAGTTCAGATCCACTCTTCAATCGCATCCATGCGCTGATCGACCGCGCCGTCCTGAGCAATCTCGCCAGCGTGGTGACGGATTGTCCCACGCGCGAAAAACTCGGCTGGCTGGAGCAGACTTATCTCAACTCCTCGACGATCCTGCTGAACTACGACGCCGGCGGCATCTATGAGAAGATGAGCCGCGACATGGCCGATTCGCAATTGTCCGATGGCCTTGTGCCCGGAATCGCACCGGAGTATGTTGCCTTTGTCGACGGCCAAGGCAACAGCACTGCGTTCCGCGACTCGCCCGAGTGGGGCAGCGCCGCAATCCTCAGCCCCTGGGCGCTCTACCAACTCACCGGAGACCAACGCCCGCTCCGGGAGAGTTATCCAGTGATGCAGCGTTACGCGGCCTACCTTGGCAGCCGCGCCAAGGGCAACTTGCTTGACTACGGCCTGGGCGACTGGTACGACATAGGTCCAAACCCTCCCGGCTATTCGCAACTTACCAGCAAGTTTGTAACTGCGACCGGAACATACTATGAGGATCTTGAGGTTCTTGGCAAGATCGCCTCTCTGCTTGGCCGCACGCAGGATGCCACGGCCTACGCACGCTTGGCCGCCGAGGTCCGCGACGCTTTCAACGCCAAACTCTTCAATCCCGAAACAAATCAATACGACAAGGGCAGCCAGACCGCGAATGCTCTGCCGCTGGCGCTCGGCATGACGCCCGCCGGCCATGAACAGGCCGTTCTGGAGAACCTGGTTGCCGACATCCACGCACACGGCAACCACGTAACCGCCGGGGATATCGGATTCCACTACGTGGTTCGCGCGCTCACCGACTACGGGCGCTCCGATGTGCTGGCGGCCATGCTCTCCCGCACCGACTCGCCCAGCTATGGCTTTCAACTGACGCGCGGCGCAACCACGCTCACCGAGGCTTGGGATACAAATCCCGATAGCTCACAGAACCACTTCATGCTGGGCCACGGCGAAGAGTGGTTTTACCGCGGGCTTGCCGGGCTCTCCATCGACAATTCGCGCGCCCCCGATGATGCCATCACACTGGCGCCCTCGCTGCTGCGCGGCATAACTTCAGCCTCAGCTTCGTACCACTCGCCGATGGGCTGGATTGGCATTGACTGGCATCGATCGGGCCAGGGCGCCTCGATTGCGGTCACCGTGCCGCCCGGCGCGCAAGCCCAGCTAAGGCTGCCCGCGGCAGCCAGTTGGCTTGAGAGCGGAAAGAGCGCGGTTCGCGCCCCCGGAGTGCTTGATTGCAAAGAAGGCGCGGATGGCCTACGGCTACGGCTTGGCTCCGGCAGTTATCGCTTCTCCGCCGCGGCGCTCCAAAACCTCTCGACGGAAGCGCCCTGATCCTGCCTGCACTTACGCCATTGCCGTGTGACTTTGCGTGTGGCCGTCACATAGCGTGGCGGCGCACACAGCGTATATTTGTTTGGGACTAACATGACGACTTCACTTTTGCCGACCTCACTTTCGCCCATCGGGGAAATCGCCGGAAAGCTTGGACTTTCGCCGGCACAGTATGAATCCATCGGCGCTTTTGGCGCCAAGCTCAAGCTTGATCTGCTTACCGATCCGGCCTTCCCCGTTCGCGGCAAGCTCATCCTGGTGACGGCGACCACGCCGACCACTCACGGCGAAGGCAAAACGGTAGTTTCCATTGGACTGACCCAGGGACTGGAGCGCATCGGGCGCAAGTCCATCGTCACCTCGCGCGAGCCCTCGCTGGGACCGGTTTTTGGCCTCAAAGGCGGCGCCGCGGGCGGCGGCCTTTCGCAGGTGGAACCGAGCCAGAAGATCAATCTCCACTTTCATGGCGACTTTCACGCCATTACCGCCGCGCACAACCTGCTCGCCGCCATGGTCGACTCCCATCTCTTCAACGGCAACGAACTGGACCTGGACCCGGCGCAGATCACTTGGCCGCGCGCGCTCGACGTCAACGATCGCGCCCTTCGCCGCATCGCCATCGCT
>Ga0224555_1005370_pt1 | contig 10803 bp, 7 predicted proteins | sample 714S23034metaG_FD_180687 | JGI IMG/M metagenome (GOLD analysis project Ga0224555, IMG submission 180687) | Peat soil microbial communities from Stordalen Mire, Sweden - 717 S2 30-34 | ecosystem: Environmental > Terrestrial > Soil > Wetlands > Peat | place: Sweden: Norrbotten County, Stordalen...
GGCTGCGCTCGAAGGAATCACGGGAAAGAAATCTGTTGATTCAGAGGCAATGACGGTCAAGAACTGATTCTCCGAAGAAATTCCTGATCTTCTCCCATCATCACACCGACAAACGCCCATCTCTCGATTCTGAGATGTGGGCGTTTGTTCTATTCGAGAAGCGGATTCCTCCGCTGCGCTGCGGAATGACAAACAAGGTGAAACGAACAACGACGAAATGCGGGGATTCTTCGCTGCGCTGCGGAATGACAATTCTCTGCTGCGGAATGACAATTCTCTCTTTGGTCTACAGCAATTCTGAAGATGCCCTTAGGGTGGCGATTGCAACCGGCGCCGAACAGAGATCTCCGAACACCCAGCTTCATGCGTTATCGGCGCCGGGTGTTCGGAAGTCTGTTCGAGCAGGTTTATTGGAAGAGTCTCGGAGCGAAATCCTGCAAGGCGCGCCGCCACGACAGCCACTCATGCGCGGTTCCGGGAGACTCGAAGTAGACATTTTTGATGCCGGCAGCGGTCAACGCATCGCTGAAGCTCTTTACTCCCGGTCCTTCGACCGAGCCGGTGGACAGGAAGAGCAGTTTGACCTTGCTGTTGAAGGCCGCGGGATCCGCAAAGGCGCCGCTGCAGCTTGTCTTTGGGTCGAACGTGCCGCGGCCGCCGCAGCTTCCGCTGAAGCCGCCGATGTAGGCGAACTTGTCGAGGTTGAGAAGTCCAGTGGAGAAGGTCTGCATACCACCCATCGAGAGACCGGCCATCGCGCGGTTCTCGCGGCCTGGCGCGACCCGATATTTCTTCTCGACCATGGGAATCAGATCGGTGAACATCATCTCGGTGAAGGTCGAGCTGACCATGGGGCCACGCATGGCAGGACGGGCTGGACCGCCGGGTGCTGCCGGGCCACCGGGACCGCCGGGGCCAGGTGCGCCCGCTGGGCGCGGGCCGCCGGGGCCTCCACCAGGGACTCCGGGTGCACCGAGCTGACCTGCTCCCTGAGGCTGAGGCACGGCTTGTGTAACCGCTCCGCGCGCGTTGTAAATGGATGCATCCTCACCAGGCTTCGAGGAGTTGAGATTGTCCATCACGACGATCATGGGCTTGGCTTTTTTGCCGGCGATCAGGTTGTCCATGATCTGGTCCACATGCCCCTGGAAGGTCCAGCCCAGCTCGTTCTCTCCCCAACCGTGAAGGAGGTAGAGAACCGGATACCGCGCTTTGGCATTGGTGTCGTAATCGGGAGGGGTGTAGATGTAGGCGCGGCGCCACTTCTGGGTCACGGTGGAGAAGTACCACTGTTCCCGCACGACGCCCTGGGGTACGTCTTTGTGACTGTAGAAGTCGGCGTCCGCCGCAGGAATCTCGATGGCGCTGCTCCACGCGCCGCTGCCGAAGTAGGTTGCGGTAGCCGGATCGGAGACCGCGGCGCCGTCGATCGAGAGCATATAGTAGTGGAACCCTTCAACCAGCGGCGTTGTGGTCACATGCCAGAGCCCGTCCGCCTCCTTCGTCATATCAAACCCGGAGCCGACACGGACTCGCACCTTTTGGGCATTGGGCGCGTCCACACGGAACATGGCGCTATGGTCGGGGAAAACGCAGGGATAGGGAGCTCCTGGAATGTTGAGAGCGGATGGCTTGCAGTTCGCAGGGGGCTGCGCCAGACATATTCCTGAAGCAAGAAGCGCTAACACAATTGCGACTTTTTTCATGGGGTCCCTTGTCTAAAAGCAGTTCGCAGGCAGGCAAAAACACGGAAAGCGTTCCGCATTCGCGCATTGCCTGAGCACCGCCTTTGTACACCGGATTTTTGCTGCCTGTCAAGTATGCGGGCCAGATGTGAACTCGCCGGGGCGTGTGTCTGAGAGAGCCTTAGGCGGCGGGGTTGATCACTTGGGCGAGGTAGAGGCCGGTGTGGGACGCGGGGTGGGCGGCGATCTGTTCGGGGGTTCCGGTGGCGACGACCTGGCCGCCGGCGTCGCCGCCCTCGGGGCCGAGGTCGATGACCCAGTCGGCGGATTTAATTACGTCTAAGTTGTGTTCGATGACGAGGAGCGAGCCGCCGCCTTCGATGAGCTTGCGGAAGGCTGCGAGGAGTTTTTGTACGTCGTCGAAGTGGAGGCCGGTGGTGGGCTCGTCGAGGATGTAGAGGGTGCGCGAGCGCGAGCGGGCGGCGAGCTGGCTGGCGGTGGGGGCGGCGATTTGCGAATAGGCGTCGTTGGTGCCGCTGCGGTTGGCGATGGAGCGGGCGGTGGCGAGGTGGCTGGCGAGCTTGACGCGCTGGGCCTCGCCGCCAGAGAGCGTGGTGGCGGACTGGCCGAGGCGGACGTAGCCGAGACCGACCTCGTCGAGGACGGCGAGTTTGTCGACGATGCGCGGGATGCCGGCGAAGTAGCTGAGTGCCTGCTTGACGGTCATATTTAAAACGTCGTGGATGTTGCGGCCCTTGTATTTAATTTCCAGGATGGAGGACTTGTAGCGCGTGCCGTTGCAGTCTTCGCAGGGGAGTTCGATGTCGGCTAGGAACTGCATCTCGACGGTGACGGTGCCGTCGCCCTCGCAGGTATCGCAGCGTCCGCCGGGGACGTTGAAGGAGAAGGCGCCGGGGCCGAAGCCGCGGCGTTTGGCGTCGGGTTGGGCGGCGAAGAGGGCGCGGATGTCGTCGAAGGCCTTGATGTAGGTGACAGGGTTGGAACGCGGTGTGCGGCCGATCGGCGACTGGTCGACGAGGATGACGTCGTTGAGGTGCTGGGAGCCGGTGAGCGAACGGAAGAGGGTGGTTTGCTCGGGCGCGGATGTGCCGGGTTCGCGGTGGAGCTGCTGCATGAGCGCGCGGTAGAGGACATGATGGATGAGCGTGGATTTGCCGCTGCCGCTGACGCCGGTGACGCAGCAGAGGAGGTTGAGGGGGATTTCGACATCAATGCCGCGCAGGTTGTGCAGGCGGACGCCGGTGAGTTGGAGGAGTTCGCGGCCGGGCTCGCGGCGATGCTTGGGGACGGGGATGGTGAGGCGGCCGGAGAGATATTTTCCGGTGATGGATTGCGGGTTGGCGGTGACTTCGGCGACCGTGCCCGCGGCGAGGACGTGGCCGCCCAGCTCGCCCGCGCCGGGGCCGAGGTCGAGGAGATGGTCGGCGGAGCGGATGACGCTGGGGTCGTGCTCGACGACCAGGATGGTGTTGCCGAGATCGCGCAGGGCGTGGAGGATGCGGATGAGCTTGGCGGTGTCGCGTGGGTGCAGGCCGATGGATGGCTCGTCTAATACATAAAGTGCGCCAACCAAGCGCGATCCGAGCGATGTGGCGAGTTGGATGCGCTGCGATTCGCCGCCGGAGAGCGTGGAGCTGAGGCGGTCGAGGGTGAGGTATTCGAGGCCAACCTCGATGAGGAAGTGGATGCGCTGGCGGACCTCTTCGAGGATTTTGCCGGCGATCTCGATTTGTAACGGCGTGAGTTGCAGGCTCTCGAAGAAGGCCTCGGCGGCGGAGATGGTGAGGGCGGCGACTTCGCAGATGTTTTTATTGTCGATGAGGACGGCGCGGGCTTCGGCGCGCAGGCGCTGGCCGTGGCAGTCGGGGCAGAGAGCGTAGCCGCGATACCGGGAGAGAAAGACGCGGACGTGCAGTTTATATTTTTTGCGCTCGAGGGCGGCGAAGAAGCCGCGGATGCCGGGAAAGGCGGACTGGCCGCTGTTGGGGCCGTTCCAGAGGAGGTCTTGCTGTGGGGGGTCGAGGTCGTACCAGGGGACATCGGTGGGGATGGCGGCTGACTTGGCGAAGCGAATCATCTCGCCGTGGAAGGGGCGGTACTTGGGGGTGGTCCAGGGGGCGATTGCGCCCTGCGCGAGGGTGCGGCTGCGGTCGGGGAGGATGAGGTTGGGATCGAAGTCGATGGTGTTGCCGAAGCCCTGGCAGCGCGGGCAGGCGCCGTAGGGATTGTTGAAGGAGAAGAGACGCGGCTCCGGCTCGCGGTAGGCGCGGTGGCAGGTGGAACACTCGAAGGCGGCGGAGAACCGGTACTTCGTACCGTTCTCGTTTTGGAGTGACTCACTGGCGGGTGCGAGAGCGTGGAACTGGACCTCGCCGGACTCGCGGTAGCCGGTTTCGATGGCGTCAACGATGCGGGAGCGGATGTCGGGGGAGATGGCGAGGCGGTCGATGAGGACGAAGATGGGCTGGTCGAAGTCGAGCGAGAGGAGGGACTCTGGCGTGGAGAACTCGACGATCTTGCCGGACTGGTTGGGGTCGAGCGCGGAGGGCTGATAGAGGCGGTTGTAGCCACGACGGCGGAGTTCGGCGAGGCGGTCTTTCAAGGCGTCGGTTAGGTTGAATGTAACTTCGACGACTTCTTTTTTCGTGGACTTCTTTGAGGCGGGCTTCTTTGCGGGCTTAGGTGGGGCGGGCGGGGCTTCGATGGTGGAGGGTTGGAGTGATTCGAGCTTGACCTCGGCGCGGGTGATGGGGAAGAGGGCGTAGGCGCGGGTGGAGGCGGGAAGGGCGAGCAGGGCGGCGACGATCTCGTCGACCGTGTCGTGGCGGACGATGCCACCACAGTGCAGGCAGGTGACGGTGCCGCAACGGGCGTAGAGCAGGCGGAGGTAGTCGTATATCTCGGTGGCGGTGGCTACGGTGGAGCGCGGGTTGCGCGTGGAGTTTTTTTGCTTGATGGCGATGGCGGGGGCGAGACCGTCCATGAAGTCGACGTCGGGCTTCTCGATGCGCTCGAGGAACTGTCGGGCGTATGCGGAGAGGGATTCGACGTAGCGGCGCTGGCCCTCGGCGTAGATGGTGTCGAAGGCGAGCGAGGACTTGCCGGAGCCGCTGACGCCGGTGACGACGGTGAGGGCGTTGTGTGGGATGTCGACGTCGATGGACTTGAGGTTGTGGGTGCGCGCGCCGCGGATGACGATGCTGTCGCTGGCGGTGAGGACGACGCGCGCGGGCTTCTCGTAGGGCTGCGCGGCTTCCCTGTCGATGCTTTGCTCAATCATGGCCACTCTCCATTGTCGGACAAATGGGGCCATGCGTCCATCAGCAGTGTTTATGCGGGTTTTCTGGTTGATGAAGCTGTTGGTGTGCCCAAAAGTGTGCCCAAATTAGGCAGCGGCGATTTGGGCGGTAGTGCGGTCAGTGTTGCGCTGATTGACCGCATCGAGCAACTGGTCTATCTCCTGATGCTGGTAGGGCTCCATCGACCGCAACGACGCGTGTCCCATCTGTTTCATGACAGCGAAGGTGTTGCCGGTGGCGCGCATGGTGTAGGTGCCGTAGGTGTGGCGTGCGGTGTAGGGAACGATCCGGCTGTCGATGCCAGCGCGGGCCTTTGCGCCCGCGAAGCTCTGCGCGATGCTGTTGATGTGCCCCGTCTTCGAAGTGGGGGATGGGAACAGCCATCCCGGACCCTCGTCGCCGTGGCACCAGACCGACAACTCCGCGTGCATCCGCTCCGACATGCCGACGAAGCGTCGAGCCTTCGCCGACTTGCCAGACGGTATCCATATCCTGCGGTCTGCCCAATGGATATCCTCCAGATGGATCGCAAAGACTTCAACAGGCCGCATGCCCGCGTCCTGCATCACCAGGAATACCAACCAAGCCCGGAAACGCAGCCTGGCGTGGAGGGAATTACGGGCCGGCTTAGCCCCAGCGAGTTCACGTTCAAACGCAGCCTCGGCCGTTCCATCGATCAGAGGGTCGCGGCCAGGAACAGCTGGCACCGAGAACTTCGGCCGCTTTGTGATGACGCCCCATTCCTCCGCCAGTCCAAGCATGCGCTTCAGCGTACGAAGTGCGTCACTGGTGTATGCCGGCGAGCAGTCGACGATCTCGTCGGTGGCGAGGCCGGTATGTCGATCAATGACTGGCCTCCGAAACGAGGTGCAGTCGATGATCTCCTTATCGATCTGGTCGATGGGCATAGAGGCTAGTCTCGTGAGCGACAGCAGACGCCATCCGTAGATGTAGAACTGCCGGGTTTTGGGTTTGATGTTGCGGCTGTCCTGAACCCAGGCTAGGAACCGCTTGGAGAACTCCCGCAGGATGGGAGCCCGATGGCTCCGCTTGGTTATGGTGCTGCCCTCGGTCAACCTGGTGAGCGCAGCGGCGGCGACAGTGCCGGCCGCTGCTTTCGTCTTCTCACCGGTGGAACCGCGATAGCGCTTTCCGTCGAAGTAGAAGTCATACCACCAGAACGGTGATCGTGCCTTTCTCTTAAGCTGCATGACGTCTCCCGGTATCTCGCACGCAGGGGACGTACCCAAGAAGTTGGGCTTCATACGCAGGTAGAAAGGGATCATCCTCGCCCTTGAATTTGGCGCTCTTGTAATCCACCAGGCACAGCTTTCTACTTCCCGTCATAAAGACCGCATCAGGCATGCCGACCAAAGTGATGTCATATTTTGGGAACTCCATCGTCATCTTTGCTGGGAAGTCAACGATGGAATATAGGTCGAGCGCGTCCAGCCATTTGGGAAACTTGTCGAAGGCCTTGTAATAGGCTTCGACATAGTTCTTCTCAAAGAGGTCGAGATTGAACATGATCCCTGGCATGCCATGATCAAATGGCATCTTGAAGCCATTTTGAATCTGGTACCAAAAACCGCGTGAACAAAACGACCCAAGATTCATCTGACCGAGATTCCTGGGTGAAAGGCGTAGATGTGACATGATATTTCTCCATTGAGAGCAGTAGCTCTCCAGTGTTAGTGGAACAGTCGTTGAGGTGCGAGCCAAAGACATAGGCTCAGGGATTGGTGTGTGGTGCAAGGAACAGCGTGCGGATTCGATGTGGATCTGGGTTCATGCGCCGGATGGGGTATCAACCTGGCTGAGGGCGCCTAATAGGTACATGCCGATTAGGCAACTCGCTTGGAGCGACTGGCTCGCCAATCGTCCATCCGGGCTACACCGGTTGACTCATCGAAGCGTCGACCATAGATTGAAAGGGTCGTATTTATGTTTCGGTGCCAAAGCTGCTTGGATACGGTCAAGTAATCTTCCGGGTGAGTGCGGAGCCATTCAAATGCGACGACGTCACGGTATAAATGAGGCGTTACAGGAACACCTGTATGCATTAAAGCCAGCTTCGTCACTAGAACTCTCACCTGGCCAACGTTCATTGGCTGTCCTGCGCTGTTGACAAACAGTGTGCCGGGATCGGATTTACCTACAAGCACGGGACGGTGGATCGAGAGGTATTCCTCCAGAAGCGGCACCAATTCGGAGGGCAAGTAGCCGGTTACCTCGTTCTTTGTTTTTGTCTCATGTGGACCGAAGTGGATTTGCCAATAACTCGTCCCGGGACAAATGCTTTCCTATTTCACTACCCATAAAGGCTTGGTAGCCCTACAGAAAGGGCCGATCGGAGCCTTGAAGAGATTTGGGGCGTCACCGGAAACTCTGCAATCGCGAATATTCCTCTGCCTCCATGCCAGGAGGAAAAGCCATTGCATGAGCAGTTCGTTTCGAGCATAGATTGCCAGAGTGCGAGGACTTGGAGCCTTCGTCTTCTTCCTCTGTGCACGGATGCGGAGAGGAATTTCCTCGGCCTCTGCATAGGATATATATTTCTTTGCCTTGCGCTGATCAATCGTCGACTGACTCTCGAAAGGGAGTTGATCGATAATGCTCTTGAACCAGCTCAGATCCAGTGCTTTGTATCGAGGGTTGTGCCTGAGTGCGGCGAAGATCATTCCTAGCTCTGAGACCAGACTCCGTCCCATCATCTTTCGTGTGTTTATTGCCCATGTTGTAAAGCCTGCGATGTGATCACGACTGATAAGGTCTGAGAGACTTGTTATCTCGGGCTCGCGAGTAATCTTCTGGACATATCCTGCGATCCGGCAAATAAGGTTTGTGAGTTTCTTCGCACTTATCGGCCGAATACGGGTTGTGGCCCGGTCTAGTTGAAATTCGCTCTGCTTCCATTCCATAAGCTCTTCTATTTCCCGTCGGAGATCCGGATGCATATCAGCGAGCGCTACGCCGTAACGATTAACACGCGGCTTGATCAATGGAAGCTGGGCGGATAGGCCAGTTCGTACAATGGCAGTGCGAAACCTGGAACAATCTCCTTCGGCATCCTTTAGTGAACGGCCTTCCTTGACGCGTTCTAAGCGCCAAGCTGCCAAATCGTCTTCGCAGAGAGTTCCGGGGTCCTTGCCAATCCGAACGGCAAAACTAACGATGGACCTCATGTGATGGCTAGGCAAAACATCTATAACGGCCTGCCAATCAGACGGAAGAACCTTCTCTGTACGTACCCACCCTGCTTCATGGGCACGGCGAAGAAGAATGTTCAGGTAGTTGCGGTAACTCTTTACCGACGAGGTCTTGTACGGTCCTGCCCTGAGGCTGGCGATGAAAGAATCCTTCTGGTCATACAACATTTCGATAGGAACACATTCCGCAGTCAGGCTGACGAATTCTAAGAACCGGGCAGCCACCGCGTGCAACATGCCCGCTTGGGTTCCATCCTTACGGTTTATCAACAGTAACAAGTCTGCGAGGCTTGTGGGTACTGTTGGGGTAAGCTCAACTGCGATTGAAGCAAGTGTGGTGCCAGAGTCGTTAGTGCTGTTCATTCTATATTCCTTTTCGGTGTTAGAAAGTATTCATTGTTGTTCCTAAAACTGGCCATAAAATGCGAAGCGGCCAGAAGGACGGGGAAGTAGCGTGCAATCTCTGACCGATCGTGCAGAAGCCGGAGATATAACGAAGAACTTGGAATCTGCCGACACGGTGGTTTGGCGGCGATTCCCACGCCGATGCGAGGAAGTAAATAGGCGGCATGTGGTCGCTTGCAACATCAGGCCGCCTTCTTCAGGCTGGCCTGAAGGAAGTCCTCGACGTCCTGATTTAAGAACCTCGCCCGGCCAGGCAGGTCACGCGGGTTCAGTTGCCCGGACGCAACTCGATTCTGGATAGCCCGGGCAGAGACGCCAAAAATCGCGGCAATGTTGCGGATGGAATACATCGGTTGGAGTGGCAGATTCTTAATAGCGAGAATCTCTTGTAATAACGGGAACTTCATGTCTGAATTGGTCAACGTGACTCTCCGAGGTGCAGTAGTGGTGTTCTCGATCGGGACGCGACGATCGCGCCTCTGATCTTGACCACACAATGCAACGAAGGAGGGGTTGTGCCATCGACATAGCAAAAATGCTGATGTTTTCGACATAATCGGGCATCTACCCTCCTCAATTGCTTCTGTCAGCCAGGAAGCCCTGCGGCGAAGGCTCCGTCCGGAATCAGAGTCCGCGGCCTCGCCCGCAGAGCCTTCCTGCTGACACGCCTGAGATTGCATCGAAGGAGGGGTCGAGCCAAACGCATAGCGAAATTGCTGGGTTTTCAGCGAATCGCCACTGAGCGGAAGCGTCAGTCTGTCGCTGTCCGCCCAGGAGAAGGCAGCGGGGGCTGGTACGGTGGGAGCTCAGTGAGGTAGGTGCCGAAAAGCTTATCTAGCTGCCTCTCGCACAGGCAGACTGCCCAGCCGATCAAAAGGAAATACAGCAGTATAACGAGCGCGCTAATCAGTCCTATTCGCAAGACGTATCTCCTTCTTCAAAGGCTTCGAAGTCAAACGGGACCTGGCCAAGAGCCGGGGTCGGCCTCCTGGGCCAGGGAAATGGATTGGACTTATTAGGATTGACGGCGGGGACCGGCTTACTGCTGACTGGTGTTTGTTTCATGTTGCTTTCTCCAATGGAAATGGCGGCCATGAGGCCGCCGGGTTGTTGGTGAGTTGAACGACAATCGAGTGCCTGCCGAGGTTAAGTCGCCGGGCGCGCACGGGGCAGTAGCTATGGTTGCCAAGTGGCAACTATAGCTATATGAAGCCGGTTTTCAATCCTACCGGCGTATAGTTGCGATATGGCAACTGTTAACGGTTTGAGGAAGTTTGCGGAGCAGGCGATTCGTGTGGAGCGTGTCCTTAATGAGGAGCACGTTGCAGGGTCCGCTGGCAGGGTGGTCTATCTGCTTTCGGCTGCCGACCGGGCGGTGGGCGTCTCACAGAAAGATATGGTCACCGAGATGGCGTTGCCTAAGGACGTTGTTAGCAAGCTCGTCGGTTTCCTAGTCGATGCCGAGCTGATGACACAAGTACGTCAGGCTTCCAATCCGCGGATGAAGAGGCTTGCTAACACTGACTCTGGAAGGGACCTGCTGTCACGCCTCAAAGCTGCGCTTCAGCCTCCGCGGTCGCATCCTGCGGCCGCTGAAGTCGGAATTCAGCCCAGTGGTTTTAACTTCGACTTTGACGAGGATGGTTAAGACGGTCAGTTGCTATGTGGCAACTGATGACGAACGCGAACTTGCCGAAAATCCGACATCACAGGCGGTTCGGAGATTTACTCTGTTTCGCGTCATCGGATGATCACCCGATCACGTCCGACAAGCCGATGTATCAGAAGTGCCCCTCTAAGACCATGCTGCTACGCACTGTTGCGTGGCGGGGCGCTCCAGATAGGGTGGGAATCCACCAGGGCCCTGCTCTGGTACGCTCTCGGTAACTGGGATCAATCTGTCCGCTCTCGATCCGTTCACCGCTGCGCTACACTAACAATCTCGCTGAACAAAACATCGGGCAGGCCAGCAATCATAAACGCAATACCGCTAAACGCGAGAGCTTCAAACACCCTTGTCCACTCATCGCCAGGCCAGTGTGCTGGTCAGCAATCCCCACTAGGCCGTATCGACATATACACTTTGCAGCCGGGTTGATAGCTGTTGAAGTGGGTATATGTCCACTAGCCGTTATGAATTGAGTGATTTGCAGTGGGAGAGGATCAAGGATTTTCTTCCTGGGC
>Ga0224555_1005371_pt1 | contig 10796 bp, 10 predicted proteins | sample 714S23034metaG_FD_180687 | JGI IMG/M metagenome (GOLD analysis project Ga0224555, IMG submission 180687) | Peat soil microbial communities from Stordalen Mire, Sweden - 717 S2 30-34 | ecosystem: Environmental > Terrestrial > Soil > Wetlands > Peat | place: Sweden: Norrbotten County, Stordalen...
CTGTACCGTCCGCAGCCTCCGCACCTGGAGCAAATTTGGCTCTCAAAGCCGGTAGCGAGATCTGTTTGAGGTTGTGCCATTTCATCTCCTGAATCGGTTTTGGATCAGAGGTCGTTGACGTGGGGTCAAAGTTTGTCTTCTTGGGCGTCCAAAATGAAGCAGACCGAGGCGGCGCGCAAAGCACGCGCGGATTTACCATCCGCGAGCATAAAGTTGGACCAGCATGCCCCACTGGCAGACCAGCACTCGTCGGCGGTCACTCCGCGATCTGCTATGACTTCGCCGTTGGTGTCAAAGAACCGCGCCATCATTGTTGATTCGCGGGAGAGTCCATAGAGACTCAGTAGGTGACCTTTTAGGTCGAACTGCGGTGCGGTTGCCATGTTCTGACCTCGAACGGGTGAATTTAGTTGGGGAAACACAAGCGGCACACGCTTGTTGAAGGCGTGTGCCGCTCGTTCGCTACTGGCGGCCTGGTTAGCCGAACAGCAGCATCTGTTCCTCATCCTCCACAACAGGCTTGCGGCGGGAGGAAGCTTTGGGACGCATCGCATTGAACGCAAGAATGTTCGTTTGCGAAGGTGGCGGTTCAGGTGCGAAGACGGGTACGGGTGTCGGAACCAGGAATGGCTTGCCCTCCTCTGGCAACGGTGCAGTCTCTTCGACTTCTGAGACTTCCTCCTCGACCGCGTCGAACGCAAAAGCGCTGGACTCGCCGAGTGGGACGTTGCTGTCGGTGACTGCTTCTTCCGGCTCTGCGGCCAAATGGAGCGGAGTCTGCGCAAACTGCTGCGCACGCTCGTGGGCAAGGTTCGCCCAAACCGCATCGGCTGATTCGCCCACTTTGCCCTTTTCGAGCAATTCGCGAACCATCGAGGTGACCATATCGTCATCCTCTTCGAATCCGTCCAAACCTTCTCCGGAGAATTTGCCCTCCATCATCATCGCTACAAGCAATTTCTTGCCCATGAGACGAATCTGATTCTCCTGCACGGTCCCGCTGTACATCAGGAACTTCACCCGAACGTCGTGCTTCTGACCAATCCGCCAGGAGCGACGGCTTGCCTGTCTCAACGTGAACAGAGAGTACCCGGTCTCGTAGAAATAGATGGTCGGAAATTCGAGCAAGTCGAGCCCTGTCTCGACGAGTTTGGGATGACAGACAACAACCTGCACACCCTCGGCCAACCGAGCTTCATACCAGGCCTCGCGCGCATCGGTCGGAACCGACGACTTGAGAACCGCAGTGCGAAGGCCAGCCTGCTCGAAAACCCACTTCAAGCGTGCCGTTACGTCGTGGCGACCCGTAAATGTCCCAAACACCTGTACCCGCCGACCTTGGGCAAGCTCTGCCTTTACATCGTCGAGTAGGGCCTGCTCCTTGGGATACAGCTTGCTCTTACCCAGTTCTGCAGGGTCGCATACGTGGACAACCTCGATCGCACCGGTCTGTTTGTCTTTGATCTTTCCGTAAATTGCGTCAAAGCCAAACGGGTGGTCTGGATAGCAAAGGAGGGTGTTGAGCATGAGGCTCGTGAGGCTGGGATTCCGCGGGTATTCCTCGAGCGCCTTTTTGATCGCTTCGAGAATATCCGTGTAAGCCTTGGACAGCTCGCAGTCCATTTCGACGGGAATAACGCTCTCGTTGTATGCAGGCAGGTTCGCCGCAATATCTTCGAGCGACACGAACGCGGTGTTCTCCATCAAATACTTGCCGAAGAGCAAAGGGCTGCAGCCCGGCTTGCGCTTGATGGTGATGGACGCTTTGGACGCCTTTGAACACGCGTTGTCCGATGCGTAGCGTTTGACTATCTCCTCACAGACGCCGTAGTTACCCTGGAAGACACTGCGCCCCTCTCCACCCCACGCATAGCCGTCCTGCGCCATCTGCGGTGCATCCATGCGGTACAGGATGTTGTAGAGATCGTCGGCATAGCCGCCCATCATTGTTCCGGTGAGCCCGACGAGTTTCTTTCCAATCCGACCAAGGACAGCCAGCCCGTTGCCCTGGGCAGTATCGCCGGCGAGCTGATGGAGCTCGTCCGCAATGGCATAGTCGAAAAAGTCCTTCATGTAGCGCCCCATGTAGTCGAGGGGCGCCATGCGCTGAAGTTTGTTCTTGTCCGCTTGCCAAAGTGGAGAGAACACAGTCGTGCCCTTGTTGGGCCGGTTCAGCGTCTCGTCGTACTTGTTGGTGTCGAAGGATGCGCGGGTTAGGTTGCCTCCTGATGGGGTTTCGACGGGGAGACCGCTATCGATGCTGATGACGCTGCCGTTGTTCGGACCGGATTCGGCAACGTCAAAAGCGTGCTTCCAGAAATAACCGAGTTTTCCTTTCTCCTTGCTCATAATGAAGAAGGAACTCTCGGGGCAAATCTTCTTGAAGCCCTTGCGGCCCATCTTGCGAAGCTCGCTCAGCGTGACCTTGAGGCCTTTGTGAACAATCTTGCCGTTGACGTAGGCGACTTCCGTCATTCCGTGCGGTTTGTGTACGTCGCCGTTGTTCCGCATGTCGTACACGATGAAGACCCGAACGTTGGGCAGAGTGAGAAACACCTCGCGCGCCCACTTTTTCGGAAGATGCGGCGGACACATCGCAATCGCGGTGAACCGTTTGCCGGCTGCATGCACAAAGCACGAAGCAATCGACATCAGGGTTTTGCCCGTCCCGCATTCTGCAACCATCTTGGCGGCGTTGCCGCCCTTCTGCCAAAACTTGACGGTGCCCATAATGGCAAGCGCCTGGGCGGGGAGAGGTTTCCGTTTGAGCTTCGCCAGGAGCGGCGACACCGGATCCTCTGGTTTGTGGAGAGGTTGATACGCCTCCGTGATGCGCTTCCCGAGGTCCGGAGCGTACACACGCAGATAATCGAAAATTGTGGCGAGTGCTGCCATGAATCCACCTCGAGTCCTAAATAGTAGGAAATGGCCAGCCCCGAAGGGCTGGCCATTGTGTTGAAACCGCGTCGTAAAAGCGATTGGATATGTTATGCGGCGATCTGCTCGACCACCGAAGCGGAGAGGAGGTCTTTGATTCCGTAGGCAGGCCAAATGATAGGACCAGCAGCTTCCGGAAGGGTCAAAAGCTTCTCCTCAACCTGCGAACCAATCCACTTCAGAAGCTCCTCGCGCGTGACGGTCACCGTAATAGGCGAGCAGTTGAACCCAGCGATTTCCCGAATCTTCTCGGTGTTCCGCAACATCTGGACGCCGGCGCCAGCCCACTCGGGCAGGGCAGGGAGCCCAAGGAACGAAATGACTGTTGCCCAGATGAGGGTATCGTCATTGTGAAGGACCGTGACTGATCCGGCCGTGCCGTTCTGCATGAGTGCTTCGGAGAAGCAAAGGATGTGTCTCACAGGTCGCAGACGGCCTGGGATCGAGAGGTGACCGCGGTATGTGGTGGGCTTCTCGCCCATAAACAGTTCCAATCGCGAGCCATCAGGCAGTTTTGCCGTGAGACGCGAGTTGGTCGAGATTGCACCCGAAACAGCCGCCATCTCTGAATCGTTGCCGAACAAAGAGAGCATGTGGGTGGTGCTGTCCTCGGTGGCGAGGCGGTCGCACCAGACTTGCACACGGGTAGACCAGTTTTTCGATTGGACGGAGTATTCAACCTGGGCAAGCCGAAGGTGAGCGTTCTTCATGGAAATTCTCCTGGGAGTGAAGAACGCTCTGAGCCGGTTACGGTAGAAGCGTTTCTTCGGTGAGATTGAGTTGAATTATGTCGCCGGGTATGAATCGCGCGTCCTGGTAGTTGGAGGACCACCCGCCAGCACCAGCCGTGGTTGGGTAGTGGTCGTGGCGACCAATCAGTAGGCGAGCTGTCCGATTGAGTGACGTCAATTCGATCGGTGCGCCAGTTCGCATGGACTCTGCTGTCAGTATCGGGATACGACGGTCACCGTCTCTCATCTGAAGCACAATGGCAATTGCTCGCACCGTGATGTGGGGTAGGGAATTGCCTTCTCCGCGTCGGGAGACTTCTGAGACTCGTAGTACAACGGGGGTCCCGGCCGGCAGGACGGAGCGGCCGTTTTGGATGAGGTCGACGGCGAGCGAACCAGAAAACTCCGCACCTGGCTGGATTGTCTGGCCGGAGACGGGCTGGTCGATGCGGATAGGGAGAGACGTACCCGGGCGCAGTGAGGCCTGCTGCGCGATCAGAGAGATGGAGGCGAATGCGACGACTGCCGCCGCAAGTGCAAGTCTGCGAAACATGAAAACTCCAATCGTTCGTTCGGGCAAAGTATAGTTCGGGCCGGACAGAGAAGATGTGATCCTAGCCACAGGGATTTTTAGTGACGAACGATCTTCTTCCGTGGCCGGTGGCTGCGCAGCGCGATTTGCTTGCTGAGCATCTTCTGCCAGTGACGGATGTGGGCTTTGTGGGTTGAGGAGGTTAGATGCCGAATCCACCGATGCCAAGACCCTTCCCAAACCCGGCATGCGCCAGGCGGGGAGGGAATTGGAGCATCAGCGGGAGAAAGCCTAGTATTCGCTCGGCAATGTGACGTTAGTGCTGGAACGATCGTGCTCGGTGATGATCCACACCCGGCCATCGGGTGATTCGGGCACCTCGTAACTGGAGAAGATACGAGCGCCGCCCTTCTTCACGGCAAGGTTGTTGGAGTCGATGTCCTCCGGATCTGAGTCGCCCCACTCGCCGCGCTTGTAGCGCGCCAGTAGCTGCCCCAGGTCGAAGCCATCCACAACGAGAGTTTGGACTCCTCGCGTCATAGTGAGACGTCCGAGTTGAAACAATTTGCATGATCCGGGTGAATTCAGCCGCGAAACCTCGACCAAATCAGCGTCATCATCCTCGTCGTCAACGTCGTCAACGTCGTCATCGTCATCTTCCTCAAACTCCGCAGCCGCAGCCGCGTCTTCCGGAGTCTCAGAGTCGTCAGCACCCTCACTCTCTTCAACCTTTGGTTCGTCTTGCTTGGTCTCAGTGAGAATTTGGGTCTTGCCGGAGACAAAGACGATGGCGAGTTCATTCGAGAATCGTTCCCTGGTACGGGTGATTTCCATGTTGTCTTCGATCTCAACCGTTGTCGTCGTGTGCTTGATCGGTCTCCAATGAGCGAGGTGGGCCTGCTCACCGTCTCCAAATTTGCCATTCAGCATGCCGGCCGTTGCCAGCAGACCGACGTGGCCTCCGTGGAGGGGGGTGATCGGGTTTCCGCCCGCAACCTCCTGCTTTGGAAGCAAGAGGGGCACTGCGGCCTTCCAAGCGTTGCTGGTGATGAGACGATCCTCTATCTCATCGAGCGGCAGGCCGGTGTAGTAGATCTCCACGTTGCCGCTGGGCGGGACGCTATACATCCGGTCTACTTCGGGGGTGAGTACCGGCAGGTTCTTGGGATAGGACATCATCCGCGAGATGTTCTGCCGCCACTGGATGGTTTCGTGTCCGTTGTTGTTGTGCCGAACACCGAAAACAGCGCACTGGTTGTACTTTTCCGACTCCGCGCCTACTAGGCGGTAGATGGCGATCTCCTTGAAGCGCGTCGACAACGTGCCCATCACGTCGTAGACAGCGTTACAGGGAATAACCATCAGCAGGACGCCCTTGGGCTTGAGCCACGAATAGGTATGGCCGAGAAACAGCTTTTCCATGCGCTCGTTGGAGCGGGGTCCCACTTCAAAGTCATAGGGAGGGTTGAGATAGAGGAAGGAGAAGCGTTCGACCCGAGCGCGCACGTCGAAGACGTTGCCCTGGAGGGTCTGGATGCCGCTTGCCTTGGCGCTCTCGGCGCGATTGGCATCGAGTTCCACTCCATACGTCGTTGTGTTCGACGCAGTGGTGAGCGCGTGGAGTGCGGCGCCGGTCCCGCAGCACGGATCGAGTGCGGAGGTGGGCGCTTCGGGAAAGGCAAGGCGAGCCCGCAACATGGGGCCTTGCTCGACAGGGAGGGGGTAGTAGCCCAGCTTGAGCCGTGCAACGATTCGCATTTTGCGGTCCTTTCAACTGCTTAACAGTGTGATGATGATGTGAAATAAAGCATAATTTGGCCGGGAATAAAGCATGTCTTGGCAGCGCCAGGGGGATGGGCTGGTGGGAATCGGTCGGCGAGCTGCGGGAATGCCATCTTGGCTAAGATGGAACGAGTCTCGCTGACTGCCTCGGCTGTACGGAACAGTCGACATCTCGTCACCGCCCAGCCATCGTGCGGTTGTACAGTATTAGAATCCCATGAACTTTCACAGCAAGAGTATCGGCGATAGGCTATTAGACAAGCTTACCCAGGCTACCAAGGTCCAAATCGCTTCCGCTTTCTTCTGCCCGAGCGATCCGCTTTTGGACGCGCTGAGAGCTGTGCCGTGCGTAGAACTGATCGTCTCGGAAGAATTTACCGTCAACGATCCATACAAGCTCGAGGGGTTGAAGAAGGCGGATGTACGCTCGATCCCGCCAGACCATACAGACGGCAAGCTGCATGCAAAAGTGTTCATCGTGACACTCCGCGATGGCTCTCAATGGGTCCTGTTGGGATCAGCCAACCTCACCCAGCAGGGCCTGTTCGCAAATCAAGAAGCCTGTATCGATCTAAACTCCGCGTGCACCACTGACGAGCCAGTAATTGGCGACATCCGACGTTGGTTTCGTGACCTGTTCGCGAAGGCGCGGCACCCCGATTTGGCTCAGGCAAAAACCATCTTTGACCAGCGCTCGCGGTATCGTCTAGAGCCTCGGCCATCAACGCCGGGCGCCACACCGGAGTATTGGGCCTTAAAGACGACCTCGGGCGGCGCAGGTGCAGAGGAACATTGGCCCCAGTTCTTGTCGGAAGGCATGGTTGCGATTGGATGGGAAGAGCTTGATGTTGACCCATCGAAGGTAGATGAGTTGGAGCTCCGCGCGGCCCTGAAGAAGATTCTCGATCCTGTAAAGCCGGGTAGCGTAGACTTTGGCGTCCGAACAATCAGGGATTTTATGCACTTGCCGAATGGCTCAATTATCGTCGTGTGCCGTGGGCTCGTTCCTATTCAGGTCAAGCCGGTTCATATATACGCCTTCGCGCGCGTCACCGGCCCCTTTCGGGCTGCCGCTATGAATGGGACGAAGTGGCGCTTCAAGCGTAACGCGGTAATCCAGACCATTGGCACTTCTCTGCCTGCAGCCACGTTCGCGGAAGCAGTCCAGAAGAAGAGCTTCCGACAAACGATGCATAGAATCTCTGACGATACTGTTCAACGGCTCGCCGACGCCCTTGGCGTACCTGTTGAAGTCTAGAAGCAAGTTCGCACGCCAAGCCTCAAAAGCAGTGCGTCAGGCACAGAGCAGGACGATTTTTTGAGAATTGCTATGACCGAACATCGATAGAGCGGATGTTGTGAGTGGAACTGCACCCCGGCAGACCAGAATCCCTTGCCAACGTCCTGCTGAATTATTGAAACATTGCGTTGAGTATCTGCAAAAGTACATAGATTTTCGTCTCCTGAGGTGTCCCCGTATTGATTGACGACGATCTTCGCGCGCGGGTTCAAAGGTTATTGGCTGGCTCTCACCAGGTCCACGATTTGGACCGTCTGTTTCTGGCCCTGCGTGATCGCGCTCACGAACGGGATAGCTTCCGGGAGATTGGTGATTTTGTTGCTCACCGTGATGAACGGCAGAAGGGACTTGTGACTCAAACGGGCCGCGATGTGTTTACGAGCATTGATGTATGGAGTTTGGAGCTGCGTGGCCGAAAACCATCTCCTGAAGATATCGTCCGGGCAGCGTGGGCAAACTTCCGCCTTGCCTCCGACAGCCAACTGAAAGGCGGTTGCGGGTTGCAGCGTGGCACCGTGAAAGGAAGACTCAAAAGCGGTCTTTCTAAGACCGAACGCGGAGAGGCACTAGCAAAGCAAGAAATCAAAGTGATTAATTACCTTGGCAATCGCTTCATCTGGAAGCCTGCTTTCACAGACGGGCAGTTATTCAACGAATTTCGCGATGTGCTCTTGCTGAATTCGATCATCCTGAGAGCAGACACCCCGGCACTCAATGGCATCAAGACATTCCTGACGCTCTATGCAATCTCCTGCATGCATGGCTCAGCGGTTGTCCTGGAGGACGGGACAAGGGCCGACCTTCTGGCGGGCTTTTCCAACCAGAAGCGTTGTCTCGAAGTAAAGATGCAGATAGGCTTCGATGACGGGCCGAAGCCGATAATGGCGCCAATCTGCCTTTTCCTCAGTTCGCTTCAACCTGAAAACCACTGCGAAGCCAAGCTCCTCGAATTGGGAAGCAAGGGACCACTTTTTGCCTGGTCCGAGCCTGTTGAGGTGGGGTCCGACGGCAGGCTCGTCCTAGTGACATGAGGTCGGTCTGAGCTAGTTAAGTTAGGTAGAGGTGGCATCGATTACCAAACGCCTTCATGAGCGCATCATGAGTTCTTAGCATAAGGAGGTTATCCTCAGTTGAAGAGGTATAGATATGAATCCAACCAGCAAGGAAATTATTAAGACACTCGGAGCCTCTGCAACTGGAGGTGGAGTTGGCGCTGGTGTTTATGGCGTAATTGGCGGAGTGGGGCTTACGGCGGTAGGTACTGGCGTCGGAATTACGCTCGGACCTTTCATTGCTATCGGGGCCGGTGTAGGTGCGGCCGGATACGGCTTGTTTTGGCTCGGAAAACAGGTTGGGAAGAAACGCACTTTGCCGGAAAGGAATACTACCCCAACTGAATCCGCGTGAAGCGCAATAGCGGCCTTCAGTGAGTCCTGACTCGATTGCCATTTTGATCCAGGAATTCTGAGAATGTGACTCCAACCTCTTCTTCAAAACGTTCAACGTTTACATAGCGAGCGATCCCATTTCGAGTTGCGGCTGGGTAGTACAGTTCGACCGTGGTTTTGGGCACTGCATCGCGCAATAGATTCAGGTCAGACCCTAGGTCCGATTGGTGGTTTATGTCGGAGAATTCGATCAGATGTCCCAAGATCGCTTCGATCTCAGAAGGATCAATCTCTTCTCTGAAGCCATAGAAATACGGAACCACATCACCATCGGTTGAGAGAAGACGAGAGAACGCCTCTGCGGCTGAACTCGAATTATAAGCTCCTAACCACAATCCTCCCAAGAGTGAGTGTGGCGAGAACCAAGCCCAAATCTCGTCCCAGCTAGCGAATGCCCCTGGTCGACTCGAAGCGCCGATCCCGGTTGAGTTGCCGTGTGTCCCAATGAAACAATACTGAGCATTTGTGTTGCAGTTGAGCCACTCGCTCACGGCACTCTGAGCGTCTGCAGCTAATTCGACACTCCGGTGAAAGATGTTTACTGTCTGGGCATACGCATTCAATATGGTTTGAGTCTCTTGATATTCGGATGCAGGCAGCCATTGAATCAAACTGATGGGTGATCTACGCATTCATCTTTTATAAATCAGTTCCCCGGTGGGGAATCGCATTCGCCATTGCACGGTGCCTCTTTGAGTATCCAGGGGGCAAACGTTCTTCTCCTCGCATCCGGCCAGAATCGGGCGCCAGAAGAGATCCGGTCGCATATTTGAGATTCGGAGTCGCTACAATGGAGGAGTCAGAGGCTTGGGAGCAAAGATGACCTTACTGGCCTCGATGTGGGTCTCGATTGGGGGAGTTGGAGTAGCCACCGTAGGAGCAAACGCAACTACAGGGAATATCAAGGAGGCGACACCAATGACGATCTCAATCAATAACTGTTCCGATTCGAACGACGCGGTCCATCCAACCAGAAGTTCCGTCCACCGCAAAGCTGTACGGAGGAAGGCGAAGACTGGCGTAGTTACGAAGCACGTCAGAATGGTAAAACACGGTTGGTACGGAGCTACGTTACTGCGGGGTCCTCGGTGGCACACAGCTCCCCCGGTCGAGAGGCTGCAAGCGAGCAACCAAGTGGTCATCCCCAATGAGTAACGTAAGAGGTTCGATTCCTCTACCCCGCTCAACTTCCCCAAACTGAAACGCGATCTCTATGGCTGACCAGCAGTCGCAGAGATCGCGTTTCGGTGCGTCCGATGACCGGGCGAGGGAACAGCTATCATTTGCAGTTAGCCTTGGAATTGCCAATGCGCCAGAGCAGTTGATGCTCCATGATGAGATTGAGGACCAGGAGGTCTAATGAAAGTCTTTTGTAACGGTACAGCTCGCATTCAGCATAAGGAAACAGGCATCGTCTATGGCATCGAATGCGAAGAATTGGATTGGGATGAACAGGGCATGGGTGAAGGCCCGATGGGAGGGGAAAGTCAGCATAAAGCTGCCTTAGAACATCCTCATTTGGGGAATCTTGTTTGGACACTTGGAGAGTATCCAGTCGGGGCCGAAGACTATCGAGAAACAGATGTTGGCGAACACAAGTTGCTCGAGAATTTCAACTATCACCTGATGCACGAGCCTGAGCCGCCGGATAGCTTTTGATAACAAGTCAGAACTGAGAATCGGTCAATAAACTGCCAATGAATCAGGCCTGCGGCCTGAGTTACAGGATGACGCGCGCAGAGGCTACGACATAGCCTTTGAGCTTATCGCCTACGCACTTGCTAGATCTTCCGGTCGCAATCCACCAAGTTGTCGATAAATGTCTGCCTGTGTATCGTCGCCTCAACACCTACTTTCCAGCCGCTTGGTTCTGCTGGCTGCTGCACCCGTAGGCAGGGGAGGCGACCCCTAGGTTCGCGCTCAAAAAGCCACTATACATAAGATGCATTATCGGACGCAAGCCTTTTATATTGAATTACTTATGCCTAGTTTCTAGATCATCGTTATCGGACATAGGCAGAGCGAGGCTGCGCTCCTCACAGAGCCGACGATCAGTAGAAACTAAA
>Ga0224555_1005372_pt1 | contig 10795 bp, 8 predicted proteins | sample 714S23034metaG_FD_180687 | JGI IMG/M metagenome (GOLD analysis project Ga0224555, IMG submission 180687) | Peat soil microbial communities from Stordalen Mire, Sweden - 717 S2 30-34 | ecosystem: Environmental > Terrestrial > Soil > Wetlands > Peat | place: Sweden: Norrbotten County, Stordalen...
AGCCGCGCCGGTGCTGGTGATTGCGAATCATGCGACGGCGTTTGACGGCGCCCTGGTGCTCTACGCGCTGCCGTTCAGGCTGCGCCGCCGCGTCGCCGCCGCCATGTCCGGCGAGATGCTGCTGGATTATCGCCATGCGCGCAACCAGGGCAATCCGCTGCTGAACCTGCTGGCGCCCCTGGCCTATTGGCTGCTTACGGCGTTGTTCAATGTCTTCCCCCTGCCCAACGGGCGCGGTTTCCGGCGCAGCTTTGCCCACGCCGGCGCGGCCATGGACCGCGGCTACTCCGTCCTCATCTTTCCTGAAGGAACGCGCAGCCGCAGCGGGCGGATGAATCCGTTCCGCCCCGGCATCGGCCTGCTCGCCCAGCAATCGGCCGTACCCATCCTGCCGGTTGCGCTGGTCGGCCTGTACGAACTCACTACGCCAGGCGCGCGCTGGTTCCGATCGGGTCGCATCGAGATACGCATCGGCGCGCCCATCCCCGCGCCGGACGAGCACTCCGACGCCGCCCAGCTAACCGCCGCGCTGGAGCAAGCCGTGCGCGCGCTGGTTAAGGGCACGGATTCATAAGCCTGTCCTGAGCGAAGCCGAAGGATGCCGTAAATGCCGCATAATCATCGCGGCTTCAGAGGCTGCGGAAAAAGGCGGACTCGGCTCGACGAACCAAAGGCCCAGGGCTAAAGCCCCTTGATTCTGTTGACCCTTTACCGCGGCCTAAAGGCCGCTGCTACTCCGAAAGGCGGCACCACGGGTTTTTCCGCAGCCTGTTCAGCCGCTGAGGTCGCTCGTTGCAGCGGCTCTCGAGCGCCGTCCAGAGCGCCGATTAACGACTTTGACACCGGCATCGGGACGCGCTACGATACAGGCCCGGAGAGCAGCAAGGGGGGAACGATATGATGCCCCGACCTGAACGCAACGCTGTTCGTACCTTCGTTGAAAACCTGGAGACCGGCGCCCGCGTCATCTGGATTGCCACCGGCGCCAAGGGCACGGTGCAGGCCGACAAATCCATCCTGTGGGACGATGGCTCGCTGCTGCAACCGAAACAAATGACGGAAAGCCACTCGGTCCTGATCCACCGCGAGCCGGAATGGCTGCGGGTGCACGACGCGCTGGCCACCATGCTGGACTGCGTGAAGCTCGGCTGCACGCTGAACCGCTGGGACGAGGTCGCATGCAAGAACCGGCGCCCAGAGCAACTTTGCCCGCTGGCCGAACTGTCGAAATCCGACGAACCGCCGGTGGTGGCGAAGCCGCACCCCCGAACCGCCGGCTCGGTCAGACTCGGCGTCCCCAAACCGCGCCATCGCGCGCGACCGTGAGCCTAAACAACCAAAGAATGAGTTTGCGAGCTTATAGCTGACAGCTTTCCAGCTTACAGCTCTCGATCCTTTCAAGCTGCTCACGTCCCGCGGGCATCCGGGCAGGATTTCGAATCGAGGAATTATTCCGGCGTGGCGTGGGACTACGTCCGCCTGGAACTGAACGACGGCAGCAAGCCTTATCCCGCTCCGCCGGACAACGGCAGGCCGGATTACCCGCCGGCGCCGGGCCTGGCCGTCGCAGCCGCGCGCTGATCTTGGCGCGGTAAGGGTATTACCGGATTAGGGATCACTTCCGCTATGCCGACATTTCGGGATCGATCTGGTGTAGAGGACGAAGACGGGCCGGGCTGGGGTCTCCGCGATGCGGACAGCCGACCGAAGAGCCACAAGCCAAGGTCTACAGGGTGATGACGACCTTGCCTATCTGCTCATTGCTTTCGAGGTACCTGTAGGCTTCGACGGTTTGATTGAAGGGGAAGGTCCGGGCGATCTTCGGCTTGAAGGATCCATCCGCCAGGCGATCGAAGATGTACTTCTTCATGGTTTCCCACTCCGGGGTGCCACGCAGTTCGCCGAAGGTGTAGCCGAACATGCCGATGGTTCGGCCAAAGACAGCCATGGGAAAGGGCGTGGGCTTGCCCGAGAGCATGCCGTACAGGTAGATGGTGCCACCATTGGCCGTGGCCTGCGCGAGCGTGTCGATGTAGTCGCCGCCCACCGGATCGAAGACGATGCGTGCACCCTTGCCGCCGGTGATCGACTGCACACGGGCCACCAGGTCCTCCTCTTCCGTGACGATGACGTGGTCGGCGCCGAGGGCGATCAGCTGATTTTTTTTTGCGGAGGTACGGGTGGTTGCAATCGAGATACCGCCCTGTGCCTTGACGATCTGGATGGCCGCGAGCCCAACGGACGAGCTGGCAGCGGTGATGATAACGAAGTCGCCGGCAGCCACTTTGCCGAAAGGCACGAGCGCGCCGTAGGCAGTGCAGTACTGCATCCACACAGCGGCACCCTCCACCGCAGAAAAGGACTCTGGAACGGCTGCGAGAACGCCGGCAGGAACGACGGCTTCTTCCGCAAGCACCGGGTACTGGTACATCGAAAAACCAGGAATGGTGCCGAAGCGCTTGCCGATGAGGGCGGGATCGACCTCGGGACCAACGGCCATGACCTTTCCCAGCGCCTCGTATCCAAGCCCGGAGGGCGGGTTCACTTTTTCCATGTAGAAGCCGTGATAATACATGCTTTCGGCCCGGTTGAGGCCCACTGCTTCCACCTTGAGCAGAACTTCACCAGGACCGGGCTTGCGCTGGGGCAGATCTTCGATATGAAGGACTTCGGGACCACCGAGCTGGCTAAAACGAATGGCTTTCGGCATGATATGGACTTCTCCTGTCCATAAGGAGATGCGGACTGCCTGCAGCGCGGCGCAAAATTACGCGGGCCCGACGGCATTTCTTTGTCGCAAGACGGCGATCCACAGCCAGCAGCGACCTGCCGTCTGATTCGTCCTAGGAAGCGCACCAGTGTCCGATTATCCTGCCCTGACCCGGTCATGAGATCACAGTACGCTGGCCGTTTCAGAGGACTAACCCAGCAGGACCCGGATTAATGCGGTTGAAAATCGGCTAGCTGAGTGCCCTGGGCTGTTGGCAACAGTTACCGCGGCGGCAACGAGCAATGACTGTTAGAATGGCCCCTATTATGAAGGACATAGGCGATACAGTCGGTCAGTCAAACGAAATAACCGGGTGCTCCAAGACTCCGACGATTCCAAAGGCAGAAAAGACTGCGAAGAGCGAAATCTGGGTATCTACTTTTCTTGTCCTCCTATTCCTTTTTCACAATCAAGCACTGGGTGCTGATACTCGTGAGTCCCTTCGCCAGAGAATTCTCGCCGGTGATCAGGTATCCCTGAGAGCGTCTGCGCCCGAGGGCGCTCGGACGATTGAGGCAAGCTGGATCGAAGAAGCGGTGAGGAGACGCGTTCCAATACACATTAGCAATGCAGTGATCCAAGGTAGTCTCGAGCTGCAGAACTCTAGCGTTGAGCAGGAATTCGATCTGCAGGAATGCATCTTCAAAGACTACGCCGATTTTTCTTACGCAATCTTCAAGCGCGATTTTTTGGTATCAGAAGCAGCCTTTACTGCAGGCGTATCTTTTCAAAGTGCAGTCTTCCAGCAGAGGGCGATGTTCCAACGTACCCGCTTCGAGGGTGGCCCCATTAACTTCGCCGATGCCCACTTCTTCGCAGAATTCAGCGCCGAAGAGGCCAGTTTCGGTACCAAAAGCGCAACTGCGGTTTTCGTTCACGCTCGATTCGACGCTACGGCCGATTTCGCCAAGTCAGTCTTCAACATTGATGTAATGTTCAACTCGACGCAATTCCTGGGGACAGGTTTCTTTCCAGGCGCGAGATTTAGGGGCCCCTACGCAGATTTCAGCCGCGCCCACTTCTTCGATCTCGCGATCTTTGGGGGTGGTCCCCCTGCGGACTTCAACGCTACATTCGAGGGGCAGGCAATTTTCACCGGAACACAGTTCGATTCGTCAGCGGTGTTCAACGGGGTTTCATTTGACGGCAGATCGGGCTTCGTGGGTGCACGCTTCGATGGCGACGCCGACTTCGAGACGTCCGTGTTCCGAGGACCCGTCAGTTTTCGTTCCGCAATCTTTCATGCCGTTTACTTCTCAAAAACAGCGACGGGCGAAATGCCGCAGTTCGGCGATGACGTGGACCTGCTTGGATGCACCTATGACCGAATCGAGATCAACTGGCCTTCTCTTCTTCGATATCCGAACGGCCAGTCTCGTATTCACCCCTATAACCGCCAGCCCTATGTCGAGCTTGAAGAAGTGTTGAGGAAAGCTGGTTTTGAAGAGGGTGCGGATGAAGTGTACGCAGAACGTCGGCGCGTAGAGAATGGGAAAGGCTTTCGAAAACTTTGGGATCGCCTGTATTGGCTCACTGCGAACTACGGCATTGATTTGTGGCATGAATTCATCGGTTCACTAGGTTTTCTGTTGATGGGTATGTGGGTTCTTTCGCGTCCTAGCGCAGTTGTAAATGGTGAGAGCGGAAGCGAGACCACAATATCGTGGTGGAGCGCCCTTTGTTTAGCGGTGCGCCAATTTCTGCCCTTCTCACTGCCGGTGAAGCCTCGATGGACCCCCTCCCGTCATGTTCTATGCAGGTGGCAAAGATGGCCACTTCTCACGGCGGCAACGTACGCCAATCTCTTGCAAATTGTTGGGTGGATTCTCATTCCGCTGGCGGCAGCGTGGTTCGCCGGTGTGCTGCGCCATGCGGCACAGTAAATGTGATCTGAAGCCGTTGCACAAATCTTGTCAAACACGGGTGTATGGCAGCCTCCTCGCCTTGCTTCTGGAGAACGACTTATCTAATGCGGACCGTCGATCTCGGCCAGCGTGGGGATACACGGGGCCCCCGTTTAGGAACTGTCCCGCTCAAGTGGTTGTAGTCAGGCCCTTCTGACTCCTATTGATGCAAAATCTCTAAGTGCGCTCAGCGAGGGGCCGCTACGAAGCGATCACCCGATAATCCTCACGGTTTTCGCTGAACCTGTTCTGAATATTCGTGAAACCGGCACTTCTCAAGCGTTCTATCAACTCTTCGACGCGAAATGGATAGTAGACAATCGTGTAGCACCGGGTCGATGCTTTTCCGTCAGAATCAAAGACCAGGAGCACTTCTATGGTGTGGGGGGCCTCGAACCTCTCCGGAAAGTTCCAAATGTAGATGGGCAAACACCGCTGCCCGGCGCGCTCTCTCCACTGCGGATAGGGTGTAAAACGTGTTTTCTCTTTCCGGAGCTGCTCCCAGTTGCGAGAGTCAATGACGAGTTTGCCGCCACTGCTTAGAACGGCGCGCATTCCCTGCACCGACCGCAGCATTTCTTCTCCGTTGCGGGTGTGCCCGATTGAGTTGCCAAGACAGAAAACCAGGTCAAAGGGACCAGGTACGTGAGCCGGTAGATCCTCCCAGGCACAGCACTTCAGCGGGACGTCTACATTGGCGTTCCTGGCGGCAAGATTCGCTTGCTCGATCATTCCCGGGCTGCCATCGGAGCCACTCACTTCATAGCCAAGCTTAGCCAGCGCTATCGCGAATGTTCCGATTCCACAGGAGCAATCCAGGATGCGTGCCTTTGGACCGGCGTCTTTCAGAACGTCTGCGTGCTGCTCAAGCGCAGGCTTGCCTGAAGCGACATAGTCCGAGTAGAGCCAGTGGTAGTTCGCAGCAAACTCGTCGTATTGCGACATTGGCGTGTGGCCCAGCCTTTCGTCCTTGAATCATTTGGATCAGCATACTCCCGGGCGAAAAAGCGCTTTTTCGTTAAGGGCACGGATTTATCCGTGCCGTAAGAGCCGCAGAATTAGTCGGGCTTTAGCCCCTGAGGTCAATTCTTTGGACCGCGAACCTACTTTTCGGCGGTCTCTTAAAAGTGGCGCAGGGCGTCGATGGGGGTGGGCGTTATAGGCAAGCCTTTTCCACCTCGATATGCAAGAAAGTGCGCTGTGGTCAGGTATGACAGGCGTATGTCGCTGATTGCAAACACCGCGTGAATGGACCCCGAATTGCAGAGTATACATACTCCTAACTTCCCCTACTGCTGCGGGTTCCTGAACAGCGGCGTCAACCCTCGACAGGTGTAAACGGACCTCCCGCTAGATGGAGCTTCGGCAATGAAAACACCTCTGCCTCTCCCTGAAGTGGTCGCTAGGATTTCTCGCCTCAGATTTGCAGGACCATGTGGGCTGATGCTGTTCGCATTTGCGCTGCTCTCACCCGCGCCTGCGCGGGCCGTCGGGATGGGTGTTAACGATAACTGTCTTGATGGCGGCACCATAAACGAGGTCAACGACTCTAACGTGCCGATGAACGCGACGACGTATATCACCGACAAGTCCACAGGTCTAATTGCTGATACCGTCTACCACGGCGTTATGGCGGCTAACAGTACTCTCCCCTTCTTCTATTCCTCGGGGCTTGAACACTGCGACGCGTATAACTATTTTACCCCGCTTGCGCCTATTCCGACAGGCGGAGGAGGTGGTATCGGTGCCGGCGCTAGCTCAGTTCTTTACATCGAAAGTATGTTCTTTGATCCGACGACCAACCAGTACGAGCTCGAAGGCATTTTCGATTTCATGCAAGGTAACGGCATCGCGAGCGTGAGCATTCCGGATCTCTGGGAGGCCCCGATCGGAGACAGCTTCACAGATAGCAGCGAGACCCTTTATGCCGTTGTGAATCTCGACAATTTCTTGTTCCCCGGGCCGGCTCCGACTTTCTCGGCCGGCGAGGATTTTTCCATCATCGATGGAACCACACCCCTCCTGCCCGGGATGGAGTTCTTCGCCACCGCTCCCACGTTCAATCCTGCGACGGGGTTTGGCGGAACACCTTACACGGGTAACGGCATTGTGGAGGCGGAGCACGACCTAAGTCCGACACCTGAACCATCATCGCTTGCGCTGTTCGCATCCGGCCTTCTCGGCCTCGCCGGGATCGTCCGCCGCAAACTCCGCCGCGGATGAGCGCAACCCGCTTCGCTCCCGCGCTTTTTCCGCTTCCAATGCAAAACGGCCAGCCCGAAGGCTGGCCGTCGTTGTGTTGGGGAGAGCTTGACTGCCTACTTGTTCCTCCGGGGACTGGCGGGTGGCCCAGCCTTTCGTCCTTGAATCATTTTGGATCACAGCATACTCCTGGGGGTACCCCATCCTTGTCGCCGCTTTCTGGCGATAGGGTGGGGCTCTGCCACTCCTGGGAAGAATCAACGCACCAGGGAGGATGGGGCACAGGTCGGAATGACAAGCAATAAGGTTGTCATTCTGAGCCATCGGCGAAGAATCCCCGTATTCTGCCCGGGGCTGCACTACACTGCAAGCGGGCCAAATGCGCGATCACGAGTACTACGTCTACATCCTGGCAAACACCTTCCATCGGCTCTACACAGGCGTCACCAACGATCTTGCCGTCAGGGTGAAACAGCACAAGGCCGCAAAGGATCCAAAGTCCTTCACCGCCCGCTACGGCATCAACCGGTTGGTCTACTTCGAACGGTTCCAGTACATCCAGGACGCGATCCGCCGGGAGACGGAGATCAAAGGCTGGCTGCGCGTGAAGAAGCTGGCACTGATTGTCCAGCACAATCCGACGTGGCGCGACCTGAGTGAAGACTTCGGTAAGCCGACTGAGCCGTTTGATGAGAGGAAGATGAGGCCTCCCATAACGTTCTGAGGCGGCACGGGCAAAATGCGGGGGTTCTTCGCTGCGCTCAGAATGACAGCGTTGAAGGGTTGGGGTAGAACCTCGGAAGGTCGGCGGCGCGGGCAAAATGCGGAGATTCTTCGCTCCGCTCAGAATGACAATTTGGGAGGTCAGGGTCAGAATGACAACCCTGGAGGGCCGACGCTCACTCCGGGGCCTAGAAGTGGCGGAGGGTGTCGATGGGGATGGGCGGCTTGCCGGGTTCGCCGCCGGGTGGCGGAGCGGATGGGTCGGCGTCGGGCGCGCGTTCGGCGGTTTTCTCGATGGAGCGGCTGACCAGGTCGCGGGAGCCGAGGCCGATGGCCAGAGCCAGCGTGAGCACGATGCCGCCGAAGAGGATGCCGAAGGCGAGGTCGACGACGGTGCCGCCGATCTCCAGATGGTCCAGCACCATCGCAGCGGTGAGCACCAGGACCAGCCACTTTACCCCTTCCGACAACATGCGGGCGTAGTGGAGACGGGCGTTGACGGCGCCGATCAGCACCGAGCGCGACAGGAAGCGCGCGATCAGGTTGCCCGCAAGGAGTATGGCGATGGCGCCGATCGCATGGGTCAGGTACGGCAGCAGCAGCTTCGAGGTTTCGGAGTTGTTGGAGTAGGAGGCGTCCAGGGCGGAGATGCCGACGACGATGCCGAGGATGACACATCCGAACAAGACGACGCGGGCGAGCATCACCGAGGGACTGTGGGAGAGCGACCAGTTCTGGATGTTGGCGTTGCCGGCGAAGACGTTGCTGCGGGAAAGGCGCTCATCGAAGCGCATGGAATGCAGGATGATGCGCACGAGCGCGGCCAGCGCGGCGCCGATCAGGGTGAACAGAAGCACGGCGACCAGCAACGCCAGCAGACCGGGAAGAAAACTGGCGAGCTTGACCAGGACGCGGTGAGTGGACTCGCTGAGTGCGAAATGAACTTGTTGCAACATTTGTTGCCTCCTTGCAAAAAACGAAAACGGCGGCGACCTTACGGATTGAAGCGATCGGGCCAGCGCCAGCGCGAGACGAGATAAGCTTTGTCGCGCTCAAAGGTGGCGGCCAGATCCTCAATGTGCTGCTCCGGCGCGGCGCCGGCGCCGGTAAGCAGGATGTGCGAAGCGACCCAGGCAAGGTAGAGCGGAGTGAGCGCGCCGAGCAGGTGGCCGCGATTGATGGTGCGCAGGCGGTAGGCGAGGATGAAGTCGTAGACGATGCGGGTCCAGAGCTCGTCGTTCATGCGGAACCCGGCGGGGGGCATCAGCGACAGGTGTTTCAGGCCGAGCAGCGTCTGCGGCGGGAGCACCAGCGACCATATCTCCTGCAGGTTGGTGTAGGCGACGCGGAAGGCTTCGAGCATGGGACTGACGTCGGGAAGAGTTCCCGTGGAGAACGGGGTTTCCGGGGTTGCGCACCCCGGTTGATAGAAGCGAACGCGCTGCCAGATGCTGGCCCGGGCTTCAATGTCGGAGAAGAAGGAGCCGGCCGTCTCGCTGAGCAGAGCGTTGAGGTCAGTGGATGCGGGCTGGGGCAGACCGCGCGGGCCGGCGTCGATCTCGGCGACGGGCCAGTTGGCGGAGGCAGCCTCGGCGACGGGCCACAGGATGGCGTCGTTTTGCCCGGCGGCGGTGAACGGCTGCGCCGCCATGGCCAGGCGCTCGGCCATGCGCAACGAAAGGCCGACGTCGATGGCCTGGGGAAAGCGAGGACACTGGCGGTACAGCGCGCGGGTGACGGGGTAGAGGATGGCGGAGTTGACCAGGCCGTTATTGGGGCCGAGCCGATAATGCGGCAGGATAAGGTCGGCGGCGGAAGAGCCGAGCAGGGCGGCAGCCAGGTCGCGCACGAATCCCGGGTTCAGGGTCTGCGACTCAGGGCCGAGCAGAATGCAGGCGCGGGCGTTGTGCTCCTGGGCCATTTTGAAGGCGTTCAGGTAGTCGGCGGCGGTGAGAAAGAGCGCGGTCGAGGATGAGCTGTAGTGCAGCAGGCGCAATGGGGAGGAGTCGGGAGCGGCGGTCGATAGCACGGAATCGGGACTGGAGGCGGGGGCGGCGTCGGGGATGGCGACCAGGATATTGCTGTTGCCGTTGCCGGCGGTCTGCTGCTCCGGAAATGCGCCGGCGAGGTTTTTGAGCGTGGCTTCGAGGTCTTCCGGCGGGAGCGGGGTGAGGCAGATCAGCAGGTCGCCGGTGAGCGGGGTGGGCTCGGGCGCAGGAGCGGTGGCGTCGGGAGTGGGTTGCCGGGTGTCGACATCGCTGGAGGTTGGGGTCATGGGCGGATCCGATCGGTTATCCGGGCACATCAGTTAGTGCGTCAGTAGTGCGTCAGTAGTGCAGCTCAGGTTGACGTCAGGTTGACGGCGGATTCTCCGCTACCTCATTCGATGGCTTGAGCGGCCGCATGATTATCTCGGTGGCTTCATTCTGCTGCGGGAGGGCGGACGGGCGCGGCGCCTCTGGTCCGGGCTGGAGCTCCAGCCAGAAGAAGGAGTAGGGCGCAAGGCTCAGCGGATAGGGCTTGTCGGTGATGGGCGGGAAGGGAACGTAGCCGAGCATCTCCACCGGGACGCGACCGGCCAGGTGGGCGAGGTCGAGCTCGACCGGCTGGGCGAAGCGGGAGAGGTTGGCACAGCAGAGGACGGTTTCGCTGTGGCCGTCGGGGGCGTCGTAGTGGCGGATGTAGGCGAGCACCTTGCGGTTGGCCGGCGAGAGGAACTCCAGCGTGCCGCGGCCGAAGACCTGGAACAGCTTGCGCAGCGCGATCATGTTGCGCGTCCAGTGCAGCAGCGACGACGGATCCGCAAGCTGCGCCTCGACGTTGATGGCCTGGTAGCCCCAGATGGGGTCCATGATGACGGGCGAGTAGAGCTTGGCCGGCACCGCGGTGGAGAAGCCGGCGTTGCGGTCGGGATTCCACTGCATCGGGGTGCGCACTCCGTTGCGGTCGCCCAGGTAGATGTTGTCGCCCATGCCGATCTCGTCGCCGTAGTACACGATGGGCGTTCCCGGAAAGCTGAGCAGCAGGCAGTTGAGCAGCTCGATGCGGCGGCGATTGTTGTCCAGCAGCGGGGCCAGGCGGCGGCGTATGCCCACGTTGACGCGCATGCGCGGGTCCGCGGAGTAGGAGTAGTACATGTAGTCGCGCTCGTCGGCGGTCACCATCTCCAGGGTGAGTTCGTCGTGGTTGCGGAGGA
>Ga0224555_1005377_pt1 | contig 10782 bp, 7 predicted proteins | sample 714S23034metaG_FD_180687 | JGI IMG/M metagenome (GOLD analysis project Ga0224555, IMG submission 180687) | Peat soil microbial communities from Stordalen Mire, Sweden - 717 S2 30-34 | ecosystem: Environmental > Terrestrial > Soil > Wetlands > Peat | place: Sweden: Norrbotten County, Stordalen...
TGGGTGATGTCGTGGCTGTTTTTGTAACAGAAGGTGTCGGCGAAAGGATTATCAACCCGACCGCATTTGTTGTATTTGAATCTGAATTTGCCTGGTTCTGCACGCCTGTGGGCGTCGGAGACGGCCCCGAAGCGCACGTGATATTAAAATTGTCCACACTTGATGTCCCGGCATTGCCATAATCGGATGTTGTTTCAATTCCGACATACATGTCGGTGGTAAAATTTGCAGTCTGCGTCACGCCCTGCTGAACCCATGTTGTTCCATTTGTCGAATAATATCCGGCAATGCTGCTGCCGGTTTTTACAATTTCAACATAAAGCGGAAAAGTCCAGGAACCCCAGTTTCCGGTTGTGCTGAAAGAATCGCTCGCATTATCAAGCGTCCTTGAGGCAAAATCAAATTCATACTGGTTGTGAACCGCGGCCATAGTATACTGCTGCGAGCCGGAGGCCAGGGAACTCCTTACCATAAGGCCCGCCGTTGCCGCATTCGCGTTCTGTATGGATGTAACTTGCAGTGTCATTACAAAATTTGAAGTCGGATTTATATCCTGATAAATAAAACGCGCATTGTCGGTCGTACCCCAGCTTGTTATCCCGTTGCTGGTGACTGTGTCCACCAGCTGCTGTCCCGTTTCGCTTTCCGACCCGTTTGTCGCGGCTCCCAGTTTTGTGGCGGTCCATATTCCGGTATTAAAGGAATTATCATCAAAATTATCCGGTGTTCCGCATGACGGCAGTGCAAAAAGGGTGGCGGATAATGCCATGGATACAGCCAGCACAAAAAACAACCCGCCAAGTTTAACCGGCAATATTTTATTATCCATGTTTATCCTCCCCTCTGCCGTTGTTTTTCCCATTCCATACCGCGCCAAAGGGCCATGTCATTTCAGGCTCAACCATGTTTTCATACCCATTCCATCCGTACAAATTTCCTCTTTCTTTCAAAAGCTCCAAAAATTCTTTGTTCCATTCAAACAGAGTATACGATGTTATCTTTCCCCAGAAACATACAGTAATATATGAATTTGCCGGCACCGTCATGGTCCATGTAAGAAGAGACCCTGATTTAGAGCAGCCGCTGTCGCATCCGATATAAGTGTATACGGAAGGAATGGTATCCCAGACATGGAACCCCACAACATCCGCCGAAGATCCGTTGGATACGGTTATGCAATACGTCACGGTATCGCCAAAAACCGCCGTTGATTCGCTTTCGGATTTGGATAGTGAAATCCCGGATATCTGTGTTGGAGTCAGTGTGGGGGTGAATATTGGCGTGTTTGTATATGACATTGTAGGTGTCAGTGTCATTGTTTTTGTGGGCGTCAGGCTGACAGTCCGCGTCGGCGAAATTGTGAATGTCGCTGTCCTTGTCGGCGTTATCGTAAAAGTCGGACTGCAGTAATCCGCCATATTTACCGTGGATACCACAACCGGCGATGCGAAATAACTCAATGACGCCTTGTTATACCACGAGCAGTTATTCGGATTCTGCGTAGTCATATGCATGTTCATCGGGACGTCCACGCATCCGGTAAATCCCGGCGTCGTGAATGTTATTGTATAAGTCGTCGTATGCCCGCTGTTTGAAGCGCTTATGCCGCTTATTCCCGTAGCCGGATTTCCGGTATAATATGGCCCGTCATACTGCCAGCTGTCGGTGTTATTTGTCCAGTCATCCACCAGTGTCATCGCCCCGTTCCAAGCCGCCCCGCCGGTGTTGCAGATATGCATGTTAAATGACACGGCAGTGCCGTTCTGGATGCCCGTTGTCGGGTTTGCCGATTTGACAAGGGTTAATACAGGCGGCGGCGGGCAAACATCCTGTAACGTAACTGATGCCACAACCGTGGGCTGCGCAAGATATGTCAGATCGGCTATATTGTGCCAGTTTGCGCAGTATGTGGGCTGTCCGCTGTACATTGTGACGCTGTAAACATAATCAAAACATGAAGTCGCGTTGAATCCGTTTGCGAATGTAATGGTCGCGGTTTTTCCGCTTCCGGAATACTGTATATCACCGAATATCGGGTCGGTGTATTCATACGGCCAGTTATACTGCCAGCCGTCGACCGCGTCGTTCCAGTTGTCCTGGATGACCACCGGCGTCCCGAATGTCCCGCCGCCCGTGTTGCAGATATGCAGAGTGAATGTAACAAGCCATGGTGAATTCAAGCCTATGTTGGTTGATGGATTTGCCGATTTGGTTATTGTAAAAGCAGGGGCCACAGGTGTTGACACAGGAGTCAGCGCAAAAGTACCCCTGAACCATATTGCTCCGCAGTCGGTGGACATGCTTGCCGAATAGCTTAATGCCTTGCAGAGGTTCCCGGTCGCGGGGTCATAAATCCTCTGGCCAAATTTCTTGCCGGTCATGTTGACAGGAGGAATCCATGCGCCGTTCATCACGTAAGGCGGCTGGTACCACTGATAACCGCCGCTGGGCGTGGGAGAAGGATTCGGGCTGGTGCAGGTAGTATCGGAAAACATTTGCAGTCCCCCGTCGTTACTGGTGGTAATAACTGTCGTCCCGTCTGTGCACCCTATGTCAAGCGACCATGACCCCCACAATTCACAGCAACTTGTATTCTGTACATATGTTGCCAGGATGTTTCCCGTAGGAAGAAGAAGGGCCAGCTGGGCCGGTGTGAAATTTATACATTTTGGCGAGCAGGTCCATCCTATGTCGCAGTATGTGAACGTATCAAGCAGCGTCCCGTTCAGGTAAATCCACGCGTAGTCGTCAACAGCCGCGCAAAGGGTCGCTGATTGTGGGGTGCATACGGCTTTAAGGGCTGAAACCTGAATAAATAACAGTATCAGGATTAAATACACTTTGGAAAGAAATCCCGGGGTTTCTTTTTTATGCCGGTTTATTATTTTAGCTTTCAACGCCGGCTCTTCAGCTTTTTTTGTCTTTGTCCTGTTTTTTTCCATTTCATCCCTCTTTTAAAAATTTTAATTTACTTTACAAAAAACATCTAAAAGGAAATTAGCGCACTTTTCCTGCCTGGAGCCTGATAATTTTCAGGCTCCGAAGACACTTATCACAACTCTATGATTTTGTTCTATTTCCCTGTTATAATTATAACAAATGATAGTTTTTTTGTCAATTTTAAGAGAGGTTTAATTGCGGAATATTTATCGTTAAAATACCTTATTTATATGGTGTTAACTGGAATTGGATGTTTTTTTTGATTTTATGAGATTTAATTTTCGCTTAATTAAATTTTTTTTGATTACAAAAATAGATGCCAATAATTAAATAAAATGCAAATAAAATAAGAGCTATTCAAAAAATAAATGCATATGATTTGAACCAGTTTTATTTTTTAGCTTTTTGTGATTTTTTACCCGATTACTTTATCAATCGCCTTCTTCAACTGGACCTCAGAGACCATACCGATGATCTGGTCCGCCATTTTACCGCCTTTAAAGAGCATAAGCGTCGGCAGGGACCTTACCCCGAGCGAAGACGGCGAAGCGCTGTTGGCGTCAACATCCATTTTCCCGACTTTAAGTTTTCCGGCATAAGCCGCCTCTATCCTGTCTATCATCGGGGAAATCATCTTGCACGGCCCGCACCAGTTTGCCCAGAAATCCACAAGCACGGGAATATCTGATTTTATAACCTCGGCTTCAAAATTTGCGTCGTTGAATTCCATGTCGGCCTCCTGGATTATTTATTATTTTCTGTCTATTACAAGCTTTGAAAAATCCGCAAAGGCGTAAAACGCCCCTTTTATTTCCGCGAGCATATTCAACCGGTTGTTCTTTTTATTGATATCTTTGTCCATAACGAGCACCTTTTCAAAATAGGCGTCTATCGCCAGCTTAAAGGATACCAGCGCCGCGAGCGCGCCGGTGTAATTTTTTTCCTTCAGCATGGATGCTATCGCGCCCTTCTCATTTTCAAACTTCGCATAGAGCCCGGTTTCCTCCGGAGTGTCAAAAAGTTCTTTATCCACGCTGTTTATCTCATGTTTTGGCGGGACTATATTGGCTATCCTTGACATGGAAAAAGCAAAATCGTTGAATGTTTTTTCTGTTTTTCTCGCTTCCGCCAGTGCGCCGGCCTTTTTCAGGTCGTCAAGCATGTTCATTTGTTTCCCCGAAGCTACGGAATTTATAATGTCGTAATCAAACCCCTTGTCCTTGAAATAATTTATCTGCCTCTGCCTGAAAAATTCTATTATCTCGGAAGTGTCGGTGTCTTTTCCGAGCTGTTTCTTATACGCAATGGAATCCTCATAGATAAGATATGCCAGGTCGACATCAAGCCCCTTTTCCAGAACTATATAAATAATATTAAGGGCCTGCCGCCTTACCGCGTACGGATCCTTGCTTCCCGTGGGCTTGAAGCCGGCTATATAAAAACCGACAATGTTGTCCATCTTGTCGATTATCGACAGCAGAAGCCCCTCCTGAGTCGAAGGAAGCCTGTCGCCCACCATGTTCGGCAGGTAATGTTCTGATACGGCTCTCCATATTTTTTCTTCCTTATTTTGGTTTTTCAGGTAAACTCCGCCCATGAACCCGCGAAGGCCGACATATTCCTTTTCGCCTATCATATTTGTCATCAGGTCCGCCTTTGAAAGGTAAGCCGCCTGCTGAAGTGTTGTTGTGTCCTCAAAACCAAATATTTCCTTTGACTGGGACGCCATTATTTTCAGCCGCTCCATTTTATCGTACATGGTTCCCAGGCCGGTAATAAAAATTGCTTCCTTCAGCTTTTCATTGTTTTTTTCCAGGGGTGTTTTCAGGTCCTCCTGGTAAAAAAATTCCGCGTCTTTAAGCCTTGAAAAGAGCACTTTTGCGTGCTGTTTTGATATGAAATCATTGTTATCAGTGCCGCCGTCGCGTATATTTACAAAGCTATTGGTGAATTTTCCGTCCTGCCCGCATACCGCGAAATAGCGCTGGTGCTCCCTCATGGCCGTTATAATGACCTCTTCCGGCAAAAACAGGAACCTTTCGTCAAAAACCCCGGCGGTTGCCGTCACTGATTCCACCGACCCGGCCAGCCTGTCAAGCAGGACCCCGTCATCCATGAGTTTGAGCTTTTTGTGGCGCAGCACCTCGCCGGCTTTCATTATTATTTCGTCCCTGCGTTCCTGCTGGCTGAGTATTATGCCGTATTTTTTCATCACAGAAAGGTAATCATCCGCGTCTTTTATTTTTATAATTTTGTTGTCGTGTATGAATTTATGGAGCCTTGTTTCCGACCCGGCCTTTACTTTTCCAAATTCAAAACGCACCTCCCTGCCGTCAAAAAGGCAGAGTATCCAGCGCACCGGCCTGGCAAAAGTCACAAGGCTGTCATCCCAGACCATTGATTTTGGGAACCTGAGCCCCTGTATTATACCCGGCAGAAATTCGGCCAGCACCTTTTCGGAATGGATGCCTTTCTGGAATATATCAAGAAAAAAGAATTTCTGCCCTTTCTCTTCTTTTATCTTTATATCTTTCTCGGCGGCTGAATTGGAGGCAAGGAATTTTTTTCCGACTTCGGTTAGCGCCCCGTCCTTAAAGGCTATATCCGCCCGCGGCCCTTTTTTCTCGTAAGAGAGGTCCTTTTGCGACGCGGCGATGCCGCGTATGATGACCGTAAACCTGCGCACGGTGTAAAAAAAGGCCATTCCCTTGAATTCAACGAGTTTTTCATCGAGAAGTTTTTTTATGTCGGCGGCCAGCTGTTCGCCGGCGGGTTTCAAATAATCCGCGGGCAGTTCTTCCATTCCTATCTCAAGGATAAAATCAGCCATTTGCCTCACCCGCCGCTTTCAGGTATCCTTCGGCGCATAACTTCGCGAGGTCCCTGATTTTTTTTATAAAAGACGGCCTGTCCGCGATTGATATGGCCCGGCGCGCGTCAAGCAGGTTGAATAAGTGCGATATTTTAAGGACATAATCGTATGCCGGTATTGGAAGGTTTAACCGCGCAATGCGCTCGCCTTCTTTGTAAAAATTATCAAGCGTGGAAAGCAGCATCGCCGTGTCCGCATGCTCAAAATTATACGCGGAAAATTCCCGCTCGTTTTCCAGGAAAACATCTCCGTATGTGGTGGTTTCGTTCCATGTGACGTCAAAGGCACTGTTTTTCCCCTGGATATACATCGCCAGCCTTTCTAGGCCGTATGTCAGTTCAACCGATATGGGATTTAAGGTAATTGACGCCATCTGCTGGAAAAATGTGAACTGCGTGATTTCCATGCCGTCGAGCCAGACCTGCCAGCCCAGCCCCGAGGCGCCCAGCGTGGGCGATTCCCAGTCATCCTCGTTGAATTTAATATCATGTTCTTTTATTTTTATGCCTATGGCTTCAAGGCTGTCAAGATAAAGTTTCTGGATGTTTTCCGGCGCCGGTTTCATTATTGCCTGGAACTGGTAGTAGTGCTGGAACCTGTTGGGGTTCTCGCCGTAGCGGCCGTCTTTGGGCCTCCTGCACGGCTCAATATATGCCGCTTTCCACGGCCTTTTCCCGAGCGACCTGAAAAATGTGGAATGCGAAAATGTGGCCGCCCCTTTTTCCATGTCATAGGGCTGGGCTATAATACATCCCTGTTTTTTCCAGTAATCCTGAAGCGTGAAGATCAAATCCTGAAAATGCATATTGTAATACCCCTGTCAGTGTTTATTTTTTTCCGCTTTTTTCCATCGAACCGCGTTCAATTTTGCTGTGTTCAATGTGTCTTTTAATATACCAGAATATGGCCGCTATAAAAAGCAACAGAACCAGCGCGTCCACCACATGAAGCCCCCTGCCGAGGCTGTGCTTTAAGGTTTCCTTCCACGCGGTGATATCCGCCGCGTGCTTTCCTATCTTCCATCCGGCCCAGGCCAGGGCCCAGCACCACGGAATGGAGCCTATCATTGTATAAAAAGTAAAACGCCAGAAATTCATCTTTGCGATGCCCGCCGGCAGCGATATGAAAGTCCTTACAACCGGCATGAGCCTGCTTGAAAATATCGTTACTTCGCCGTATTTATTGAAAAATTTTTCGGCCGTATCCATGTCATGATGGGAAAAAAGGATGAATTTTCCGTATTTTTCAAGAAAAGGCCTGCCTCCGTAATACCCCACAAAATATGCCAGCCATGAGCCAAGAAGGCATCCGATTGACCCGATAAAGCCGAGCATAAAAAGCGTCACATGTTCGGAGCCGAAAACATAAAATGTCTGCGCAACACCCTGAACCGCAAGAAACCCGGCAAAAGGCATGATTAGCTCGGAGGGCAGGGGGATGCAGGCGCTTTCAATAGCCATTGCGACCACAACTCCGCCGCCCAGAGGCCCGAAAAGCCTGAAGAGCCACTCGACAAAATGACTGAGAGAAGTTATAATTGTTTCAACCATGTAATTGTTTTCTCCTTAAATTAATTATAAAATTACAGTTATTTCCCCAACAGCATGACAAATAACCGCAATACTTTATACAATAAATCCAATAAAATGACAAGCGGGTATTTAACGCGTATGTAACATGGCGGGTGAATTGTTGAGTTCTATTATTATAAGTTTTGCCTCACGCGCAAAACTGCTTATTTGCCGATTGTCTTTTCAATAATCTTAATGAATACCGCAGCCTGTTTAAGCCAGCCCTTGACTTTTGCCCTTTCAAACTCAACAAAGTCTATATAATCCCCTTTTTGCCTGAATTCAAACAGCCGCGAATAGAACCTGCCGTATTCTTTTGGTATGACCCCGGTCTTGATATAATTTACATTGAACAGCGCCATAATCCCGCTGTGTTTTGGCGAAGAAACACCTTTTTTCAGCAGAAGCGCGGTGACGGAATAGAACATTGCGTAGTATAAGCGGTTTACAGCGGAAAACAGGCTTCCTGCTTCAAACAATATTTTGGCGTCTTTGAGTGTTTCTTTTGCCTTATTGAGCCTGTATGCTATTAATTCTTTCATTTAAATCTTAACAGCTTCTTTGTTCACTTCACTGAAAAACGGGCTACCGGCCGACTTCAATCTCGCCCAATCGCGCACAGAACAAACAATCACCCCTAAAACACAATTGTATTTTAACCCGATTTCGTATGCCATATCAAATATTTTCTCTTCATCATGTTTTTTCGCGGTATCGTCAAGTATAACAAGAACATCCGTGTCAGAATCCGGCGTGTTTTGTTTTCTTACCACTGATCCATACAGATAAACGGCTTTTATCACGGAAAACTTATTTTCCAGTTCCGCTTTAAACTCCAACAGCACCTTTTTTACGGCACCCCGGGTCATAAATTAAATTCTCCTTGCTTTCCATGTTTTTCCTTTATTTCTTTATATAATTATAACGTTCTTTATTCTTGAAGTCAATTTCAATGTACACGGGCTGCCCGTGGTATATATGGGTATGTACAGCTTTAAAATGGTTAAAATTTTTGGATGCGATTGTTGCCTGTATCCTATTTTAGCTTTAGTGCCCAAATCCTTTGCTATGGTTGATTTTTTTAATTGCTTGTTGTCTTTTTTTAACCACTTATTGGTTTTGACTTTTGACTTTTAAATCGGGATTGAACCGACGACCCTTTAGACTGCCAGCCTGATGCTCTCCCAACTGAGCCGAGGCGCCGTTGCAAGCGCAAGCTTGCAACTTTATGATAGCGGGTACATTTCGACTTGTCCGCCTTTTGGCGGACACTGCCCCACACACAAGAGCGTCTGTTTTGTTTCTATAAGTCCTGGTGGAGCAGATCGGGATTGAACCGACGACCCTCAGACTGCCAGCCTGATGCTCTCCCAACTGAGCTACTGCCCCACAATTTTTATAAGTAAAATAAAGAGCGTTTTTCAAAGCCCCTAAATTCTACATTATCCTCTTTCATTACGCAAGAAAAAAAACTTACTTTGACACTGCCGGAACCCCCGGCTTATCTATACCCTGAGTTTAGCGGGCGGGACTTTTTTAAGACCCGGCGCCGCTAAAACCCTTATAATATCGGGCGACCGTTACTTAAAAAAGTCCCGCCCGCTAAACTAAACCAGTATCCCGCCGGCCCCTTTTTACCCCATCTTCCTCTTTTTCAGCCAGCTGTTAACATATGAATCAACCTGGGCCGCGGAGGTAAAGACCTCATAGACCTGCACGTCGCCCTCGATCCCCTTTAATTCTATCGGCTCGTCCAGTTTCGCCAGTGAAATATATTTATCAAGGGCCGTGTCATAATAATAAAATACCCCGTATGAAAGCTCTATATCTTTTGCCTCCACGAACCCGACTTCGACCTCTTTTTTAAGCGCGCTAAAAACCTGCTCGGTCATTACAATACCCTGGTTGAAAAGTTTCCTGTTCTGCGCGTAGGCCATCCTGGGTATGTTTTTTATACCGTAAAGTTTTTCAAGGTATTTTTTCACTTCCGCCGCCGACCCGGAAAGCCTTGCGGCCTGCGTCAGGCTCGGGGAAAGCACAATATTGAACCTTGCGTTGTTTTCCTCGCCTATAACGGCAAAAAACAGGTCCCCCTCGGTAATTCCAATCCCTATCTGGACACGCGGCATGGAATATTCCCCGGCCACTGTATTAAGGACGTCCTCAATCTTCATACCGGGATTTGCATGCGAGATGTCGATAAAATCCTTTATTTCATCAGCGCGCCCCGCGCCGTCAGCGGAATTTAAGGGCAACACTTCCATTTCCGTGTTTACAACGCCTGATTTTACAAGTTCCTTGAACAGAGCGCGCTCTTTGTCCCTGATTTTAACTTCCGCTTCCCTGCGCAGCCCCGCGAATTCGTTATGAATAAGGTACGCGCTCCTGACGCTTTCAGTAACCTTTGAATAATGCGCCGCGTAGCCGTCGCCCGCGAAATATATCTCATTGCCCCCGTTGCCCACGGACATTTTATATACCGCATTAAGGTAAGGCGTCAGGAACCCGGCCGTATCCTTGGTGAGCTTCATCGTTGTTTCAGTTGAATTCCTGAGGTCAGCGAACATAAAAAATTTCTTGCCCCTGGCCGCGCCCCCGCCCCCCGGATATATCGGGCCGCCCGCCCTGATATAAAAAAGATTGCCCTCTTCGAAAAGATTGTCTATCCTTGTCCTCTGGTCGGATGGCACCCTGACGCATTCTATATATTCCCGCCCGCCTGCAGGATTTTTACCCTGCCGGAAAAAACTCTGCCTTAATATCTTTATCCCGAGCATTTCCTCGCCGTAGGAGGTCTTTTTTCCGAATTTCCGCCTTGTTTCAGAAAAATCATTCGTTATTTTCAGGCAGCCGGAAAAATTCTCGATGCCCGCCGTAAGAATCTTTTCCTTTTCTTTCGGCAGCAGCCCTCCGATAAACTGCCTTCCGGCCCTTTTTATCCTGCCGCACGCGTAGCCGATATATTTTGCCGTTTCTTTTGCCCGCCTGTTGCCTATGGATTTTAACGCCTTAAGCGCGTATTTTTTAACCCTGTTATCCGTAAATATGTCCCCGGCGGAGTCCTCATGCAGTATAAAGTTAATGAGGTCGCTGCTGCCAGTTTCCGCCACAATCCCTTTCAGCGCCTTTGATATTACGTGTGTTTCATATTTCATTGCGAGCCGCGGCATAAAACCGCCGTCTTTTCCCAGGAGTTTTAAAAGATTCTTCCTGTCGCGTTTATTTTTTAAAATTGTCTTTATAAGGCCCATGTCTGAAAGTATGTTCTTCAGTGAGTCGTTTTTACGGACGTTTTTTGACGTGTCCACGACGGCTTCAAATGCATTCAGAAGCCTGTTAAAAATGGTCCTGTCTATGAAAATGGACTTATCCCTTGAAAAAATTATCCGTTCAACGCCC
>Ga0224555_1005381_pt1 | contig 10770 bp, 6 predicted proteins | sample 714S23034metaG_FD_180687 | JGI IMG/M metagenome (GOLD analysis project Ga0224555, IMG submission 180687) | Peat soil microbial communities from Stordalen Mire, Sweden - 717 S2 30-34 | ecosystem: Environmental > Terrestrial > Soil > Wetlands > Peat | place: Sweden: Norrbotten County, Stordalen...
GCCAATTGAAATCTTTGACTTGGGGGCATTGAAATCCGAAATATCCACCGGGGTTATATTCACCTGGGGCTTGGTTACCGCGTTGACAATGGTCCTGCCCACCAGGAACAGCACAACCAGAAGAATCGCGCCGTTCACGCCCGTGGAGATGCCGATGGCCCAGGGATTCGGCTTCACTGCCATCCTGTCCGGCACCGGAATCGGCTTGGAGGTCAGTTCCAGCGGCGGCAGCTTGACCGGAAAGAACACGTCGCGGATGCTCTCGTAGAGAGCGGCCCAGATGGGCTTTTCCTCAAACGCTTTGCCGAGGAAACCATCGAATTCATGACCGCCCGTCAGGGCTGCCGCGCCTTGGGATTCCGTGTTGGTCATAGATGGGTCGTTTTCCATGTTTGCTGGTGCGTTGGTTGTCCTGAACCGCATAGACGGATGCTCCACGTCGCCTCGGCCCATCACTCCATTATGCTCGAACCCGCCCAACTTTGTCTTGCCTCAAAGGGTCTCATGCTCCGGGCTTCCATATTCTGCTGTGGATCGAGTTCCCATAAACAATAGACGACTGAAGACGAAAGTTGTTACCCAAATTTTCTTGGGGTCGCCATTTACACTGGAAGATGAACAAGTTCGATCGATCCCAGGGAGTGACGATGTCTCCAGCGCCGGAGTTGAAGGCGACTCTAACCTTGCCCCAGACCGCCTTTCCAATGAAGGCCAATCTGCCCCAGAATGAACCGCTTCGGCTCGCTCGGTGGGCCAAACTGGACCTTTATGCCGAGTTGCGCAAGGCCGGCCAGGGCCGCCCCGCCTACATTCTCCATGACGGTCCTCCCTACGCCAACGGCCCGCTGCACCTGGGTCACGCTCTCAATAAGGGACTGAAGGATTTTGTGGTCAAGTCGAAAACCATGGCCGGCTTCGACTCGCCTTACGTTCCCGGCTACGACTGTCACGGCCTGCCCATCGAGATCAAGGTCGACGAGCAGCTCGGCCGTAAAAAGCTTGAGATGCCGGCCCCGGCCGTACTGGATGCCTGCCGCGCCTACGCGCAGAAATACGTCGACCTTCAGACCTCGCAGTTCGAGCGCCTTGGCTGCTTCGGACGCTGGGACAAGCCCTATAAAACCATGGCCCGCGACTACGAGGCCCGCACCCTCGAGGCGTTTTACGGCTTCCTGGAAAAAGGCTTCGTCTACCGCGGTCTCAAGCCGGTCTATTGGTGCATCCACGACCGCACCGCCCTGGCCGAGGCCGAAGTCGAGTACGAGATGCACACCAGCCCCTCGGTCTACGTGCGCTACAAGCTCACGTCGGACCCCGAGGCCATCCACCCAGCCCTCGCCGGCCGCGAGGTCTACACCATCATCTGGACCACGACCCCGTGGACCCTTCCCGCGTCGTTGGCGGTCGCGTTTCATCCGGATTTTGAGTATGTAGCCCTCGCCACGAATGCCTCCGGCAACGCTGGCCATACCACAACCGAGGGTGCCCCATCCTTGCCGCTTTCTTCTGCGGCAAGGGTGGGAGAGCACGAACCTCAACCAGGCCCCGTCTATATCGTCGCCGCGGAATTGGCCCCCAGCGTAGTCGCTGCCTGCAACCTCGGCGAAGCGAAAGAACTCGCCCGCTTCAAAGGCAGCCTGCTCGATCGCACCACCTTCCAGCATCCATTCCTCGACCGCAGCATCCTCGGCGTGCTGGCAACCTACGTCACTGCCGACCAGGGCACTGGCGCCGTCCACACCGCGCCCTCCCACGGAGCGGACGACTTCTACACCGGCCAGCGCTACGGCCTCGACCCCACCTGCCGCGTCGATGCATCGGGCCGCATCCACGTCGATCCCGAAGCGTGGCATCACCAAGCCCCGCCCGCCTTCGACGGCAAAAAAGTCTGGGCGGCAAACCCCATCATCATCGCCATGCTTGAGGAGTCCGGCACGCTGCTCGCATCCAGCGATCTCCACCACTCCTATCCACATTGCTGGCGCTGCCACCATCCGGTCATCTTCCGCGCCACTGAGCAATGGTTCATCGGCCTTGAAACCCCTGTCGAGCGCGCCGACGGCTCAAAGACAACTTATCGCCAACTGGCCATCGAAGAGATCGACAAGGTGGTCTGGGACCCCGCGTGGGGCAAAGAGCGCATCACCAACATGATCGCCACGCGCCCCGACTGGTGCATCAGCCGGCAGCGCATCTGGGGCGTGCCCATCGCGGTTTTCCTCTGCGAAAACTGCAACCAGCCCATCATGGACGCTGCGCTCAACAGGAAAATCGTGGACCTATTCGACCGCGAAGGCGCCGAGGCCTGGCACACGACTCCTACCGAAGCACTCTTGCCGGAAAACCCCGTTTGCAAGAGTTGCGGCGAAGTCCGCCCGCCCGGCCACGCCTTCCGCAAGGAATTCGACATCCTCGATGTCTGGTTCGACTCCGGCGTAAGCTGGTTCGCCGTCGCCGAGAGCGATCCCGACCTCAAGGATGCCTACACCGCTTTTCAGAACAACGAAGGCGTGCCCGTCCTCTACCTTGAAGGCGGCGATCAACACCGCGGCTGGTTCCATTCGTCCTTGCTGACATCGGTCGCCCTGCGCGGCCGCGCCCCATACTCCAATGTGTCAACCGCCGGCTGGACCCTCGACGAGCAAGGCCGCGCAATGTCCAAGTCTCTCGGCAACGGAGTCGATCCCGTCGATATCGCCAACCGCCTGGGCGGCGAAATCGTCCGCCTATGGGTCGCGTCCATTGATTTCCGCGAAGACATGGCGGCCAGCGAAAACCTCATGCAGCGCTGCGCCGACATCTATCGCAAACTGCGCAACACCTTCAAGATTCTGCTCGGCAACCTCAACGGCTTCGATCCCGTCCGCGACCGCGTGCCCGAGTCGGAACTGTTGCCGCTCGATCGCTACATGCTCGCCCGCACCCGCGAGCTGACTGAGAAAGTGCGCGCCTGGTATGCCGCCTTCGAGTTCCATCGCGTCTATCACGCCGTCAACGACTTCGCAGTAGTAGACCTGAGCAGCTTCTACATCGATGTGCTCAAGGACCGCATGTACACCTTCGCGCCGACGAGCCTTGCGCGCCGCTCCGCCCAAACGGTCCTCTGGCACATTACCGAAGCGCTCGTCAGGCTGGTCGCGCCCATCCTTACCTTCACCGCCGACGAAGTGTGGGAATATCTGCCCGCTGTCGAAGGCCGCGAATCCAGCGTCCATCTCGCGCAATTCCCCAACCCGGAGGATGTTTTCTCCGAAGACCCAACCAAGCTGCTCGAAGAATGGAAGCAGCTCTTCGTAGTACGTGATGCGGCCTTGGTGTTGCTTGAGAACGAGCGCCAGGCAAAACTGATCGGCAAGGGGCTTGAGGCGCAACTCAAAATCACCGCGCCCGGTAAGTTATTCGACTTGCTCAAGCGACACTTTGCGGGTCTGAAGGAGATTCTCAACGTCTCCGAGGTCCAGATATTTGAAGGCACAAGTTCTGAGATGGCTGTCCTTCCCGCCAGCGGCCACAAATGCGCCCGCTGCTGGAACTTCATGCCCGAAGTCTCCGCCTACGGCATCTGGGAAAACGTCTGCACCCGCTGCCAATCCGCCCTCAAAGAGATGGGCATCGCCCCACCACAATCCGAATCAGGGGAGTCCGCCCAGTGAGTTTTCGTTTCCCCCGCCGTCTACCCTGGCTATTACTAATCTCCGCGCTGGTCTTCCTCGCCGACCGGCTCACAAAGACCTGGGTCGCCGCCCACATCCGTCTTTACAGCTCCAAGCCAATCATTCCCCACGTCCTCGCCATCAGCCATTGGACCAACGACGGCGCTGCCTTCTCCCTTTTCGCTGAGTCCGCGTCTCCCCATGTCGTGCGCTGGGCCCTGGCCACCTTCGGCTCCATCCTGGCGCTCGTTGTTTTGATCGTGCTGGTGCGCATGGGCAACCGTTTCTCCCTCATCACGGTCGCCCTCGCCCTTGTCCTGGGCGGAGCACTCGGCAACCTCCACGACCGCATCCTCTACGGCTCGGTCGTCGACTTTATCGAGGTCCACATCTTTACCTACCATTGGCCCGACTTCAACCTGGCCGACTCCTCCATCGTTACCGGAGCCTGCCTCTTGTTCCTTGATTCGCTGCTCGCGAGAAAGCACTCGGCCAACGAATAAATCCCCCCCACACGAGGTGTTCATGAAGTTTCGTTGTTCCTCTCCCTTTTCTCGCACCATTCTTTGCGCCGCAGCCGTAGTTCTCTCCCTGGTTCCAGCGTCCGCCTTCGCTCAACGCCTCCCTGACACAGTCCGCCCCGACCACTACACTCTCACCCTCACGCCCAACCTCACGGCTGCGACATTCACCGGTGTTGAATCCATCGACGTCACTCTCGCCGAGCCCACCGACCACATCACGCTCAATGCCGTCCAAATCGCCTTCCAATCCGCCACGGTCAGCGCCGAAGGCAAGCAGCAGACGGCAACCATCAGCGAGGAGAAGAACAAGGAGCAGGCCACCTTCACCTTCCCCAACAAGCTTGCAGCCGGCAAAGCCACGCTCTCCATCGCCTATACCGGCATCCTCAACAATGAACTGCGCGGCTTCTATCTCTCTAAAACCGCACGCCGCAACTACGCCGTTACGCAGTTCGAATCCACCGATGCGCGCCGCGCCTTCCCTTCATTCGACGAGCCTGCCTTTAAAGCCACCTATGACGTCACGCTCATCGTCGACAAAGGCGACACGGCCATCTCCAACAGCCCCATCGAGTCGGACACGCCCGGCCCCACTGCCGGCAAGCACACGCTCAAGTTCTTCACCACGCCCAGGATGTCCACCTACCTCGTCGCCTTCCTGGTTGGCGATTTCCAGTGCACCTCCGGCGAATCGGATGGCGTTCAGATCCGCGGCTGCGCAACGCCCGACAAAGTCGCGCTCACGCCTTATTCGGTAGAAGTTGCCAAGTACGTGCTCCACTACTACAACACCTACTTCGGCATTCCCTACCCCCTCAAGAAACTCGACCTGATCGCGCTGCCCGACTTCGAAGCCGGCGCCATGGAGAACTTCGGGGCCATCACCTATCGCGAAACCGACATGCTCCTCGACCCGAAAAATGCCTCCGTCGATGCCAAACGCGAAGTAGCCCTGGTCATCGCGCATGAGATGGCGCACCAATGGTTCGGCGACCTGGTGACCATGAAGTGGTGGGATAACATCTGGCTCAACGAAGGCTTTGCCACCTGGATGGAAAACAAGCCCGTCGCCGCCATGCACCCGGAGTGGAACATCGACCAGATGGTGGCCAGCGGCGAAGATCAGACCCTCGGCCTCGACGCCGCACCCACCACGCGCGCTATTCGCGCCAAAGCGGAAACCCGCGACGAGATCGAAGAAATGTTCGACGGCATCTCCTACGGCAAAGCAAGCGACGTGCTGCTGACCGTTGAGAATTACCTCGGCCCTGAGACATTCCGCAAGGGCGTGCACGCGTATCTCTCTGCGCACCTTTATTCCAATGCGACTGCGGAAGATTTTTGGAACGCACAGACTGCCACAAGCCACAAGCCCGTGGACAAGATTATGGAGTCGTTTGTAGCTCAGCCCGGCGAACCCATTCTCACCTTCGGTGAACTGGCCGGCGGCAAAGTCTCCGTCATCCAAAAACGCTTCTTCCTCAGCCCCAGCATCGAGCCCGACCCCTCGCAGAAATGGACCATTCCAGTCTGTTTTAAATCAGGTATGGACACGCAGCGGTGCGAAGTCCTCAAGCCCGTCGACTCCACTCTGAAAACTCCAACCTCCGGTCTCTTCTTCGCCAACGCAGGAGGCAAAGGCTACTACCGCACCGCCTATCCGCCCAGCGTCTACGCGACCCTCGTGGCCAATATCGAAACCGGCCTTGCTCCCACAGAGCGCATTAGTCTCATCGGAGACGAGTGGGCGCAGGTTCGTTCCAACAAGGCTCCGGTCGGCAGCTATCTCGACCTGGCCACCGCGCTCAAATCTGACCCCAACGCTGAAGTGCTGAGCAACGCCATCGGCGGTGTCGACGCAATCTACGATCGAGTGGCCGGGACATCGGAGGAAAAAGCCGCGCTTGCCGCCTGGATTCGCTCGACCTTTGCTCCGGAATATGCGAAACTTGGGACCCCCTCACCAGGCGATTCGCCCAACACAATAGACCTGCGCGCGCACCTGTTCGAGCTTCTCGGATACTACGGCAAAGACCGCGCAGTGCTCGCCCAGGCCCGGCAGATCACGGAAATGTACTTGGCCGACCCGGCCTCCGTCGACCCGACGCTGGGCCAGACTGCGCTTGCCGTCGCCGCCCGCAACGGCGACGCCGCGCTCTTTGACCAATTGCAGAAGATCGCTGAAACCTCAACCAATCCTGAAATCCAGGAGGGCTCGCTTCGCCTGCTTCCTGAGTTTGAAGATCCCGCCCTCGTCCAGCGTTCGCTCGACTACGCGGCTTCAGACAAAGTGCGTAACCAGGACGCTCTCATTCAGTTCGCCATCGCCTTGCAGATCGACGCAACCCGCGACATTGCATGGAAGTATGTCAAGAGCCACTGGAGCACCGTGAAGACACTTTTGACTCCGGAAATGGGCAGTGCATTGGTTGGTTCCACCGGCGCGTTCTGTTCCGTCGAAGCGCGCGACGACGTGACAGCCTTTTTCGCAACACACAAGGTGCCCGCGGCAGAGCGCACGCTCAAGCACGCCATCGAACACATCAACGGCTGCATCGAACTCCGCTCGCTCCAGCAGCCGAATCTCGACAAGTGGCTCGCCGCACAACCAAAGCCGTAGCTTCGTAGCGAACGAACAAATCTTCGGTGCCCCATCCATTCCGCTTCTTTCTGCGGAATGGGTGGGAAGCCGCGGATCATTCTGTACAATTCAGTGTGACTGCTGAATTCCAAGCCTGTAAAAAGAAAATGATGAAGTATCCATCGAACATTCGTCGTGATAAACGCTCTGCTGTCTCTCTGCGTTTTCTCCTGAATTTTGGCCTCGTGCTTTGTCTTGGATTCGCAGCGCAGGCACAAGCTCAGGGACCACCATCAAAGCTGCTCAGAAAGGACCCCGTCATGACCCGCCACGCGGAAGGAACCTTCGATGTCAAGACCACGCCGCTCCCCGCGGACGACGCCACCACTGGCGCCTCCATCGGCCGTTTTGCGCTCGATAAGCAAATCCACGGTGACCTCGAAGGCACCAGCAAGGGCGAGATGCTCGGCGCAGGGGATCCTGCAAAAGGCACCGCCGGCTACGTAGCCATCGAACGCATCACCGGAACCCTTCACGGCCACACCGGCTCATTTGCCCTGCAGCACAATGGCTCAATGAACCAGGGAACATTTCTGCTTGAGGTCACCGTCGTTCCCGGCTCCGGCACAGGCGAACTCGCCGGCATCAGCGGAACCATGAAGATCATCATCACCGCCGGCAAGCACTCCTACACTTTCGACTACACGCTCCCGCAAACCGCGCAGTAGATACAATCAGTGAATACGGAAAAGCTGTGCCCCATTCATCACAGCATGATCGTGATGAGTGGGTATCGGGCCTAATGCCAACTCCATTCCAGTTTTTCTGCGGAATGGGTGGGAAAGCACAAAGCTCAACAGGTCTCCTTCATCCCGAGCATCAAAAAACCGATTGTCATCCTGAGCGAGCGCAGCGAGTCGAAAGCCTGCCCTGAGCGCAGCCGAAGGGGACCTGCGGTTGCACTTCATCCACACCGGTTCGATACCATTAATCCCATGCCCCAATTCCCTCCCGGCCAAACCCTGCTCATCGACGCCGACGATACCCTCTGGGAAAACAACATCTATTTTGAACGCGCCATCGCCGCCTTCATCAGCTATCTCAACCACCACGAGTACTCGTCCGCCGAAGTCCGCAATGCCCTGAACGCCCAAGAGCGCGAAACCATCCTCGCCCACGGCTACGGCCTCACCAGCTTCACGCGCTCGCTTGTCGCCACCTATGAGCGTCTCAGCCCCGGGCCGGTCACGGAACACAACATCAAGCGCGTGCGCAGCTTCGCCCGTTCCATCGCCGAACAAGAGATCGAGTTGCTCCCCGGCGTCGCCGAAACGCTGGCCGACCTTTCCACGCGCCACCGCCTCATCCTCATGACCAAAGGCGATCAGGCCGAGCAGGCCGACAAGCTCGCCCGCTCCGGTCTCGCTCCGCACTTCTCCGCCGTCGAAATCGTCGCTGAAAAAGACCCTGCAACCTATCGCGCCGTCATCGCCCGCCACGAGCTCACTCCGCACACAAGCTGGATGATCGGCAATAGCATCAAGAGCGACATCAATCCCGCCCTTGCCGCAGGCCTCCACGCCGTCTTCCTTTTCCACAAGGACACATGGGTTCTGGAACACGCCGCCCTCAATGCCGCGCCCGAAAGCCAGCACCTGCTCGAACTAGATTGTTTTGCCAAACTTCGCTCCATTTTCTGATCCTGGGCATCTTGACGTTAGGATGATCGATCGCGCAACGCCAGGCTATACTTCCGTGTTTTCGCGCATCCAATAAAAAGGACAGTCACACCAAGCCCGACGACCTCGAGAGAAAAGCCGCAACCAACCGAAGCCTATGGCCGCAAAAATCGAAGACTATGCCCTCATCGGAGACTGCGAGACCGCCGCACTGGTCGACAAAAACGGCTCCATCGACTGGCTCTGCTGGCCCGATTTTTCCTCCGCAGCCTGCTTCGCCTCCCTGCTCGGCAGCGAGGAGAACGGCTACTGGAAAATCTCTCCCGCTGAGGGCAAAGGTAAGACCACTCGCCGCTATCGCCCGCACACACTCATTCTCGAAACCACCTTCGAACATAAGAGCGGCTCGTTTCGCCTCATCGACTTCATGCCCGTGCGCCAGCGCAACTCGCACATCGTCCGCATCGTCGAAGGCATTCGCGGCAAAGTCCCCGTGCGCATGGAGATGGCTCTGCGCTTCGATTACGGCCTCACTGTCCCTTGGGTCACCCACGTACCCGGCGGCGTACGGGCCATTGCCGGCCCCAATCTCGCCGTTCTGCGCGCGTCCGTTCCCTTGAGCGGAGAGAATATGAGGACGGTTGCCGATTTCACCGTGAGCAAAGGCGATCGCGTTGGTTTTTCTCTCTCCTATGGCCTGTCCTACAAGCGCAACCCTGCAAATATCGACCCCTTCCAGACTCTTGGGCTGGCGGAAAAGCGCTGGCGTCTTTGGAGCGCGCGTCTCAAGTACAAAGGCAAATATCGCGATGTAATCGAGCGCTCTTTGATCACGCTGCGCGCCCTCATCTATCGCCCCACCGGCGGCATCGTCGCCGCAGTCACCACCTCGTTGCCCGAGCGCATTGGCGGCGTGCGTAACTGGGACTATCGCTATTGCTGGCTGCGCGACGCAACGCTCACACTGCTTGCACTCGTCAACGGCGGCTATTTGAATGAGGCCATCGCCTGGCAAGACTGGCTGCTCCGCGCCCTCGCCGGCAGCCCCGAGCAGGTGCAGATCATGTACGGCCTCAAAGGCGATCGCCAGCTCATCGAGTGGGAAGTCGGCTGGCTCTCCGGTTACGAAAAATCCAAGCCGGTCCGCATCGGCAACGCAGCATCCTCGCAGGTGCAGCTCGACATCTATGGCGAAGTCATGAACTGCTTCTACCAGGCTCACCGCTCCATCGGCCACCACACGGAAGATGACTTTTGCGTGATGGCGAAGCTGATGTTGCAGTTGGAAAAAATCTGGGGGAAGCCCGATTCAGGCATCTGGGAAGTGCGCGGCGAACCCCAGCAATTCACCTATTCAAAAATGATGACCTGGGTCGCATTCGATCGCGCTGTACGAATCGCCGAGCAGTTTCACTACCAAGCGCCGGTCGAGAAGTGGAAGACGATCCGCGAAACCATTCATCGCGAAATCTGCGCCAACGCCTTCAACAAGAAGAAAAACAGTTTCATGCAGGCCTATGGCTCCAGCCAGCTCGACGCCGCCCTGCTCCTGATGCCGGTGGTCGGCTTCCTGCCCGGAAGCGATCCACGCATCAAAGGCACAGTCGAGGCCATCGAGCGCGAACTCATGCCGGACGGCCTCGTCCTCCGCTACAAGACAACTCAAGTGGACGACGGCCTGCCGCCCGGAGAAGGCGTCTTCCTTGCCTGCAGCTTCTGGATGGTGAGCAGCCTGCATGCGATCGGGCGCACAAGGGACGCGAAGAAGCTTTTCACCCGCCTGCTCAAATTACGCAACAAGCTGGGACTACTCTCTGAAGAGTACGACCCCGCCAGCAAGCGCATGGTCGGCAACTTTCCCCAGGCCTTCTCGCACATCGCCATGGTCAACGCCGCGTTCGATCTCGATACAAAATCGAAGACGCGCAATCCCTCCACAAACCATTCGCATCCTTGACGCAGTCGCATTCTTGACGAGCCGTGCTGTGCTCTGCTCTACTTCCATCAACAGCAATGCACACTTCCCGCCTCAACTCGAATCTTTCCCCGGCGCCGTGCATAGCTCCGTCGATTCCCCTTATTCGAATTACCAAACCCAATTCACGCGCGGGAAACAAAGCCTGACCAAACAGATTCTTGAGTGAGCAACACCCAGGCCACCACCCGCAAGAGCGGCTGGTGGTTTTCTTGTTTTTCGCCGTGCCGGGCACACTTTCGCTCCACCCGTTTTTGCCTTATCCGCTCTTGAAGCACGAAGGAGAACGTCTCTTGGATTCCGTCACTCTCACCAGTATTCAGACAGCCCGCGCACGCATCGCCGACACCATCCACGT
>Ga0224555_1005382_pt1 | contig 10768 bp, 11 predicted proteins | sample 714S23034metaG_FD_180687 | JGI IMG/M metagenome (GOLD analysis project Ga0224555, IMG submission 180687) | Peat soil microbial communities from Stordalen Mire, Sweden - 717 S2 30-34 | ecosystem: Environmental > Terrestrial > Soil > Wetlands > Peat | place: Sweden: Norrbotten County, Stordalen...
AGTCCGCCGACGAGGCCGGAATCGGAAAATTGTTCGAGATAATCATTGTGCGCGAGCCTGGCCATTTCGGCTTCGGGCGATTTGATCTGGGCGTAAGGCCGCTGAAAAGTTCCCGGCCCGGAGCCGAAGACCGGTTTTGCTGCGGTGGTTTGCGCTGCTGCCCGCCAATAATCAAACCGCGCGCCGACGCTGGTGGCGCCGGCGGAAAAATAATTGTGAAACCGGATGGCAAAAACTCCCAGCCCGGCGACCAGCACAAACGCGACCATGGCCAGCTTGAGTTTTCTTGGCCAGTCCAGCCGCAGCAAAAAAAATCCGGCGATGGCGATGCCGATGAGCCAGCCCAGTTTCGAGCCGCTCCAGAAAAGCGCCGCGCCACCCAGAAAAATGGTCAGACCAATCGCGGCCAGACGGATGGGCGGTTTTAGGTTTTTGGTCTCGCCAAAGGCCAGCGCGAGCGACAGCGGCCAGAGCAGGAGAATGATTCCGGCCAGCGCGTTCGGATAGACGAGCGTGCCGGCCACGCGACCTTTTTTGAATTTGTCGAGCATGGCCGGATTCGCCATTTCCGCGCCGTTCGTGAGGATGATGATGTTGTCCGATTTCATCTGCGCGACGGCCTCGGGCGGAAAATTTGTCCAGCCGGCGCGTTCGCCTTCGGCGAGCATCTGGCAGTTTTGCGGGAACTCAAAAACGTGCTGGTCAATGCCGCGCACGAGGCAGAAGGCAAACGCCGCCAGCAGGCCGGGCAGCAGCCAGCGCCACAAATGGTCGCGCGCAAAAACCAGCGCGCCAAAAAAATAGCAGGCCACGCAGCCGGAAAACTGCCAGAGCGTGGCGCGGGTCAAATCCGCGTCCACGGTTTGCGTGGCGGAAACAAACTGCCAGCCGAGCCATATCAGCGGCAGCAGCCAGAGCCATTTTGTTGTAGCGGCGGTCTGTGACCGCCTGATATTTTGCGAATTCTTGTTGGCCGGCGCTCGCAGAGCGCCGCTACAAAGTCCCGCGCCGACCATAACCAGCGGCAGCAAAATCCAGTTCGCCCAGTGCGGCGGCCAGGCTTCGCCGAAAAATTCCGACGGCGTGGCGGGCGCGGCGATTTTGTGGTCGAGGATGACCGGGTTGCCGAATTTCCAGATGCACAGGCCAAGGAAAAGTCCGAACGCGAGCGCGTAAAGTTTCGGCGCGGCGGGATTTTTCATCGCATCAGAGCTGCAGTTTCAGCAGGCCGACTTCGAGCGCGAGCGCCTCCTGCACGTTGGTGTGGAGCAGCCGCTGGGTTTGCTCGATCACCGACAGATTCTCCTGCGCCTGGCGCGGGCTGATGCGTTTGGCGACCTCGTCCGCGCCGGCGATTTGCGGCAGATGCAGCAGTTCTTCGCCCGCCGCAAGCGTCCAAAACCAGACATCGCGCAGCCACCATTGCAGCAACAACAAGACTTCCGCGCGCTGGCGGCGGTATTCGGCCTCGATGCCGGCCTTCAATTCCTCCTCCCATTTTTCGCGCAAATCTTTTTCCGCGTCGGTGTATTTCTCCAGCGGCGAGCGCGCGGACAAAGTTTCATCCACGCGGGCGCGGAGGATGTTCAGATGTTGCAGCAGCGCATCAAGCAGCCGGTAGCGGCCAAACAAACTTTTTTGCTCGCCGGCGGCGGCGGAGCTGAACTGTTGCAGCCAGATGGACTGCTCGGCGGAAAGCTGGCGCGCGGTTTCGGCGGAAAAATCCAGGCGCAGGCAGCGGGACAAAATGGTTTCCAAAATCCGCGACGGCTCGGTGGTGAGCAGGATCAAGACGGATTTCGGCGGCGGCTCCTCGAGCGTTTTAAGAAAGGCGTTCGCGGCCTGCGCGTTGAGCCGGTCGGCGCCGGCGATGATGGCGATTTTGTAGCCGGCCTCGGTGGGCTTGAGCTGGATTTCGCGCGACAGCTCGCGCGTCTGGTCAACGGAAATGATGCGGGACTTCGATTCCGCCCGCGCCCAGTGGAGGTCGGCGTGGTTGTCATCGTCAATTTTCCGGCAGCTCGGACATTCGTCGCAGCAGTCGGTGGCGACGCCGCTGGTCTTGATCGGATTCTGGCAGTTCAGCGTTTTCGCCAGGGTGCGGGCGAGCGTCTCCAGCTCCTCAAGCTGGTGGCCGGTGAACAGGTAGGCGTGGCCGAGCCGTCCGCGCGCGAGCGAGCGCTGCAAAAGCTGGACGCCCTGGGACTGCCCGGAAAATTTTGTGAAAGCCATGCGGTGTTTCAGCGTGTCGTTGCCGGAGCCGGCGGCGGAAACCAGATTCAAGCCGGCAACTTGAACACGCCAGACTTTGCAGCTTTGCCGGATGGCGGTCAAGCCGGCTTTGCGCGTCGGCGCAATGTCCTGAAGAACGAGAATAATTCTTGCCTTTGCCGCCGTTGTCCGCAATTTAACGGCCAACTATGAGCGAGAAAATTTTCATTGGCACGGACAGCGGCGCGACCACCACCAAGTTTTCCGCCGTCCGCGAAAACGGCGACGCCGTTTCCACCAAATTGCTGCAGCGCCCGACCAACGCGCAGAACGGCCGCGAGGCCGTCATCGCCGGCTGGATCGCCGGCATCGGCGAATTTCTCGCGCAAAACAATTTGTCATGGCCGCAGGTCCACGGCGTCGGCCTCGCGATTCCCGGGCCATACGAACGCTACGGCGTGTTTGGCCAATCGCCGAACCTGCCCGCCAGTTTTTCCGGCTGGGATGTTTACTCGGATTACAGCGCCGCGCTGGCGAAACAGGCCGGACGCCCGCTGCCGCTCGTCGCGGGCAACGACGGCAACTACGGCGGCGTGGCCGAGGCGCGGCTCGCGCGCGGCGGCAAAAAAGTTTCCGTGATGATGCTCATGCCCGGCTCCGGCCTCGGCTGCGCGTTCGTCGGCGCGGACGGGCTTTCGCTCGACGGCGACACGCTGGCCGGGATGGAAGCCGGCCACATGCCCGTGCCAATGCAGATGCTCGGCCTCACGGGCAGGCCGTTTCCGTGCGGCTGCGGCCGCGACTGGGGCTGTGTCGAGGCTTACACGACGATTTCCGGCCTGCCGTATTTGCTGTCGGAAAAATTATTAAAATATCCCGGCCACGAACTCGCGAAATCCGCCGCGCCGATCAAGGAAAAAGTTTTGTCGCTCCGCGGCCGCGCGCAAAAGGGCGACGCGCTGGCCGTTGAAATTTTTGATTTTCAGGCGCGCGTGATGGGCCTGCACGTCGCCAACCTGAACATGGTTCTGGACGCGGGCATCGTCGTCATCGGCGGCGGGCTGATGGATCACGAGACGACCACGCCGGAATTCCGCGAGCGCTACCTGCGCATCATCCGCGAAGCCGCGCGGCCTTATCTCTGGGCGCAGCAGCGCGACACGGTCAGGATAGTTCCCGCCGTTTTGGGCGAGCTGTCGCAGGCCGTCGGCGCGGCGCTGGTCGCGCTGCATCACAGCCGGAAGACGTGAAGAAATAATTTCATGCTGCAAAAAATACAGGCCAAAAAAATCTCCGCGCACGGCGGGCGCTTCGCCATTGTCGCGTCGAAATACAATGCCCGCTACGTTGACGCGATGCTGCGCGCGGCGAAAGCGGAAATTCTCCGCGCCGGCGGCAAGGTGCAAATCATCCGCGTGCCGGGCGCGTATGAAATTCCAGTCGTTGTCGCCAAACTTGCCGCCGCAAACTCAAAACCTTCCGCCATCATCTGTCTCGGCGTGATTTTGCGGGGTGCGACGACGCACGCGCAGCACATCGGCGAAGCGGTGAGCAGCGCGCTCGTGCAAATCCAGGTCCAGCACGAGGTGCCGGTCATCCACGAGGTCTTGCTTTTGGAAAACGAGCAGCAGGCGCAGGAACGCTGTCTCGGCAAAACGCACAATCGCGGCACCGAGGCCGCGCAGACCGCGCTGGAAATGGCGCGCGTGATGGCCGCTTTGTGAAACTTTTCGCAATCGCCTTGCGGGCGCGGTGTGCTGGTGCTACTTTTCAAAGTTCAATAAGGTCATGAAAAAATCTTTTCTGCTCCTGTCGCTCGGATTTTTCACCGCCGCCCAAATCGCGCAGGCCGGCGACATCACCGGCGTCATCACCTTGAAAGGCACGCCGCCGGCCGCCAAGGAAATCACGCCGATCAAGGACGACCCGAATTGCGCCGCGATGTATTCCGGCGCGCTGCCGAAGACCACGTTTTATGTCGTCGGCGCGGACGGCGGGCTGGCCGATGTTGTCGTGTCGCTCAAGGGAATTTCCGGCCAGTCCACCGGCGCGAGCGCGCCGCCCATGGTGCTCGACCAGAAAGGCTGCCTGTATTATCCGCAGATTCTCGCCGTGCAGACCGGCCAGAAAATCATCGTGAAAAATTCCGACCCGTGCGTCCACAACATCCACACCAGGCCCGCCGCCAATCCCGAATCCAACCAGGTGCAGATGCCCGGCGGCGCCGATTTGACCTTCACGTTCGACAAGCCGGAGCCGTTCCTGAAATTCCAGTGCGACGTGCATCCGTGGATGTTCGCGTGGGTCACGGTCGTGGACCATCCGTATTTCGCCGTGAGCGGCAAGGACGGCAAGTTCACCATCAAGAATGTTCCGCCCGGCAAATACACGCTCGAAGCCGCGCACCGCAAGCTCGGCGCGCAGACCGCCGACATCGAAGTGAAGGCCGGCGGCGCGGCGCAAAACTTCACATTTGAAGTGAAGTAAAATTTTCGCCCACGAACGGCCGCTGAGCGAAAAACTCCGCAGCGGTCGTTTTGTTAAATCCGCAGATTGCGCGGATTTTCGCTGATGAAACCGGCTTTAATCTGCGGTCATCTGTGAAATCTGCGGACAAAATTCCGATTCAAACAATGAACAACAAATACCAACCCGCGCTGTTCTGGTTCGCCGTGCTGAACGCCGTCGCCACGTTTCTGCTCATCGGCCTCGGCGGCCTCGTCACCAGCCACGAAGCCGGCATGTCCGTGCCCGACTGGCCGACGACTTACGGCTACAACATGTTCCTGTTTCCCGTGGACAAGTGGATCGGCGGCATTTTCTACGAACATTCGCACCGGCTCCTCGCCTCCGTCGTCGGTTTCCTGACCACGGTTCTCGCCGTCTGGCTCTGGCTCAAAGATCCGCGCAAATGGATTCAATGGCTGGGCATTGCCGCATTTTTACTGGTGGTTTTTCAGGGAATTCTCGGCGGCCTGCGCGTCCGCTGGCAGCTCGACTGGCTCGGCGTCCCGCACGGCGCGGTCGCGCAAACTTTTCTGGTGCTGACCTGCGCCATCGCGCTGTTCACCAGCCGCTGGTGGCAAAATTCGGAAACGGAAAAACAAATTCCCGTCCCGCGCGGACTGCGCAGCCATGTGTTTTACGTCACGGTTTTGATTTTCGTGCAACTGCTCATCGCCGCGACGATGCGGCATCAGCACGCCGGCCTGGCCATCACGGATTTCCCGCTCGCGTATGGAAAAATCTGGCCGGCTACCACGCCGGAAGCCATCGCGCACTACAACGCCACGCGCCCGCCCGGCACCATTGGCAATCCCATCACGGCGTTTCAGGTGAGCCTGCAAATGATCCACCGCTTTGTCGCCTACGCGATTTTCCTCGGCGTGGCGGCGGCGGCGATGCTCGCCCGGAAAAAACTGGGCGGCCGCGACCCGCTGACGAAATCCGCCTTTTTCTGGCTGATCCTGCTGTCGCTGCAAATCGTCTTGGGCGCGGCGGCCATCTGGTCGAACAAGGCGGCGGACGTGACCACGCTGCACGTCATGGTCGGCGCGTCGGCGCTGCTGACCGGCGCGCTGTGGTGGCTGGCGGCCGCGCGGCGCACGCGGCGCGCGGCATGATTGTTTTTACCTGGTTGATTCAAGAAATCTCCCCGCCTAATTTCGCGGCAAACGGCATTGACATATTTTGCCATCACATGACAAAATAGGGAGAATTAGGCGGGGTTCTAACCCCGTCGTTTTATCAAAAGAATGAAATCATCGGCGGAGGCATTGGATTCAAAGGCGGCTTTGGAAAAAAGCTTCGCCGCTGTCTTGGCAGACCTCGTCAAGGCGCGGCTGACCGCGCTTGTGCTGCTGACGACCTTCGTGGGTTTTTATCTCGGCGAGCGCGGCGCGGTGAATTATCTGCTGATGTTCCATGCGCTCTTCGGCACGGCGCTCGTCGCGGCCGGCGCGGCGGCGTTGAACCAGTGGCTCGAACGCGACTACGACGCCAAGATGCGCCGCACCGCCGGCCGTCCGCTGCCGTCGGGCCGGATGCAGCCGGCGACCGTCGCGATTTTCGGCGGCGCGTGTTCCGTCATCGGCCTGGTTTATCTGGCGGCGCTGGTGAACCCGCTGACGAGCGTCGTCGGTGCGGTCACGAGCGTCAGCTATCTTTTCATTTACACGCCGCTCAAACGCGTGACGTGGGTCAACACTTTGGTCGGCGCGATTCCCGGCGCGCTGCCGCCGCTGATGGGCTGGACGGCGGCCCGCAACGAGTTGAGCGGCGAAGGCTGGGCGCTGTTCGCGATCCTCGCCTTCTGGCAAATCCCGCATTTCATGGCCATCGCGTGGCTGTATCGCGACGAATACGCCAAGGCCGGTTTTGTCATGCTGCCGAACATTGACGCCACCGGCAGCCGCACCGCGCAGCAGTCCGTGAGCAACACGCTGGCACTGCTGCTGGCGAGCTTGTGTCCGTTCGCGTTTCATTTGAGCGGAAAAATTTATCTGGTCGCCGCGCTGGTTTTGGGCTCAGGTTATTTCTGGTGCGCGGTGCGCTTCGCGCGGCAGCTCACGGCGCAGCGCGCGCGGCAGTTGTTTTTGGCCTCGATCATTTATCTGCCGCTGCTCATCGCGGCGCTGGTCGGCAACAAATTGAAATAATAATATGCAGTCAAACGTCCAACAATTTCCGCCGTTCCGCGAAGCCCCCGCCGCGCACGCGCATGACGGTCACGGCCAAGGCGAACACCACGAGCCGAATTTCTGGCGAAAATATGTTTTCTCCACCGACCACAAGGTCATCGGCATCCAATACGGTTTCATGGCGCTTTGCTTCATGCTGTTCGGGTTTTTCCTGATGCTCCTCATGCGCTGGCAGATCGCGCATCCGGGCGTGCCGGTGCCGGTGTTCGGCCCGCTGCTTGAAAAAATCCTCGGCCAGCCGGCGGCGCACGGCGCGATTTCGCCCGACCTTTACAATTCCTTCGGCGCGATGCACGGAACCATCATGGTGTTTCTGGGCGTCGTGCCGCTGGCGTTCGCGGCGTTCGGCAACTATGTCGTGCCGCTGATGATCGGCGCGCCGGACATGTGTTTTCCGCGCATCAACATGGCGAGCTTCCACGCGTTTTTCCTCGGCGGCGTGGTGATGCTGGTGAGCTTTTTCATTCCCGGCGGCGCGGCGCAGGCGGGCTGGACTTCGTATTCGCCGCTCGCAACCACGATTCCCACGAACGGCCAGGCGTTCTGGCTCGTCGGCATGGTGCTGCTCATCACCTCGTCGCTGCTGGGCTCGGTCAATTTCATCGCGACAATAATTCAGCTGCGCGCTCCCGGCATGACATGGATGCGCCTGCCGTGGTTCGTCTGGGCGCAATTCGTGACCGCGTTCATCCTGCTGCTCGCGTTTCCTCCGCTCGAAGCCGCCGGCGTTTTGCAGTTGATGGACAACGTCGCGCATACGAGTTTCTTCCTGCCGACCGGCCTTGCCGTCGGCGGCCAGCTCGCCGACCGCAGCGGCGGCGGCAGCCCGCTGCTGTGGCAGCATTTGTTTTGGTTTCTTGGCCATCCTGAAGTTTATGTTTTGATTTTGCCGGCGATGGGCATCGTCATCGAGGTCATCGCCAACAACACCCGCAAGCCGATCTGGGGCTACAAATCGCTCGTGTATTCCGTGCTGTTCGTCGGCTTCCTGTCATTCATCGTCTGGGCGCATCATATGTATCTGACCGGCATGGGACAAAAAATCGCGACGTTCTTCCAGGCCACGACGATGATTATTTCGATTCCGTCGGTGATCATCCTGACGTGCATGTTCCTTTCGTTGTGGGGCGGCTCCATCCGCATCAACACGCCGATGCTTTTCGCGCTCGGCTTTTTGCCGATGTTCGGCATTGGCGGCCTGACCGGTTTGCCGCTCGGCCTCGCGGCGGCGGATTTGTATCTGCACGACACCTATTACATCATCGCGCATTTTCATTATGTCGTCGCGCCGGGAACAATTTTCGCGCTCTTCGCCGGCGTCTATTTTTGGTTCCCGAAAATCACCGGGCGAAAGATGAACGAGTTCTGGGGCCGCGTGCATTTCTGGTGTTCGCTGGCGTTCATGAACATCGTGTTCATGCCCATGTTTGCGCAGGGCATCAAGGGCATGCTGCGCCGCATGAGCGACGGCGCGGTGAACTATTCCGCCGCGCGCGTGCCCGGCGCCATTGACGCGCTGCCCGGCAGCGTGATGCAGTTGAACGGCGTCATCCTGTGGGCGGCCGTCTGCCTCGGCATCGCGCAAATTCCGTTCATCATCAATTTATTCTGGAGCATCAGCCACGGCGAAAAGGCCGGCACCAATCCGTGGCGCGCGACCACGCTCGACTGGCAGACGCCCACGCCGCCGCCGCACGGGAATTTTGAGCGCGCGCCGCACGTCGTGCGCGGACCCTACGAATACAGCGCGCCCGGCCACGCCGAGGATTTCACGCCGCAGGACGAGCCTGAAAGTTCTTCCGCGCCGCTCAACCCCAACGAGCACCACTGATTTTCCATGGAAATTCCCTACACAATTGAAACCCGGCCGGACACCGGACTTTACAACGCCAAGCTCGGCATCTGGCTGTTTCTCGCGTCCGAAGTGATGCTCTTCGGCGGTCTGTTTTCCGCCTACGTTTTGCTGCGCGTCGGCGCGGAGCCGGGCATGTGGCCGCACGGCTGGCTCAACGTCACGCTCGGCACCGTCAACACGCTGCTGCTCGCGCTCTCGGCCATCACCACGCTGCTCGCGTGGGCGGCTTGCAAGGTGCGCGACTTCACCAAGTTCAAGATCTTCCATGCCTGCACCATTTTGCTCGCGCTGACATTTCTGGGAATCAAATCCTATGAATACCACGACAAGCTGATTCATTACGAAATCAAGCTGGCCAACGGCACCTTCGCCGACGGCCATCTCGTCGAGGAATCGAAGGACTTTGACCTCGCGAATAAAACCGGCACGGTCACGCTGCATGGGCGCATTGTCGAGGACGAAAAAGAACTGATGGATTTGCGCGCGCCGGCGGCGCAATCGGCCAAACTCGATGAAGTCACCATTGCCGCGGCCGACATCAGGAAGATGGAAAACTACGGGCCGAAGCACAACACCTTCACCGCGATTTATTTCACGCTGACCGGCCTGCACGCGCTGCACATTCTCGGTGGCACCGTTGTCATTTTTTACTTCTGGGCGTTTGGCGGCGCGATGTGGAAGACCGATCCCGAACGCTTCACCAACCGCATCGAAGTTTCCGGCCTGTTCTGGCATTTCGTGGATCTCGTGTGGATATTCCTGTTCCCGGTGCTATACTTGACCTGATGATTGATATGAGCAAATCTGAAAGTCCTTTTTCCCTGCAAGGCTGCGTCCGCCTCTGCGCGGTGGTGTTTCTCGTCGTCCTCTGCACCACGTCGGCGATGATCGCCACGTCGTTCTCGCACCTCGGCGACGGCTGGACGCTGAAGGTCGCACTCATTTTGGCTATCGCCGTGGTGAACGCGTTTCTCGTGGCCGGCCACCTGATGCATTTGCTGTCGGAGAAAAAACTCATCTACACCGTGCTCGCGTTCACCGTGTTTTTTTTCATCGGCCTGCTCGGTTTGACCATCTGCGCCACGAACGGTTTTCCGCCGGGCACGGTTTCCCACTGAAATAAAATGTCGCTCAAAGCCTTCCATCTGATTTTCGTGGCGCTGCTGACCGCGCTGGCGTTCGGCTGCGCGGCGTGGGCGTTCCGGTCGGGCAGCGTGTTCTGGGGCGTGACGGGAATCGCCGCCGGCATTTTCGTGATTATTTATGGCGTTTACTTTCTGAAGAAGCTGAAAAACGTCAGCTACCTGTGAAGTTGTTCCGAGCCATTTTGTTTTTCGCGCCCGCCGCGTTTGCGCCGGCGAAAGCTGCCGCCTGCGCCGCGTGCGGCAGCGGCAACAGCCAGATCATTGACTCGCCAATGGTTGATGGCATGAATCTCGGCATCCTCACGCTCGGCGCCGTCCTGCTCACGGTGCTGACCACCGCGTTGGCCTGCCTGATTTATTTCATCCGCAAAAGCGAGGCGCTCAACGCCGCCGCCGAACTGAAAAATCCACCTGAAGCCGCAAAAGCATGAAAGACTGGTTTGCCCACAACGTCCTCGGTTTGCCGCAGCTCGCCTCGTCCACCGGCCAGGCCGTGGACGATCTTATCGTCTATGTCCACTGGCTGATGCTCGCGCTCTTCGTCGGCTGGATACTTTATTTCGGCTATGTGCTGTTCCGCTTCAACGCCGCGCGCACCAAAAGAGCCGACTATCAGGGTTCCAAAAGCAAGGTGCCGAGCTATGTCGAACTTGCCATCGTCGCCATCGAGGCCGTGCTGCTGCTCGGCATCGCCGTGCCGCTGTGGGCGAAAAACGTGGGCCATTTTCCCGATCCCAAGGATGCCACGGTCATCCAGATTGTCGCGCAGCAGTTTGCTTGGAACGCGCGCTATCCGGGCCCGGACGGGAAATTCGGCCGGCAGGACATGAAGCTCGTCGCCGACAACAACGTCTTTG
>Ga0224555_1005384_pt1 | contig 10767 bp, 9 predicted proteins | sample 714S23034metaG_FD_180687 | JGI IMG/M metagenome (GOLD analysis project Ga0224555, IMG submission 180687) | Peat soil microbial communities from Stordalen Mire, Sweden - 717 S2 30-34 | ecosystem: Environmental > Terrestrial > Soil > Wetlands > Peat | place: Sweden: Norrbotten County, Stordalen...
CCCGCCCCCAGGGCCGCCGCCGCATTATCTATGTCATCTCCGACGGCAAGGAGTACGGCAGCAAGGCCACCTACAAAGAGGTGCTGCGCTACCTTGAAACCAATAGGATCGCCGTATATGGCACGGGAGTCGGCGACTCTGCCGTTTGGGGCGAGGGCTACCTTAGCCGCGTCCATCTGCCCTTCACCATGTATGACAACCTCCTGGCCAAGTACACCTTTGCCACCGGCGGCACACTCGATTCCGAGCGCAGCCTGAACGGCATCGAAAAGAGCTATGCCAAGATCGTCGAGGAGGCGCGCAACCAGTACACGCTGGGCTACTATAGCCACGAGCCGTTCATCGACGGCAAGTTCCGCAAGATCGATGTGCGCGTTGACCGGCCCGGCCTTGAAGTCGTCGCCAAGACCGGCTACTACCCCAACGCGCGGGATTCCCAGTAGCCTGTGACTCCATCGAGCGCCGCGGCCGGACTGGGATTGGTGTCGGCCGCATCCTGGGGCGGCTCGGACTTTGTGGGCGGCGTGGGCGCGCGCCGCGCTCCCGCCCTGCTGGTGGTCGCCTCCGGTCACTTCTTCTCCTTGCTCATACTGCTGACCCTCTGCCTGGGAATGCGGCTCGCCCTTCCCGGCCACGCTCCGCTCTTCTATGCGGCTTTGGGCGGCTTTGAGGGTTCGCTGGCGCTGGCCATCTTTTATCGCGCCCTGGCCATGGGCGCCATGGGCCTTACCGCTGCTCTCACCGGACTGCTCACCGCCCTGGTTCCCGTCCTTTTCTCTATCTTTCACGACGGCCTGCCCGCTCCGCTGACCGCCGCGGGCTTGGCGATGGGCTGCGTCGCCATCTGGCTCATTACCCACACACCCGCCGCCACAGATTCGGGAACCAGGCAAATGCGCACGCCGCCGGCCGCGCTGCTGCTGGGCGCGCTTGCCGGGGTTGGATTCGGAACGCAGTTGATTCTCTTCAAAATGGCCAGCGGAAGCGGCATTCTGTGGGTCATGACCTCGGCCCGCGCCGCGGGCGCTGCGGCAATCCTCTTGTTTCTGGTGGCGATGCCGCCCAAAGCTCCGTGGCGGGGCTTCTGGCTGGTCGGCATCCTGGCCGGAACATTGGATACCGTCGGCAATCTCTTCTATTTGCAGGCCACCCGCTTTGGCCGCCTGGATGTGGCCGCGGTGGTCTGCTCGCTCTATCCCGCGGCAACCATCCTGCTGGCCGCGGCAGTGTTGCGCGAGTGGCCCACCCGCCGCCAGATTACCGGCATGGCGCTAGCCCTGGCTGCCGTAGCCCTGCTCAGTCTGTAAAAGCCCGAAGGGCATCCCGGCACGTCTTGAACGCGCAAAAAGGCCTGTGCGCGCGCACAGGCCTTTTTGCGTCTCTGCAATTTACGGCCGCAGTTCCAGAGAGGTCAGGTCAACAGACCTGTCTGGAGCCACGTGACTAGTCTTTGCGAATAATCTGGGGCTCGGCCGGCGCCGAAACTGGCGGCGCAACAGGCGCGCTCTGCTGCTGCGCGACAGGTGCGGGAGCCGTGGGCTCCGTGACGCCGCGAATGCCTTCTTTGAAGCCCTTCAAACCCTCGCCCAGTCCCTTGCCCAACTCCGGCAGCCGCTTGGCGCCAAACAGCAAAAATGCAACTATGGCCAGCACTATCAGGTGCGTTGGTTGCAATAGATCGCCCATTGTCTTATCCTCCGCGCGCCGCAATACCGGCACGTATTCTCAGTGGCTATTGTCGCACAAAGCCGCAGTCTTGTGCTCGATTGGTTCCGTAGCGCCACTCACTGGCCCGCAAGGCGTAATCACGGGACAGGCAAGCAGCGGCCCGCTCCCGCTTATTCCCGTCCTCCCAGCCGCGCCACCACTTGCTCCACCAAGTGCTCAATCTCGACTGTATTCGTTTCAGGCTCCGGGCTTGCCGCTTCGGTCATGCTCGCCATGCGGGCGTCGGGAAGACCGAGGCGCCGCTTCAGCGCCAGAATCTCCCGTATCTTGCTCTCCGGAATGAAGCTGAGCGGCTGGCCAATCTGTTTGGCGATCAGATAAGTCTTGCAATAGGTGTCCAGAATCTCGGCCAGCCACTCGGCATGGGTCACGGTGTCAGACCAGCAGACGATGCCGTGGTTTGAGAGCAGAATGGTGTTGTGATCCTGCACAAAGGGCAGCACCGTCTCGGCAAAGGCCTGGGTGCCGGGCGTCTCATAGGGCGCCACCGCCGCCGGGCCGATAAAAACCTCATACTCCGGAATCAGCCCGTTGGGAGGAATCGTGCCGGTGACGGCAAAAGCCGTGGCGTAAGGCGGATGGCAATGCAGCACGGCCCGCGCCCGGGAATTGGCCTTGTAAATCTCCAGATGCAGCAGCAGCTCGCTGGTGCGCGAACGGTCGCCGGCCAGGATGTTGCCGTCGAGATCGGAAAGGCAGATGTCGGCCGGTTCCAAGTCTCCCTTGCTCAGCATGGTGGGCGTGCATAGCACGTACTTCGACCCCAGCCGGACGCTGATGTTGCCGCCGTTGCCGTCCACGTACTGCCGCTCCCACAGCTTGCGGCCCACGCGAATGATCTCCTGCCTCAAGGCATGTGCCTCAAAGGAGTTGGTAGCCACCAGGGGCGAACTCTCCTCGGCCCTCGGCTCACGCAAAGCCTCGACCACGGCTTCAACCACTTCCCTCACCTGCTCCGCAACCGGAACCGCTGCTTGCTCCATCGTTGACCTCGCCCACGGGGCCGTTTACGAGATTTCTTGAAGCCTCGCCGGTCCACACACAAATTATATATAGCGCCGGCCGCAAGCCGGGCTCGTGACTTCAGTCACGGCTTATTGATCCGGCCCGAAAATACTCAGCCGGGTGCCCCACCCTCGGCGCGCCTTTGTCTTTGCGCCTAGGGTGGGATACCACAGCACTCCATCGCAACGCACAAGATCATGCTGTCAGAGACCTGGCCGCTACTCCGACGGCACCAGCCTGCGCTGCAACTCTTCCAGCGTCTGCCCCTTGGTTTCCGGATAGACGAACAGCACCACCAGGAACTGCACCACCGTCATCGCGGCAAAGAACACAAACGGCGTTTCGGTGTTCAGGTAGTGCACCACCACGGGAAACTCCAACGCGATGGCCGTATTCATGATCCAATGGCTGGCATTGCCGATGCCCTGGCCCTTTGAGCGAACCGAATTTGGAAACACCTCGCCGATGTAGACCCAGATAACCGCGCCCTGCGACAGCGCAAAGAAGGCGATATACGTCACCAACAGCCACACCAGCGCCCCAGGATGAGAATGCGTGGCAAACAGCCATGCCACTCCCGCCAGGCAGCTTGCCGTGCCCGCCGCGCCCACCAGCAGCAGCGTCTTGCGGCCCAGCTTGTCAATCACGCTCATGCCCACCATGGTGAAAATGAGATTCGTGAATCCGATGGCGATAGCCTGCTGATCGCCTGAAATCTGGCTGAATCCCGCCGAGGCAAAGATATTGGGCAGGTAGTAAAGAATTGCGTTGATTCCCGCCAACTGGTTGAATGCGCCGATTGAGATGGCCAGAAACAGCGGATAGCGATACTTCCAGCGGAAGACCGGCTCGTGGGCCGAGGCGTGTTCCTGGGCCAGCGCGGCGCGGATGTCGGCCAGTTCGGCTTCGGGGTCCGGCTCGCCCATCTGCTTGAGCACGGCCAGGGCCTCGTCGATCCGGTTGCGCGAGGCGCTCCAGCGCGGGCTGCGCGGAATGCCGAACAGCAGCACCAGGAAGCCCACGGCCGGCAGCGCCGCAACGCCCACCTGCCAGCGCCACTCCGTCGCACCCAAGTGCAGCGTGCGGATAAGGTAGTTGGAGGTGTAGGCCGCCAGAATGCCGAAGACCACGTTGAACTGGAAGGCGCCCACCAGCCGCCCGCGCCACTTGGCCGGGGCCAGTTCCGCAATGTACACCGGACCCAGCACCGACGAGGCACCGATTCCCAGCCCTCCCACCAGCCGGAAGACCATCAGTGAGGGCCAACTCCACGCCAGCGCGCTGCCAATGGCCGAGGCCACATACAGCACGGCGGTGATGCGCAAGGTTTCGCGCCCGCCCAGCTTTTGTCCCACCACGCCGGCGCCCAGCGCTCCCACCACTGTGCCGATCAGCGCAATGGCCACCGTCCAGCCCTTGCCCTGAGGGCTCAAGCCATACAGGCGCACCAAGGCATCGATGACGCCTGAAATCACTACCGTATCGAATCCGAAGAGCAGGCCGCCGAGAGCACCGGTCAGGGTCGCCTTCATCAAATGAAAGTTAGGTCGCATAGGTCTCAATTCTTTTGGCTGCCAACCCATCCTACATACTGGCTCCAGACCACGGCAAACCCGGCCCGTTCCGGCTCAGACTTCCGTGCGCCCCGCGCCGGGCAAAACCGCCAGCACCCGGCAGCGATGTTTTCCAGCCGCGCTCCAGGCCAGCGTCATCTCGCTCTCCATATAAGCGCAGTCGCCCGCATCCAGCACCTCGTGCATCCCCCCCGCATCCAACTGCAGCCGCCCTTCAAGCACATACACCAGACCACTCGTCTCGCGCAGGCTATCCATGGCAACGGTGGCGCCGCCGGGCGGGAACTCGATCATCCGGGCCACCAGCCGCGATTCTTCCCCCGCCCAGTTCAACGGGGTGACTTTCACTGACTCCACGCCGCGACCGTTCCCTTGAAGGTGGGCCTTGCGCGTGATTGAAAGCGTATGCTGCGCTGGCTCTGCAAAAAAATAACTCATGCCCACGCCATACACCCGGCTGATGGTGGCCAGCGTCGGCAGCGTCGGCACCATGCGGTCCGTCTCCAGCTTTGACAGCAGCGCCGTCGACAACCCGGTCTCAGCCGCCAGCCGCGAAAGCGTGAGCCGTTTTTGCGTACGCAGCGAGCGCAGCTTCATGCCGATGCAATAGGGCTCCAGCGACCAATGGGCATAAGAAACAGTCTTGGGCATCGCAAACTCCTTCAATTCAGCTTGCCACCCGCCGGCCTTCCGTTCCTTGACGAATTCCTGAAGTTTTTCCTTCCAACGGGCCTGTTTTCTTCCGGCCTCGCCGGTCGCCGTCACTGGCCGCTGATCGGCTTCGCTGCGTTTCGGCCAGTCGGCGCGCTCACTCTTACGGCTTCGTTGCCGTGCCATATTGGCGCGTTTCTGATTTTGGACACCGCTCCAACTATTTCCGCCATAAAATAGATATAACCTACAAAGAATGAAATAGATGCATCGAATTTTATGAGTTAACTTAATAGTCAACAAGTAACCATTTTTGGATTACTTCAAGCACAAAAAGTGGACGCCGACGCCTTTCCGCAACACTTCCGGGGCGCATAATTTTCTTTATACCGAGGCATTGGGCTCAGTGAAGCCCGGATTTTCGTGGGGACTGCCGCTCGTTTCTCCCCTGATGTTCCCCATGCAGATTCCCGCAATCTCTGTTGTTGGCTGTCCTTCGCTTTGGGACTTGACACCAGATCGACATGCAGATTGGCCCAGGTTCTGAGGAAGTGCATTGACCGGGATGAAACGCCCCACATCAGCTCCGCCCGATCCTCCAGCCCTGGGAACCCCGGCGACAGGTCTTGGTCGCGGGGATGCTGATCCGGGATTTTCCTTTGGCGGTTTCAGGCTGGAGCCTGACGGCACGCTCCTGCACGGAGAGGCTGTGGTTCACCTGCCTCCCAAGGAGTTGGCGGCGCTTCGCCTTCTGCTGGCCCACGCCGGGCAAATCGTCTCGCCCCTGCAACTGCGGCAGGCGCTATGGGGCGATGTGCATGTCACCGCGGACAGCGTTCCCAAGTGCCTTTCCTCGTTGCGCGCGCGGCTTGAGCCGGAAAAGTGCATTCAGACCGTCTACAAGCGCGGATACCGCTTTTCGGCCGAGGCGCGGCGTTACGGCGTAGCGCCGGAGAAGGCGCTCCTTCGGCTGGTAATCATGCCATTCGCCACCGGTTACACAGTCTCTGAGCATCTTGGTCCGGCCATTGCCGAGGAGACCATCGCCCGGCTGGTCAATGCGCGCCATCCCTCCGTTTCAGTGCTCGCCCGCGATTCGGCTTTCACACTGGCCCGCCGCGGCCACACGGCTCAGCAAGTCGGCGAAACGCTCAAAGCCGACCTGGTCCTGACTGGAACCCTGTGCGCGATGCATTCGCATTTCCGGCTGCGAGCAGAGATGATCCGTGTCGAGGACGGGACGCAAATCTGGGTTGAAGATCTCCTCGTGGCGCAGAACCGGATAGCCGGGCTGGAATCGGAGCTGCTTCAGCGCCTGGCCTTTCGTCTGGGCGCCGAGCTTCCCGGCAACCTGGATTTCAATGAATCGGCCCTCGCTTCCGATGGAGGAGACGAGGCCCTGAAGGCTTCCACTTCGTCGCTGGGGTGGCAGACAGAAGGCCTGTCCATCTTCGCCTCTGCCGAGCCCGCCGGGGAGCCGGAGAGCACCCCACGCCGCCGCGAGGCCTACAACTTCTTCCTGCGCGGCCACCATGAGTGGCAGACGCTACAGCGCCATCGCATGCAGGACGGCCTGCAACACCTCCTCCGGGCCACCGAGCTTGATCCCTCGCTGATCAACGCGCGGGTTGATCTGGTCAACCTCTGCGTCACTCAGGCTTTCTACGGCTTCATGTCTCCAACCGTTGCCGCGGACCATGTGCGCCGGGCCGCAAAGTCCATGCCCGACGCTTCTCATCGCGCTGAAGCCGTACTGCCCGCACTCGGCTGGATCAACTTCCATGTCGACCGCGATCTGCCCTCCGCGCTTCGGGCCTTCTCCCTCTCGGCCCATCTGCCCCACGATCCATGGACCACTCGACTGCGCGTGATGCTCTCGCTCAGCCGCCACCGTTTTTCCGAGGCGATTGCGCTGCTGCGCGCGGCCCTCCATCTGGATCCCTATTCACCGTGGCTCCAGGCCCGCCTGGCCTGGGCACTCCACCTGGCCGGAGCTGCTGCCGAGAGCGTGACGCAGATTCAGCAAACCCTTGCTCTCTTTCCCGACCATGCAGGCGCCAATCTCTACGGATCCATGATTCTCTCTTTCAACGGGCAAGCGGAGCGCGGAACTAGGCAGGCGCAAGACCTCGCGCAACGCTTGCCATACTTCGACCTTGCCACCTCCGTCCATGCCTACGCGCTGGCCTGCGAGGGTCGCGGCGACGAGGCCCGCGCTATCCTCGAGCGGCTACAGTGGTTGAGCCGCGAACGCTTCGTCTTGAACTCCTTTACGCCGGCCGTCTACGTCGCGCTCGGCGACCTCGATGCCGCGCTCGCCGAACTGCGCATCTCCGCCCAGACCCACTGCCCCTGGTTCTTCCAGATGCTCGCCGATCCGCGCCTCAAGCCTCTCCACGGCCACACGGAGTTCGACCAAATGCGGACGCTCCTTGCCCAAATGGAAGCCACCGCCGCCCATGAGCCGGAGTTGGAATGAAGTGCGCGCATTCGCTCTATCGCATCGGCCGATGCGCCACAGTGTCGCCTCACGCTCGCTCGGCCGCCCTCCTCCAGCCCCGCCCGGCTTTCCTCGGTGACTCGCATCACACTGTGCCTCTTCCCATTTGCTAAATAATCCTGAATGATGGCTATGGTGCTGCCTCTACAATGGGTAGGCACCTTTCATCCCATTTCTGCCCAACCGATAGCGGAGGCAAATTGCTTTTAGCCATTCTGAAAGAAACCGCCCCCGGCGAAACCCGTGTCTCGCTTTTGCCGGAAAACTTGAAAACATTGTTGGCGCAGGGGATCGCGGTCACCGTCGAGTCAGGCGCGGGCCTCTCTGCCGGCGCGTCAGACGCGGCCTATACCGAGGCCGGCGCAACCGTCACCGCGGATCGGGGCTCGATTCTGGCCACTGCGGATATCGTGCCGCTGGTCAGCGCCCCCGACGCCGCCGACCAGGCCCGGTTCAAGCCGGGCGCCGTAGTCATTGGCTTTCTGAAGCCGCTTGACGCCCCCGGCGCGCTGGCAACGGCCATCGCCCGCCCGGTTACCCTCTTCAGCATGGAACTGGTGCCGCGCATCAGCCGCGCCCAGTCAATGGACGCACTCTCTTCCATGGCCACCGTCGCCGGCTACAAGGCGGTGATCGCCGCAGCCGATCTCTTGCCGCGTCTCTTTCCCATGCTGATGACCGCCGCGGGAACCGTTCCGCCGGCGCGCGTCTTCGTCATTGGAGCGGGCGTGGCCGGTTTGCAGGCCATCGCCACCGCCCGCCGCCTAGGCGCCGTGGTCGAGGCTTACGATGTGCGCGCCGCCGCCGGTGAGCAGGTCCGCTCGCTGGGCGCTAAATTTCTAGACGTGGACCTGGGCGGCATCAGCGCCGAGGGCGGAGGCGGTTACGCAGCCGAGTTGACCGAGGAAGCCCTCGACCGCGGCCGCGACCTGATTACCCGCACCGCCGCTCACTCCGACGTCATCGTCACCACCGCGCAGGTTCCCGGAAGGCCTGCGCCACGGCTCATTCGCCGCGCCGCCGTCGAGGCCATGCGCCCCGGTTCGGTCGTGGTCGATCTGGCCGCTCCGGCCGGCGGAAACTGCGAGTTGACCCAGCCCGGCGTCACTCAACAGATTGGCGGCGTCACTCTGCTCGCGCCGTTGAATCTGCCCGCCGAGGTTCCGGTTGACGCCAGCCATCTCTATGCGCGCAACATCCTCAACTTCCTCGGTCTCATTGTCAAAAAGGGTGTGCTCGCCGTGGATCTCGCCGACGAGGTTCTGGCCGGCGCCTGCGTGGCTCACGAGGGCCAGCCCGTGAATCCCCGCGTCGCCAAGCTGCTCGAAGCGGCAAAAACCAGCTAACTGGCCGTGCGATCCTTCTCTCGACTTTGAGGGTTGGAAAACAATCGTTGCTAACTCCGCCAGCTCCGCTAACTTGCTTTATCGCTAACTCGCTGTCAGGGAAAAGAAAACATGAATCCCGCCGTTCTCATCGCTTCTGTTTACGTCTTTGCGCTGGCTGCTTTCCTGGGCTACCAGGTCATCAGCCGCGTGCCGCCGCTCTTGCACACACCGCTCATGTCGGCCACCAACGCCATCTCCGGCATCTCGCTCATCGGTTCGCTGGTGCTGGCCGGGTCGGCGCACTATCCCCTCGGCGCGCACATCCTGGGCTTTGTCGCCGTCACCACCTCCACCATCAACGTGGTCGGCGGATTCGGCCTCACCGACCGCATGCTCAAGATGTTTGGCAAGCGCAAGCCTGACCAGAAGGCGGTGGCGAAATGACCCTTACCACCTACTTCATGGAAGCCACTTATCTGATCGCTTCCATCCTTTTCGTATTCTCTCTCAAGGGCATGTCGCACCCTGAGACGGCCCGCCGCGGCATGTTCATGGCCGAGGCCGGCATGTTCGCCGCCATCGTCGGCACGCTGGTCGGCACGCACATTGTCACCTGGGTCTGGATCATCGCCGGTCTCGCAATCGGCTCCATCCTCGGCGCTTGGATGGCCATCTGGGTTCCCATGACCGCCATGCCCCAGCGGACCGCGCTCTCCCACGCCTTCGGCGCGCTGGCCGCAGCCCTGGTCGGCGTCGGCGAGTTCATCGTCCACGCCAGCGAAATGTCCGCGGTCACCCGCAGCGCACTGGGCTTCGAGGTCATGCTCGGCGCGCTCACCACCACCGGTTCGCTGATCGCCTGCGGCAAGCTCCAGGGCATCATCCACGGCAAGCCAATCCAGTTCCGCGGACAAAACGCCGTCAATCTCCTGGTCTTCTTGACCATGGTCTCCAGCTTCGTCTACTTCTGCATCCACCCCGAAGCCGTGGCCGTCTTTTACACCATGCTCGGCGTGGCCTTCGTCTTCGGCATCATGCTGGTCATCCCCATCGGATCGGCAGATATGCCGGTGGTCATGTCGCTGTTGAACTCCTATGCCGGCCTGGCCTCCGCCGCCACCGGCTTCGTCCTCCAAAACAACGTGCTCATCATCGCCGGCACGCTCGACGGCTTCTCCGGCTTCATCCTCTCCGTGCTCATGTGCAAGGCCATGAACCGGTCGATTACCAATGTTCTGTTCGGTGGCTTTGGCGCGGTTGTCGCCGAGGCCACCTCCAACGCCGGCGGCGTAATGCGCGAGATCAGCCTCGACGACGCCGCCATGCAACTGGCCTTTGCCAACCGCGTGGTCTTCGTTCCCGGCTACGGTTTGGCCACGGCACAGGCCCAGCACGCCGTGCGCGAACTGGCCGAACTGCTCGAATCCCGCGGCGTCTCCGTGAAATACGCCATTCATCCCGTGGCTGGCCGCATGCCCGGCCACATGAACGTCCTGCTGGCCGAGGCCAACGTCCCCTACTCCTCCCTCTACGAGATGGAGCAGATCAACCCCGAGTTCCCCTCCACCGATGTGGCTGTAGTCATCGGAGCCAACGACGTGGTCAATCCCGACGCCCGCGACAATCCAAAATCGCTGATCGCCGGCATGCCCATTCTTGAAGTGGACCGCGCCAAGAGCGTCATCGTGCTCAAGCGCGGACAGGGCCGCGGCTTCTCGGGCCTTGAAAACCCGCTCTTCTTCAAGTCCTGCACTTCCATGCTCTACGGCGACGCCAAGGCTACCCTCAGCCACCTGGCTCAAGCCGTCCAGCGCGTATAAAAGGCGCACCCAACCAACCGGATGTCCGCACCACGCCCGGTTTCCCGCACAAAAAAACGGCGGCAAGAGGATCGCCTCCTGCCGCCATCGGTCTCAACTGCAACCGCATTTGCTCTCTGCCTTGATGTGCTCTCTGCCTGAAAAACCTGCGATTGAAAACC
>Ga0224555_1005385_pt1 | contig 10764 bp, 6 predicted proteins | sample 714S23034metaG_FD_180687 | JGI IMG/M metagenome (GOLD analysis project Ga0224555, IMG submission 180687) | Peat soil microbial communities from Stordalen Mire, Sweden - 717 S2 30-34 | ecosystem: Environmental > Terrestrial > Soil > Wetlands > Peat | place: Sweden: Norrbotten County, Stordalen...
CTATCGATCAAGCACCGGGAAGGAGGTGAGCTAACGGGATAGGCCCCCAAGCGTCGGCCGCTGCGCGGCCTCCGACGCCCGCGTACGAAAACGTCGGACTGGGTGTACGGAATCATCGGAATACGCAAAAGATGACCACGGGACGGCCCTCGGCTGGAAGGACACCATTGGGGGCGACGTAACTCTGACTTGCTCAGACGACAACGCGAAGCTCGTGGGAGCCGTACTGAGTGCCGCGACCGAAACCGGCGTCCCGCTCGCTGCCGAGAGCCTGCCCCGAGTACCGGTGACTTTGCTCGGTGGGCAACTTCTTGGCCGGGTCGCACGGAAGTACGTTGCAGTGCTCATCGGCCAAGAGTGGCGCAAAGGTCAAACAAGGCGACTCTATGGAACGCTCATTGACCCGATCGAGGGGCATTTCGAGTTGGGATACGGCGACCTCGTTACCGGTGACCTACATCCAAAAGTCGACGGGGGTCTGAACAAGAACTTAGGCACCGGTAAGGGCTACCTCGGGCGATTGGCTGAACGCGACCCGGCAAGGACAAACTCTGAAACAGCACCCCGCCCTGAACCCCTCACCAAACCTCAGTCGATGCTAACTTGGCTTTGACTGGGGTCGGTTTCACGGATCTCCAAGTAGGAGCGATACGCCGGGTGAACCGCGTACCGGAGTTCGGTCCCGCGCTGCTCTGCAAGTTTACGTGCGAGAACATTCGCTCGGTCCGTCGCGTGCCCGCTGTCCGGATACTCGAAGCGATCATCGGAGGTTTCGACACCAAGAAACGAGACAGCGCGCAGCCTTTCGATGACAGGTTCGACCATCTCTTGGGGAACGCCTGCGGTCGCCACCAACTCACTCACGCGACCCTCCGAGACGATTTCAGACTCGCCCAGAAACTCGAATAGAACCTGTTTGAATAGGGAAATCGTAATGCCGTTCTCAACCAAGAGAGACTCGAATGCGAACTGCGAGTACGTGAGTTCGCCAGATCGGACGTCTTCGGTCTCGACTCGCTGGTTTCCCCGGTCTGCCGCAGCACTCACCGCCGCGTTGCATAAGTAGATGAGGTCGCGAGGTCTCGGGAGGACCCTTGAAACGAGATAGTCGCGGGTGGCCACTCCGGCGACATCGGGACAAAAAAACCTAGTCCAGAGTTCCTCCGGCTGGACGTTGTCAGCTTGGGCGGCAAGAAAACGCTCCTCGACAACGCGCAAGAGAGTTTCTTTGTCATCCCATGTCACCAATGACGCCGGAATCTTGTCTGGCTCTCGGGCAAGTGTCAGAACATGGGCAAATATGTCGCTCCTCAGGAAAGTAGCGACCGTAAGGCTGATCCGTTCGCGCCAGGAATCCTCTTTAGCAAAATCGGCCTTGACACGCCCCACGGCGGATAGGAGGCCCAAGAGCAAATATGAGAGGAGATCGAGATTCGCGGTCCGCTCCCACCCCTTATCGAGGTTGTCGATGAGAAGTGCAACGCGCTGTCTCCCCCTGAGCACCGGACCCAGAAGCGAACGCAAGCGCTCGATTGCTCGTGTGTGGAGGGCCTCGTTGATGAAGTCACGCCCGTCAGTCTCAGATTGGTCTGCGTCAGGGAGGGTCGCCAGAGCAGTGACAGTTCGTTCGAACCGCACTCCGAACTCGTCTCGGAGCCGGAAACCAGCCGTGTCGACGTAGTCGAGGAGCCGTCTTTCATCTTCGGTGAACGGGATCCCGGGTGCATGTGATTCAATGACGTCGACGACGCGGTTGGCAATCTCGGACGTCAGCAGGAACTTCCAGAGTCCCTCGATCGAGTACTGCTGGAGACTGACCGGTAGTCGCTCCAGTAATTCGAGAAGGCTCGTGAACTCGTACGCGGGAGGCTTGACGATGACCACTAGGTTTCTAGCGTCCTCAGACAGGCGAGCCGCCGCTTGGAGCATGTTCGCTGTCTTCCCAGTGCCTTTCCGACCCACGAACAAGGCATTGCGATCAGCCATTACGTCGTCGAACGAGCCGGTCACGACGAAGTAGTCGGTGAGACTGTCGATCTCGTTCTCTGCGACGTGCTCACCGAAACGGAGTGCCCTAAGTTCGGTCGCCAGCTTCACTCTTGGCGTTCGTGATCCGCCTCGCGGTTGGAGGTTCAGTTCGCGGAGCCACCTGTCGAGGAGAAGTTGGCATTCTCGACTGGACCCGTAAACGCTCAGGAGATCCTCGTAGTCGAGCGGGGGCGAGTAATCCTCCTCGGCGAGAATAAGCAGGGAGCGGTCCAATCCGCGGACAAGCCCCGCGACGAGCGCAGACCGAGGGTTGTGGAGGCTTGCGAGTTCCCTCCGTGGAGCTTCGAAATGAACGATGGTGCATTCCGACTCATAAGCCTTGGCCGCGTACCAGGCGAGCGAATTGAGAGCCGATTCAGTGGGGTCGGCCGAAACCAGGTGGATACCTCGCAGACGTTCGTGCTCAAGACGCCGGTCGATCAGCCGGGCCGGTTCCGTGTTGTGGTACGCGGGGACATAAAAGATCGAGCCGGGCATGAACGCGCCGAGGTCGGACTCGATCAGGTCGTCGTACAGCGTGGTCTTGTCAAGATCTGGTCGAAGACTAAGAAAGTTGGTTTTGATGTCGTCGGCATTCGACCACCCGACGTAGCCCACCGCTTTCAAGAGCTCGAACTGCCGCCACATCGCCTTGGCGTTGCTGTCCGTCTGATCGAGAAGAATCCAAATCGGTTTCGCCCGAGCTACTGCGTAGCCGAGTTCGAACAGGACGTTCTCGTTCAAGGTCGTGACATCGAAGGCACAGACAGCTGCCTGGTCGATGGCGGCGAGGATTCGCTTAATGATCAGCCGACCCGAAACGCGCAAGTCCTCCCACGACACAACGTCTATGACATTGGCCGCGGCTATCTCGCGGCCCGCGGTGCGGAGAGTCTCACGGTTAAGCTCCGGCTTGCTCGCGTAGCCAAAGAACAGAGACCCTGTCACGTTGAACATCGTAGTTCTGCTACGACGAGAAACTCTGGGACTTGAGGAACCCGCAGGCTAGGGGATCACTCTCAGTGAAGGACTGCTCAGGATTGCTCGCCAAGACGGTTTTGCTACACATGCCGAGTGATGGCGCCGAGCGGGCGAGACCCGACTCATGGCGGATGCTTGCACTCTCAGTCGATCAGCCCGGCCAACGCATAGGTCGGATGCCGATCTAGGTTGTACCTTGCTCGGTCGTATCGGCGGGTCGTGCGGGGGTCTGCGTGACCGGCCGCGTCTTGGACATCACGAAGGCTCGCGCCAGCATCCAGGCTCAGCGTCACGAAAGCGTGCCGTAAGTCGTGAGGATGCAAGCTTGCTGCCTTTGCTGGCACAGCCACGGCTGCGAGGCGACGAAGAGTGCGCCATACGGCTGGCTGGTCGAGCCGAGCACCGGTCGAGGTAGAGAAGAGAGGCCCGGAGTTTCGGCCGTCCAAGTACGAGTCGATAGCGTCTGAGGTCCTGGGAGCAAGCGGGATGGTCGCCTTCTTGCCGCCCTTCCTCGTGATCCTTAGGACTCGGTGACCCCGCTCGGTGTCGAGATCTGAGGCATCGGCTCCGAGTGCCTCGGAGATGCGTAGGCCGTTCAAGGCGAGCAGCAGAACAAGGGCATGACTCCTCGGACCGTCGTTGCGTGCGGCCGCGATGAGCGAAGCCAGTTCTTCTCGGTCCAGGCCCGTTGACTGCGTATCCGTGCCCACCTTCGGCCTTCGCACGGCGGCAACCGGGTTGCGGCCGATCACATCCTCGTTCACGGCGTACCGGTAGAACCCGGAGACGGCCGTGAGTTTACGAGCGACTGTAGCTGGTGTTCTCCCGTCGATCTCGGCGAGCTTGCGAGCCCACGCGTCGACGTGAGCACGACTCGCGGCCAGTGGGTCGACGCTCATCGTCTGACAGAAGGCAAACCATTCCGCGAGGTCGGTGGCATAGGCCCGGCGAGTGTGACCGGCCGAGTATGAAAGCAAGAAGGCCGCCTCGACATCACGAGCTGTCGGGCGGTCTCCTGGGCGTGGAACAAGCACACTCTGAGCTGCGAAAATAAGGCTCACAACTACATTATAAGAGGCATTATCCTGTATGTCCAGATCGGTTGGGGCAGGCCCCGGATAGCGTCACGAGTCATGATGTTCTGCCCTGACTGTCAGACAGACTTAGACGATGTGCCCGTGGGCGTTGCCTGCCCAGGATGTGGAGGGCACAAGCGTTCGGCTCTCGCCCAAGCCGAAGCGGCCGCAGTCTTTGCGGGGAGCGCCGCGGGGAGCTTCTCGATCACGAGAGACGATCATCGACCGTGGACGGAGCAGTGGCAGACCATCCTGCACTGTCTCGAAGAACTGCGGGTTGCCTACTCGCCTCGTGGTGAGGCGCTCGGAACGGTTGAAATCAAGAGCCGGGTCGAGACGTTCTTCGTCGAGTGCGATCACCTCCGCGACTGGCTCAAACATGATTTGCGTGCCTTACCCGGAGTCACCGCCAACGACATTCGCGAATACGCCCTCAAGTCGTCTCCAGCGCTTAGCATTTGCTATGCCATCTGCAACACGCACAAGCACCACACACGGGATCAGAACTGAGGCTCAGATTCGTAAGATCTCCGTCTCCTCTGGTGGCGCTCGGGTGGCTATCGAAATCGACTGGGCGTCCCCATCTGCAACGACTGTCGATGCCCTCGGTCTAGCAGAAGATTGCGTTCAAGCCTGGAGCGAGTTCTTCAAGAGATTCAATATCGCCGAACCATAGCTACGAAAACATCACGATACTCAGAAGGTAAGCGACAACGGTTTGGATCACGATTCCTCGTGTCGAAGACGCTCGTATATCTTCCGCACGTAGAACTCCGCGAGCACGTCACGAAAGTCGGCATCATCGAGAATCTGCTTGAATATCGCCTCGTTTGAGTCCATGCGAGTTACGACGGTGGACATGAACTTCGGGTCGAACACCAGCCTGAAGTTGTCGATGGTGTTGTTACGGGCTTGAGCAGCCAGTTCCTGATCGCCAGCCCAGCCTTCCTCGAACTGGTCGAAAAGCAACTGATCGGTTTCGGAAAGGTTCAGCCCGAATCGCTCGTTGAGAACCTCGATGATCTTGGACAGGTGCTCCAACGGTGCCTCGAAGCGTTTGCCTCGTCCCTCGCCGAAGATCGCCACGACTTCGCCGCCTTCCGACTCAGGAGAGAGTTTCCCCGTGTAAGTCGCCTCGATCTGTAAAGCGGTTAGCTCGACCTCCGAGCCGAGGTCGATCCCACCGTCGTCGGCAGGTGCGCGGATCACCGAGGCAAGGGCACGGCAGTACCGATAGTCACGTTCCAGCTTCGTGTCGCCGAAGGAAACGACCTGGCTCAGGAACGAGTACGTGCGGACGAACTTGTCGAGGGCCTCCTTGAACTCAGCTTGGTCGTCGATAGGGAGCGCGTTGAAGCGATCCACAGCCGGAGAGAGCGTGCCGTAGAAAAGTCCATGGTCCTTGGGGCCACTCATGGTGACGAGCACAGCAACGGCCGCTTCGATTTCCTCTGTCCTGAGTACGTCCCAGTCGTTGAGCTGCCGCCGCGTGTCGTAGAGCAGGTTCGGGTCTGTCGGAGGTGCCACGGTCTCGCCGTAGTAAGGCTCGAAAGCCCTTACGATGTCGTCACCCTCGTTGCGAAAGTCCAGCACGAAGGTGTCGGATTTCGCCGAGTGGATTCGGTTGAGCCGTGACAGGGTTTGCACGGCGTTGAGTCCGGTGAGCACCTTGTCCACGTACATGGTGTGGAGCAGCGGCTGGTCGAAACCGGTCTGGAACTTCTCGGCCACGATGAGCACCTGGTAGTCCTCATCGAAGCGCTGGGCGGTTTCGGACTCGGGGAAATGGTTGAGGCCCGGTTCGGTGAAGCTAAGCCCATCGGCGTAGACAGTGCCCGAGAAGGCGACCAGGGCGTGCAGGTCGGAGTATCTCTTCTCGGAGATGTACTTCGTGATCGCCTGCCAGTACCGAACAGCGTGCAACCGGGAGGACGTGACCACCATCGCCTTGGCCTTGCCGCCGATCTTCTGAGCGGTGTGGGTGCGGAAGTGTTCGACAATGATTTCGGCCTTCTGCCCAAGGTTGTAGGGGTGCAGATCGATAAAGCGGGCGATGGCACGCTTCGCCTTATCGGTCCGGTACTCGGGATCGTCCAAGATCGCTTTCTCGATCCGCCAGTACGTCTTGTAGGTGGTGTAGTTGGCGAGCACGTCCAGGATGAAGCCTTCCTCGATGGCCTGGCGCATGGAGTACAGGTGGAAAGGCTCGTACTTGCCTGTCTCCCTGTTGAAGGTGCCGAACAGTTCCAACGTGCGGGCCTTCGGAGTGGCGGTGAAAGCAAAAAAGGAGAGGTTCTTCTGGCGACCACGGGCCGCGACAGCTTTCGCCAGGGCTTCCTCGACCGGGTTCTCGGCGATCGCTATGAACCCGGCGTCCTCAGCCTCGGCCACCGTCAGTTCCTGTTCCTGGGTTCCACCGAGCACGACCCGGAGTTCCTTGGCAGCCTCACCAGTTTGGGAGGAATGAGCCTCGTCCACGATGACGGCGTACCTGCGAGCTGGCAGGCCCTCGACCTTTTCGAGAACGAAGGGGAACTTTTGCAATGTGGTGATGATGATCCTGGCGCGCTCTCCGGCGAGGGCCTCGGCGAGCTGCCCGGAATCCTTGTCGATCTTTTCCACAACCCCACGGGCGTGCTCGAACTGGTAGATGGTTTCTTGTAGCTGACGGTCGAGCACCAGTCGGTCGGTGATGACGATTACCTTGTCGAAGACCTTCTCGTCATGATCGTTGTGCAAGGTCGCGAGCCGGTGCGCTGTCCAGGCAATGGTGTTGGACTTGCCCGATCCAGCCGAATGCTCGACCAGGTATTGCTCACCGGCGCCGTGCTCGCGAGCGTCGGCCTCCAGCTTGAGGACGGCGTCCCACTGGTGGTACCTGGGGAAGATCACCATTTCGCTAGTACGTTTTTGGGTTGGAGTCCCCTTCGCAGGCTGCTCGACATGGATGAACCGGGCCAGCAGGTCCAGCCAGTTGTCCCGCTGCCAGACACGCTCCCACAGGTAAGACGTGCGATGCCCGGTCGGGTTTGGAGGGTTGCCCTTGTGCCGGTCGTGTCCGAGGTTGAACGGCAAGAATCGGGTCGCCTCGCCCGCGAGCCGAGTGGTCATCGAGACCTGCTCGGGGTCGACCGCGAAATGGACAAGGGCACGACGGCCGAGCGTGACGTTCCTCGGGTCCCGGTCCCGGCGGTACTGAGCTATAGCGTGCTCGACGGTCTGGCCGGTGATGTGGTTCTTCAACTCCGCTGTGGCCACCGGGATGCCGTTGACGAAAAGGGCAATGTCGAGCGTTTTGCCAGAACCGTGCTCGTAGGGGAGCTGCCTGGTCACGGTGACCCGATTGCCCTGATAACGCTGAACCAGCTCAGGGGTGAGGTCGTGCGCGGGCTTGAAGAACGCGATCCGCAGCTCTATGCCGAGGTCCACGACACCATGACGGAGCACTTCCAGGGTGCCGCGGTCATCGAGGTCCTTAGCGAGGCGACGAACAAAACCCCGTTGGGCGGCTTCGGGATCAGCAGCGTAACGGCTCAGTAACTGGTTCCATGCCCGTGCCTGGGTGGCCTCGATGAAGGCGAACAACTCGACGGTGTCTAGACCAACCACGGCGTCGAAATGGGCTGGAAGTGATTGTGAGTAGCCGCCCTCGGTCAGGAGGGAAGCCTCGATGGCGTCCTCGAAACCGTGCTCGTCGGGCTTCACGCGGCGACTCCTGGGATGGCGAGTTCACCGGTCACGGCAGCGGTGATGAGAGCCTGGCGGCGTTCGGCTAGTAGGTCGATCTGGTTTCTTAGGGCAGTAACAAGAACCCCCGTGCGTCTTCTCTGGCGCTGGGCTTCTAGAACGATTTCCACCTGTCGCTCGACTGTTGGCAACGGCACCACGGTACTCCTGACCACATCGAGATTGATCATCGTTCTCGTCGAACCCCTACCAGACAGTCCGATGGACTCTGCCCCGAAAGGCGATGACAGCAGAAGTGCCAGATATTCAGGCACGGCGATTCCCGGCCACATCCGAGCACAGAAACATTTGCCCTTGACCATTGCGGGTCCAAGATCGGGAGCAACACACGCCCGACCGGCATGGTTGACGCTGTCTCCGAGTCCGGCGATGAGCAGATCGCCCGCTCGTACCTGATGTCGGAGGAAGGATTGGTAAAGGTCCAGTGGGATGAAAGCCTGATCCCCAGGCCGATACTCCGCAAAGCCGATGTTGCCGAGACGCACCACGGCTGCACCATCATCGGAGTAATCAGCACTGGCAAAGGCGCTACCGAACGGACCATCCGTGATGAAGGAGATGGCTCTGCGGAGCGGCGTCATGCGGGCTTCAGCCCTGAGAACCGAGTCCGTGAAGGCTATCCAGAATCTGGCCTCCGTAAGCTTTACCATTTGCCGCTTCTTCTCGATCAGCGCGTCGATGCGGGCTGTCTCGGCGTCGAGGTAGTCGGCGATGGCGCGCTGAGCCAACAAGGGCGGTACTCGAAGCCTCAGGTTTTGATACTTGCTCGCGCTGAAGTTCTCGATGGTCGAAACAACCTTGCCCGCAGCAATCTGATCCCAGTAGTCCTGCGATTCCATCCAGTAGGCGACGAATCGGCCGTCGACATCAACTCTTGGGCGGAACCTTGCCAAATAGCCCGCATAACAGGCAGGCTTGTCAGAGTCGTAGAGAAGTGTCTTTCCGATAGTCGCCCCAGCAGCAGTCATCACTATGTCGCCCCGACGCAGCATCGCCCGTTGAGCGACTTCGGGTGGAAGCGATGCGAACACGTCCTCACGGAGGGTTCGCGGTCCAGCGATGTCTGTTGTGCGGATGTACCTTGGCCAGGACGAGTCATCCTGAGCACCTGCCTCCCCGAGGCCGTTACGAATCGGTTCGGCGGCGAGGAACTTGAGCCGGTTGGCTTGCCAAGTCACTCGGTGACCTCACGCAGCAACTCCTGAATCTCAGCTTCCAGCGCCTTGATTTCCCCGTCGATTTCCGTGAGCGGTCTCGGGGGCACGTACTTGTAGAAGTGTCGGGTGAGCGGTACCTCGTAGCCGATCTTCGTCTTGTCATGGTCGACCCAGGCGTCCGGCACGTAGGAAAGGACCTCTGACTCCACATAGGTTTCGACGGCGGCTCTGTAGGTGAGCGAGGCCAGGCGTTCTGCCGGATCGGCATCCCAAATGACTGGCTCGGTTGGCAAGGGCACGTTCTCGTTGTCTCGGAGGTCCGCGTCTGGTTCCGGCTCTCCCGTCTTATTGGTAACGATGGCGGCGTTCTCGTCGCGGACCGCGACCGCGTCCCAGAGGGCCTTCTCGATGGGCTTTGGCACCGGTCCTAGCTTGTTGGCGAGGCTGGGCCTCTCGGGGGCGTCAGTCCCAACTAGGGCTTGCAGCCGATCGGCAAGATCGAGCTGAGCAGCTTCGGTCAGCTTGTCCCACGCCTTGTCTTGCGAGATGAGGTCGATGGCCTCTTTGGCGACCGTCCAGCGCAACCTCAGGGGCCTCTCAACTGTGATCCGCTGGTAGCCGAAGGACTCGTTCGGGAATATCTTGACGCGCTCGTTCTCGGTGAACTCGCCATAGAGCCGGGTTATGTCCTCGATCTGGTCGGTGGCGATTTCCTTGCGCTTATCACCGAGGGACTTGCGCATCTTCACCCAGGACTCACGGGCGTCGACTAGCTGGACCTTGCCGCGGCGCTCGGGGGACTTGCGGTTCGTCACAATCCAGAAGTAGGTCGAGATGCCGGTGTTGTAGAAAAGCTGATCGGGGAGGGCGACGACGGCTTCGAGCCAGTCGTTCTCAATAATCCAGCGGCGAATCTCCGACTCTCCCGAACCTGCCGCGCCGGTGAAAAGCGGCGAGCCGTTGAACACGATGGCGATCCGGGAGCCGCCCTCAGCCACAGGCTTCATCTTCGAGATCATGTGCTGGAGGAACAGGAACGAGCCGTCGTTGATCCTCGGCAGGCCCGCGCCGAAGCGCCCGTTGAACCCAAGCTTGTCGTGCTCGGTCCTGATCGTGTCCTCGACCTTCTTCCACTCGACCCCGAAGGGGGGATTCGAGATGCAGTAGTCGAAGTGCTGCCCGATGTGCCCGTCCTCGCTGAAGGAGTTGCCCGCAGTGATGTGCGAGGCATCCTGGCCTTTCAACATCATGTCGGAGCGGCAGATCGCATAGGTCTCGTCGTTCAGTTCCTGCCCATAGACCTGAAGGCTGGCGTCAGGGTTGAGAGAGCGCAGGTGGTCCTCGGCAACGCTGAGCATCCCGCCAGTGCCGCAGGCCGGGTCGTACAGGGTTCTGATCGCACCGGCGTCACGAAGCACCTTCTCGTCCTCGATGAACAGCAGGTTCACCATGAGCCTGATGACTTCGCGGGGTGTGAAGTGCTCTCCGGCGGTCTCGTTCGACAGCTCCGAGAAGCGCCTGATCAGCTCCTCGTAGAGGTAGCCCATCTCTAGGTTCGAGACGACATCAGGATGCAGGTCGATGTCGGCAAAGCGCGACAGGACCAGGAACAGCAGGTTCGCCCGGTCGAGGCGCGTGATCTGGCCGTCGAAGTCGAACTTGTCGATCACGTCGCGAGCGGCGGAGGAAAAGCCCAGGATGTACGAGCGCAGATTGTCGGCGAGGTGGTTCGGGTCATCGAGCAGCCGCCGGAAATCGAGTGGGGAGACGTTGTA
>Ga0224555_1005388_pt1 | contig 10758 bp, 7 predicted proteins | sample 714S23034metaG_FD_180687 | JGI IMG/M metagenome (GOLD analysis project Ga0224555, IMG submission 180687) | Peat soil microbial communities from Stordalen Mire, Sweden - 717 S2 30-34 | ecosystem: Environmental > Terrestrial > Soil > Wetlands > Peat | place: Sweden: Norrbotten County, Stordalen...
CCCGCTCCCGGCAGCCTCAGGGCGCGGCGAACGCAACCACCCCGCCGAAAGCCACGAGCGCGGTATCGAAAACTCCGACCACCCACAATCCAGACACACCTGAACATCCGGGGAGGGCGTCATGGGTGGGTGGCTCAGAGTGCGAGGACGGTTGCGATAAAGCCTGATTTCAGCCGGGATAATGGAAAGAGAGCCAGATTGGTATTTCGGGCAAACCATGGGCACACCTCGGAAACAAACTTCAGAAGTATCCAAAACAGCAAATTCAGGAGAAAAATCGACTATATCCCTACTGCTCTATGAGTTACAACAAAATTCGCGCGGAATTACAGCAATATTCATGTGGGAGCGGATGCCGAAAGGCGAATCCGCATGTTCATTCCATCACTACTGAGAATCGACGGCCCGTTCCGTTGGCGGCGCTTCCTGCCGGGCAACTGGAAGCGGCGTGGCAACCGGCAGAATCTGCACCAGAACTGGAGACGCGGGAGCGTTCGCCGCAGACTCGGCCGGCCCCATCGCGGTCTCATGCTGGCGTCGCGCTGCCGCGTCCAAATCCACAGCAACCCCTCCAGGCACAATCACTGGCGCGTTGAAGCGGAAGTCCAAATCGCGCGTCACCCGAAAAACTACCGGCAGCGCTGCGATGAGTACCACAAATGTTATCCAACTGCCGTCCAGGCCATACCCTCCGCCGGTAAGCCAGAACGGTCCCATCGGGTCGCCCTGCACCACAGACGAGTGGCTGTTGACGCCGCTCACCGCAAGCCCGAAGAGCAACGCCCTGCTGGCCTTCCAGCCGAAATTGAGCCCCCAGCTCAGCCACAGCGCCCGCGTGCGCAGGTAAGCCGTTGAGAGCACCAGGCTCAGCGCAATTGAAACGGCAATGCTGGCGCGGCTCGATCCCGGCACAAGCGACTGCACAATGGCATAAAACGCCGCAAATCCCAGCGTCGCCCCGATAGGCCCCACCGCATGAGCGAAGCGCTGGAATCCGTAACCGCGAAAAGCAATCTCCTCAGCCAGCGCTGCCAAAGCAAAGAAGGCCGCATCGGCCGCCAGCCAGCCCCAGGCGGAGAGTTGCAGGCTAAGCACAATGGCAATGCCGCCGGCCGCCGCCATCGGCAGCACACACACCACGGCCACCGACCAACCCACGGCCAGGCCCAGTCCCGCTTCGGCTGGCCAGCCCGCCCGTCGCGGCAATCCCTGCGCGCTTACCGGGTGTGTCTGGCGGTCAAGCCAGAATCCCAGCCCCGCATAACCCAGCAGCAGCAGAAAGACCAGCATTGCCTGCTCTGCCAGCGGAGCCCACTGCTCGTTTGCCAGCCCTTGCGCCCCATGCCAGGCCAACGCACGCGCAAAGAAGAAGTACAGAACCGCGGCAACAAACTGCGCATAGGCGCGAAACCGGCCTGCTCCAACCTCAGGTGTGCTCATGCGCACCTCTCGGCCAGGCATTCGGCGAAAGATTCCGCAGCTTTGAAAGGGCACGACTTCAGTCGTGCCGTAACCGCCCTGAAATGAATGTGGGCTTTAGCCCCTGAAGGACGTTTTGCGCCAATTCCGCCCGAAATCCCGAGTCTTTCCGCAGTCTGTCCAGCCCCTGCGGAAGTGCCGCCAGCGACCTGATCGCAAAGGAACCAGCCGCCGGCTGGCTTGTTTGATCCCAGCCGGCCTCGTGCTCCACCAATCTTCCCTTGCCGATGCGCCACCAGAACTAACCTTCCGTATAAAACTGCGCTATGTTGCGGAATTTCTGCTGCCGCGCGGCCACCAGAATATCCATCGGCGTCGCCTTGAGCTCGGCCAGATGCTTCTTCAGCGCACTGCCCAGCATCCCGGCTCCCGCCTCGGGATCTGTGTGCGCGCCGCCCGCCGGTTCCGTCACAATCTCGTCCACGCAGCCCAGCGCGGCAACCTCCGGCGCTGAGATGCGCATGGCCTCGGCCGCCTGTTGCTTATGCGACGCATCGCGCCACATGATGGCCGCGCACGACTCCGGAGTAATCACAAAATAAAGCGCGTTTTCCAGGATCAGCACCCGATCAGTGACGGCCAACGCCAGCGCTCCGCCCGATCCGCCTTCGCCGCTGATCACTGAAATCGTGGGCACGCGCAGCCGCGACATCTCCAGAATATTCCGCGCGATGGCCTCGGCCTGCCCTCGCTCCTCGGCGCCCAAACCGGGAAAAGCTCCCGGCAAGTCGATAAAGCTGATCACCGGACGCGAAAACTTCTCCGCAATCTTCATGCACCGGAGCGCCTTGCGGTAACCCTCGGGATGGGGCATGCCGAAGTTGCGGCGCACCCGCTCCTTGGTCGTCCCGCCCTTGCGGTTGCCGATAACCAGCACCTCGTCGCCGCCCAGCCGCGCCATGCCGCACGCCACGGCCTCGTCGTCGCCAAAGGCGCGATCCCCGTGAATCTCGCTGAAATCTGTGAAGATTCGCTCGATAAAGTCCATGGGGTAGGGCCGCTGGGGATGCCGCGCCCGCTCGATTCTGCTCCATGCCGGCGAAACCGCTTGCGCCTGAATGGAAATCCCTGTTTCCTGTTCGCTCATTGATACCTGGTGCCGCTACGGGCAGCGTCGCCGTCGGCCCTGCTGTGATTCTACGGGTCCAACGCGCCTGGGACAAATGGAAGAATCGCCAAAAGCGGAATTTCCATCCTCTCCGGCATTCCGCCGCCGGTTCCATGCCTTGCATTGTCTCCGCGCAAATGCGAATCCCCCGCAATAAACCGATCCTCCAGCTTTCACCCGATGCGCCGGCCAAAGGGCGTCATCTAACTGGCGAGCTACATCGCTTCCTTATCCTCGCCTGTCTCGCCGAGTTACCCGTAGCCCATCTCTGCAATGTGCGCATCTAGTGGTATCCGCCACACAGATGGTCGTTTATCAATTTGAATTATGTGTGCCTTCGGGCTACGGAAGAACATGTTTTGTAAGCGGAAGCGCATGTTTTGTAACAGTCATCCACCGCTTCGCCGACCCACGGGGGGATGAAACTGGGTACCCCACCCTCGGCGCGCCTCCGGGCCCCCACGGACAGATCCTCGTCCGTGGGGTGGCATTTTGCGCCTGGGGTGGGATCGCACGATACTCGCATTGCAGAAGCAGTGAAAACGCCCTAAAGCGCGCCGTTTGCCTGGTGCGTCTTTTGCGCAGCCAGCCGGGTCATCTGGTCGCTCCGCTTCACCATTTCATGCACCCCGAAGCCCTTTTCCGCCAGCGCTCCCGTCGGGCATGCCTGCACGCATTTGCCACAGCCGGTGCAGTTCCGCGATTGCCCCCAGCTATCCTTCAGGTCGCTCACAACGCGGGTGTAGATGCCGCGCGACGCCACCTCCCACACGTTCGCTCCCTCCAGTTCCGCGCACACCCTCACGCAGCGCGTGCATAAGATGCACCTATTCTGATCGAGAACATAACGCGGGTGCGTCATGTCCACTGCCACCCGCGGATTGTTATAGGGGTAGCGCACATGCGTAATGCCCAGCGACTGAGCCAGCGCCTGAAGCTCGCAATGGCCGTTCGACACACATGCCGAGCAGATGTGGTTCCGCTCCACAAGCAGCAGTTCCACGGCCATCCGCCGGTAGAGAGTCAGTTTTTCCGAGGCGGTCTTGATTGACATCCCGTCCTGAATGGGAGTCGTGCAGGCGGCCAGCAGCCGGTCGGTGCCTGCCAGCTCCACCATGCACACGCGGCATGATCCCACCGCGCTCAGCCCCTTCAGATAGCAAAGCGTAGGAATCTGCTTTCCATGGGCGCGAGCTGCGTCCAGGATCGTCTCTCCCTCCTGCGCGGTCACCAGTTCTCCGTCAATTCGGACTGAAATCGTTTTATTCGGCAAGACGGCGCTCCTTTCTCACTCAAGGTCTCTCAATCGGCGCTCGCCGCGATTCTCAAATCGCAACGAAGGCACCGCCGGCATTCTTCCAGCGCCTCTTCCGGACTGAGGCCGGTAACAACTTCATCCTGCGAATGGACTCTGGTCTTCGCGGGCACAACGTGCGCCGTGTGCCGGCGGCTCACGCTTGGCTCTCCGGGCGCCTGGCGGCTGTATTCAAAGTCGGGGAACAGCCGCTCCCAGCGATGTTCGCCCGCCGGTTGTTCGCCCATCAGGCGCTCGTCGATCTTCCGCGCCGCCTGCTTACCGCCGCCCATGGCGTTTGACACGTTGGATGCGCCGGTAATCACGTCGCCCCCGGCATAAAAGTTGGGGCGGCTGGTCTCAAACGAGAAGCGATCCACGACGATTGTTCCCTCCTCTTTGAGCGCCAGGCCCGATGCACGGCAAAAATCCTGATCGAAGGTTTCGCCCACTGCCAGAATCACGCTCTCGCATTCAAAACGCTGCACCTCGTCGGTCGCAATCGGCCTTCTGCGCCCGGATTTGTCGTACTCTCCCAGCCGCGTCTTGACGATCTCGATTGCCTTCACGTTTCCGTCCGCGTCGCCCACAATGCGGTGCGGCGCGGCCAGAAAGACAAACTGCACGCCTTCATCCTCGGCCGCCTGAATCTCCTCGTCGATCGCGGGCATGTCCTTGCGCTCGCGGCGGTAGAGGATCGTCACCTTCGCGCCCATGCGCAGCACGGACCGCGCAGAGTCGATGGCCGCGTTGCCGCCGCCGATCACTGCGACGCGCGAACCCATCTGCACCTTCTCGTGCCTGGCCATCGACTCCAGGAATGGCAGCGCCGGATGAACATTCTTCAACTCCGTTCCCGGCAGATAGAGCCACGATTCCTTCCACGTTCCAATCGAAAGAAAGACAGCATCGAACTGGCTTGCCAGCTCGTTCAATGGAAGATCGAAGCCCACTCTGGCGTTGAACACCATCTTCACGCCCACTCCCTCGATCAGGTCCAGTTCCCGCCGCAGCACCGACTTCGGCAGCCGATATTCGGGAATGGCAAATCGCAGCATCCCGCCCGCCTCGCTCCGCTCTTCAAAAACGGTAACGTCATGCCCCAGCATGGCCAAATAGAATGCCGCCGTAAGGCCCGTCGGGCCAGAACCAGCCACTGCCACCTTGCGCCCTGTCGGCGCCAGCCTGCGCGCAATAATCCGCTCCAGCATCGGCCCAAAGCGATCGGATTGATAGATCGCATCCGCAATGTAGCGGTGAATCTCCCGCATATTCACCACTTCATCGAACGATTGCCGCCGGCAGCGATTGTCGCACGGGTGCTGGCACACTCTTCCCGTCGAGGCGGGCAGCGGATTGTCCAGAACGACCGACTCGAATGCCTCTTCAATCCGGCCCTCCTGGTAGAGTTCCACAAAGCGCGGAATGTTCATCCGCAGCGGGCAACTGTTTTCGCACGGAGATACGGCCAGTTCCTGGCACACGCCTGCGCGGCAGTGGCGGGCCACAATGTGGTCTTCGTACTCCTCGCGGAAGTGACGGATGGTGGTCAGCACCGGATTCGGCGCCGTCTGTCCCAACCCGCACAGCGAACACTCGCGAATCATCCGCCCCAACTCGTCCAGCATCCCCAGATCTTCCATCCTTCCGCTGCCTTCGGTGATCGAGTTCAGGGTGCGCAGCGCCTTGTTCAGGCCTACCCTGCACGGCACGCACTTACCGCACGACTCCGAGTGGGTGAACTCAATAAAGTACCGCGCAACATCCACCATGCAGTTGTCTTCGTCCATCACCACCATGCCGCCGGAGCCCATGATCGACCCAATCTGCGCCAGGCTCTCGTAGTCCACGGGCGTGTCGAACATCTCCACGGGAATGCATCCGCCCGAGGGCCCGCCTGTCTGCACGGCTTTCACGCGCCGGCCTGCAATTGCGCCTTCTCCAATGTCATAGATGAAGCTGTTCAGCGGCGTGCCTAAAGGCATCTCCACCAGCCCTGTGTTCTGTATCTTGCCCACCAGTGAAAAGACCTTGGTCCCTGGGCTTTTTGCGCTGCCCGTTTCGGCGAACCATGCCGGTCCCCGGCTCACAATCGGCGCAATGTTGCACCAGGTCTCCACGTTGTTGATGTTCGTGGGCTTGCCCCAAAGTCCCTTCTGCGCGGGGAACGGCGGGCGCGGATGCGGCCTGCCCGGAAAACCTTCGAGCGAGGCGATCAGCGCCGTCTCTTCGCCGCAAACAAAGGCTCCAGCGCCCTGCACCATTTCGATATTGAAGTTGAACCCGCGCCCCAGGATGTTCGTGCCCAGCAGTCCATACTCGCGCGCCTGTTCAATGGCTCTGTTCAGCCGGCGCACCGCTAGCGGATACTCGGCGCGAACATAAACAATGCCTTCGGTCGCGCCCATCGCATAACCGCCGATAATCATCCCCTCCAGCAGCGAGTGAGGATCGCCTTCGATCTCATTGCGATTCATATAGGCGCCGGGATCGCCCTCGTCGGCGTTGCAGATAATGTATTTGGTCTCCGCCTTGGCCTTGGCCAGAAAATCCCACTTGTTGCCCGTCAAAAAGCCGGCTCCTCCGCGTCCGCGCAGCCTCGATGCCTTCACCTGCTCAATCACGCTCTCCGCGCGTCCGTCGATCAGCACTTTGTAGAGTGCCTGGTATCCGCCCACCGCGATGTATTCCTCGATATCCGATGGATTGATCAGCCCGCAATTCCTTAAAACCACCTTCTTTTGCCCTTTGAAGAAGGGGATAGCGTTCCACGGCGCGATTTCCGGATAGCCCTGGCCATATCTCACGTGCCCGGTAACGTGATCCCATTCCTCGATCTTGCAATAGATCAGATCAGGCGGCATCACCTTGCTTGAGAGGCTCTCCAGAATGCGCTCGGCATCGTTGGCATGTACCCGATGCAACACCACCAGCGGGCCTCCGGGCAGCCTTACGTTCACCAGCGGCTCTTGAAAGCAGGAGCCGAAGCAGCCCACGCCGGTCAGCAGCACATCCAGCCCGCGCCGCTGGATCGCCTCATTCAAGGCATGAAACACCTCTTCCGCGCCATTGCCCCGGCCGCAGGTTCCCATCCCCACCGCTATGCGCGGAATCGACGGCATCAGCTTGGCAAGCCCTGACTCACGCACCGCGTTGAACGTACCGATATCCAGAATTCGCGGCATCATTTTCCCCCTCTGATCAACGCCTTCACTTCCCGCTGAAGCGTGCGCTCATTCACGTGGCTCAGAATGTGGTGGTTCACTTCCACCACCGGCGCCAGCGCGCACTGCCCAAAGCAGGCCACCGTGCGAATCGTGAACTTCCTGTCAGGCGTGGTCAGCGCCACCTTGTCGGCCTCGTTGGTTTCGTTCAGGTCATGCCCGCTCAGCCCCAGGTCCAGGCACACCTTCTCCAGCAGGTCGCGGGAGCCGCGGGTGTGGCAGGCTGTGCCGCGGCAAACGCAGATCACGTTATCGCCTTGCGGATCGAGATTGAACAGCGCAAAAAAGGTAGCGACGCTATAGATCCTTGCCGGTGGAACCCCCGTCTCGTCCGCAATGTAGCGCAGCGACTCCATCGAAAGGTACTTATGCGCATTGGCCGATTGAACCGCTTCCAGTATCCCCAGCAGCGCTCCGGGCCGGCCGTTGTGCTCTGCGATCGCCTGGTTGATCAGCAGCCTCTCGTGAGCATCCAGGACTCCATTGGCGGCACTTTGCATGGTTCCTCCCCTCAAAGCCCGGCGCGGCCGGCAGCCGGCCTCGCGGCACAAGTTTTTCCCTGCGGGCCGGGCGATTGCCGCCCGGCGCTTCTCCGCAGTGGTCTTGAACATGGCATCGTTGTGCAGAACTTGAATGTGTTGAGTTGGGGCGTCCCAGATAGGCGCTCCCGCAACCCGAGGCACAACCCGGCAACCGGGCGCAACCCCTTCCCTTTTGGCAGAGATGAATCCCCAGCTCCCCCGGCGGGTCGCCGTCCGGCGCACTCCACGCTTAATCGAGAGGGCGACATCGTCGGACCCTCCTCACTTCTGGACCTTTTCTCGGGAGAGGAAAGAGAGAGAAAAAGAGCATTCGCCGATTGTGCTTCATCTACCTGGCGAAAATGAACGCTGCGCTTGTGAGCCCAGCGCTATCCGTAGAGACTTCTCCCCGTTGAATGTCCGTCTGGAACATTGAAGCCCTGAGGAATCATTAGGATGTGCTTTACATCACACCTGTTTGTGACGACTGGATTGGGTGCCCCGTCCTTTCACGTTCTTATCGTGAAAGGACGGGCCACCCGCCACCACCGCCTCGCATGGCCTGAACACCATTCCATCGCGAACGCTTCAGCTTTTTGGGCTAGTTCGCGTCAGGTTTGTGGATCTCCTTGACGGCGCAGCGGATCAACGTCGTTTTTCCCTTCACAAGCGTCAGACCAAGCTCACTATGGATTACCGAGCGCAGATCTGGAAACTTGGCATCTGGATTGTCCTCAAGCAGTGCATCAGAGCTCCATTTGATCTGAAAAGAATAGAGCCCCGGAAGTTGGGTGCCATCCACAACCTTCTCGTGGAGGGCTCCTGCAATTGTGTGTGTCAGATTGGATAGATGCACTTTCGTCGCTATTAACAAAGTGTTGCCGCTTGTCGTTGAAAGTGTCTGAAGAGTGCCCTCTTGCGGCTTTCCGGAAGTCCTTTGCACGGATGCCTCCATTTTTGCCTGAGCTGTCATGAGCTTCTTGTCGGCTTGCGGAGCGCTAAGAATAAGTCCGTCTCCTTGATATGCCTCGTCTGTCTCTTTCAGTCCGAAGCGGTCTTGTAAAAGACGTAACAGAAGCACGGATCGTTGCTTGTCGTCGGAAGGGAGGGTGCTGTCGGTCATCTTGGCAATCACGTCGTACGCAGTGTGCATAGCCCAGTCCGGCATTCCGGTGATCTGATCGCATGCGCCAAGTTTTGCGCGTATCAGTAGAAGTGTCACCGACTCGTTGCGCGATTCAAATCCAGTAGGTGTCTGTTTTAAATACATTGAAGTATTGTCTGCAGGATCATGCACTCGAATTGAGACGACGTCGTAGCTGTCCACGTGATCTGCCGTCTGTGCCGAGAGCGAATGGGATAGAGGCAACAAGCAGCCCAAAAGTAATGAAAGGCTTTGAGCTACTGAAAGAAAGAACCATCTCAATTTCCCAAGCGTAGCTATCGATTTGATGTGTAAATAATTGCTATATCTGGTTGTGTATCCTGTTACCATACAAGCCTCCTTGACCTTGCACCCGCCAATGCGATCGCTGGGCACTACGGTCTCGCAAATGCGTAATAACCTAAGCGAGAAACAGTCCTTGCTCCTTTGACAGTGCACCGCAGTTTGACATGATGGAATTTGCCATCCGCCTTGAAATCAGACGGCTTGTAGACAAGTCGATATTGATTCCTTTGTTCTGCTTCGATGATTTGAAGATCTTCGAGAAGCTGATCCCCTTTGGGAGCAAAAAAGACACGTCCGCCAGTCTCACGGGCTAGTTCTTCCAGATTCCTTTGCCCGCTGGAGAATGGAGACTTACGATCGAACGTGATGGCATAGATCGTCACGCGCCTTCGCTGGCACATGTCGACAGCCTCGCTTGGAAATGCGTGACTATCGTCGTCTACGCCATCGCTGAACAAAAGGACAAAGTTTCCCGTCATTGATTCGCGATCCTCTGACCATTGTTGACGGCAGGTTGTGTACAAGGAATCGTATATCGATGTAAGGGGCAGATGGCCTGGCGGCATTCGAGCCTTGCTTTTCGCTCTCGCGAAGAGGTTGGATGGATTGGCAGTCCAATCCTGGAGCATCAGGGGCAAACTATCGAATTCCATCAGGAACCCGCGATCAACTCCCTTGCGAAGCAAACGGGTCGCATAAAGTTGAATAATGGCACGATCGTCGTCGACGTGCCCAGACATCGATGTGCTCGCATCCATGACGAACCCGGCCCGAATTGGCAGATTCTGGTATGGTTCCAGCATCACCAGGCGGTTCTGGCGCTTCCCATCGTCCCAGAGACGCAGATCGTCAGAAGTCAGATGAAGGAGGGGCGCACCGTCAGCATCGAATGCCCGGAACGTCAGTTCGATTTCGTTGACCGTAAGTCGAAGGTTATACGGATCGGCGCCGGTGGATGATGTCTGCGAGGGAAGCTCAGCAGAGCTAATGGCTCCTGCACCGGACGCTGTTCGGTCCTTAGCGTGAAGCAACATCGGAGGAACGAGGACAAAGAGGATGATCAAAGACTGAATTCTGCGCGCACCCATCCCAACACTATACTTTACCGACGCCGGGTGGCCCGGTCCCGGGGTGTTAGTTAATCCATTAAAACTGGGTTTCCCAGGTGCCTCGCCTTTGGGCACCTGGGAAACCACGAACCTCGACCAACGCCCTGCCGAACCGATGGGGCACCCGCCCTACTTCTGTGCGGACGCGGGGGAGTTGATGCAAGCGTCAATCTCTTTCTTCATCTCGTCTGCGAGCTCTTTTTGGGCTGCGAAAATGTGTCGGCGGGTGGCCCACTCATCACAGTATCCAGGACTGTGCCCCGTTCATCGCGGCTTTATCGCGATGAGCGGGTTTTCGGACCAGGTCGGGCAGGTGGTCCCTATGTCCAGAGAAAGGCATAAGTATTCAGCAGCCGGTCTCCAGCCAGGTGGAGGTTACGTTCCGGGTAACAGACAGCGGTTCGCCGCAGCAGATCAACGATGCTGTGCTAAGCTTGACCATCGAGTCGCAAACGCTGGCTCAAGGCACGGTATATAGCTACACGGTTCCGTCTGGCGGCTACGACGGCGCCGGCAATCTGCTCAGCTATACCGACTCGATCAATGGGACGTGGAGCATGACCGGGTGCCCCA
>Ga0224555_1005390_pt1 | contig 10754 bp, 5 predicted proteins | sample 714S23034metaG_FD_180687 | JGI IMG/M metagenome (GOLD analysis project Ga0224555, IMG submission 180687) | Peat soil microbial communities from Stordalen Mire, Sweden - 717 S2 30-34 | ecosystem: Environmental > Terrestrial > Soil > Wetlands > Peat | place: Sweden: Norrbotten County, Stordalen...
ACGGCAAGAGGACAATGATTTTCATGCGTCAAGAAGGCTCCCCCGATTCCAGTTCGTAGAGCATTCGGCTCACTTGCTCCTCCGTCATCCCGTTCAATCTCCGCCGCATGGCTTCGGCAATGCTCTCTCCTCGGTTCCGCTGTATTTTCCCAGCGTCCAAAAGTGCTGCCAGCCGTTGCAAGGCGCGAGACCGAAAGTCCTCTTCCGGGTCCGTGCCTGATTCGGGTTCAAGAAATGAACCGGTGACACCACCCGGGCCCCAGCCGAGATCCTCGTCGATCTCCGCCCCGCTCTGGCGTTCGAACTCCCAAGCGCCGCAAATAATGCGATCTGCCGTGAGCTGGGTCACCTTCAACCGCATCGGTTTCGGAATTCCCCCGAACCAGCGCAAGACAAAATCCCCAACTGCTATTTCTGCAAGTTTTTTGCTCATAATTCTTTCCCGATGCCGGATGACTGCTCAACCGCCGTGACGGCTGTAGGGGGCTCCTTCGGGGCTGTGCTTTTTGCAAAACGTCCGAACAACCGCCGCCGCGCCTTGGCAACAACTTCCGGCGCAGAAATGTGGCATGGCCAAAACAGTCCCACCACTTCGCCCGCCCGGCGCAAATGGATGGCCGAACTGTCCCTGTGCCATGTGAACCTGACCGAATCCAGCAGTCGGACGGTGTGGTCATACAAGATCGCCGGGACGGCGGCGCCGTGACTGAACCAAACATAGTCCAGCAATCCGACGCGATGGTAAAACACAGGACGCACAGGACGACCCCGGCCTTTGGAGATTTCAGCCGTGAAAACCTCATCTTTCTCCGTCGGCCTGAGACCTCTGGGCGGGTGTCCCAGCACCTGAACGACCGCGCCGGACATGTTGCGACCGCTCCCCCAGGCCGGGTTGTCCCGCAAGTCCACAGAGTAGGCTGGCTGGTTTTGCCAACGGCCCAGGCCGCAGCGCAATCGAACCCGCATTCTCTTCAGGGGACCAGAATTCATGGGGAGAAAGAGGTCCTCGTCCTCGCGATGGATCCGCGTCCACCAGACCGCGTCCCGCAGGACCCGGGCCATCGGTATCGAACCGGGTTTCCAAAAGGGACTCGGATCGCTCTCGTAGAGCACGTAGAAGTTCTCTCCCGCAGCGCGCGCTGCCTGCGTGAGCTTCTCCCCGTCCAACGTCAGGTCCAGGTCGGCCTGTTTGAGCACCCGGCCGCCGAGGCTACAAACCTGCGCGTTGAACACAACAAAGTGGCTACGGTGCCGCTTGTAATAGCCACTTTTTGAATTCGCGATCAGGCGTCCCTCGGCAAAACCATGTTCCTGAAGGACGGCTATGATTTGGTTGTAGTGCATGGATTACGTATGGACCCAATTATTCCTCAAAATCTCACATAACGCCGTCACGGTGCTTCGTTCTTGAGGCCAAGGCCAGAAATGTTCAATCCATTGAACGGCCTTTTTTTCCAAAACCTCAATTCCCCGGGCGTTTGGCGCGCTGCACGCGCCGGCAATTCACCAGGATACCCTCTGGAACGGATTGGGCGGTTGAAAGCGTCAGTACATGAATAGGGGTGGAGACCCTGGACTTCAGGTCACCCACGTTCAACGCCCCCTCTTCGGCGATGACGACGTGCTTGAACCCGGCGCAGCGCAACAGATCATCGCGAACCTCCGGCACGGAGGACCACACGCGGTTAAAAAACAAACGCGGCGCCCCCGAAGTCAGAATCCTGGGCCATATTCTCTGAGTGAGTCGGCGGGCATGATCCGGGCCCAGATCTCCATTGATGTAAATCAGCGATTCCACCGGCACGAAAAGGTTGGAGCGATGGAGATCGATTCCCGCCGCCGCGGGAAGCTTTCCGTCCGCCCGGCTGGCGGCATGGGCCAGGGCGGTAAACACGAAGGTGCGTGAGAAATCCGTGCCGCCGGTGATGATGGTCAGACCCGCCTTCTGGTCCAGCAACTCCAGCAATTGGCCTGTTTTTCCACGGGCATGGGCCAGGCGCGGGTCATCCAAAGTCGGGTAAGCCCGACAGTGGGCCTCGATGAAAGAATGGCGTTCTGCAGGCGGCAATCGCTCCAACAGGCACAAAAAGCCGAGCACATGCGGGTGGTGAAAGATGTCGAACCAGTTGTAAGTGGTGCTCTTGGACCGGCCGAGCATTTTGGCCAATCGCTCGAAACTCATCGGGTGCCGATGCACCGCGGCAAGCCTGGAGCGCAAATCGCCGAAGATGTCGCGGGCCGAAAACGGATAGCCCGGAGCGGTCATAAATCCGTCCTCGAGAAGTCTTGTTTTCCGCGTTTGCTTGTTCATGCCTTTTGGTTTGCCAGCAAACTCGCGGCGGCGACCCCTGTTCGCCCATTCGCGTAGGCCCAGACGCACAGAGCGAGCGGAGCGAGACCGAGCACCGTAGTCGGAGCAAATGGGCGAAGGTGCGAAACGGAAGGGTTTTCAGGCCGAGGAACAAGCTGGAATCGGAGGCGGCGTGAGTGCGGCGGTTTTGCGGAGTGCAGCCGGAGCACGGAGGGGCAGCGTAGCGAGAGCAAAAGCCGCCGCTCGCAGGACGCCGGGGAAGGGCGACCGACGGGATCATCGTGGTCAATCAGCCGAATCTTGAGATCAGCGGATCAATGCAAGTGGCTTGTAATCAATGGGTTAATGCTATGGTGCTCCCTGGTCGGAAACGCGCGTGAGAGGAAATTGCGCTCAGGCATTTACTTTCAGCGAATTGGCAACCATAGTGTCAGTTGTGGTTACGCTGATTTTGTTGGCGATTCCGTCTGCCAACTGGATTCGTTGCAAGTCCAAAGAATCGGTGTGCTTGTCAAATTTGCGACAATTGGGGACGGCATGTCCTCAAACGAAACAAGGATTTGCGATTCTGAATCAACCTGTTATCATCCCAGCTTATGACGAGGCTCCTGAATCAGTTTTTCGCGGTGCGGGTGCGTCATGGTGGGTTTGCACGTCTTTTGGTTTTTGTCGCTTGCATCATCCCGGTTTTCGACCGTTTAGGAGCTCAGACGTTGTTCCGCGAAGGCGAGGCGGCACCTGCAAACGTTCGGAGCGCGTCCGATCCATCGGTCAAACGCAGCCGGTTGGCTCCGATCTCCGGCACGAATTGGCTGCAATCAGTCGAAACGCCGTCAGTTCCGCAATCCCTCAGCATCAATCTTTTCACCAACCTCGCAGTTACCGGAATCATGCAGTCTGTGACGGCACCCGGTCCGGGTCGGGAAATAATCCAGGGCGCTATCGTCGGCGTGAAGGGGGGATGCTTTATATTGGCGGTGGAAAGCAATGTTGTCGCCGGGACGGTCGTCCTCCCCGGCCAGGGATTTTTTGAAATTCAATACGCCGGCAATGGCTATCACCGCATCATCGAACGTGACGTCGGGAAGATGCCTCTATGCGGCGTGAACGCGGCCACGAGTGCCATTACCGGCCATGCGGAAGAAAGTCCCGAAGTGGCCCTGGCAGCCGCGGGATCGGCCTCCGCCGAGACAATTCCCGTGGTGGATGTAGTCGTGGGTTACACACCGGAAGCGCGAGACGGCGCGGGTGGAGATGAAGGCATCCACACCTTGATTGATTTGGCGGTCGCTCAGGCCAACCAGATTTACCTCTCCAGCAACGCGAAATTGCTTTTGCGGTTGGCCGCCACCACAAAGGTGACATACGACGATTCAGGGGTTCTGAGCGTTGACCTGCAGCGGTTGATGAATCCAGCCGATGGCTATCTTGACGATTTTTTGGCGCTCAAACAGCAATACCACGCCGATCTCATTTGTCTTTTGGTGGAGAAGTCCGACGGCCCGGTGGGAATTGCCCGGCAGACGGCCAGCGCCGCCAACGCCTGCAGTGTTGTGCAGCGCGGATTCGCGGTCGCCCACTACACGTTTGCACACGAACTGGCACACAATTTCGGCTGCCAACACGATCGTCCTAATGCCGCCACTCCCGGAGTTTATTCCTTCTCCTATGGCTGGACCTTTGTCGATTCCAATGATTATCAACAATACGGGACCGTCATGAGCTACGAAGGAATCCGCATCCCCTACTTTTCCGATCCTTCAGTCAAGTATGACACCTTCCCGACTGGGGTGGCCTCCGGCCCGCACGCGGCCAACAATGCCCTTACATTGACGTTGCGCGCGCCGACGGTTTCCGCTTTTAGCGGCGTTCCCACGATGGTCGCTCCTCCCGCAATCGAAATTGTATCACCGCGCAATGGTGCGACCGTGTTCTTGGACAGCAATGTGCTGATCACCGCCTCAGTCCAACGCGGTACGGCCGCCATCGCCCAGGTCAATTTTTTCGAGAATGGCGCGCCGTTGGCTTCATCCCCGCGGCCCCCCTATCAGTGTGTATTGAGCAATCCTCCCGTTGGCCCGGTCATACTGACCGCACAAGTGATCGACGCTTCGGGATTGCTCGCCGCCTCGTCTCCGGTCACCATTACGTCGCGTTATCATGCTCCAGCCAACGACAATTTCGCCCATCGTCAAGTATTGAACGGTACGAATATTGAAATGACCGTAAACAACACCGGAGCCACGTTCGAAACCGGCGAGACTGAACATGGAACGGTTGATTCCCTCCATTCCATCTGGTTCACCTGGACGGCGCCGGCCTCTGGTGAGGCGGTATTCGGGACCTCGGATACCGATGCCACGCCGATCGTCGCAGTTTACCGCGGCGCCAGTCTAAAAACTCTGAAGGGGGTGGGAGGTTCCGTTGGCTCTTCCCTGGGGTCCTTCCAGGCCGTTCGCGGAACGAACTATCAAATCGCCTATGACACCGCTTATGGTTACGGAGCGACCACGCTTTTCCTCCAACTCCATTCCGGGGCGCTGAATGACGATTTCGGCCAGGCGATTATTATTGGCTCAGTTCCGTTCCAGACGCTGGCGGACAACGGTGCTGCCACCAAGGAGCCGGGGGAACCAAACCATGCGGGCGATCCTGGCGGCAAATCCTTGTGGTGGAGGTGGACCGCGCCCGCCACCGGCTCGGTGACCGTCGCCGTTACCACCTATTATGACGCCCTTCTTGGTATTTATACTGGCGACGCGGTTTCAAATCTCACGGGAGTCGCATCTGCGAGCGTTGGCGCTTGGCCGGGACCGGCCAGCGTTTCTTTCGATGTCATCGCTGGTCAGGCGTATTCTATTGCCGTAGATGGCAAGGGCGGGCAACCCGGCTTGTTTCAATTAACCGTGGACATGACGGCGGTTGTGGCGCGCAATGACAACTTTGCCAACCGAATCGCGTTGTCGGGAACGAACGTTCTGTTCGCGGGCACAAATTTCGCCGCGTCGGTTGAGCCGGGCGAACCGGCGGGTTCTCATACCATCTGGTGGACATGGACCGCGCCCGATAACGGCGAGTTGACCGTGAGTGCCAATCAGGCCAATGCGTGGTTTCGACTTTTTCGCGGTTCGGAGTTAACGAATCTGGCCGATCTCCGTGAAGGAAATCCGGCCATGTGCTACGTGCAAGCAGGCGAAGTCTGCCAGATTCAGATGGATGGATACGAAGGAGCCGAACTCGCAGCGCAATGCTCTCTGCAGTTCTCGCCAATGACATGGAATGATAACTTTGACGATCGGTTCGTGCTCGCTGGAGACTCGAACATCGTCCAAGGCACGAACCGCTACGCGAGCATGGAACCCGGAGAACCCAACCCCGCCGGGAGGGGTGCCGGACGGACTTTATGGTGGAGCTGGACGGCTCCGAGCAACGGAGTGCTTCACATCCAAACCGATGCACAGTGGGACTGCGGCTCCATCGGCGTTTATACTGGAACGAACGTCACCGAGCTTGATCTGGTTGGCCAGGCGGGAGCGGCCAGCGATTATCAGTACATCACGTCTCCCGCACAGTTGGATGTGACCGTGACAGCGGGTACAGCTTACCAAATTCAGGTCGATGCGCTTGCGGGTGGCTGGGGATGGTTGATCAATGACGTTTTCAATTTGACGCTTCAATTCTCGGCCGTCCCGTCCAATGCTTTTTTCCACGACCGCGCGTCGCTGGCCGGGACTGATGTCACCTTTGCGGCCACAAACACAGGTGTCACGGGTGAAACCAACGACCCGGCTGTTGGAGGTTCCGGCAAACCTGTGTGGTGGACTTGGACTGCGCTCCAGGACGGCACCGTGACGATCACCTCCACAAATAGCAGCATCAATCCTCTATTCGCCGTGTTTACGGGCAGCGCCCTTGACGCGTTGACCCCAATTGTCACCGGGGCAAACTCCGTCCAGTTCTTCGTTCATCAAGGCTTCGTTTACCAGATCATGGCGGACGGACAAGGAGGGGCCAGTGGGACAATTGAAGCACAGCTTGAATGGCAGCCGGTGGCGGCGAACGACGACTTTGCCAACCGCTTCGCGCTTCCCGGCAGTTCGGGCACAGCCGAGGGTTTGAGTTATGGCGCCACGGTGGAGCCGGGAGAGCCTGCTATGGGCCAGGGGATACCGGCTCAACACACGATTTGGTGGACGTGGACTGCACCGGCGATTGGTGAAGTGACCTTTGCGTTTTCCGGATCTTATTCCCAGAATCAGATGGCTGTGTTCACGGGCAGCAGCCTAGCCACCGCCGTGAGGGTGGGTACCGCCACGTCCGGAACGTACTTTAACAATCCGGTGACCTTGCGCACAATTGCTGGGATGCCGTACCAAATTGCAATTGGTGGTGCCGAAGGGAACCTCCAATTTAGCTACACCTTTGTCGCGGCTCCCAGCAACGACAATTTCACCAATCGAATTGTGCTCTCTGGGTTGCCCGTGTCCGGCAGCGCCGATAATACGTATGCGACGTCCGAACCGGGCGAACCATTGCAAGGCGACGGCCGGTCGGTGTGGTGGTCCTGGACAGCGCCGCAATCAATGTTGGTGGCTGTGGCATCCGATTGGTCCGCACGTATCGGTGTTTACACTGGAGACTCTCTGACAAACCTGATTCTGACTCCTCTCTTCACCTCAGCAGGCCAAACGGTTTTTAACGCAACAGGAGGCGTCACGTATCAGATTTCCATCGACAGCGGGTGGGGCAATTTCGTGGTCAGCAACGTGTTACTATGGGCCGCACCGCTCGATCCTCCGAATGACTATTTCACTAATCGCGCCATGATTGTTGGGACCAACGCCGTTATTTCCGCCTACAATGGCCTGGCCACAAGCGAACCATCAGAACCGATCGCGCCGAATGCCGCTGGCCAAACGCTTTGGTGGACTTGGACTGCACCTGAGACCGGCAGGGTCAGCATTGCCTGCCCTTCCTACTACGGGATTTTCCAGGTTTTCACAGGAACGGCGTTGACGAACCTGGTTCCAATTGCTTCAGGCGTGGGCGGCTACTGGCCATTCTCATTCACGGCCTGCGCAGGAACAAATTACCAAATATGCTTTGACACTTCTTCCACCGGCGGAGTCGGAAGCAATTCCTTCACCCTCCAGCAATCACCCGCTCCTCCCAACGACAATTCTTCCAACGCCATCATTATCTCTGACTCACCGGCGCAGACTAACGGCTCCAATGTCGGCGCCACCCGCGAGGCAGGCGAGCCCATGTTCGCGGGAACCAACAGCCAAGCTTCGGTGTGGTGGACTTGGATCGCCCCCAATACGAGGGAGATGACGATCAGCGTGGGCGGTGCCACCGGCGGCACTTTTTCCAGTGGTTTCTCGGTCAGCTACGGGATCTACGTCGGTAACTCCGTCTCGAATTTAACCGCGATTGCGACAGGTCATGATGCGGGAGAATTCGCCGCCGTTGCTGGAACGCGGTACTATATCGCCTTGGATGGCGCCAATGGAGAAATCGGCGACCTCAGCCTCCTTCTCATGCCGGACCCAATCAACGATAACTTCACCAACCGGATCGTTCTATCCGGTTACACAACTCATGCCGCCGGGTCGAATGTAGGCGCGACGACCGAGCCTGGAGAAAGCCAGCATGTTTTCAATCCCGATGGCGCTTCAGTCTGGTTCACTTGGACGGCTCCAGCGGCGGGGACCGTGACCATCAATTACAGCGGAGAGGGATTCTATCCCGGCGTCGCAGTTTACACCGGCTCCAGCGTGTCGAATTTGAGCTTGGTCGCCTACAACACATTTTTCGGCACACTGAGTTTTACAACCGATGCCAGCGCAACGTATCAAATCGTTTTAGCAGGGGCGTGGGGAGGCAGCGGCAATTACACGATGGATTTAATTTTGAACGCGGGCGCGCACAACGATAATTTTGGCAACAGAATTGTTCTGACGGGCACGAACCTTACGATTCTGGCCAACAACTCCACCGCCGCCAATCATTCATTGTGGTGGGAATATATCGCGCCAGCCAACGGCAGCGTGCGTGTTGACTATTCCGCAGTGACTGAATTTACGCCTCTGTTCAACCTCTATACCGGGGCGAACCAAAGCTCGCTCAAGTCGACCCCGGTGGAAGTAATCTCCGACATGCCTCAAATCTACTTTAATACCGTTAAAGGGGGCGTTTACCAAATTGCGGTGGCTGGCAATAAGGGAGGCCAAGGCGACATCGATCTGCAATTGGAATTCGAACCGAGTCCTGTCAACGACGATTTCGAAAATCGAACGCCCCTCAGCGGCGATTCCGTGGGCGTGACCGGTAATAACAGGGGGGCCTCTGAGCAAACGGGCGAACCAAGGGACGACAGTCTAACCGGCTATCATTCTGTGTGGTGGACCTGGACCGCCGATACCAACGAAACCGTCGTTTTAGATGTCACTGGGAATGGCTTTTCGCCACGGGTTGCGGTTTATAGGGGGATTTCCAGGAATAGGCTTTCGCTTGTCAAAAACAATGCATTTAGCGGCCATCTGCTGCCCAGCTTGGCCTTTTCGGCCAGCGCCGGCGTCGCCTACCAAATTGCCGTCGATTCCGCCTTTGGGGAATTTGGCGACATCACTCTGACACTAAACGCATTGGCGACGCCGCCAAACGACAGTTTTACCAATGCCAACACCTTGGTCGGCACCTCTGTGAGCATCGCTGCCACCAATCTTGCTGCCACCAGCGAACCCGGCGAACCCGCTCATGCCGGCTCCCCGGCGAGCCACTCCCTTTGGTGGGCTTGGACGCCGGCTGCCTCAGGAACCGCCACGATTGACACGCTTGGAAGCTCGTTTGATACTGTGCTCGCCGTTTACACTGGCACCAAGCTCAACCGTTTGGCGGTCATCGCCGCGAATGACGATATTCCCTCCGGAGGCGGAGCCAGTCGGGTTGCATTTTCCGCGGTGGCCGGCACGACCTATCGGATCGCGGTCGATGGGTTTGAAGGGGCCTCCGGAGACGTGCAACTGAACCTGAACCAGGCCGCATCGCCACAGTTGTCCATGACGATTGATTCAGCGACAGGTCCCCACGCTTTTGCGATGCGCCTTCACGGCGCAGCCGGGAGCAGGTTTCTGATTCAAACCTCCACCAATCTTCTCGATTGGACCACTATTTCCACCAATCAACTTGAGGGCGACGTGCTGAACATCACTCAGCCATTGGACGCTACATCGCCCGGGCGGTTCTATCGCGTCATCCCCTTGCAATAATCAGCGAAACCACGCACATTTCGCGCCATGCCACCACGGGTTATTGTTAAACATTGGATTTTCCGAAGCCTGATGCTTTGGCAGTAATCGCAATTGGGATTCGTTTGGAAGGCGATTGGCAAGATACTCAGGCAGGGCGTGTTCTGTTTTCCCCTCATTTGACAGAAAGCCCATGTTCACCTGCTTGCGGGAATACTGCTTCACCTTGATACCGTCATGTGCGCCGATCGACTAAGACGCGGTTCGCAGCTTGGGGGGTGGAGCACGGGCGCGAGGCCAGCGGCTTGCGCGGCGGCTGGTGTCAGGCTGGCTTTTCGGGCGTTGTGATGGCGGAAGTTTCGGCAAGGCCCTGTTGGTCGGCAGCCGGCTGCGGAGACTTGGCGAAAGCTTACGCGCTCACGGTGCCTGCGATGCCTGTCTTCGGCGATTTGAGACTGTGGAACGGAGTGGCCCGCCTTCGCCAAGCTACGGCGCGGGAAGCATGGAGGCGCGGGCCGGTGGAGCGGTTATCGGGCTATCCGGTGCATGTGACCGAGGGCGAGTTCAAGGAAAAGACCTCCGCGGCAATCCAGAATTGAGACATCAGGCAAGAAGCCCATCCGGAAAATGAGTGCCGCAGCACGGGCAAAGATGGCGGCTGGGCCAGGTCCAGATGGAACAAGGCAAAAGCGGTCGCAAAGAAAACACTTTGCGGGCGCCGGGTTGGACTGAGTTGTCCAGATTCTGGTCCGGAATTCACTTGAATCGTGATCGGTGCGCTTCCAGCACGTTCAGAACGGCGGGACCTGCCTTACCACGCACACAAAGGGGTGGCTGCCGTCGCAAGGGCCAAGCACAGCCCGCAGGTTCAAGACTTCCTCATTTGATGTCCGGCGGCGGCGCGCCAGGAATGTGAAATCAATGGCAAGGAACTTCCCGTAGCTCACAAGCCGGCTCGGCATGCGGCCGTCGAGGGCAGCATCGATCTCCTGCACCAAAGCGCCCACCAGATAATATCCCTCATCATCATCGGCCACGTTCAGCGCAGTATATTTTCCAAGCAGTTCCGGATGAACACGCATGGCGAAGACGGCGTCCCACTGCCGGGCGGTTTTAGTGACGTCCGTCAATGATGCTGATAAAGAACGCCGCCGGCATTCCGGGCGCTCGAAGATTCGATTTTGGGGCATAAA
>Ga0224555_1005392_pt1 | contig 10753 bp, 15 predicted proteins | sample 714S23034metaG_FD_180687 | JGI IMG/M metagenome (GOLD analysis project Ga0224555, IMG submission 180687) | Peat soil microbial communities from Stordalen Mire, Sweden - 717 S2 30-34 | ecosystem: Environmental > Terrestrial > Soil > Wetlands > Peat | place: Sweden: Norrbotten County, Stordalen...
CGGCACGTCACCTTGCGCTTTGACGGCCATCGTCGGTCCTCCTTGCCCCTGCCAGGTGTAAGACCGACGTTACCAGCTACTGCCCGCGGGAGTCATGCAGGCTTGCGGAAAACTCACCGAGCAATGGCAACGAGAGCTTCACGACAAGTTCAATATCGACGCGAAATTGGTGCTCCCTGGCACGGCAACCAGGCTGGAGCGTGGTCTGCCGCTGGGAGAATCCCTGTTCGAGCACCATCCCTTCGTCATCGTCTCGCTTGACTTCATCAAATCGGACCGCCGCCGCGACGAGTTTCTACGGACGTGTCCCGAACTCGTCATTGTCGATGAGGCCCACACATGTGCGTGGAGCGGAGAGGGGCGTTCCCATCGGCATCAGCGCCACCGGCTTGTTTCCGGCCTCACCACCGACCCCAATCGTCACATCATTCTGGTCACGGCCACCCCGCACAGCGGTAAAGAAGATGCATTCCGATCCTTGCTGACCTTGCTGAATCCTGATTTCGCGGTCCTGCCCGCCGACCTCACCGGACCTGCTAACGAAGCCCACCGTCGCAGGCTCGCTGCTCAGTTCGTTCAAAGGCGCCGCGCCGACATTCGGCATTTCCTCCAGGCGGACACACCCTTTCCGGAGCGCGAAGAGAAGGAGCAAACTTACCGCCTTACGGACGACTACCGAAAGCTCTTTGATCGTGTTCTAGAATATGCCCGCGAAGTGGTGACAGAATCCAACGGACACCGCTAGGCGGCGTCAATATGAACTTCTTTTATGTCGAGCAGTTCCCGGTGTTGCCACCTGTTTCTTACACGACAGAACACCGCACGTTTATCGCGAGGCGCGTCTTGGAACTCACGTACACCGCATACGACTTGACCGGCTTCGCCTGCGATCTCGGCAACGAAGGGCCACCCTTCCGTTGGGACGAAGGGCACCGCGCCCTTATCCGCGCGGAACTCGACGCCCTCTATTTCCACTTGTACGGCATCAGCCGCGAAGACGCCGCGTACATCCTCGACACCTTCCCGATCATCCGCCGCAAAGACGAGGCGGCGTATGGTGAGTACCGCACTAAGCGCGTGATCCTCGAAATCTACGATGCGATGGCAGAAGCGGAGCGCACTTGTATCCCCTACCAAACTCGCCTTGACCCGCCACCGGCCGACCCGCGCGTCGCGCACCCGTCCATTGCTGAGGTGACAGGACAACTATGACACCGGACGAGATCCGAGCGAGCTACGCAGAATTGGCTGACGCCCTGACTTCGTCCGGTTTGGGATGGATCGTGGAGCAAGTCGAACAAAACGTGCACGCGGGGCGCGCGGTCGAGAAACCCACGCGGATCTTCAAGGAGGAAGAAAGAGAAGAAGAGCCAGCACCGTTCCTGGGGGAACAGCATGGGGCCAGACGCGCCGGCAAGCCGACGGCGATGATAACTCTGGAGCCTTGGTCTGACAGCGACCAACTGCTTTTTCTCATTGATGGTGTCCGGCAAGCGATCATCCACGCGGCGGATATCGAGAACGAGCAGCTTCGGCTCTTGCGAACCGTTGCGGGAGTCGAAAGCGTGTCGTTCGAACCTGACGGAGAACCTGCCGACCGCGAGCCGTTGCGCCTAACAGGAAATCACGATGAGCGGATTCAGACGTTGGGCAGACTGCTTGGCGACCTGGAGCGGGAGGTTCGGTCATGAGTGCCCTGTTGACCCAGATCCGCCAGCTTCTTCCGCCAATCGTGAGCCAGACTTCCTGGGATCAGGCGGCTGATGAAGACCGCTTCGAAGGATACATCTTCGCCCTGGTGCTGCAAGCCGCCCGAAAGGAGGGTCCAATTGTTCGCTTCGAGAACCGGAATGGGCCTTTCACCGGCATCGCGACTTTTCGAACCGCGCCCGGACACCTGTGGAGCGATATACACCCTTACACGCACGCGGTGACCGAGTTTGCGAACAAGCCGTTGCTGGAGGCTCACGTGGGCGTATACGTTTCCGGGCGCTCCAGGCTCTACCATGAGGCGGATGTTGCCGTACTCAGCCGGGCCGTTGCTCGTACTTGTCGGGCGGATCGCACAGATCCTCCCCACAGCGAAGCTGTTCTTCTCCTTGAATGCAAGTACTACGCCGCAGGTCCCGGAGTCGGATTAGGCCGTGAGTTCCTCGGGCTCAGCGCTGAGTGCGGCAAGGACCAGTGCGTGTTCGTTACAAACCAGAGGGCGCCACGGTCGCAGAAGCTTTTTGAGGAGCACGACCGGGAATGGGGCCATCAAATCCTGCCCGGTCAGAATAATGATGTTGATCGGCTAGTCGGCTTCGCCCAGCGAGCGTTTACCCGGTACAGGGCACGATGAGTTCCGTGAAATCAAACCGCCACCCTCAACTTTATTCCGTCGTTGACCGCGTGAACGAGGTCCTGTTTCGTGCCGAGGTACCGCTCGGTCGTTTGCACTGATGCATGGCCCAGCAGGAGTTGTATCTGCTCCAGTTCCCCGCCGGCGGCGCGAAACAGCTTTGCCGCGGTTCTTCGGCAATCATGAGGCGCAATCCCTGCAACCCCAGCAGCCTTGGCATACGGCCGGAGCATCTGCCACACGACCTTTTCGGAGAGCACGTCGCCGCGCACCTGATCGCCGCGAATGACGGGCCGGAAGACGTAACCGCCCACCACGCCGGCGGGGGCGGTCCAGGCGTCCACCGCGACCTGCACCCAAGTCGGCATAGGAACAGTCCGCACGCGCCCGTGCTTCCCGTAAAGATCGACGATGCACCACCGGCCATCGCGCTGCTGTATGTGCCCCATCGTAAGCGCAGCGACCTCGGACCGGCGGAGAGCACAGCCGAGGAGCACGGCGATTATGGCGCGGTCGCGCAGGCCCTTTAGCGTCGTAATGTCCGGCGCGTTCAGGAGCGCCTGCGCCTGCTTCAGCGACAGCCAGTTGCCTGCGCGCACGCCGATGGATTTCGCGCTCTTCACGCGCTGGATGCCGGCGGCCAATTCCGGCGCCAGCAGCCCGTTGTCGGTCGCCTCCACCGCCAGCTTGCGGATCGCCGACATCCGCACAATGATGGAGGACGACCCCAGGCCACGTTCCTCCAGGGTTACCCGCCAGGCGCTCACGGTGGCCTTGGTGAAGCCCGGCCGCGGTTCCTGGGCGTACCAGCCGAAGAATTCGTCCAGGGCCATGTTGTACACCCTTTTCGTGATCGGCGACGAAACAGAATCAAGCACCAGGCTCTTCATCCGCCGCCATTCCGTTGCTTTGTCAACTACGGTTAACTCGTTCATTTTGTGCCTTTTATTGTGCAATATCGGACGCCCATGAAGACCTTACCTCGGGACGGCAAGGACAGCAAGCGAAAGGAATTAAATGGTCCGCGCAGCGGGAAGAAACCGATTACGACGGGAGTCGCGCTTCCCAGTAAGTACTTCGGGGTAGCCATCGCGCGTTTTCTCTCCCGGAAAGTAAGAATTTCCGCCGCCACAGAGCTCGCCGCATGATGTTCTCCGACGGGGTTAAGCTCACAGCGTCAATTTTGGGCGGTGGGACTGCCCGTCGTTTGCAGGGCTCTGTCCTTTCTGGAACGTCATGACGGCTATGGTCGCCGAAACGACCGCTGCAATTGCTGTGAGCCAGCTTGGGCTGAGGTCCTTTGACGCGGCGAGTGACATTACGCCTTGTCGGTTAAAAAGGAACACCGTAGCGAACAGCCCCGGAATCGCGACGGATTCTAGCATCAGCAGGAACACGATGATCGAGTGCAAGGCGCGCATCCCACTGGATGTCGGACGAATTCTCAGGAGTTCGAGAATTGTCGCCAGGCCAAGCGCGACCAAGGCGCCGTCAAGCCCAGCTTGGAGCGACCGGCGGATCGCATAGTCGTTGTCTGCCCAGTTGACCGCTGACATTGGGATGAGCACCGCCAGGAACGTGAGATAGGCAGCCGTCTTCCGGCGTGATGACGGCCGTGGAGACCAGAAACAATAGACCACAGATAGGGCGGCTGCTAGGCATATGCCGAAGAATGAGCATCGCCAGTAGATATCTCCTATCAACAAGGGAAACACGTTTGTTCCTGGAGGGCCAGCCGGCATGAGGTCTTGTCCAAGTGTCACGATCGACGCGCCGCCGAGAATGCTGAAGACCAAGGACCCGAGTGATACAGCCCCCGCGACGACGATCACGAGGCCCCGCCTGAGAAACAACCTCATCGCTTTCCGGTCCTCCTGGGACAATTCTAGTCCTCTTTCGCATGCGCGTTCCTGTCAAGTTTACGCGGTCGTCAAGGACGGCGGGCCCGTGCCCTGGCTACGTGGTTGACCACATCGTGCCCCTAAAGCGCGGTGGCACCGATTCTCCTGAGAACATGCAGTGGCGAACCAGGGGTGAGGCGAAAGCCAAGGATCGAGTGGAATAGGCTTACCGCCCGACGCCGGGTGACCGGATCTCACCGCCCGATACAATGGCCAATGTGCCGACGGTTCGCCTAAGCCTTGTGGTCTCGGCCGCGGACGCCCACCGCGTAAGCCTCCTCGCCGATTTCGTCGAGGAGAGCCGGACCGCCATCGGGCAGGCAATCAGCGTCTCCCTCCATGCGCCAAACGGACCGGCGCCCGCGGACTTGATTCAGCAGATCGGAGCTTTGGGAGTGCCGTTTGAAGGCGACGCCCAACTCGACAGCCGCAACTACCTGATCGCCGGTGACGGCAACCAGACCAGCGCCGTCGAGGCATGGGCGGGAACTCCGGCTGAGATGGCGCTGCCGCCGCTACGGTGCGACGGGTCCGTTGATCTGGCTCGGCTGCGGCAATGGGAATGGCACACGGGCTTCTTGGCGCAGGTCCGGGCGAAAATGGGCGATTAAGGCCTGCAAGGTCATCAGGCGGTGGACTCGCGCGAACCCAAACGCTCGTGGGACACTACGACTGAAGAGGCGAATTCTCATGAGACGATTGATCACCCAATCGGTAGTCCTGCCGGCCCCGGCCGAACATCTGCACGCGACATATCTCGATCCGGGGCGGCACGCAGCAGTTACCGGCGCACCAGTGACGGTGGGCGCCGAATCGGGTGCACCATTTCTTGCTTTCGGTGGCCAAATCAGCGGCACGATCCTTTCCGTGGTTGCGCCCAGGCTGATCGTGCAGTCGTGGCGTTCGACGAATTTCCGAGATGACGATCCCGATTCCACCCTCATTCTCGCCTTTGCTCCGGAAGGCAAGGATGGCCGGATCGATCTGATCCACATCGACATACCTGAACAGGACTATCAGGGAGTCAGCGAAGGCTGGGAGAAATACTACTGGGCGCCCTGGAAGCGCTACCTCGCGCAAAAATGACGGCGCAGCGCGCAGACGGCATTATCCGGCCTTGTCGGTAGCTATCTGGGCGGGTTGCGCCGGGTCCGCCAATAGTGGCACGCCACGCGGATCAACCAACACGCGAGCGCAGGCCAACAATTGTCTTCCCCGACTTGCCCCTGCTGAATCGGACGTTCGGCTCTGACCGTAAGAAATCGGCCGCCTCATCCTGCGATATCGCCGCCTCGTCGGCGACACGTGCGAGAGTCCGCCATCGATACTTCTGATTGTGGAGCGATGCATTCAGGCGATTCCGAACTCCGCGGTCGTCATTTAGTCTTTGGCGGTCCGATCCAAGAATCTTCGCACTCTTCCCGGCCAACTCCTTGGCTAGGGCATCGAATCCTCGCTGAGGTACATCGCACGGGACCGCCTCGGCCGCCCTGACGTACAGGCGGCGCAAGCCTTCTGGATCACCCAATTTGATTCCCTGTTTCAACGATAAGGGCATGCGCAAATCTTCCGGCGCCAGCCCGCCGTGGCAGGTTGGAATTATTGGAATGCCTTGCATCCAAGCAGCGCCCGCCTCGAAGTTTATCCAGGGACGGTGGATTGACGCAGGGCTGCACAAGATAATCACCAGCGCACACTCGCGAAGCGCTGTCTCGATTGACCGCAACCAGTCGTCGCCGGCGGCAATGCTCTCGGTATCGGACGACACGAACACTTCAACGAGACCCAAAAAGTCACGCAATAGCGCCGCTTTCAGTGCCTTACCGACTTCTACCTCTTCGGACACATGACTGATAAAAATCTTCCTTTTCATAATTCATAGAGTCCAGGCCTAAAGTATCATATAAGCCTGGTCGAGCGTGCAATAAAGCCACAAACCACGCGGCTCTGGGAAGCACGCGTCGTTAGACCGGGTCGGCGCACGACGGCGTTGTGTCGCATTATCGACCGCAGTTTGCGAGTGGTCCGCACGACTGCTGGAGCATAGCGGCTATTGCGCGGAATCGATGTGGATGGAGAGATTGACAGTGGCCTCCCTGTCGCCATTCTTGACGCTCAAACTGAACGCGAAGTCCCCGGCCGCGGCGGGGTACCCCGAAATAGCGCCGGTGCTTGCATCGAGGCTTAAGCCGGCGGGCAGGTTGCCGGACAGCAATGACCATGTTTGCGTGCCACCCGCAGTTGGGCCATCCGCCTGCAGCACTTGACGGTAAAGTTGGCCCACTTGGCCCGCCTGTAGCGCGCGTGGGCCGTCGCTCAGCGTGAAATTTACGTCGATCTGAGTCACCACTTCCGCCGGCTCTCCATTCAGCAGAGTTGGCTGGTAGACCCATTTTTTCACTGCTTCCATGGCGGCCGGCACCAGCAACGGGTGCCCACTGGCAAGTGTTAGATTCTGCATGGCGCCATCTTTGCCGATGATGGCGTTGAGGATCACGTGGCCAGAAATACGCGCCTGCTTGGCCAGCGGCGGATAGATCGGCTTGGGCTGGCGGATCAGTTTGGCGGCTTGTACGTTACTGCCCACGCGGATGCGTTGCGGAACCGGAGAGTTTTCGACCTTGACCGGCGGAGGCGGTGGGGGAGCTCCAGTGGGAGCCGCACCGATGATGCCGCCAATGATGCCGCCAGCAAGGCCACCCGGCACGCCTGCCGCGGCCAACTGTTTTGCCCGTACGGCGTCCAGCGCTTCACGGGACAGATCGGCCGCCGATACGAGCTTGTATTCCGCCGGAATCGCAAAGACGGAGTCGGGAATCGGTTCAGTTGAGAAGCCGCTGGATTCGAACGTGGTCTGCATCAATGCGAATGGATCGCCGCCCATCGACTCCGCGCGCGCCAAGGCTTGCGCCGCCGTGTTGGCGCCCGGCCCTCCCTTGCTGCTTTGGGCCTTTAGTTGTGCGCGCGCCTGCGCCCAGTCCTGAATATTCGGACCCCTGGACCCGCCGGGTGCGACTCTCAAAGTGGACACTTCCAGCACCGGTACGCCCTTCAGTTCCGTCTTCCTGCGTTCCGTTTCCACCGCGGCGGCCTGAACCGCTTCGGCGGTGGCATTCGCGGCCTGTTGCTGCCCGCCCTCTACCAGCGCCATCCAGGGAAAGCGTTCGCGATTCCTCTCGTAGAACGCCCGAAGCTCTTCGCTGCCGGGTACATCTGTGGACACCCACACACGCTTTTCCGTCTGTGGCTTGGCTGGTCTTTGCCGGATTTGCGGGCTGTCCAGGTCTGCCGTCAGCACCACTTCATTGGCTTTGTACCCGCTGATGGTCTGGGTCCTTCCGGTTTCCTGGACGTAGACCGTCACATCCACCTCCGTCTGCTTGGGCGGCGCGGGGATGTCGCTGAATTCCGTCACGGAATACGACTTCAGCATGTTGTTTATGCGCGTGACAGTCTGCGCGTCGAAGTCCACAATCGTGGACCCGTCCGCGCTTTCCACCTTCATTTTCTGGTCCTTGAAGTAATGCTTCTCGGTCTGCGAACCCGAAAAAGGCGCCGGTTTGCGAGTAACTGCATAGCTGAAGTCCGCTAAGCCGATGGAACTGGTGCCCAGGGTGAGTAGCGCCAAATATCCAATCTTCATTCGCTGAATCCCCTTTTGAGTGATTAAGCCGGGGTCAAACGTCGGCCTTTCGGCGATTATATCCTATAAGCCGGGCCCTCTGGCAGCCTCCCACGGCCCCGTTGCGCGGCGATATCGGGAGCTATTGAGCCGCGAAGGCGCGATAACATATTAGCAATGCTCAAAAGACTGCTGATCGCCCTGTCGCTGATGTGGCTGCGCATGCCAGCCCAGGTTCCGCCGGACGATCCGCGGTTCACCGGCGACGGCCAGCTCATGCGGCCGGACAATTATCGCGAATGGATTTATCTGAGTTCGGGGCTGGGGATGACCTATGGCCCTATCGACTCCGCCGCCGCCCCCGCTGCCGAGCGCTTCGACAATGTTTTCGTTACGCCCCTGGCCTACAAAGCATTTCTTCAAACCGGCTCCTGGCCGGACAAGACCATGTTTGCTTTGGAGGTCCGCTACTCCGCCACCAAAGGCTCTATCAACAACGGCGGCCATTACCAGGAAGGCTTCGCCGGATTGGAGATCCACCTCAAAGACCCGGAACGCTTCCCAACAAAATGGGCGTTCTTCGAATTTGGCGGCTCCCAACGGACAGCCAAACCGTTTCCGGCCAACTCAAGCTGCCAGACGTGCCATGCCAAGAACGGCGCAGTAGACGAAACGTTCGTGCAGTTCTATCCGACCCTAATCCCGGTGGCCAAAGCCAAAGGGACGTTGAAGCCATAGTAAGCCGGGCGAATCGATCAACGACACCCTCCGCTCAGGCCAGGATACTCACGGCCTTCCGAGGCTTCCCACGTCGCTGTGTCCCGGAAACCGCGCATGAAGACGGGCTAGTGAACCGCAGTGCAGTCGCCCGTTTTATGATCTTCGATTTGGAATTTCAGAAATTGGTGAACGGCGTCGAGTGCGGGCTTGTTGTCAGCCGTGATCATCAGCCGCGCCCCGCGTGGGGTGTCCTGCAGTTCCCAGTGAATCTGATCCTTAAGTTGGGTCATGGTTGCCGTACCGGGAACGTCCTTGCCGTGTACCAGCATCGGCGCATTGAAATTGCCGGCTGCGAACATCTGGGCGATATGGTGGAAGTGACTCCGAATCTGATCGCGGCTCTCGGTGTCCTTTACGTCGTTGGCGCGGACATCGATCAGGCCGCCGTCGTAGCTGAGCTCAAAATGATGGGTCGTCTTCTCGTGTGAGAACCCCATCACGTGATCGCCTCCGGCATTCATTTCCCCGTGCTGATCATGGCTTTGGCCGGTCTGGCTCAACGCGATGCCCGCGTGGAATCCAACAAATAGTGTTGTTAGAAGTAGTATCGTCTGGCTCTTCATCGTTGTTTTATTCCTTTCCGAGAGGACGGCCGTACCGAACTCGATAGCATCTCCAGAAGCCCTGCGCGCTCCCCTTCAGGAGTCCGTCCGAGGCGTTCATCCCAAAGCGCGAGCAGTTCCTCAAGCTGCCTTCGCATGAATCGCAGCTCTTCCATCTGTTCATCGATCTGCTCCAACTTCGACGCTGCAAGGGCACGCACTTGCTTGCAGGGCGCGCCGCCACTGTCCCGCACCTTCAGAATCCGCACTAGCTCGGCGAGACTGAATCCCACCGACAGTGCCCGGCGCACCAGTTGCACTCGCTTGACTGCGTCTGTAGTATAAACGCGGTACCCCGCATCGGTTCGCCTCGGACGAGCAAGCACGCCGATGCGCTCATAGTGTCGGAGCGTGTCGGTGCTCACCCCTGTCAGTTTGGCGAGATCGCCTGATCGCAACGCTTTTCCGGCTTGGTCCAACCCTCTCAGTATAGAGTATGCACCCTGGAACCGATTCCAGGGTCAAGAGAAAAATGAAAAGTCTTCGGAAGAGGGGCAGCGTAGGCCTTCTGCCAGCGTCCTGCGAAAATCATCGCTACCCTATTCAGCGGAAACTGCATGGCGTTCTGGACTGCCGCAAGAGACGTACTGCCGCGTCACATCATAGAGCAGCATCTTCAGCCCTAACAGCCAGACGGCTGTCAGGTAGATACGGCGCAGCCACTCATTGCCCAAACGGATCGCGAAGCGCGCCCCGAGCAGGGCACCCACGAACATCGTCGCTCCGAGGATCGCCCCGAGTCGGTAATTCACTAGGCCATGCCCCATGAAAATGACTGTGGCAACCCCGGATGAAAAGATGTTGACCAGCTTTGTGGTGGCTATGGCCTCGACGAACGTCATACGGAACATGACCACGTAGACCGCCGTCAGCACGGTCACGTAGCCCCCACTGAAGAAGCCGCCATAGATCCCCAGGACAAATGTCAGTGTGTACCCCGCAATTTCGCCGGCCACTGGTGGCGGGCTGGGAGATCGGTCAACTCCGGCACGACGGTAGATCAGCGAGAAAATTGCCACGCCAATCATTGCCGTCGAGACGACGAACGGCACCGAACCCTGTGGCACAATCAGGAGCAAGAAAGCGCCGCATATTGACCCGGCCAACGTCAGAACAATGAGCCACGGAAGCCGTCTCAGGTCAGGGCCCTTACCGCGCAAGAAGGGCAACGATCCGCCGATGCTCAAGAAGGTAAGGGCGAACATGTTGGTCGCAATCGCGGTGCGCGGTGCAATTCCGACTTCAAACATCGCGGGAACCGTAATGAGAGACGTGCTTCCGGTGACGACGCTGACGCCGCTGGTCACGAAAAACACAGCGGCCAGGAGCAGAACCTGTAGGCCGGTCATCCTCTCATTGTTATCGCAACGCCCCACTATCGTGAGCTTTCGGCAAGGCTGCGTAGATAGTCCCAGTTGGCAACTCATCCGAGCTTTTCGGCAATGCTTTCGTCTTTTGTTTGTCTCCTGTAAGGATCGGGAAACGACGAAAGAGTGTACATGAG